>Ga0180085_1000140_pt1 | contig 24178 bp, 23 predicted proteins | sample EasRiv730_16_10D_FD_123013 | JGI IMG/M metagenome (GOLD analysis project Ga0180085, IMG submission 123013) | Soil microbial communities from meander-bound floodplain in the East River, Colorado, USA - East River metaG ERMLT730_16_10D | ecosystem: Environmental > Terrestrial > Soil > Floodplain ... | reverse complement strand
GCAACAACATCGTCGGCGACGCCGCGAACGAGCCGTCGATGGCGATCGACCCGACGAATCCGCAGCGCATCGCCATCGGCTGGCGACAGTTCGACACCGTGATCTCGAACTTCCGGCAGGCGGGCTACGGCTACAGCACGGACGGCGGCCAGACCTGGACGTTTCCCGGAGTCTTGCAGCCGGGTCAGTTCCGCAGCGACCCCGTGCTGGGATCGAACGCCAACGGGACCTTCTACTACTACAGTCTGAGCTCGACGACGAGCGCGGAGATGTTCATCTCGGCGAACGGCGGCGCGACCTGGAGCGGCCCGATCTCCGCGTTCGGCGGCGACAAGACCTGGATGACCATCAACACGGCGGGCGGCTCGGGCCAGGGCAACATCTACACGCTCTGGAACTCGTCCTTCACCTGCTGCGCCCCGGGCACGGACTTCACGCGATCGATCGACGGCGGCACGACGTACGACGGGCCGTTCGGGATGTCGTCGAAGATCTACTGGGGCACGCTCGACGTCGGCAACAGCGGCGAGGTCTACGCGGTCGGCGTGCTGGGATCGGGGCACGCGGTCGTGAAGTCGAGCGATGCCTTCGACCCGTTCCTGCCGCCGACGTTCCAGACGCGCAGCATGAGCCTCGGCGGGAGCACGACGTACGGCGCGGCCTTCAACCCCGGCGGCCTGGCCGGGCAGGTCTGGCTCGCCGTCGATCATTCGAGCGGCGCGACGCGAGGCAACGTCTACGTGCTCGCCTCGGTGCAGCGCGCGGGCGATCCGATGGACGTGATGTTCACGCGCAGCGTCGACGGCGGTGGGCTGTGGAGCGCGCCCGTGCGGGTCAACACGGAGCCCTCGAACGGGCAGGCGGCGCAGTGGTTCGGCGCGATGTCCGTGGCGCCGAACGGGCGCATCGACGTGACGTGGAACGACACGCGCAGCGATCCGGGCGGCATCGTCTCCGAGGTCTACTACGCCTATTCGACGGACGCCGGGGCCACCTGGTCGGGCGGACTCCCGGTGACGCCGGCGTTCAATCCCACCATCGGCTGGCCGGACCAGAACAAGATCGGCGACTACACGCACATGATCTCGGACAACGACGGCGCGGCGCTGGCCTTCTCGGCGACGTTCACGGGCGGCCAGGATGTCTATTTCCTGCGCCTCGGCGACTGCAACGCCAACGCACGGCACGACTCGCTCGACGTGTCGCTGGGCTCGAGCGAGGACTGCGACCACAATCTGGTGCCCGACGAGTGCCAGGAGAACTTCCTCTGCTACGGTCCGGACACGGACGGCGACGGCACGCCCGACATCTTCGATTGCGCGGTCGACGACCCGAGCGCGTGGGCCATCCCGGCCGAGGTGGCAGGCGATCGGTTCCTCGATGACAAGCAGACGCTGATCTGGACCTCGCAGGCCACGAGCGCGGGGACCGGCACGACCTACGACGTCGTGCGCGGCGGTATCGGACTCTTCCCGGTCGTGTCGGACCCGACGGTCGTTTGTTCCGCGTCGGGTCTCCACGACGCGACGCTCAGCGACGCCACGGAGCCCGCCCCCGAGGAGGGCTTCTATTACCTGGTGCGCGCCGGCAACTCCTGCGTCACGGCCGGCTGGGGCCTCGACTCCTTCTACCGCGCGCGCCTGGCCTTCGCCTGCGACCCGTAGACGTTCGGTCGGATTGGCCCATGGTGAGTTCACGATCCCGAGCGCGTTCTTCGACCCGCTTCCCGAGCTCGCATCGCCAGCCACCCTTCGCGGCCCAGAGCCAGCCATCCGGCCCGGTCGTCTTTCCCTGCCGGTCGGGCGTATCAAGGGGCGGACCCCTATGTAGGAGGTACGTCGGATGAGACTCGAACGGAAGCTGCGCCGCACCCTCGCCCTGGCCGTCGTTGCGCTCGCGGTCGTGGCGCTGGGTGCCGCGCTCGCCGGCAGCCGTGACAAGAGCCACGAGGCCGTGCCCGAGCCGCCGGAAGCGCCCGAAGCGCCCGAAGCGCCGGACGCTCCCGGGGTGTACTGGGTCGGTGAGCAACAGGGCGCGTACCTCGGGGTCCAGATCGAAGAGGACACGGACAGTCACGAAGGCGGCGCCCGGATCACCGAGGTGGTCGATGGGTCGCCAGCCGAGCGCGCTGGACTCGAAGTGGGCGACGTGATCGTGTCGTTCGGCGGATCGACCGTGCGCGGACCAGCCGGACTGACCAAGCAGATCCGCTCCCACGAGGCCGGCGACGAGGTCTCGATCGTGGTCCTGCGGGACGGGAAGAAGAAGACCGTCGAAGCCGAGCTGGGCGAGCGCGCGCCCGGCTGGAAGGTGATCGATCCCGGCCAGTTCGCGCAGCTCGAGAACCTCGAGAATCTCGGCCCGGCGATCGAGGAGGGGGTGCGCGAGGGCCTCAAGGGCCTGGAGAAGATCGAGCTCCCCGAGTGGGGCGAGGGGCTCCGTTTCATGCGCTTGCCGGGCCGGGCCCGGCTCGGCGTGCAGCTCGTCGAGGCCACCCCCGAGCTGCGACAGCACTTCGGCGGCGACGGCGAGACGGGCGTGCTCGTCAGCAAGGTGATCAAGGGCATGCCGGCCGAGCACGCCGGGATCCAGGTCGGTGACCTGATCGTGGCCATCGACGACGATTCGATCGAGAGCGTGTCCGACCTGCGCGAGGCGCTGGCCGACCGCCAGGGCGACACGTTCGGTGTGACCTTGATCCGCAACGGCGAGCGGACCCAGGTCGAGGTGTCCCTGCCCGACGAGGACGACGAGGACGATTCTGCCGGGCCGCGGGCGTTCTTCCGCGCGCCACTCCCCCCGGGCGCACCCCGTCCGGCCTGGGCGCCCGTGGCGCCCCGGCCTCCGCCGCGGTCGGCTCCGCCTGCTCCGCCGGCTCCGCCGGCTCCACCGAGAGGCCGCGTGCAGGCGCTATCGCTCGTTTGAGAATGTCCCCATTTCCCTGAAAACACGAGCGATCCGGTCCCGGCTCGCCTTGCCGGTCCCACCCGGCGACGGATAGAATCCGCCCATCCACCACGGAGGGCGGACCATGCGCAACGTGTCGCGTCGCACGCGCGAGCTGGGGACCGAAAACGCGTTCGTGGTGCTGGGCGAGGTCGAGCGGCTCGTCGCCGAGGGTCAGGACATCGTCTCGTTCTGCATCGGGCAGCCCGATTTCCCGACGCCCGACAACATCTGCCTGGCCGGGATCCGCGCGATCACCCAGGGCAAGACCGGCTACACCCCCTCGCCCGGGATCCCTGCGCTGCGCGAGGCGGTCGCCCGCTACTTCACCCGCACGCGAGGCGTCGAGGTGCGGCCGGACGAGGTCGTCTGTGGCTGCGGCGGCAAGCCGTTCATCGGCTACTCGATCCTGACGCTGACCGACTACGGCGCGGGGCACGAGGTCGTGTTCCCCAACCCCGGGTTCCCGATCTACTCGTCCCAGGTCGCGGCCTCGGGTGCGGTGCCTGTGCCGCTCGCGCTGCGCGAGGCGCGCGGCTTCAACTTCGATCTCGACGAGCTGAAACAGAAGATCAACGACCGTACGCGTCTGCTGATCCTGTGCAGCCCGGGCAACCCCACGGGCAATCTGCTCGGCCGCGCCGAGCTCGAGCAGGTTGCCGAGATCGTGCGGCCGTTCGAGAACCTGTGGATCTACTCGGACGAGGTGTACAACGGCCTGGTCTACGACGGCGAGTTCACCTCGATCGCCGCGATGCCGGGGATGAAGGAGCGCACGATCATCGCGGACTCGGCCTCGAAGACCTACTCGATGACGGGCTGGCGCATCGGCTACGCGGCCAACGCAGCGCTCGCCCCGTATTTCACGCGCTGGGTCACGAACACCGACTCGTGCCCGCCGCACCCGAACCAGTACGCGGTGATCGAGGCGCTGAACGGCCCGCAGGACGACGCGCGGCACATGCGCGACGTGTTCCTCGAGCGGCGCGACCGGATCGTGCGCGGCTTGAACGAGCTGCCAGGCTGGCGCTGCCTCTCGCCGGGTGGGGCGTTCTACGTCTGGCCCAACGTCACCGAGGCTTGCCGGATGGTCGGGGCCAAGGACAGCGTAGAGCTGCGCAAGCGCCTGCTGCTCGAGGCCGGGGTCGCCGTGCTGGCGGACATCCACTTCGGCACGCGCGTTCCGGGCGACGGCGAGCACGTGCGCTTCTCCTACGCTTCCTCGCTCGAGGCGATCGACCGTGGCCTGGCGCGCATCGCCGATTTCATGAAGAAGAACCGGCGCTGAGCCGGCGACCGGAGGATCCCGTGAGAACGACGAGCACCGAGACCGCGGTCGAGCGCATGTACGCCGAGGCGGAGCGGCACTTCGGCGAGTGGGAGGTGGCCAAGGATCTGGTCGACGAGATGATCGACCTGATGCTGAACTACCGCCAGAGCGGACACCCCGGCGGCTCGCGCTCGAAGGTCCACGCGCTGCTCGCGCTGATGCTCTCGGGCGGCATGCGCTGGGACGTGCTGCGGCCGTGGCGCCGATTCTCCGATCGGTTCGTGCTCTCGGCCGGTCACACGATCCCGCTGGTCTATGCCACGCTGGCCGTGCTGAACGAATCGCTGCGCGTGCGTCACGCGCGCACGAAGGACTCGCGCTACGCGTTCCCGGCGGACGGCAAGCACGCCCTGACCTGGGAAGACCTGCTCATGCTGCGCCGCCGCGGCGGACTGCCGGGTCACGCCGAGATGGAAGGCAAGACGCTGCTGCTCAAGTGGAACACGGGGCCTTCGGGGCACGGCATGCCGCCCGCCGCGGGGCAGGCCTTCGCGCTCAAGCGCGCGGGAGCGGGCGAGGTGCGCGTCTTCGCCGTCGAGGGTGAGGGCGGTCTCACACCGGGGGCGAGCCACGAGACCCGCAACTCGGCCTGGGGCCTGGGCCTCGACAATCTGGTGTTCCTGCTCGACTGGAACGACTACGGCATCGACGACAACGCGGTGTCCTCGGTCGTCCACGGCACGCCCACCGACTGGTTCGCGTCCTACGGCTGGCGCGTCGTCGGGACCGAGAGCGGATCGGAATGGGCCGAGGCGACGCGCGTCGTGCTCGAGGCCACGCACGGCGAGAACCCCGAGCGGGTGCCGACGGTCGGCTGGTTCAAGACGCGCAAGGGACGCGGCTACCTGGTCTACGACAACAAGTCGCACGGCACGCCGCACAAGATGAACAGCGAGAAGTTCTGGGAGCTGCGCAAGCAGTTCACGGCCAAGTACGGCGTGCGCTACGAGGGCGTCGACGGCCCGCCGCCCGAGGGCGCGACGGCCGTGCGCGCCCAGGCCGAGGCCAACCTGCGCGCCGCGATGACCGTGATGCGCGACCGGCCCGAGGTCGCGGACTACCTGAGCGACCGGCTGGTCGAGCTGGCGGCGTCGGTGCCGGACGAGCTTCCGGGGTTCCGGCTCGGCGGCCGCCGCGCCGAGATCTTCCGCGATCGGCGCCTGTACGACTTCCGCAGCTACCCCGAGACGATGTGGGCCAAGCCGGGCAGCTCGCAGCCCAACCGCGCCGCGCTCGCCACGTGGGGCGCGTGGGTCAACTCGTTCGCCCGCAAGGAGTACGGCCGGCCTCTGTTCATCGCCTGCTCGGCCGACCTCGCGGCCTCGACGAACATCAACGGTCTGGCCCAGGGAGCGGACGGAGTCGAGGGCTGGGGCTGGTACGAGCGCAACAAGAACCCCGAGGGCGTGCTGCTGCCGCAGCAGATCACCGAGTTCACGAACGCCGGCATCTCGGTCGGGATCGCCTCGGTCAACCTGGCCGCCGACCCGATGAACGATTACGACGGGTTCTGGACCGCTTGCTCGACCTACGGCTCGTTCTCGTACCTCAAATACGGACCGATGCGCCTGTTCAGCCAGCTGGCGCAGGATTGCGACCTCAAGGTCGGCAAGGTGATCTGGATCGCCGGGCACTCGGGGCCCGAGACGGCCGAGGACTCGCGCACGCACTTCGGCATCTTCGCTCCGGGCGTGACGCAGCTCTTCCCCGACGGTCACGTGATCGACGTGCACCCGTGGGAGTACAACGAGGTCCCGGTCGTGCTGGCGGCTGCGCTCGCAACCCAAGCGCCGATCGTCGCGCTGCACCTGACGCGGCCCCCGGTCACGATCCCCGACCGCGCGGCGCTGGGCATGGCCTCGCACTTCGAGGCGGCGCGCGGCGCGTACCTGATCCGCGACTACGAGCCGGGCAAGCCCAAGCACGGGGCGGTGTACGTGCAGGGCACCGTGACCACGAGCAATCTGGTCAAGCTCCTGCCCGAGATCGCGAAAGCCGGGCTCAACGTCAAGATCGTCGCCGCGATCAGCCCGCAGCTGTTCCGGCTGCAGGATGCCGCGTACCGCGAGAAGATCACGCCCGTGGCCGATCGCTGGGACGCGATGGTGATCAGCAACCGCGGCCTGCGCCTGGCCACCGACTGGATCGACAACGCGGTGGTGGCCGAGTACTCGATGACCTCGGACTGGGACGACCGCTGGCGCACCGGCGGTAGCGTGGACGAGGTGGTCGACGAGGCGCACCTGTCGACGAAGCACATCCTCGAGGGGATCGAGCGCTTCGTCCGCGAGCGCGACAAGCGGCTCCGCGCCCTGCGCGACGCGGTCGAAGCCGCGGAGCGGCACTGAGGAATCTACCGGGAGAACATCTCCTGGAGCGCGCGGAGCACGTGGTCGATCGTCTGTGGACCGAGCCGACCGAGGCGCCGCGTCAGCCTTCCCCGGTCGACGGTTCGCACCTGATCGAGAACCACGTGGCCGCTCTTGCCGGCGAAGCGGCACGGGATGCGAAACGGGTAGGGATGTCCGCCCGTCGTTAGCGGCGCGACGATGAACGTGCGCAGATTGGCGTTCAGTTCATCTGGCGACACGATGACGCAGGGTCTCCGCTTCCGGATCTCTCCTCCGCGCGGCGGATCGAGATCGACCATGTGGACGTCGCCGCGGGCTACGTCGGGACCTACCGCCACTGCCACTCCTCCTCGTCGAACCGTGTCGATGTCGGCTCGTCGAGCAGTTGATCGGCCCCGCTGTCCCGGAGTCTTCGAGCCGCTTCAGCCCAGCCCGATCTCGGACGAGCCGTCGACGTGATCAGCACCGCGCCATCGACGACGCGCAGTTCGACCTCGTCGGCGAGCCCGGCCTCCTCGATCATCGGCTTGGGGAGCCGCACACCCCGAGAATTCCCGATCCGGACCAGCTTCGCTTTCATCCCGGCCCTCCGTCCCTTCCGTAAGCACAATGTACCCACGGAGCCGGACTTGTCAACCGAGCGGCATCGTGTAGCACAACGCCGTGCCCTCGATGGCCACGACGCCGTCGTCGCGCGTCACGGTCGTGCGCAGGCGCGTGATCGGCTTGTCCGTGCGGACCTCGAGCACCTCGACCTCGCCCGTGATCGTGTCGCCCGGGCGAGCCGGTGCGCGGAAGCTCCAGTCGACGTGCAGGAACACCGTGCCCGGGCCGGGCAGGTCCTCGGCCACGACCGCGTTGAGGATCGCGCTCGTGACCCCGCCCTGCACGACGATGCCGCCCATCTTCGTACGGCTCGCCGCCTCGGCGTCGTAGTGCAGGGGATTGCGGTCGCCGCTGATCTCGGTGAAGCGCACGATGTCCGTCGCCTCGATCGTCCGCGTCCGCCTCGCCCGCTGCCCGACCGTCGGCGCTCCTCTCGGCCAGACTTCCGCTTCCGCCATCGGCATTCCTCCCTCGTCGTGCGAGGCGAGGAGTATGCCGCACTCCGTCAGCTGCAGGGCGGCGGCGTCGATGCGTCGAGGTTGTCCCGCGGGTCCGGGAGCAGCGTCGAGTCGCCGTAGGTGCTCGCCGCGCAAGCGTTTCCTGCGCGCACCAGATAGTAGTACGCGTTGCCCTGCGGCGGGTCGGGGCGCGAGTCGGTCGCCGTCCGTACACCGAGATCTGCGCCCAGCGTGCACGCATCCCCGAAGTCGCCAGCGGAGCGGAGCTCGAGCAGGCTGCCGCTGATCACGGTGTAGGTCGTGCCTGCGCCTGCGGTCCCGCCCTGGTCGTCCCAGCCCAGCTGCAGCTCGGCGCCGCTCGACACGCGGAGCTGTCGCAGCTCGGTCGGCGCGGCCCAGGCGCCGGGAGTCGCGTCGTCGCAGTCGCAGGCGCCCGGAACGAGGTCGCCGTCGAGATCGCCCGCGATCGTGGTCTGGGGCCTGATCCGGTAGATCGCGCTGCGGGTGAGCGAGAGCACGTAGACGAAGCCGTCCGCGCCGTTCTCGATGTCGGTGACAAGGCCGAAGCCGCTGCCGAAGGCGATCTCCGATTGCTCGCCCCCGCACGTATCCGAGTTGTCGGCCACCAGGTCCTGCAGCTCCGTGCTACCGAAGGCCAGGCGCGTGCGCGCGGCGTCGAGCTCGAAGCGTTGCACGCTGCCGCAGTTGACGTTGCCCACGAGCAGCCGGTGCTCGAGCGCGCAACCGAGGCGCCGGCTGGCCACAAAGGCCAGCGCCGTCGGCGCGACCGGCACGGACCATGAGAATTCCGGATCGGAGTAGGTCGAGCCCGGGGCCACCCACAGATCGCTTTCGCTCGCCGAGCTCCGCGAGTCCGGGCCCATCAGCGGTCGCCAGCCGCTGTTGAATCCCGCGGGCACGCGATTCACCTCGTCCATCGTGTCGGGTCCGTTCTCCGTGTCCCACAGCGCGGCCGTGACGGGATCGAAGGCCAGGCCGAACGAGTTGCGCACGCCGTAGGCGTAGTAGAGGTTCGCGGCGCTCTGCGCGTTCGCCGGGTCGTGGAACGGATTGTCGACCGGACCGCGTCCCGCGCGGTCGACACGCAGGATCACCGACGTATCGTCGGGGGCCGGGCCTACCGGGTCATTCTGCAGCTTGCCGTCGCGGTTCAGGTCGCCGATCACGACGTACAGCCGATCGTCCGGTCCGAACAGGATCACACCGCCGTTGTGGTTCGGTCCCAGGTCGGCCGGCAGGCCGACCACGAGCTGCGGCGCGACGAGCGCGCTTCCGTTCCAGGTGTAGCGATAGACCCGGTTGCCCAACGCGGTGCCGTTGTCCACGCCGGATGCCTCGGTGTAGAAGATGAACACTTGGCCGTTATGGTCGAAATCGGGATCGAGCGCGATGCCGAGCAGGCCGCGCTCGCTCTCCGTGTTCACGGCGACGTCGAGCACCGCGGACGACTGCAGCACGCCCGCGATCACGCGGCGCACTCGGCCGTCGTTCTTCTGGGTCACCAGGATGTCGTTGGGTCCGAGGAACGCCATGGCGGTAGGGCTGCTCAAGCCACTGACGACGGTCTCGACACGCAGCGCGGTGGGCAGGACCGTCTGGGCCACGGACAGCGTGGCCACAGCGACACCCCACGCGATCGCGAGGCCCAGATGGAATCGGCTGGCACGTTTCATCGCGTCCTCTCCTCCGAGGCGTGTGTCTGCAAGCGCGTTGCCCGCCCCCTACGAGCGCATTGAATGCGCATAAGTCGCGAGGAGAGAGGCGTTTGAGGGTCGAGCGCCGCACGGGCTCCATGGCAGGATCGACACGACGTGCGGCGATCTTGCACGCGCAGGAAGGGCCGGGGCGGTCGCTGTTCGGCTCGCATCGTTCGACGTATGCTAGGCGGCGGTAAGGGCCCGTTCGATGGGGTGAAACCCTACCTTGCAGCCATGACCTCGCGAACGATCGACCCCCGCGTGGACCTGGGCCACGTGCACCTGAAGGTCGCCGACCTCGAGCGCGCGATCGCGTTCTACCGCGACGTGCTGGGGTTCGAGGTCACGCAGCGCATGGGCGCCCAGGCCGCATTCCTCTCGGCGGGCGGCTACCACCATCACATCGGCCTGAACACGTGGGAGAGTCGCGGTGGATCGCCGCCCGGCCCCGGAACCACGGGGCTCTACCATCTGGCGCTGCGCTACCCGGACCGCACCGCGCTCGCCGACGCGCTGGGCCGGCTCGTCGCGGCCGGGATCGAGCTCGACGGCGCGGCCGATCACGGCGTCAGCGAAGCGCTCTACCTGCGTGACCCCGACGGCAACGGAGTCGAGCTGTACTGGGACCGCGCGCGCGCCGACTGGCCCCGCGACGCGAACGGCGACCTGGCGATGTACACGCACCCGCTCGACGTTCGAGCGCTGCTCGCGTCGCGCTCTTCGAGCTAGCGGAAGAGGGCGGGATCGAGCAGCGCGGTCGGGTCGAACGGGTCCTCGCCGAGCTTCGCGCCCCAGTGCAGGTGCGGGCCGGTCACGCGGCCGGTGTGGCCCGACCGGCCGACGAGCGCGCCGGCCGCGATCTCCTGATCCTCGGCCACGTCGATCGACGAGAGGTGCGCGTAGACGGTGAACAGGCCGCCCCCGTGGTCGACGATCACCGTGTTGCCCGAGTAGTAGAGATCGGTCGCCAGCGCCACGAGCCCCGGCCCCGCGCACTTCACCGGCGTGCCTTCGGCCGCTCGCAGGTCGAGCCCCGGGTGCGGAGCGCGCGGCTCGTCGTTGAACAGGCGCCGCGTGCCGAAGGTCGAGGTCGGCTCGCCGGGCACCGGGCGCACGAACGGCTCGCGCAGCGCGGGCGCATCGCGCCGGCGCTCGTAGATCGCCTTCGTGCGCTCGCGCTCGCGGTCGATCCGCTCCTGAACCTCGCGCGGCGGCGGCTTGACGAAGCGCTCCGCGACCTCGAGCCGCTCTTCGGGGAACTTCTTGGGCACGATCGTCACGGCATGCGTCCCGGGGACGACCCGGCCCTGCGCGTCCTCCGCGCGCAGCTCGATCGCGGCCGCGCCGGACGCCTGGTCGAGACGGACCATGGCCCAGCCGCTCCAGCGCTCGCTCGTTTCGGACGACTCCATGCGCACGAAGTGCACGGACGCGCCGAGGAACTCACCGGCGAGCGTGCGCAACGGGCCCGAGGAGGCGACCTCGACGCGCAACGGCTCGCCCGGCGCGATCGCGCGTGCGCGCACGTCGATCGTCAGCACGGGCGGCCGATCCTCGGCCTGCACGCAGCCGGCGAGCGCGGCGATCAACGCGAGCGTGTGCAGTCGTAGCACGGCGCGCTACTTCGTCTTCTCCGAGGCGCCCTCCATCACGAGGGTCCAGCCTCCGCCTTGCTGCTGCATCTCGAAGGTGAACTTCGTCGAGGTCGGCGTGAGCTGATGCACCGTGTACCGGGAGCGAACGATCTTGCCCTCCATCGTGCGCTCGCTGCCCCAGGTCCAAGTGTCCTCCTTGACCGAGCCCTCGGAGAAGTCGGACCAGCCCAGGCTGTCGATGCCGAAGTAGGTGTAGGACGCGGTCTCGGCATCCCAGCCGCGGATGCTCAGGCCCTGGCGCTTGCCCGCCGAGCCCTCGACGCTCGACTTGCAGACGAGGTGGAACCCGCCGTCGAACCACTCGCACGTTTCGGTCCAGGTCATCGTGCCACCGGGACCGAGTGAGGTTGCCTTCACGTCGCCGTGGCCCTTCCAGGTGCCGACGAACGCCGCGAGCTTGGCGTGCTCGGGCCCGGGCTGCGGTGGCGACGGGGCCTGGGCGAGCGCGAGTGAGACCGCGGGGACGAGGGCCAGCAGCAGCGCGGAACCGATGACAGACGAACGAGGCATGGGTTGGACTCCTTCTCTTCTTTCCCGGGCGACCACGATACGAGTGCCCCCGAGTTGCGGCAACGGCCACCTTGGGATATATACCCCGGCGGCCTCGAGCCACCCAAACTCCGCATGAACACCGAGACCGGAACGGACACGAGCGGCATGCCATTCGGCGCGGTGTTCGGCGCGCTGTTCTTCGCGCTCTATTCCGGGTGGCTGCTCGTCGGCTCGCCCGCGGAGGTTTCGCCGATCCTGCCGCGCGCGTTCCTCGCCTTGGCGTGCGTGGCGCTCGCTCTGGCCCTGGCCGGCCGGCGCGGCTGGGCCCGCTGGGCCGGCGCCGCGGGAGCGATCGGAGTCGCCGCCATCAGCCTGCGCCTCTTCGGCCTCGATCACGGACCGACCGCGCTCGTCGCGGTGCTCGGCGCGCTCTTGACGCTCGCGCTGCTGCTCGTGCCCGCGACGGGCGAGCTTCGTGCGCCACGCGGCGCGGGCCGCGCGCTCGCCGCCGCGGCCGGCCTCGGCGTCGTCGGCTTCGTGGCCAGCGCGTGGCTCGTCGGTGATGCCGCGCTCGAGGCGCGCGTTCCGGACGTGAGCCGGGGCTCTACTCGTCCCACCGGTGCCGGCGCTCCATCGACCCCGGCGCGCGTGGCCTGGACCGAGTTCGCAGCGGCGCTCGAGCGCTCGCGCGTCGAGAGCAAGCCGATCCTGGCCACCTTCGTCACCGGCTGGTGCGGCTACTGCCGCAAGATGGACCAGACGACCTGGCGCGATCCGGGCGTGGTCGCTCGCCTGGGCGACGTCGTGGCCGTGCGCCTCGATGCCGAGGATGCGCAGGTGCGCAACGGCTATTCGGGCCAGGCCCTGGCCGAGCGCTACGGCGTCGAGGGCTACCCGACCCTGGTCGTGCTCGACACCGGCGGGCGCGTCGTCGCGCGCACGAGCGGCTACCTGCCTCCGCGCGACCTCATCGACTGGCTCGATCGGGTCGTCGGCCGCGGGCGGCCGCAGCGCCTCGTCTCCAATCCCGTTCCCGCGTCCTGAGAGGGTTCCGATGCATCACAAGCGGTTGTTCATTCCCGGACCGACCGAGGTCCGCTCGGAGAACCTGGCGGCGCTGGCGCGACCGCAGATCGGCCACCGCTCGGAGGAGTTCCGCACGCTGTACCGCTCGGTCACGGGCAAGCTGCGCAAGCTCCTCGGCACGGACGGCAAGGTGTTCCTGTTCACCTGCTCGTCGACCGGCGTGTGGGAGGCCGCGATCCGCAACTGCGTGGCCCGGCGCGTGCTGTGCTGCATGCAGGGCGCGTTCTCCGACCGCTGGCTCAAGGTGGCCCAGGCCAACGGCAAGGACGCCGACGAGCTGCGCGTCGACTGGGGCCGCGCGATCCGTCCCGAGATGGTCGAGCGCGCGCTGGCCACGGGCAAGTACGACGCGATCACGCTCGTGCACAACGAGACCTCGACGGGCGTGATGAACCACCTCGATGAGATCGCCGAGGTCGTGCGGCGCTACTCGGACGTCACGTTCCTCGTCGACGCCGTGTCGTCGATGGCCGGGGCGCGGATCGAGGTCGATCGTCTGGGCATCGACGTCTGCCTGGCCGGCCTGCAGAAGGCGTTCGCCTTGCCCGCGGGCCTGGCCGTGGCCAGCGTGTCGGCCCGCGCGCTCGACCGAGCGCGCACGATCGAGCACCGCGGCTACTACTTCGATTTCCTCGACATGCTCAAGTACGACGAGCGCTCAGAGACGCCGGCCACGCCGGCGATCCCGCAGATCTACGCGCTCGACGCGCAGCTCGACGACATCCTGGCCGAGGGGCTCGAGGCGCGCTGCGAGCGGCACGTCGCGCTGTCCCGCATCGTCCAGGCCTGGGCGCGCCACCACTTCGGCGTGTTCGCGGAAGAGGGCTTCGAGTCGCCCACGCTGACCTGCGTGGCCAACACGCGCGGGATCTCGGTCGCCGATCTGAACAAGCGCCTGGCCGAGCAGCACGCCGCGATCTCGAACGGCTACGGGACGCTCAAGGAGAAGACGTTCCGCATCGCCCACATGGGCGACACGCAAGAGTGGGAGATCCGCGGCCTCTTGAGCACGATCGACCGCATCCTCGGGCACTGACGGGTTGGATCGTCGCTCGTCCCTGCGCGCGCTCCGCATCGTGGCGGAGGAGATGGTCCGGGCCAAGCGCAGCATGCGCATCCCGGGGCACCCGCGGCCGTTCTACGTCTCGTGCCTGCTGCGCGACGACGAGTGCTGGCGCATCGAGGCGCGCTACGGCTCGCTGCTCGGCGACACGCACGAGCGGCACCGCAGCGCCTTCGTCGACGTGCGCGTCGGCTCGTATCGCTCGGACCAGGTTTCAGACGGCGGCCTGGGCGACAACGACAAGGAGGCGGAGTCCTACGACTACGTCGACCTGCCGTACGGGCGCGGCGAGGACGGGCTGCGTCACGGCCTGTGGCGCCTGGCCGAGGCGCGCTACCGCGAGGCCGCCGAGTCGTTGCTCTCCAAGCGCTCGCAGGCGCTGAACTACCTCCCGGCCGGGGGCAGCCCCGCGTTCGAGCGCCGCGAGCCTGTGGTCGACCTGCGCTTCGCGCCGTTTCGCGACGTGGATCGCGCGGCGTGGGGCCGCTACGTCGAGCAGGTGTCGGGCGGGATCCGCCGGCACCGCGAGATCCACGACGCGCACGTCGAGTTCGAGGCGCTGCACACCGTGCGCTCGTTCGCCGATGCCGAGGGCAGCCTGAGACTCGAGTGCCACGTCGTGTGGTCGCTCGAGTGCTATCTGTGGATGCTCGCGCGCGACGGCAGCGCGTTCCCCTGGACGATCAAGCACAACGTGTGCGATCCGGATGAGCTGCCCGACGCGCGGAGCTTCGCGGCCGAGATCGCGGAGACCGTGGGCAAGCTGCGGGTGCTGGCGCGGGCCAAGACGATCCGCTCGTTCTGCGGCCCGGCGCTGCTCGAGCCGGGGCCGGCCGGGCTCCTGCTCCACGAGGCGGTCGGTCACCGGCTCGAGGGCAACCGGCTGCTTGCGGCAGGGGAGGGCCGGACGTTCGGCGACTCGCTGGGGCAGGAGATCCTGCCGCCCTTCCTCTCGGCCTACGACGACCCGGGCCTGGCGCGCCTCGAGGGACGCTCGCTCGTCGGCCACTACCGGTTCGACGACGAGGGCGCGAGCGCCGAGCGTGCGAGCCTGGTCGAGCGCGGCAAGCTGACCGGGTTCTTGACCACGCGCACGAGCATCGGCCCGCGCCACCGCTCGAACGGTCACGCGCGCAATCGGTACCACGAGCGGCCGATCAGCCGGATGGGCGTGCTCGTGGTCCGCGCCGAGCCGGGGGCCGGGCTCGACGAGGCGGGGCTCAAGCGCGCGCTGGTCGAGGAGATCCGGCGCCAGAAGGCGCCCTTCGGCGTGCGCATCGTCGAGGCCACGAACGGCGAGACCGTGACCGACGCCTACAACTTCCAGGCGTTTCTCGGCGAGATCAACCTGGCCACCAAGGTGTACCCGAGTGGACGGGAGGAGTGGATCCGCGGCGTGAACTTCGTCGGCACGCCGCTCAACGGGATCCACGGCATCGTCGCCGCGGGAGAGCGGCTCCACGTCGACAACTCGTACTGCGGCGCCGAGTCGGGCTTCGTGCCGGTGACGACGATCAGCCCGGCGCTCGTGCTGTCCGAGCTCGAGCTGCAGAGCAAGCCCGAATCGCGCTACACGCCGTTCAGCCTACCGCTGCCGTGGCGCGCCGGGCCGCGCTCGCGCCCGCGTCGCCCGCGGCGCAAGACGAGCTGAGCGGCGCGCGGTGAGCCTGCGAGACCAGCTCGTCGCCGCGATCCACGGTTGGGACGTGGGTCTGGCGGGGGATCTGGGCGACGACGTATCCCTCATCCGGTCGGGAATCCTCGATTCGGTGGCGCTGTTCAACCTCGTGCTGTGGGTCGAGCGGCAGATCGGTCGGCCCGTGGATCCGACGTCGTTCGATCTCGTGAACGAGTGGGACACGGTCGACGGCGTGCTGCGCTTCATCGAGCAGAGACGTCTTCCGCCGTGAGCGTCGACTACGAGATCGTCCGCTACGAGCCCGAGCACCGCGAGCTGGTCGTGGAGCTGCAGAGGGAGCTGTGGAGCTCGGACGTTGCGCTGAATCGCCGCTTCCTCGAGTGGAAGTACGAGCGGAACCCGTGCAGCCGAGACGCGCCGATCTTCCTCGCGCTTCACGGCGGCAAGGCGGTCGGCATGCGCGGGTTCGTGGGCGCGCGATGGGAGGCGGGCACCCCTTCGCAGGTCTTTCCGGTTCTGTTGGCCGGCGACACGCTGGTCTCCGAGCCGCACAGGAATCGTGGGCTCGTGACGCGGATCATGCGTCGTGCGCTGGCCGACCTGGACGCGACGGGGGCAGGCCATCTCCTTTCCATCGCGCCCAGCCGCGTCAACGTCTTCGGTCTGCTGACGCTGGGCTGGAAGAGCATCGGCATGCTGCGACCGGTGGGGCGATCGACGGGACTCGCGGCGGGCCGCCGGCGCCTGCGGGGCGCGGTGGCGCGGCTGCCGTTCCTGTGGCGCTACCGGGACGCGCGCTGGCTCTACGCGCGCGACGAGCGGCGGCCGTTCCGTCACCTGGATGCGGCGCGGCACGACAAGTCGCCGATCGCGATCGAAGATCAGCCACGCCCCGCGGCGATGTCCGATCTGGTTCAGCGCCTCGGACATGACGGTCGGATACGCCAGGTGCGGGACGAGACGTACTTCCGTTGGCGCTTCGAGAACCCGCTGGCCGAGTTTCGCTTCCTGTACTGGGAAGAGGCGGAGCGACTCGAGGGGTATCTGGTCCTGCACCGGAAGGTGTCGAATCTCGGCGACTGGGACCGCGTGAAGATCGCTGACCTCCAGGCGAGCCGCATGGCGGTTCGTGCCGCCTTGCTGCGCTCGGCGATCGAGCAGGGGCGATTCTCCGAGCTGGTCACCTGGGCGGCTTCGCTCGCAGGCTCGGAGGTCGCGCTCCTGCACAGCCACGGATTCGCGCCTGTGGATGCGCACGAGACCACGCGCGGCTGCCCGTGCATCCTCGTGCGTCCCGTGCAAGACAACGCACCGGGGGCCGAGTGGCTGCTGGGCGGCCGGCGGCTGCTCCACCTGAACGACTGGGACGTGCGCCTGCTCGATTCGATGCGCTAGCGCGGCTCCGGGGCCGATCACACGAACGGTTTGACCAGGCCGACCGTCACTCGCGCGCCTTCGCGCGCCCGCTCGGCGTCCTCCCGCGTGTAGAAGTCCGAGGGCGTGAGATCCTCGGTCCCGTAGAACGCGAGTTCACGGTCACGCCGCAAATCCTTCGAGATCCGCGCCAAGCGTTCGACCTCGCCGCGAACCGCGGCCGGGAGTCGCTCGCGCTCGGCCAGGAGAACCTCCGAGACGTCGTGCACGCGTGGCGCCTCGACCCCTTGCGCGCGCAGGAAGCCCTTGAGCGCCAGCTCGACGACCTCTTGGGACTCGCGCACGACGTCGGCCCAGCTCGCGGCGTCGAACAGCACGTCGATCGAGCCGAGCCGCACCGCGGCCCGCCGCACGTAGTCCTTGGCGAGATCACGATTGCGCACCTCAGGCCACCTCGCCCGTCACCCAGTACGGCTGCCCGTGCGATGTCCGACGGACGATGCGACCCTCGGCGATGTCATGCCGTACCGGAACGAGGCGCGCGGACAAGCGCAGCCGGTCGTCCAGAAGCACGATCCCGTCGAGCGCGACCTCGGCCCACAGTCCGGCGACGCGCTCGCCCGGAGCCGGCAAGTGCGCGAAGTGCGGCTCAACCGGGAAACCGTCCCACGATACGGGTTCGTCGTCCCATCTGCGGTAAAGCTCGCGGCGCAGTGGGAGCGACCGTTCGACCACCACGAGCAAGTCGACGTCGGATTCCGGCGTCGCCTCGCCACGGGCCCATGATCCGTACGCTGCGACGGCGACCAGCTCGTTCCCGACGAGACGCGCGGCGCGACGCACGGCGGCGGCGGGACCAGGTTGGAGCGAGATCCCGCCTGTCTCGCTCGCCACGCGACGGACGCAGTACTCGTTGAGCGACAGTCCGCTCGCGCCGGCGTTGTCCCGCAGGCGCGCGTGCAGCGCTGGGTCGATCCGGAGCACGAATCGCCCCGATGGATGGTCACTAGCCCGGCTGCGGCTGCGCGTAGTATCACCTCGCCTCATGATGTTGATACTATGGAGATCCAACCGGGTTGTCAAACCCGATTCGAGGTAGGCTAGCGGTTCGAGGATGAGGAAACCGTGACTGGCGAAGGAACGGAACGGATCGCACGGGACGTGGAACGCGTGTTGACCGAGGGCGAGAAGGTTCTCGCCGTGGCCTCGCAGAGCAGGATCCGCTCACCACTCAAGCCGGACTCCGCCGTGGTGACGAACCGCCGCCTGATCCTGTACCGGCCGAAGCTCCTCGGGCGGATGGACATGGAGGATTTCCTCTGGCAGGACGTCACCGAGATCCGCATTCGCACCGAGATTCTCGGCGCGGTGCTGACCGTGACGGCCCAGCGCCGCGAGGCCGACGGCACCGTGCGGGCCCGCACGGGGGTCGTCGACGGGCTCGTGCGGGCTGCGGCCCTGCGGCTGTACGCCGCGGCGCAACAGCTCGAGCAGGAATGGCGCGAGAAGAACCGGATCCGCCAGATGGAGGAAGAGCGGGCTCGCTCGGGGGGCGTGTTTCTCCACGGGGCCGGCGCGCCGAGCGGTGCCGGAGCTCAGGCGTCGGTCGACGACAGGCTGGCCAAGCTCAAGTCCCTGCACGAGAAGGGCCTGATCACCGACGCCGAGTACGAGGCGCGCAAGACTCAGATCATCGCCGAGCTGTGAGTCGATCGCCCGGGCAGCGCCCGCGCGCCGGGTCCCATCGCCGTGTCTTACGCCGCGATCCCGGCGATCATCGCGTCGCGGGCACGTCTGCCGCCTCGGCCGCGACGCGCTCCCGGGCCCGCTCCAGGTTCCGGCGAATCGCCTCGTCGGCGGGCGCGAGCGCCGCAGCCTGCTCGAACGACTCGAGCGCCTCGCGGCTCCGTCCCTGCTCCAGGTAGACGAGGCCGAGGAGGTTGCGCGCTTCTGCATCCGCGGGATCGACGTCGATGCTGCGCAGCAAGGGCTGCTCCGCCGCCTCGAAATGACGCATCGCGACGTGCGAGCGACCCTGCGCTAGCAGCGCATCGGCGTTGTCGGGGTCGAGCGCCACGGCCGCCTCGGCGGCGGCCAGTGCGGCCTGGTGCTCCCCGCGCTCGCTGGCCTCGCGCGATTGGCGAACCAGCGCATCGACGGATTGGCCGTCCGCGACAGCGGGCGCCTCCGCGGTCGGCGCTGCGCCGAGCGACGGCGCGGGCGCAGGCTCCGTGGGCGGCGCGAGCTGCTCCGTGGGAACCGAAGGGGGCGTCGCGGTCTCGACCTCGGACTCTGGCGCGGTGGGTGCGGCGTGGTTCGACCGATCGAGTCGGCTGGCCAGGAACGCCAGGCCACCGACCAGACCGAAGATCACGAGCACGATGGCCCACGTCGACGGTCGGATCGCGGGTGTCGTGGACAGCCCGAACGGCTCGTCCCGCGAAGCACCGAGAGGGGTGTCAGGAAACGAGATGGTTCTCATGTCGACCTCCCAGGATCGACACGTGCAAGCCGCATGCCTCGTGAATCTCGGCGGAAAGCGAGAGGACGGGCTCGGGGCGGGCCCCCGAATTCCACGGCTCCGGTAGTTTCTGCTTCTACGCCGCGGCGCTGTCGGACGTGATCCGACCGTCGCGCAGCTCGATGCGGCGTGCGGCGCGGCGGGCCAATGCCGGGTCGTGCGTGATGACGACGATCGTGCGGCCCTGACGCCACAGCTCCTCGAACAACGACATGATGTCGGTGCCCGACGACGAGTCGAGGTTCCCCGTCGGCTCGTCGGCGAGGAGCAGGTCGGGCTCCATCGCCAGCGCCCGCGCGATGGCCACGCGCTGCATCTGGCCGCCCGACAGCTCGGTCGGCTTGTGCTCCATGCGGTCGGCCAGACCGACGCGCGCGAGCAGCTCTTCCACGCGGCGCTTGCGCTCGGCGCGCCGCACGCCGCCGAAGAGCAGGGGCATCTCCACGTTCTCGAAGGCCGAGATCTGCGGGAGCAGGTTGAAGTTCTGGAACACGAAGCCCACGCGACGGTTGCGGATCCCGGCCAGCTGCTCGCGCGAGAGGCCGGCGACACGCTCGCCCTGCAGCTCGTAGGTGCCGGTGGTCGGCGTGTCGAGGCAGCCGATCAGGTTCATCAGCGTCGACTTGCCCGAGCCCGACGGGCCGACGAGCGCCACCAGCTCGCCGCGCGCGACCGTCAGGTCGACGCCGCCGAGCGCCTCGACCTTCACCTTGCCCGTGTCGTAGACCTTGCGGATCTCCTGCATCCGGATCACCGTGCCGTTCTTCGCGTCACTCATAGCGCAGGGTCTCCGCGGGATGCACCGACGCCGCGCGGCGGGCCGGGAAGTAGCCGGCGGCCAGGCCGATCAGGCCGAGCACGGCGGCGTTGACGAGCGCGATGGCGGGCGAGATCGTCGGCTTGCCCAGCATCTCGATCGCCTCGTTGCCCGCGGTCGGCACGAGGCCGAGCAGGGCGACCAGCACCGTGGCCATGACCAGTCCGAGCAGGCCGCCGAGCAGCGTGTAGACGAGACCCTCGAGCACGATCGGCCCGGTGATCCAGCCGCGCCGCGCGCCGAGCGCCATCTTGACGCCGATCTCGCGCGTTCGCTCCTTGACCACGGCGTACATGATGTTGGCCACGCCGATCCCGCCGACCACGAGCGTCAGCCCGCCGATGATGCCGAGGAACACCTGGATCCCGAACAGGATGTTCTCCATCACGACGCCATTGGCGACGGTGTCCCACGCGCCGAGCGCGCGCTCGTCCGACGGGTCGAATCCGTACTTCGCGCCGAGGACCTCGCGCACCGAGCGCAGCACGGCCGGCATGTGCTCCCGGGCGTCGGGCCGAACCACGAGGTTGGCCAGCCGGTCGCCGCCGAACTGGGCCTGGAACGTGGCCAGCGGGATCACGGCCTGGCTCGCGTCGGGTCCGCCGTAGGTCCCCATCTGCAGCTTGCGCTCGAGCACGCCGACGACGGTGAACGGGACGTTGCTCACGAGCAGCGTGCGTCCCAGCGGATCCTCGTCGCCGAACAGGTCCCGCGCCAGCTCCCAGCCGACGAAGATCACGCGACGTCTGAGCTGCTCGTCGAGCGGGTCGAGCCAGCGACCGCCGGCGCGCGCGATCTGGTTGCGCAGGTCGCCGTAGGACAGGCTGGCCCCGGTCAACCGGGCGTTGACCGTGCGCTTGCCGTAGGTGAACGCGGCGCTCCAGCGACGCATCTCGCCGCTCACGCCGTCGAGATACGGCACGCGCTGGTGAACCAGCGCCACGTCCTCGACGCGCGGCCGCACCGGGCGGCCCGGGGCCAGTCCCTGCCAGGGCTTGGTCGTCTCGCCGGGCCACAGCACGGCGATGTCGACGCCGAGTCCCGACTTGGCCAGCGTGATCTGGCGCTTGAGCCCCTCGCCGAAGGCCAGCAGCAGCACGAGCGAGAGCGAGCCCCAGGCGATCGCGGCCACGGTCAGGACGGCGCGCTTGCGTTGCACGCGCGAGGAGCGCGCGAAGAGCTGGAGCACGAGCCACGGGCGGGGCACGGCTACATCTTCATCGCGACGACGGGGTCGAGCCGTGCCGCGGAGCGCGCGGGGAAGTACCCCGCGATCAAGCCGATCGTGCCGAGCAGCCCGGCGGTCGCCGCGGCCACGACGCCCGAGACGCGCGGGATGCCGACGTACTCCTCGAGGCCGAGCGCCGGGAAGGCCGAGCAGATGCCGTGGGCCACGCCCAGTCCGACGATGCCGCCGACCGCCGTCATGCACAGCGTTTCGAGCAGGAACTGGCCCAGGATCGCGCGCGGCGTCGCGCCGAGCGCCATCTTGACGCCGATCTCGCGCGTACGCTCCTCGACCACGACGTTCATGATGTTCGACACGCCGATGCCGCCGACGACCAGCGTCAGCGAGCCGACGACGCCCAGGAACAGCTTGAACGCGAGCATGAACGTGTTGATGAACCGCGCGCCCTCGGAGGTGTCCCAGACCGAGAGGGCCTCTTTGTCCTTGGGGTCGAAGCGATGGCGCCCGGCGACGATCTGGAGCACCTCGCTCGTCGCTGCCTCGGTCAACGACACGTCGGACGCGGTGAACACCAGATTCTCGACGATCTTCTGCCCGGTCAGCGCACGGAACGTCGAGCCGGGGATGAACAGCATCCCCTTGTCGCGCCCGCGATAGGACGAGTCCTGGCTCTTCGGCACCATCACGCCGATGACGGTGAACGGCGAGCCGTGCAGGCGGATCATCTGCCCGACCGCGTTCGAGCCGCCGAACAACGTCGTCGCCAGCTCGTCGCCGAGAAACGCCAAGCGGCGCTTGTCGCGCTCGTCGAGCGGGTCGAGGAACCGCCCGCCGGCCTGCGGGATCAGATTGCGCATCTCGCCGAAGCACGGCCGCACGCCCGACACGTCGACGGCCAGCGTCTTCGGCCCGACCTGCAGGCGCAGCGTGTCCGCGTACTCGTCCGACATCTCGCCCAGGAGCACGGCGCGCTGGATCACCAGGTCGATGTCGTCGCTGGTCAGCCGCACCGGCCGGCCCTTCCCCAGCCCTTCGAACGGGATCGACGTGCGCGAGGGCCAGGCGATCACGATCCCGTTGCCCAGTCCCGCGGAGCTCTTGGCCAGCTGGGCGTGGAACCCGTCGCCGAACGCGAGCAGCAGACTGACCGCGACCGTGCCCCACACGATCCCGAGCACGGTCAAGAACGTGCGCAGCTTCTGCGCGCGCACGTCGCGACCGAGCTCGCGCAGGACGCGTGCGGGGCTCACGGCTCTCGCCTTACCCGAGGATCTCGCGCGGCGGTCGCTGGACGACCTTGTCGCCCTCGGCCAGCCCCGAGACGACCTCGATGTTCAGACCGTCCGAGAGGCCGGTGACGATCTCGACCTTGCGCGGCTCGGCGTCGGGCTCGGCGCCCGGGATCTCGACGAAGGTCTTCGCGCCGTCGTCTTCGAACAGCACCAGGCGCTCGGGGACGAGCAGGATGTCGGTCTTCTCCTGCAGGATCAGGTCCGCGTTCGCCGAATAGCCCGCGCGCAGGACGACGCCGCTCGACGGGTCGAGCTCGATCTCGACCTCGAACAGGCGGGCCCCGTTCTCTTCCTTGGCCTGCGGGGCGATCCGGTTGAGCTTGCCCGTCACCTCGGCGCCGGGCAGCGCGCCGACCTTCAGACGGGCCACCGCGCCGATCCCGAGCTTGCCCACGTCGATCTCGTCCACCGTGCCCTTGAACATCAGATCGCGCATGTCGGCGATCGTCGCCAGCTCGGTGCCTTCCTGGAACGAGGTCAGCGGGACGACGGGGTCGCCGGGATCGACCTTGCGCTCGAGCACGATGCCGCCCGCCGGCGCGCGGATGATCGACTCCATCTGGCGACCGCGGCCCTCGAGCCGACCCTCGCGGATCAGCTCCAGATTGTCCGTGACGCGGGCCAGCTCGATCTTGGCCTGCTCGAACGACTCGCGGTCCACCTCGAGGCGGTCCTTCGGGATCACGCCTTGGCGGGCCAGCTCGGAGGCACGGGCCCAGTTGGCCTCGGCGCGGTTGAACGCCGACTGTGCCGAGTTGAGTCGCGACTCGGCCTCGACCAGCTCGGTGGGGGTCGGGTCGGGTGCGATCTCGAACAGCGGGTCGCCCGGCCCCACACGGTCGCCGACCTGGACCAGGCAACGGCGCACGATGCCCGAGATCTTGGATTTGACGTGGAAGCGCACGCGAGGCTCGATCTGCCCGACCGCGACGGCTTTGTCCGTGATCGACCCGCGCTCGACCTGTACGGTCGTGAGGCCGTCCTGGCCCGACTCGCGCCCCTGCAGCCAACTGTATCCGCCGAACACGACGCCGGCGAGGATCGCGGCGCCCACGAGGAGCTTCAGGAATCTGGCCATCGCGTGATCCCCTAAACCATTGGACGCGCGCGGGCCCGAAAAGGTTGCCCGCGTCGCCCAGTGAAACGAGCGGGAACGGCGAAAGTTTCCAGCGAACGCTAAGCTATCCAGCTTCCGGCCGACCGGGGTTCCGGGACACGGAGGTAGCTCGATGGCTTGGCTCGCGTACGCGTTGCTGACGGTCGTCACGTGGGGCGTCTACGGGGTCCTGCTCCACACGGGGCAGATCGCGATGGGCGATGCGGTGAACGGCCGGTACAAGGCGTTCCTGCTCGTCGGGGTCGCGTATTTCGTGACGGCGGTGCTGGCGCCGCTCGCGGTGCTGAAGCTCAACGGCGCGGACTGGGTGTTCCCCGGGCGCGGCGTGAGCTGGTCGCTCGTGGCCGGGCTCACCGGCGCGGTGGGCGCCTTCGGCGTGCTGCTGGCCTTCGGCGCCAAGGGCACTCCCGCGGTGGTGATGGCGATCGTCTTCGCCGGCGCGCCCATCGTCAATGCGGCTTACTCCATCTGGGCCCATCCACCCACGGGCGGTTGGAGCAGCATCAAGCCGCAGTTCTTCCTCG
>Ga0180085_1000139_pt1 | contig 24252 bp, 19 predicted proteins | sample EasRiv730_16_10D_FD_123013 | JGI IMG/M metagenome (GOLD analysis project Ga0180085, IMG submission 123013) | Soil microbial communities from meander-bound floodplain in the East River, Colorado, USA - East River metaG ERMLT730_16_10D | ecosystem: Environmental > Terrestrial > Soil > Floodplain ... | reverse complement strand
GAGCGCTTCTGACGCGTCTTCCGTCCGGCGTCAGGGTGCGCGGCTCCATCGTCGGAACGCGCCTCGACCTGCAGGAAGCATTGAACTTCGCCGGCGAAGGCAAGGTGCGGGCAACGGTTGCCACCGAACGACTCGAGAACATCAACAACGTCTTCGCCCGGATGCACGCCGGTGACATTCAGGGCCGCATCGTCATCGATTTTCAGGAGTAGACCGATCTCGCGCCTCGAGCGCGACGACGCTGCGCGCTGCGGCGCGATAAACGGCCACAGCGTGCCTTCGCTGGTGCTCGGGCGGCGCAATGTCCGCGGGTGACTCGAGGGCCGTGTCGAGCGCAAGGTGCCACGAGCGGCCAGAGATGCTCGGGAGCATGACGTCGATGTCGGCATCGCTCATGTTCAATACCGCATGCAGGTCCGCTTCGACACCGGTTCCGGCGAGCGTGAACGCGAGCAGTCGCCCGCCGGCATCGTGCCATCCCGGTTCGCCGAGCCGCGCGCCGTGCCAGCTCACGTCCGGCAGCCCGCGATCCGGCAGGTCACGTCCGCTGAAGAAGCGATTCAGCGTGAGGCTCGGATGCCGGCGCCGAAGCGCGATGAGCTCTCGCGTGAACCGCAGCACCCCGTGGCGCGCGTCCACGGCCCGCCAGTCGAACCAGGAGAGCGCATTGTCCTGTGAGTATGCGTTGTTGTTGCCCCGCTGCGTGCGCAAGACTTCGTCGCCCGCGAGCAGCATCGGCACGCCGCGAGACAGCATGAGAATCGCGAGGAAGTTCTTCGCCTGCCGCTCGCGCAGCGCGTTGACGGTGGCATCGGCCGTCTCGCCCTCCGCCCCGCAGTTCCAGCTCAGGTTGTCGTTGCTGCCGTCGCGGTTGTCCTCGCCATTGGCTTCGTTGTGCTTGCCGTCGTACCTCACGAGATCGTAAAGCGTGAAGCCGTCATGGCACGTGACGAAGTTGATGCTGTTGGCCGGCCGGCGGCCATCATCGGCATACAGATCCGCGCTGCCGGCGATGCGCGTCGCGACCTCACCAAGCAGCCCGGGATCGCCACGCACGAACCGCCGGATCGTGTCGCGGTAGCGGCCGTTCCATTCGGCCCAAGCCATTCCCGGGAACGTGCCGACGTGATAGAGACCCGCCGCATCCCACGCTTCCGCGATCACGGGCACGCGGGCGAGCACCCGCGATGATTCTATCGCCCAGGGGAGCGGAGGATTGGCCATGAGCGAGCCGTCCTGCGCGCGCGCGAACACGCTCGCGAGATCGAATCTGAAACCGTCGACTCCGAGCTCCTCGACCCAATACTCGAGGCACTGCACGATGAAGCTGGTAACCAGCGGATGGTTGCAGTTGACGGTGTTTCCGCATCCGGTGTAGTCGCGATAGCGGCGCCTGTCGCCGGCGTCGAGGTGATAGAAGATGTCGTTCGCGAATCCCTTGAAGTTGATCATCGGCCCCGCTGCGCCGCCTTCGGCGGTGTGGTTGAACGCGACGTCGAGCAGCACGCCGATATCCGCCCCATGCAGCGCGTCGGTGAGCGCGCGGAACTCGCGCTCGACCGCGGCGGGATTCGTGCAATAGCCCGGATGCGGGCTATGGAAGCTGTGGGTGCTGTAGCCCCAGTAGTTCGTGAGGCCTCGTGCCGCAGCGGCCGGGGGTACGTCCTGCGCGTCGAAAGCCATCACGGGCAGCAACTCCACGTGCGTGACGCCGAGGCCCTTAATATACGGAATCTTCTCGATGAGCCCCGCGAAAGTGCCAGGCGCCTGCACGTGGCTCGAGGAATCGCGCGTGAAGCCGCCCACGTGCAACTCGTAGATCACGGCTCCGTCGAGGCCGCGCGGCGCGGCGGCACGCCGCGCCGAGAGCGGTGCGGTCACGATGCCGCGCAGCGTTGCGTGGCCGTCGTCGCTCGCATCGATCGCGCGCTCTCGGTTCCAATGGCGATCCGACACGGCGCGCGCCCACGGGTCGACGAGATCCCTGCGTGGATTGAAGAGGCGTCCGGTTTGGGCGTCGTCGTCGGGGCCGTCGACGCGCCATGCGTAGCAGACACCGGGCGCAAGTCCCTCGACAAAGACATGCCAGAAGAAAAAGCTGCGATTCTGCTCCGGCGTCAGCGTGACGGTCTGGAACGGGGCGGTGCTCGCGGCATCCGTGAACAGCAAGAGCTCGACGTGGGTGGCGTAGCGGCTGAACATGCAGAAATTCACGCCGTCCGGCGCAGACGTGGCGCCTGGCGGAAAGCGCGTACCGGGCCGCGTCGCATAAGGCGGGCCCGCAATGGTTCGCAGCCCGATGACGCGGTCGTTACTCAAGCGTCTCTGGCATCGGCTTCGAGTCCCAGATTCGGCTCGCGTATTCGCGGACCGCTCGGTCGGACGAGAACTTGCCGGCGTGGGCCGAGTTGGCTATCGACATCCGCGTCCAGCGGTCGGTATCGGACCAGGCGGCGTCGACTTGCTCTTGGCACGCAACGTAAGCCGCAAAATCGGCGAGCACGAGAAACGGATCGCGGTGGAGCAGACTGTCCAGCAGCGGCCGGAAGGTCTCGCGATCGCCGCGCGAAAAGTGGCCGCTGCTGATGAGGTCGAGCGCGGCGCGCAGCTCGTCGTTGTGCTCGACGTAGTCGGCCGGACGATAGCCCGTCCGCATCATGCTCTCCACTTCTGCGGCCGTGAGCCCGAACAGAAAGAAATTGTCCGGCCCGACGGCGTCGCGGATCTCCACGTTGGCGCCGTCGAGCGTGCCGAGCGTAACTGCGCCGTTCAGCATGAATTTCATATTGCCGGTACCGGACGCTTCCTTGCCCGCGGTCGAGATCTGCTCCGACAGATCGGCCGCTGGATAGATGAAGTGCCCGTGTTTGACGTTGAAATCGGGGTAGAACACCACCTTGATTCGGCCGGCGACGACGGGATCGGAGATCACGATCTGGGCGATACCGGTCACCAGCCGGATCATGAGCTTTGCGAGGTGATATCCCGGCGCGGCCTTGCCACCGAACACGAAGCAGCGCGGTGCGATCTCCAGGTTGGGATTTTCATGCAGGCGCTGGTAGAGCGCGATTACGTGCAGCGCATTCAGATGCTGGCGCTTGTACTCGTGGATGCGCTTGACCTGGATGTCGAACAGTGCGTGCGGATCGACGACGATGCTCGTGCGCTCCTGAATCCGCCGCGCGAGCCGTTCTTTGTTGAGCAGCTTGATGCCGCGCCATCGTTCGCGAAACGCAGCCTCGCCGGTATGCGCCTCGAGGGCTTCGAGACGCGCAAGATCGGTGACCCAGCCTTCGCCGAGCGTCTCGTCAAGGAATGCCGCGAGCGCCGGATTGCTCAGCACGAGGAACCGGCGCGGCGTGACGCCGTTCGTGATGTTGTGGAAGCGTTCCGGCCAGAGCTCGGCAAAATCGCGCAGCACCGTTTCCTTGAGCAGCTTCGAGTGCAGCTCTGCGACACCGTTCACGGCGTGCGTGCCGACCGTTGCGAGATGCGCCATGCGCACGCGCTTCTCGCCGCTCTCCTCGATGATCGAGAGGCGCGCGGCGCGCTCAGTGTCGCCAGGATACGCGCGCCGTACCTCGTCCACGAACCGCCGGTTGATCTCGTAGATGATCTCGAGCGGCCGCGGCAGCAGGCTCGCGAACAGTGGCAGCCCCCAGGTCTCGAGCGCTTCTGGCAACAACGTGTGGTTCGTGTACGCGAGCGTGCGGCGCGTGAGAGCCCACGCCTCGTCCCACGGCAGGAGATGCTCGTCGACGAGCAGCCGCATGAGCTCGGCGACTGCGATCGACGGGTGCGTGTCGTTCAATTGCACAGCGGCTAGCTCCGGCAATCGTGCGACGGACTCGCCTTTCATCGCGAGCATCCGCAACATGTCCTGCAGCGAGCACGATACGAAGAAGTACTGCTGCGCGAGCCGCAACCGCTTGCCGATCTCCGGATCGTCGTTCGGGTACAGCACCTTGGAGAGCGTCTCCGACACGACCTTCTGGCTCACGGCGCCGTAGTAATCGCCGACGTTGAAGTCGTCGAGGTCGAACGACTCGACGGCCTCGCTGCGCCAGAGCCTCAAGGTGTTGCAGTGATTCACGTGATACCCGAGCACCGGTATGTCGGTGGGCACGCCCTTGACTCGGCCCGAAGGCACCCAGCGAACGCGGTATCGGCCGCGATCGTCGGTGTAGCTCTCCGTGTGGCCGCCGAAATTCACGTACCAGCCGACTTCCGGCCGCACGATCTCCCAGGCGTTGCCGTGCTGTAGCCATTTGTCGGTGGTCTCCACCTGCCAACCGTCGCGAATCTCCTGGTCGAAGATCCCAAATTCGTAGCGAATGCCGTAGCCGATGGCCGGCATCTCGAGCGTCGCGAGCGAGTCGAGATAGCACGCGGCGAGACGGCCCAAACCGCCGTTACCCAAGCCGGGCTCTTCTTCGAGCTCGAGCAGGGTATCGAGATCCTGACCGAGCGCCCGCATCGCGTCGCGCGCATTCTGCTCGATGCCGAGGTTCACGAGATTATTGCCAAGCTGCGGGCCGATCAGGAACTCCGCGGACAGATAGCACGCGACCTTCACGTCGGGCGCCGTGTAGGCTTTGCTCGTGTTGACCCAGCGCGCGAGCAGCCGGTCACGCACACTGTGCGCGAGCGCTATGTACCAGTTGAATGGGGTCGCGATCGCCGGAAAGCGCGCCTGCAGGTACATCAGATTGTCTAGCACCGCCTGCTGCAGCGCCGGAACGGACAATCCCGTGCGCGCCGGCTCCGTGGCCGGCTTCACCGAGTGTTTGCTAACCGCCATTGGGCGTCCCTCGTCGTCGCTTGCCCACCACGCCCAGCCGCGTTCAGCCGACCGCCGCGCGTCGTCGCGCGGCGCAGCGCCCGACGCTCACAGCGGCCAAACCCAGTTCGTGAACTCGGGCCTGTCCGTCCCCTGCGTACGCGCGTAGCTCAGGCTCTCGAAGATCTCGTTCCGCATACGCTCCTTGAGATGGGCCGCCTTCGCCTGCAGCCGCGGCACGCGATCGATGACGTCGATCACGAGGTGAAATCGGTCCGTTTCATTGAGGATCGCCAGCTCGAGCGGCGTGTTGATGTTGCCCTTCTCCTTGTAGCCACGGACGTGCAGGTTCACGTGGTTGCGGAATCGATACGACAGCTTGTGAATGAGCCACGGATAGCCGTGGTAGTTGAAGATGATCGGCTTGTCGGTGGTGAACAGGCTGTCGAACTCGCTGTCCGTCGAGCCGTGCGGATGCTCTGCGACCGGTTGCATCCTGAAGAGATCGACGACGTTCACGAAGCGCACCCGCAGCTCCGGCAACTGCTCGCGGAGGATCGCGGTGGCGGCCAGGGACTCCTGCGTCGCGACGTCGCCGCAGGATGCCATGACGACGTCGGGCTCCACTCCCTCGTCGTTGCTCGCGCGCGCCCAGATTCCCATGCCCTTGGCGACGTGCACCATGGCCTCGTCGATCGTCGTGAACTGCAGATGCTTCTGCTTGTCCGCAACGATCACGTTGATGCAGTCCGTCGACCGCAGGCAACGGTCGGCGACTGCGAGGAGGGTATTCGCGTCGGGCGGCAGGTACACGCGAGTGACACTCGGGCTCTTGTTGGTCACGAGATCGATGAAGCCCGGATCCTGGTGCGAGAAGCCGTTATGGTCCTGCCGCCACACTGTGGACGACAGCAAGATGTTCTGGGATGCGACGGACGCGCGCCACGGCACGTGGTTCTTCGAGACGTCGAGCCACTTCGCGTGCTGGTTGAACATGGAATCGACCACATGTGCGAAGGCCTCGTACGTATGGAAGAAGCCGTGCCGGCCGGTCAAGAGGTACCCTTCGAGCCAACCCATGAGCGTGTGCTCGGACAGCACTTCCATGACGCGGCCGTCGCGCGCGAGCTCGCCGCCGTCGGCATCCTCCGGGTAGAGCTCCGCCATCCAAGTCTTCTTGCTCACCTCGTAGATCGCCTGCAGGCGGTTCGAAGCGGTCTCGTCGGGGCCGAACACGCGGAAGCTCGTCATGTTCATGCGCATCACATCGCGCAAGTACTCTCCGAGCGGCTTGGTGTTCTCGTGCAGCACTTTGCCGGCTTCCTTGACCTCCACGGCATAGGTGCGGAAGTCCGGCAGCTTCAGATCCTTGCGCAGCGAGCCGCCGTTCGCGTGCGGGTTCGCGCTCATGCGCCGCGCACCGGCGGGCGCGAGTGACCTGAACTCCCTCTTGAGCTTGCCCTCGGCATCGAACAGCTTCTCAGGCTCATAGCTGCGGAGCCAGTTCTCGAGCACCTTCAAGTTGGCCGGATTGTTGCGTACGTCCGCGAACGGCACCTGGTGCGAACGCCACGAGCCCTCGATCTTGTGGCCGCCGACTTCCTTGGGGCCCGTCCAGCCCTTCGGCGAGCGCAGCACGATCATCGGCCAGCGCGGCCGTTCGACAGCGCCGCCTTCCCTGCGTGCCTTCTGCCAGATACCGCGAATCTCGCGCACGATCTCGTCGAGCGTCGCAGCCATGAGCTGATGCATGGCCGCGGGCTCCGTGCCTTCAACGAAGTACGGCTTGTAACCATAGCCGACGAACAGCGACTCGAGCTCCTCGTGGCTGATGCGCGCGAGGACCGCCGGATTCGCAATCTTGTAGCCGTTCAAGTTGAGGATCGGCAGCACGGCGCCATCCCGGGCGGGATTCAGGAACTTGTTCGAATGCCAGGCAGTCGCGAGCGGCCCAGTCTCCGCCTCGCCATCGCCGACGACGCAGGCGACGATCAGCTCCGGGTTGTCGAGCGCCGCACCGTAGGCATGCGAGAGGCTGTAGCCGAGCTCGCCACCCTCGTGGATGGATCCCGGCGTCTCCGGCGTCACGTGCGAACCGATGTGGCCAGGAAACGAGAATTGCTTGAAGAACTTTTGCATCCCTTCGGCGTCTTGGCTCTTGTCCGGATAGATCTCGGAGTACGTCCCCTCGAGGTACGCGGGCCCCAGCACGCCCGGAGCGCCGTGGCCAGGCCCCGCGACGAAGATCACGTCGAGGTCGTCGCGCTTGATGACGCGGTTCAAGTGCGCCCAGACGAACGACAACGCCGGGCTCGCGCCCCAATGGCCCAGCAGCCGCTGCTTGATTTGCTCGGGCTTGAGCGGCTCGCGGAGCAAAGGGTTGTCCTGCAGGTAGATCATCCCTACGGACAAGTAGTTGCAGGCGCGCCACCACGTGTCGATCAGCGCCAATTCTTCATCGGCGAGGGGCCTATCGTCGGCGGCATGCAAGCGGGCGGCTTTGCTCATTTGAACTCTCCGTCGTTTGTCAGATGAAAACCTCTGTCAATAACCAGCACCAACACCTTCTTTGCCATTCCGCAAAGAACCGCGCCGACCTTGCGCCAAGCTCGGGGCGTCTCTCCGCTGATGGCGCCGATGGTTGGCCGGCAGCCCAGAGGTTAGCGCTCCCCCGCATTCGGAGTCGTCAGCGAAACGTCGTCATTCAGTCGCAGTTGCGTCAGGTCTCCTGCGCGCTCGCCGCGTTCTGGAACACAGGGTGACGCGGCGCTCTCGCGTCGCCGCATTCGCCGCCCGCGGCAGGCATCGACTGGCGCGTCAGTTTCAGGCTGTGGCCCGATCGGCATGCCTCTGACTGCCCACGGCGCCGAGCAGCTTTTCGAAAGCCTCCGCGAAGAGGCGGACACCGTCACTGACCAGGCTGTCGGTAATCTCACGAGACGGAAGCCATCGGCCCGTTCGGACCACGCACCTTCGGCTCGGTACGTTTCGGCGAGCTCGCCGAAGTCGATCTCGAACACAGCAACCTTCAGAGTCGCCGTGCCGGCGTTCAAAACCACGACGCGTCGAGCTGTCATATGCGAATCCGTCAATGCACCTGCCGATCGAGCTCGCCACGCTCGTGCACCAGCACGTAGTCGCTCATGCTGCTTTATCGCCTGCCGAGGCTAGAAGAGGTGCCAGAACGAGGAAATAGGGAGTTTCCGCATCTGGAAGCTCACGAGAGCGCGGGAGCTGCTGGACGAACGAACCCTGCCGGCGATCGCAAGTTGGACCGCAATGTGACGTTTCGCTGACGACTTGGCACACGGCAACGACTATCGTGCGCGCGTGGCGACCGAGGGGTCGGCCCATGAAGCGGACTCCGTTGCACCAATTGATCGAGCTCGGGCACATGGCCCGAAATCCGGGACGTCATGAAAGCAGCTTCGTACAACTGGCGGGAGAGAGGCGCACATCCCGCATGACCGACGTTCCTCCGTTTCCGACAGGATACCGAGCTTCGGGTGTACTGCTGCACATCGTGTCGCTGCCTTCCGCCTACGGTATCGGCGATCTCGGACCGGCCGCGTGCGAATGGGTGGACCGCCTTCACGAGGCCGGCCAGAGGTGGTGGCAAGCGCTGCCGCCTGGACCGACGGGGTATGGCAATTCACCGTATCAGTCCCTGTCGTCGTTCGCCGGCAATGAGCTGCTGATCAGCCCGGACAGCCTGATCGACGACGGGCTGCTGGGGGCGGCCGACTGCGCGGACCATGCGTTCTCACCGATCGCCGTCGAATACGAGAAGATCGTTCCATTCAAGCTTCGCGTGCTTGAGACAGCATGGAGTCGGTTCAGAGGCGGCGCCCGTCCAGATCTCCGAGCCGCTTACGAGCAGTTCTGTCAGGCGCACGGGGTCTGGCTGGACGACTACGCCCTGTTCCGCGCGCTGAAGGACAGGTACAAGGGCGCCTGCTATCTCGAGTGGCCCGCCGAGCTGATCGCGCGGGCGCCGGCTGCGCTGGCTCGGGTGCGGCGCGAGCTGGCGAACCAGATCGAGTTCGTTCGCTTTGCTCAGTTCCTGCTCCATCGGCAGGCGCAACGTCTCGAGCAACACGCGCATGACCGGGGCGTGCGGTTGATCGGCGATCTGCCATTCTTCGTTTCGCCTGACTCAAGCGACGTCTGGGCCAACCCCGAGCTTTTCTTGCTTGACGGGGGAAACCGGTTGCAGGTCCTCGCGGGTGTGCCTCCCGACTATTTCAGCGCGGAAGGGCAGCTCTGGGGTAACCCCGTCTACGACTGGGAGGCTCTTCGTCAGAGCGGATATCGCTGGTGGTCCGGCCGCCTGCGCGCGTTGCTTGCCCATGTAGACGTGATTCGGCTGGATCATTTCCGCGCCTTCGCGGCTGCCTGGCACGTACCAGCGGGAGCTTCGACCGCACGGGCGGGCCAGTGGGTCCGCGGCCCGGGCGCTGAGTTCTTCACAGCCGTCGAGAAGAGCCTCGGCGCCTTGCCCTTCATCGCCGAAGACCTGGGAGTGATCACGCCTGACGTGACCGCGCTGCGCGATCAGTTCCGCCTCCCCGGCACGCGGGTCCTCCAGTTTGCCTTCGACGGCAAGGTGGACAACCCGTACCTGCCTCACAACTACGTTCCCAACACCGTCGTGTACACAGGGACCCACGACAATCCGACCACGCGCGGTTGGTATGAGGAGCTGTCCGACAAGCAACAGCAAAACGTGTGGAGCTATCTCGGGCGCTCAGGAGGCGGCACATCCGAGGTGGCGCCAGCCCTAATGCGCCTGGCGTGGGAATCCGTGGCCGCGCTCGCGATCGCGCCGCTGCAGGACGTGCTCAACCTGGGCAACGAGGCGCGGATGAATGTTCCGGGCCGGGCCGAGGGCAACTGGCGCTGGCGCTGCACAGAGGAGATGCTGTCCACACGCACGTTCGAATGGCTCCGAGACCTGACGAACATGTCGGGTCGCTCGCCCGGAGAACCCTGATGATGAATCGCGACACTGGCCGTCGACGAATGCGGCTCTTACTCAAAGCCGACCGAACAGCGACGTTCTCCTAACTACTCCGCAGACAGAAGTCGTTAACGTCTGTTCACATGGATAGTCAGCCGAAATGCTCGGCATCCGCGCCGGACATACGTGACGATCGCCGGCACGGCCACAACGTGCGAAACGCCGCGATACCTGCCCGCAGGTCGTAACCCCAATGGAGACAGACAACGATGAGATACCGTAACGCCCTTGCCAAGGCTGCGCTCTGGCTTCTGACCCTGCTCGCCGTGCCGGCGTGCACCCCCGCGCTTGTATCTAAGTGGACCGCTCCCGACGCGACGCCATTCCGGCTGAGGGGCGAGAAGGTGGCGGCCGTCGTCATGGTTACGCATCAAACGACTCGACGCGCTGCAGAGGATGCTCTGGCCCGTCAGTTGTCGCTCCACGGAGCTCAAGGCATCCCAATGTATTCGCTCGTTCCCAATGCCGAGCCCGACGACGAAGCGCAGGCGCGCGCAGCTGTCGAGCAAGCCGGTGTCGTGGGCGTCGTCGTGATGCGACCGGTGAGCATCGACAAGAATATCTCATCGACCCCGCTGACGTACTCCGACCCGACGTACACCGAGTTCTGGGGAGGGTATTATCCCTACGGCTGGGATTCTCCGTGGGCGCCGGGAGCGATGTACGGCGGCGAAATGCGTACGGATATGATCGTCGTTGTCGAGACGCTCGTGTACGGGCTGCGTGAGAACAAGCTCCAATGGGCCGGACAAAGCACGACGACGAATCCCCGGAACGTGGATCGCCTGATCAAGGACACAGCCAAGCAAGTGGCGAACGAGCTCGCGCGGCTGGGGCTCATGACTGCGAGTTAGAGGGCGATCCACCGAACGGGATGCAGCGATGCGTCGCGGCGAGCAGCAAGTGTATTCGGTTGGCCGCGGCGAGACGGAATGGAGCGTCAGCGGGCAGCATACCGGCACTACGGACATCGAGCTGACCGAGAAGGGATGAGCCGCCGCCAGGCTCGTGCGGCCCACGTTGGCCCTGCAAGGGTTCGCTCTCGTCCTCGTCAGTCCTCTGCCGTGCACGTGAGACGTGCGAACTCGCGGGTCTGGGCGCGCTTGCGACCGTCGACGCGGATCTGTGCGAGTGTAACTACGGCGAGTATGAAGGCCTGACGCCGGCGCAGATTCGCGAGACCGCCCAGAATGGCTGATCTTTCGCGACGGATGTCCTGGCGGAGAAAGCCCGACAGAGGTGCGCACGCGAGTCGACCGCTTGATCGACAGAATCCGGGCGTTCGACGGCTACGTAGCGCTGTTTGCGCATGGCCACATCCTTCGCGTGCTCGCATCCAGGTGGATCGGATTGCCCTTTTCAGGCGGATCGCACTCCCTGCTCCATACCGCGAGCCTAAGCGTGCTCGGCTTCTACCACGGCATTGGTGCGATCGAACGATGGAACGCAGCCGTCCTCCCTGAGAGCCGGCACGAAGGCCACGAAGGAACTCTGTCAAGCGCGCTACGAAGCGTTCGGCGCTGCCGGCCAAGCGTCGAAGACCCATCCCCTGGCGCTCGATACGATGGTCCAGCGCTACGAGCGTGGCGAGCTCGTCCCAAGAGTGCCGCAAAGTTCCGCGCTGCCGAGGCAGTCCGGCGACACCCTGACCGGCTGACCACCGCCTCGGGTGAGGTGAGCGACAAACGGTTGCGCGACGAATCGGCAGCAGCGTGAGAGCGCCATCCCGGCGAGCTCGAAGTTGAGCGCCCAGAAGCTCGTGCGCAGCGGCGCTTCGTTCCATGCCACCTCGGGCCGGAAGCCTCGCAGACAGAACAGCATGAGACCGATGCCGACCGGCGACCGCCGACACGGGACGAAGCATCGCCGCACCACCCGCGATAAGCGACGATGGTCGGTGAAATCGTGGCTGCGGACGCGTCCGCTACCTGCTGAAACAATGAGCGTCACGTTGCGAGTGCTGCACCCGGCAGACGACCGAGGCACGGCCTGAGCGACGTCACCGTCAAGGTCCACCGCGGCCAGATCATGCTGGCGAGCTCGTTGCCGGAGCTGGTACGCATGGCCGACCGCCTCGCCGTCTCGTCCCGAAAGTCGTAGCCGAACCCTACCAACGCACATTCGCCACTATACCCATGGTCGGCGCAGTGTTCCGCGCGTGCAGTCCTGCATTACGCACGTGCAATGGTCGCGAGCCCACCCCTGCGCCTAGTGTTGGCTGCATCGGGGGTATCCACAGAACCCGAGAGAGATGACGCCGCATCAGCCCGAAACACATGACGCTCATCACACGATGTGAGTTCAACAGGAGGTCTGGCAGACATGGTACGCAAGATCGTTCTTGAGGATGACAGCTTCTTGGAAGAAGAGATCGTCGATGACTACGAGGTAATGCGCGAGATCCGAAACGCCAGTTGGCCGCGGGGCTACGAGCTCCACGCTCGCGAGCCCGACGCCGCGGACGATCTCCTTCTCACGGACTACGGGGCCGCGGGAGCGGAGTCGTTCGACGAGGACCAGAGCTGGCGGAATCGGATCCGCTCGAGAGAGCCGCCCCGGAACTGAAGCGAGGCCTCGCGATGCGCAGCCCCGTGAGTGTGCTGCCGACCGACAGGCTTCTGGTCGCTGGCGAGGAGCCGCCGTTGGGCGCGCACCTGGTAACACCTCGAGTCGGCTTCACACACCACGGAATCTATGCGGGCGACGGCAAGGTCATCCACTATGGCTCGCTCGGTGAGTCGCTGCGCCGGCGCCCGGTGGAAATGGTATCCGTCGAGCGCTTCGCGCATCAGCACGCCGTCTGGATCAGGGCGCCTCGTACGGCCGGCCCCGATGGCGACACGGTCGTTCGTCGGGCACGTTCCCGCATCGGCGAGAATCGCTATAGCTTGTTCAGCAACAATTGCGAGCACTTCTGCGAGTGGTGCATGCATGGCGAGCAACGCAGCTATCAGGTCGAGCGTATCGTGGAAGTACAGCGCCGTGTGTTGCGGGCCGCGAGTCTAGTGCTGCCTCTGCTGCTCGCGCTCCCCCTGCTGCGCGCTTTGCTGGCGTGAACAGCCACGATCCCAGCTCCGCAAGCGCCCAATTTCGTCGCCACGGACTTCGCTTGCGGGTCCCTGCGGACGCCCCTCACCTCCGCCCGCAGTTCCAGCTCGAGTCCCTTGATCTCGGTATCCCCGGCGTTCTCGAACGTCGGCGACAATCCTTGCTGGAAGTTGAGCTGGATGCCTTCCTGGTCCGTCATGAACACCGCCGCATTCAGCAGCATCCGGCGCGGGCGGCGCACTTGAGGGTGGTGGACAGCAGACGATGAAGCGGGTGGTTCACGGCTTGGCCGTGCCGGCGAGCTCGAGCGTTTCGCCGCCTCGCAGCAGCGTGACGTGCACCGTACCGCTCGCCGCGCGCAGCTCGATCATTCGGTGGCGAATGCGCTCGTATGCATCGGGCGCGCCTATCGCGATTCCTTCGACGGCGAGGATCACATCGCCGCCGAGAAGCAGTTCTTTATCCTGGATAGCTACCGTGAATTTTCCGCCGCGCACGCCGAGCTGATCGGCCGGCGAGCCCAACGCGACCCGCTGGACGAGCAGGCCCGCCTCGAAACCGACCGAAAGGTTGAAGGCGCGCGCCGCTTCGCCGGTGAGCAGGTAACCATCGAGGCCGCTCCACACGGAGGGCTCGTCCAGCAGCAGGCGACGCGTTGTGTTCGAGGTCACCGCGAATCCGAGGCCGTCCGATCCGCCGCTTAGCGACAGCATGTAACTCACGATGCCGATCACCTCACCCTTCACGTTGAACATCGGCCCACCGGAGTTGCCCCGGTTGATCGCTGCATCGGTCTGAAAGAATTCTGCAGTGAGCATACCGCTGAACGTGGCGTTCGGCTTGTGCCTCGCACTGAGATGGCCGGCGGTGAGCGTGTGCGTGATGCCGAGGGGCGCGCCGACCACGAACACCTGCTCACCGATCTGCACCTTGTCGGAGTCGCCGAGCTTTACGGGCTTCACGCCGTCCGGGACGCGCTGCACCTTTAGCAGCGCGACGTCGGCCGCGGGTTCCGAAGCGATGACCTCCGCCGCGACGGGGCCCTGATCCACAAACTCAACGATCACGGTGTCGGCAGTCTGCACGACGTGCGCGGCAGTCACGATCTTGCCGTCGGCGCTGACGAGCACGCCCGAGCCGAGTCCCTCGACGCTGACCTGCCTCCCGTTCGATCGACGCGATACCGTGCGCTCCGTCGTACGCACGACCACGACGGCTGCGCCGACCTGCCTGAATACGGGCGCCAGGTCTTCCCCGGACGAGGGCGACCCGGCCAGGGCGCACGTGGAACCGACGAGCAGCACAAGTCCTGCGATCCAGGAGCGGCCCAGGAGCCGCAGGTTTGCAGCCCTCATCAGAATGACCGGCTGTCCTCGAACACCGTGCCGTCGAGCGACAGGTAATGCGCAAGCGCGTGGCTGCGGAAGCCGACCGAAAAGCGATACTGACCAGCACAGTGTCATCGTCGTTCTCCGTCTCCCTGTACATCGCATGGAAGATCCGAGCTGATGCGCTCGGTGACCGCGGTGGCGCTCCTCGAGCACGGCCTTCAACATCTCCGTCCACCAGAGCAGCTCCTCGCGCGTCTCGAACTGGGTCGGGGCGCGAATACGGAAAGTTCTGCCATTCGAATGCTCGCTACATGCGAGACTGCTCGGGAAGCAGCGTACGAGGCGGCGATGCGCGAGTGGTCAGAGAAGCGTCGCCCTTCGGTCGCCGTTGGGCGAGCCGGGGAAAGCAGTACGGCCGTGCTCATGGAGTTCGGCCGTGGTCGTTGAGAACCGCCGCTGGGCGTGTGAGCTCCCGATCCCGGCACGCAGCCTTAGGGACCGCTACAGCGAACGCGCCGGACGGTGCTCGAGCGCCGCGAGGAGGCGTTCGTAGGCAGTCGCGAATATCCGCACCCCCTCCGATTGAAGGTCCTCACCGACGGCATCGAGGTCGACACCAACCGCAATCAACCCTTCAGACACGCGGCTTGCTTGGGCGAGCTGTAGTTCCTTCCGCAGCACCGGACTGCCGTGATCGCGATATGCCTTCAACGTTTCGATCGGCACGGTTGTGACGGTCCCCGGAGCAACGAAGTCGTCCAGATACTTGACATCGCTGTAACGGTCGTCTTTGGTCGATGTCGATGCCCACAGCAGTCGCTGCGGCTCGGCGCGCCTGGCCCCGAGCGCCTGCCATCGCGGCAACGAGTAGAATCGCTCGAACTCCTGGTAAGCGAGCCACGCGCAGGCGGTCGCTGCCAGGCCGCGCAGCGTGTGCGGCTGCGGTCCAGCGAGGGTGTCGAGGCAACGGTCGACGCGCGCGTCGATTCGACTGAGGAAGAAGCTGGCGACGGATGCGCCCGCCGGAACGCCGCTCTCCAATGCATCCTCGACACCATCGCAGTGGGCAGCCACGACACGGCGGTACTGTGCAACGCTGAAGAGCAGTGTGACGTTCACGTTGATGCCGCTCGCAACGAGCACCCGCAACGCGGTGAGTCCGGCTTCCGTGCCCGGTATCTTCACCATGAGATTTGGCCGCGCCACGCGCGCCCAGAGTCGCCCTGCTTCGTCGATGGTGGCCGCACTGTCATACGCGAGGCTGGGCGCGACTTCGAGACTCACGTACCCATCGCGTCGGCCGCTCGCCTGATACAGCGGATACAGCAGGTCAGCCGCTCGACTGATGTCTTCGATGGCAAGGGACTCATAGAGAGCAACGGCCGTCAGCCCGGCGCGCCGCCCCGCGGCTATGGCGTCGTCGTAATCGGTTTCCTGCGAGATCGATCGCTCGAAGATCGCCGGGTTGGATGTGAGGCCGCTCACGCCATTCCGCTCTATCAGGCCAGCCAGCGTGCCATCGCCGAGCCATCTTCGCCGGATGTCGTCCAGCCAGACGCTTTGCCCGAGCTCGATCAGTTGGTGCAACGGAGTTCGCTTCATGGACTGTCTCTTCGGTCGCTACGTACACAATACTGTTTGCCATGTGCGCAGTCGTCAGCAAAAGGTCACCTTGCGGTCCAACTTACGATCGCTTGGCAGGTTCTCGTTCGTACAGCAGCGCTCTGGCGGCGATACGTTTCATGTGCCGCACGAGGTGCGGCGCGGCGGGCTCAGCGGCAGCTCTTACCGAATTGCGACCGAATCATGACCTCGTGCTGACGACTGCGCAGGCGCAGAATGCTACGGTTCACGCATCAGCAGGATCCATCATGGAACACGAGTGATAGCCTTGGGATTGCCGATTCGGCGTGGCCCCCGTTGACGATGCGAATCTGACATGCCTCACGGCGAGCAGCGCGTATATCTGATTCGCCACGGCGAGACGGAATGGAGCGTCGGCGGGCAGCACACCGGCACCACCGACATCTCGCTGACCGCCAACGGTCGAGCCGTGGCCAGGCGCCTCGGGCCGATGCTGGCCGAGGAGAGCTTCGCACTCGTGCTCGTCAGTCCTCTGCAACGTGCGCGGCAGACATGCGAGCTCGCAGGCTTGGGTGCGCGCGCGACGATGGATAGCGATCTCTGCGAGTGGAACTACGGCGAGTATGAGGGGCTCACGCCCGCGCAGATCCGCGCGCAGGCACCAGAATGGCTGATCTTCCGTGATGGATGCCCCGGCGGAGAAACACCGGCACAGGCGGGCGCGCGCGCCGACCGGGTGATCGCGAAGGCCCGCGCCAGCGAAGGCAACATCGCACTGTTTGCCCACGGCCACATTCTTCGCGTGCTCGCAGCCCGATGGATCGGCCTGCCGGTGTCTGGGGGATCTCACTTTCTGCTTCATACGGCGACCGTGAGCGTGCTGAGCTACTACCAGGGGACCGGGGCCATAGAACGCTGGAATACAGCCTTAGCGACGTGACGAAGCCGACGTCCGCATCATGAACACGCCAGGTGACAGACGACTCCTTACGCGGAGCGCCGCGTGGAAGGCGCTCGCGGCGCACGCCGAGACCGTGCGCAATCGCCACCTTCGGACACTGTTCGCGGAGGACCCATGCAGGGGCGAGCGGATGGCGCTCGAGCCTTCGTGAATACGGCGCGTGTGTCGTGGCTCCGTACTTGCATCGTCGCCCTGGAGGCGCACGAGAGGAATGCTCATGGCCGTCCATGAACTCGCCGGCCAACCTGCCCCCTTCACCCTGCTCGCCAACATTCCGCGGCTCATCACTGCGTACTTCAGCGAGCGTCCCGACCCAGACGAGCCCGCGCAGCGCATCGTATTCGGCACCTCGGGTCATCGCGGCTCGGCGCTGAAGCGCTCGTTCAACGAGGCGCACGTTCTCGCCGTGACGCAGGCGATTTGCGACGTCAGGAAAAAGCACCGCATCAGCGGTCCGCTCTTTCTCGGGATCGATACGCATGCACTGTCCGAGCCCGCCCGTGTGAGTGCGCTCGAGGTGCTGACGGCGAACGGCGTAGCAACGATGATCGACCAGGATGGCCGGTACACACCCACGCCAGTCATATCGCACGCAATTCTCGCGTACAACCGCGGCCGCAGGGACGGCCTTGCCGACGGCATCGTCATCACTCCCTCGCACAATCCACCGGAGGACGGTGGCATCAAATACAACCCGCCGCATGGCGGACCGTCCGAGACCTCATTGTCAGCGGAGATCGAGACGAGAGCGAATTCGCTACTGGCGCGCGCAGCTGAGGAGGTCCCGCGCGTGCCGATCGGGCAGGCGCGTAACGCGCCCACGACGCATTACCACGACTATGTCACCGGCTATACAGCCGATCTGGCGAGCGTGCTCGATATCGACGCCATCCGCGGCGCGAAGGTCCGCATCGGCGTCGATCCGCTCGGCGGCGCGGGCGTCGCATTCTGGCCGGCAATCGCTGAGCGCTACGGGATCAACATCGAAGTCGTCAACAAGGAAGTCGATCCGACGTTCCGATTCATGCCGCTCGACTGGGACGGACGCATCCGCATGGACTGCTCCTCGCCTCATGCCATGGCGAATCTGATCGCACTCAGCAAGCGCTTCGACGTCGCGTTCGGCAACGACGCGGATCACGATCGTCACGGCATCGTGACCCCCTCTTGCGGTCTGATGAATCCTAATCACTATCTGGCGGTGGCAATCGATTACCTCTTCAGCCACCGCACGCGCTGGCCTGCGACACTTGCCATAGGTAAGACAGTCGTGAGCTCGAGTCTCATCGACCGGGTCGCAGCGGCATGCGGGCGCAGGCTCACGGAAGTGCCGGTCGGTTTCAAGTGGTTCGTGAAGGGCTTGGGAGAGGGCGCACTGGGATTTGCCGGCGAGGAGAGCGCAGGCGCCTCTTTCGTGCGCAAGGACGGTTCCGTGTGGACGACCGACAAGGACGGCCTGCTGCTGGGTCTCCTGGCGGCCGAAATGTGCGCAGTGACGCAGCGCGATCCGGGAGAGTCATACGAAGCACTGACACGCAGATATGGCGCGCCGGTGTACGAACGCATCGATGCGCCGGCTACGCGCGAGCAGAAGGCTCGGCTTGCTAGACTAACGCGCGGAGAGCTTCACGCAGCGATGCTCGCCGGCGAACCCATAGAAGAGGTTCTCACCCACGCTCCCGGCGACGGTAATCCCATCGGTGGGATCAAGGTCAGCACGCGAAACGGCTGGTTCGCCGCGCGGCCGTCGGGAACCGAGGACGTCTACAAGATCTACGCGGAGAGCTTCATCGGAACAGAGCACTTGCGCCGGGTGCAGAGCGAAGCGCACGCGCTCGTGAGCGTAGCACTGAAATGACGTGATTCCGGCAACCGCCGTAGGCTCGCGCCTGTCATCGCCGATGTACGCGAATTGCGCGTACAGATGCGCGCCGAGCGCGCGAAGCTCCAGCGGCGCTTGCAGACGACCACCGTAGTACGTGACGCACGATCAGGTCGAAGCGATGACGCTCGGGCATCGCATTCGCCCTGCTCGCTCCAATGGCGCCGGCATACCCTCCCACGGCGATCCGATAGCGCTCGAGCTCGACGCCGCGATTCATCTGTTCGATCCGAAACACCGAGCAGCGCGTAACGGCCGCATGAGCTGGGATCTGCTTGGGGCCGTGACTGTTGAAGCCGCGTCCGCTGCATTCACGCCCGCGAAATTCTGCATCTCCCGCGCGCTCATTGTTCGATCAACGTTCTTGCTCCACATTGAGCACCACACCAATCCGGTGTTCAAACCTGGTGAATCGAGGAGATCGACATGAGACAGTTGCTGGAAAATACGGGCGCGGCCTTGGTGTACGGGGCTACCCTGCTGTACTTTGCGGTCGGCACGATCGCGATGTGCGTGCCCCGCGCGCGCAACTCGCGCGCGAGCGCATCCTCGCCCGCGAGGCGAATCGTTTGATCGCTCACCATGACCACCGCGGCCACCTTCTCGCCACGCATCCGGAACGGTTCCGCATCCGGCGCCTTCCACGAGGAAACGAGCTCCGTGGCGCATCCCGACAAAGCAACGGCAGCGCACAATCCGATCCAAACCTTCGAATCTTTCATGCTCATGCTCCCGTGCAGGTTCAGCATTCAGTCCAGCACGCGTGCGAGCGTGCTTTGTTCCAGCTCGAATCCGGCGGCGCCGAGATACTCAAGGACGGCCGGCGCGAACTGCGAGGCAAGCGGCTGTCCAATCCCGAGACTCGCAAGCGACTCTTGGTACTCTGCGATGTCATCGAGTGGCCTGGTCACGATTCCGCGCAGGTGTACCTCGCGCATGATGTAGTCGGCATTCGGAATGCTCTTCGCGAGTTTGTCGAACTCCGTCTTCGGCAGCCGCTCGCGGACGAAGACGAGCAACGCGCCCAGCGCGCCGCGCACCTGCGCCTCGCTCAACCCGAATCTCTCCTGCAGCTGCGGAATGATGCTTCGCCCCGGGTCGGCCGCGACGGCGTGTTGCTGCAAGCTGAAGCATGCGAGAGCCGCAAACAACAAATGAGTGACATGGAATTCGGATCTGCGCATCGGGCTCCCTCTCCGGGTATCGGTAAACGGCCCATCAGGTCCTAAGAAAGCCACGGACTTCGCTCTGGCCGGGTGCCTCGCCTTCGGCGCCCACGAGCGGGGGAACTCGGTGGAGTGCGCTTCAGGTTCGGCTGCAAAGTCCGTGGGCAGGCAATCACCCGTCAAGCGTACGTAGCGGCGAGGGGTAAGTGGTCAAGGAAACGTCGCCCTTCGGTCGCCGTCGCCACCACGGCGAGCTCCCGCGATCGTTGCGCCACATTTCTTCTGCGATCGCCTTGTCCGGCTCGTAGGTCGCGATGACTTGCTGCTCGCCTAGCACGCGGCGCCCTGATGCGCCGCGCTCGCTTGCATCCGTGCGGCCACCGCTCCGCCTGCGCGAGCGCCTGGATCGCGCTCGCGTTTCCCTTCATCGGTGCAGTGGCGAGCCGGGCTCTTCACACTGCCCCGGACCGGCGCACGCTCAGTGGGCCAACGCAGCGCTTACGCGTCGCTGAGCGTCGTCCGCATCGAAGCGATTCGCGAGCGCCTGCGCGATCGCCGCGTCGCGCCCGTACACGTCCTTGCGAAACTGCAACGTGCCCGAGGCCTCGACCCACGCTGTCCAGTACGTGAGCAGCACGGGCACGGGCTTCGCGAGTGAAACCGTGCGCGTCGTGCCGCGTTGTACGACGGCATCGATGCCGGCCCGATCCCAGCCCGGCTGACCTTGCAGCAGCAGCTCTGCGAGCTCGAGCGGTTTCTCCACGCGGATGCAACCCGAGCTGAAGGTGCGATCGGCCTCCTGGAAGAGCTCCTTGCTCGACGTGTCGTGCAGGTACACCGAATACGTATTCGGGAACATGAACTTCACGACGCCCAGCGCGTTGTCCGCTCCAGACCGTTGCACGAGCTGATGAGGAATCGTCTTTGCGTTCCAGTCGACCGAGTCCGCCGGGACGACTCGTCCCGAACGATCGACGACGTCGATTCGCTTGCGTGCGAGATAGCCGGGATCGCGTCGCATGGCGGGCAGGATGTCCTTGGCGAGAATGCCGGGCGGCACCGTCCAAGTGGGATTGAACACGATGTACTGAATCCGTGCGCGGAAGAGCGGCGTCTTGCGGAATGGCTTGCCGACGACGGTGTGAGCGGTCCACGCGAGCTGGCCGTCGCGGATGTAATAGACCTGAAAGCCCGCGACGTTGACCACGACGAACGTGGGATCGAGCTCGTGCAGCAGCCAGCGCCCGCGCTCGAGATTGACCCGGATCTGCGTGATACGGTCCGAGACGGGCACGTTGAGCGCAGCAAGGGTTCCGGGGCCGAGCGCGCCGTCGGTCGCGAGGCCATGCCGCGCCTGGAAGTCCCGGAGCGCCGCCTCCAGGGGTGGATCGAAGAGCTCCGCGTCGCTCACCTGCCCTGCTTCCAGTTCGCCCGCAGCGGCAAGGCGCGAGCGCAGTGTGATGACGCGAGCGTCCCGCATTCCGGCCGTGAGTGTCGGACCGGTCGCGAGCCCAGGCCAGCCGCCTCGAGCCTCGATGCCACGGTAACGTGCGAGCGCTTCTCTGAGATGCGCATACATATCGAATTGCGGCTTCTCACGCTCCACGGCTGCGAGGACGTCGCCGGAGGCGATCAGGTCCTGGAGGAACGCCGCGGGGTCGTTGCGATGCAAGGTGCGTGCGAAGTTCCACTGCGGATCGAACGCCGCCGGATCCACTTTGCCGAACATGACGTGGAACATCAGCCGCGCCAGCGCCTCGGTCATCAGCAGGTCACGATCGACCACCGCATCGACCGTCGCGCCGCGTGCCAGCTCGCCTTCGAGCACTTCGAGCGGCGTCAGCAGATAGTCCTCGGGATCGAGGCCGTCATCCCGGCTGTCGCGGATCGCTTGCAGCAGCTGGGCGCGGGGTGCGGGATCGACCCACGCTCGTGTGAAGCCGCGCCGGGCGTACAACGTCGTGAGCGGCTCCCCGGCGGCAAGCGTGACGGTGCGCAGGGTGAAGCTCGGGTCCTCGCGCCAGTGTTCGAGGCGCGCCCGCAGCAATTCGACCGTGGCGTCCTGCGCTTGCGCGACACCGCTCGCCAAGACAACGATGAACACGAGGAGAGCTCTGTGCCGTCGAAGCATGGCGCCCATGCGATCGACCACCAGCCGCGTGCTGGTAGCCCAGAAATACTTCTCGGCGTGCGAGAGAACCTGGTCGCCGGACCCCATGGGCTTCAGGTTTGCTGCATTCATCTTAAGTACCAGGACACGCTCAACGTCCCGAACTCGGCGCTCTTCTCCTGCGTATCGAATGCCTTGGTGGTGAAGGTCGTCGCGAGGCTCAAAGCAAACAAGCCGTGGCGCACGGACACGCCCAGGGAGGCATTGCCGACGAAGGGCTTGGTGTCCACGGACCGGCTGTCCTTAAACACCGTGCCGTCGAGCGGCAGGTAATGCGCAATGGCGTGACCTCCGAGGCCGCCGAAGAACGACACGGACCAGCCATCTACCGGCCCGACACCGACAGTCGATGCGGCATTCAACCCCTCACGCAACGCGGTGCCGCCGAGCGCATCGACCAGATTCCAGCCGACCTCGCCGTACATACCTAGTCCGGCACCGGTGAAGTACGTGCCGAGACCGACGTGCCCCACGGGGACGAGGCGCCACCTGGCCGATCCGCCTGCATTGCCTTCCGCCCAGAGGTGTGCGGCCGTGAGGCCGATGTTGATGACCGGCTCGTTGGGGAGCTGAGTGTCCCAGCCCATCGGCTCATCGCCGCCTACGAGCTCGTGGAAGTCCTTCTGTGTGTTCTCAGCCTGCGATGCCGGTCCAACCACGCCCAGTTTGAGCTCCCATCCAAGTGCCCAACCCTTTGACCGCGCATAGAGCACGCTGTCCACGTACAGAATGCCGGCGTAGGGTTGGTCGTCCTCGGGCGGATTGGCGATCGTGATGTCGTCTGGAGTGTGCATCTCCTGCGCTACGGTCCAGGACGCATACGTCGTATAGCCTGCATCCTCCACGAACGGCAGGAAGCCCCAGAATCGGCCCCATTGGCTGACGAACCTGTCGTCGTCGTAGCTGTCGAGATCGTTCGACACCCACGTTACGCCGATGCCGTTCGTGTAGTTGTTGTCTGAACCGGTGATCAAGTCGTTCTCCACGGTAACTGTCAGCGCGTCGGCGTAAGCGGCGGTCGATTGCGTCAGGCAAGCGACCGCGCAGAATGGCAGCAAGGCAAGCACAGCAAATTTGGTACGCAGCATCATGGTCGTTCTCCGTCTCCCTGCACATGACATGGCAAATAGATCCGCTGATTCGCGCGCAAGCCGCGATGACGTTCCTCGCGCATGGCCTTCAACATCTCGGTCCACCGGAGCAGCTCCTCAATCGTCGTCGATGATGGAGACGACCATTCGCGTGTGCGTGTCATGCGGGCACCGGATCGGCTGTGAGGCCATTCGCCTCAGGCACACTCCCGCGAGCGACCTTGAACCACGCGGCGTAAAGCGCCGGCAGGAAGAAGATCGTCAGAAACGTGGCGACCGTGAGGCCGCCCATGATGGCAATGGCCATCGGGCCCCAGAACACGCTGCGCGTCAGCGGGATCATGGCCAGCACGGTGGCCGTCGCCGTCAGCACCACCGGACGGGTCCGGTGGACGGCCGCTTCCACCACCGCGTTCCAGGTGTCGCGGCCTGCGGCGATTTCCGCCTGCACCTGATCGACCAGGATCACCGAGTTACGCATGATCATGCCGCTCAAGGCAGTGATGCCGAGGATCGCGACGAAGCCGAGCGGCGCGTTGAACAGAAGTAGCGCGGCGACTACCCCGATGAGCCCGAGCGGCGCGGTCAGGAACACCATGAACATCTGCGAAAAGCTCTGGAGCTGCAGCATCAGGATCGTCAGGATCGTGATCAGCATCACCGGGAAGACCGCCATCAGCGCGCGGTTGGCCTTCTCGCTTTCCTCGACGGCACCGCCGACGTCGATGCGATAACCGGCAGGCAGTTTCGCTTCGATGTCCTTCAGCAGCGGCCGAATCGATTGCGTCACCGTTACGCCTTGCTCGCCGTCCTTGACGTCGGCCAGCACGGTGATGGCCATGTCGCGGTTGCGGCGCCACAATACCGGCTCTTCGAGCTCGTAGCGGACGCGCGCGATCTGCGAGAGCGGCACGACAGTTCCCTGGCGCGTGTAGAGATTGATGGCCTTCAGCGTGTCCAGATCGAGGCGCTCGGATGGCACGGCCCGGGCGACGATGTCAATCAGGTCTTCGTCCTCGCGTAGCTGAGATAACGTCACGCCGTTCATCACCGCCTGGCTCACGAAGCTGATGTCGGCCGGCGCGAGACCCAGCGCACGCGCCTTGTCCTGGTCGACGTCGACTTTCAGGGTGCGAACCGGGTCGTTCCAGTCGAGCTGGACGTCGCGCACCTTCGGGCTCGACGCCACCACCGCTTCGACCTCACGCGCGATCGCACG
>Ga0180085_1000138_pt1 | contig 24285 bp, 15 predicted proteins | sample EasRiv730_16_10D_FD_123013 | JGI IMG/M metagenome (GOLD analysis project Ga0180085, IMG submission 123013) | Soil microbial communities from meander-bound floodplain in the East River, Colorado, USA - East River metaG ERMLT730_16_10D | ecosystem: Environmental > Terrestrial > Soil > Floodplain ... | reverse complement strand
TTCAGCGTGCGTCCGGCAAGCAGTGGAATCCCCATAGCCTCCAGAAAGTTTTCGCGGACCTGATGGATGTAGCCTTCGCCGCTCGGCTTAATCCGCCCTTCCGCGTCAGGAGTCGCGGTCAAATCCCGGTGCAGATAGACATCACGGGAACTTGAACCGCGGGAAAGCAAGGGCGTCCGCGAGAACGTCACACCCTGCACGCCAGGAACAGCTTCAAGACTCTCGGATATCTGCTGATAAAGCTGGGCCAGTTTTTCGTCTTTAAATCCGATCAACCCTGGCTGAACATTAAAGAGCAGCAGGTGACGCGCATTAAAACCCGGATCTACGCGCTGCAGGTTGAGCAACGTACGCACAAACAAACCGGCGCCAACTAACAACAGTAAGGAGAGCGCCACCTGCAGTACGACTAACCCGCGGCTCAGCAACGAACGCGACATAGCGCTCGAACTGCGCCCGCCGTCCTTGAGCGTCGGTGTCAAATCCACTTTGGTGGCGCGCCATGCGGGAGCAAGGCCAAAGAGAATTCCCGTCGCCAGCGAAAGTGACATCGTAAACAGAAGGACCCGCCAATCAAGTCGCGGATCGAGAGCACGCATTCCGGGACCACCCCAATCACTCACGGCCAGCAAGCCGTCCTTGATCCACAGGGCAAAGAGAATTCCCATCGCGCCGCCCAGCGAAGACAGCAGCACACTCTCTGTCAGCAGCTGTCGAATCAACCGCCACTTGCCCGCTCCCAGCGCCAGGCGCACACCGAGTTCCTTTTGCCGCGAGGCCGCGCGTGACAGCAGCAGATTTGCGACGTTTGCGCAGGCAATCAACAGCACTAATCCCACGACTCCGAGCAACAGATACAGAGACGGCGCATAGTATTGGCGCTGATTCATTTCTCCCTGCCCTCCCGGATCGAGGAACAGGCGCGGATAGTCTCTTGGGTCTAACGCAGAGATTGGATTTGCGCCAGACGCCAGCGCCTGGGTTTGTCGCACAGCGCGGTGTTCTGCAACGGAGTGATGAAAAACGCTCTCGAGTTGTAGTCGCGCCAGTTCTGCCGAGGCCCCGGGCTTCAAACGACCCATCAAGCGCAACCACCAAACCCCTGCGCCATGCATCCGCGAGCGTTCGCGATCGACGTATAGCTGTGGCTCCCAACCGATGGGAATCGTCACATCCTGCGTCGAACCGGCCTGCATCGTTCCTTCAAAGCCTGGCGACGTGACGCCCACGACTGTGAAAGCGACGTTGTTGAGATTGATCTGTTGGCCGATGACCGCCGGATTGCCGTCGAAGCGTTGCTGCCAGTACCGATGGCTGAGCACAGCAACCGCAGCCGCTGCCGGCTTGTCGTCGTCCTCCGTGAGTACACGGCCGCGCCAAGCGTTGACACCCAAAACCGCAAAGTAGTTGCCCGACACTGCTTGTCCCTCGGCCACATCAGCCCGCCCATTGGCATTCACATTGAGACCCACGCCGCCGAAGGCGCAGATGTCCGACAATGCGCTTTCTTGCACGCGCATGCGCTGGAAGCTCTGATACGGAAAGGAAGTCATCTGGCGTTGACCCGTAACCGGGTCACGATCGGAATTGCCAGAGTAGCCGCCTGGATTGAATTCCCCCGGAGCCATCGATCTGAACAGCACCAGCCGTTCGGGATCCTTGACTGGCAACATCTTGAGCAGCATGGCGTCCACGATGCTAAAAAGCGCCGTGTTCGCGCCGATGCCGAGTGCCAGAGAAAGAACTGCAACAGCGGTGAAGCCGGGACTCTTTAGCAGGAGACGAATGGCGTAACGAAGATCGTTAAGCATGTGTGGCGAGTGGTGAGGGGCGAGTGGCGAGTTTTTGCCGCAGGCCATTCAGCATTCTCTGCGACTCGTCAATCAGTGAGAGGATACCCTCAGCTTGGGATTGGGTGCAGAAACCGAGTTCAATCGCGATCAAAACCTGAGTGTCAAGCTCTGCCAGAGAACCTTCGGCGTGGGAAATGAACTGGATGAATTCGCCACTGGTATGGCGTGATTGACCTTCAGCAATGTTGGAAGGAACAGAGACGGCGGCGCGCCGCATCTGAATGACGAGCCCGAACCGCTCATCCTGCGGAAAATTGCGGGTCAGCTCATAAATCAGCCTGACCATCGTCATGCCCTTGTGCCAAACGAGGAGATCCTTGTAGCTCTTGGGCCTTTCCGCCATGTTGACAGCCCCCCCTCGCCACACACCACTCGCCACTCGCCACTAACTACTTTACTCGCTCGAACTCGCTGCTTGCACGCTCTCTTCGACCACTTGTCCGTCGAAGAGGTGGATGGTGCGATCGGCGTGTTCGGCGTAGCGTGGGTCGTGAGTGACCATGCAGATGGTGGCGCCCTGGCGGTGCAGGTCGCGCAGAAGTTCCATGACGGCTTCGCTGTTTCGAGAGTCCAGATTTCCGGTCGGCTCGTCGGCCAGAAGCACAAGCGGCTTTCCTGCCACAGCACGCGCCACGGCGACGCGCTGTTGCTGGCCGCCCGAGAGCTGGCTGGGCAAATGCCGGGCTCGATGGGCCATTCCGACCTTCTCCAGGGATTCGTGCACGCGGGCCTTGCGCTCCGCAGCCTTCATGCCGCGATAGGTGAGCGGAAGTTCTACGTTCTCGTAAACGGTCAGATCTCCAATCAGGTTGAAGCTCTGAAAGATGAATCCGATTTCACGGTTTCGAATGCGCGCGCGTTCCTGGTGTTTCAAGCTTTCTACGGGCTTGCCGTTCAAGAGGTAGCTGCCTTCGGTGGGCGAGTCGAGCAACCCGAGCAAGGACAACAGCGTGGATTTGCCACACCCCGAAGGGCCAGCAATTGACACGTATTCTCCGACGCCAATCTTCAGATGGACGTTGGACAACGCGTGTGTCTCAACCTCTTCTGCAAAGAAGACCTTGGTAACTTTCTCCATCTGAATCAGCGGTTGGTTGCTCTGGTTCATGTTCGCTCCGGACATCCTGGTTGGATGCCTCACTGACAATTCAATAGTCAAGAGTTAGAGACTTCAGCAACGCACCTTCGCAACCGAAGGAGGCGAGATGCGCTTGCTGCTACTGAAGACGAATGCGGTCGTAACCATCCCAAGCGGACATGTCCGACAGGATGACCTGATCACCGGGCTTCAACCCTTCAAGGATCTCGATGGAGGTGACAGAGCTCTTGCCGAGTTTGACCGGAACGCGCACCGCATGAGTTCCGTTCTCGACCAATTGGAACAGTGTGATGGTCCCTTGCTCTTGACCGAAAACAGGACGACCGACGTAGACCACGTTCTCGAGGTGTTCGAGTTCGATGGTTCCATCAACGCTCAGGTCGGTTCGGACGCTTTTCGGTAACTCTCCTTCGAGGGCCACGTCCACCGTGACAGTCCCATTCTGCACAGCGGGGTCGATACGCACAACCCGTCCAGGAATATGGCCGTTGCGAGTGTCGATGTCGGCGGGCTGGCCAAACTGAATATCCTTGGCCCGGGTTTCAGCAATCTTCACTTCAGCCTTCAACCGCGAAGGGTCGGCTACTCGCGCAAGGTTGGTGCCCGGAGCCACTCGCTGCCCAACCTGGACGGATACGAGCTGCAAAACACCATCAAATCCAGCCCGAACGTGCAGAGCATCCACCTGGTTGCGCTTGAGCTGATATAGAGCCCGTAACTCTTCCACTTGTGTCTTCTGCATGGCGAGTTGCGCCTGGATCGACTCGGCGCTTATGTCGAGCCGTTTTTGTTCTATCGAATAGCGATTGGCCAGTTCGTCGGCAGCCAATTTTGAGAGTCTCAAATCAACTTCAGGAAACAGCCCGTCTTTGGTCAAAAGCTCGTTGCGCTCAGCCTTCAGTTTGGCCTGGTTATAGTCTGCCTGCACACGAGCGGTTGCGGCTTGCTGATCGAGACGCTGGCTTTCCAGACGTACTCGTAAGTCCGTGTTAGCGGCTTCTGCCGACTTCAGCTGCCATTCCGTCCTGAAGGCTTCGAGTTCCATATCCGGGTTGCTTAACTCCAGCAACACCGTGCCCGCCTTCACCACCTTGCCCGGCAGAACCAGGATGCGTTCGACACGTCCTTCGTGGGCTGCGGCGATCCAGCGGATATCTTCTGGGACCAAGGTACCCAAGCCACGCTCCTGTCGGACCAGAGAGCCACGTTTCACGGTGTCGATGACCACGAGGGAGCGATCGGCAGTTGGCGCAGCAGGCTTCAGACGCGAAAGCCCGAAGGTGATGCCAGCCAATACCGTAAGGCCGACCAGACTGTAGAGCCCGCGCCTCAGATAGCGCTGGCGGAGTGAAACTTTACGAGGAATATCCATGGAAGAATTTTATCGTGCAAAAAGGATAAACCAAACCACTGCCATACGGTCAAAGTGCAACTTTCATGCCATCTGATTAGACGGAGCAAAAGGACAAATGGTAACGACTTAGTCACTTAATTCTGCAAGACTTGAGCAAACCAAGTGTTCGTTTGTGGGACGGAGCACACCCGAAAGCGAACAGGGGAATGAGAGTGGCTTGGGAAGGGATGATACACGGACTTAGCGAGCAACCAGGAGCGATCTGCTCTTGGTGACTTCATGGCCAAAAAGCCATTTGAAGACTTGGGCCCTCCAAGAAATCAATCCGCGAGTGATGTCCTCGCATTCCTCAGATCAGCGGAGGCTGGACTATGGCATCGCAGAGATTAACGAACGCAAAAGGGCGTTAACGGCCTCAGACGACTTGAATACTGCTGCAACATCGGGTTCGAGGACTACAGCTATGACCCCTTTCGACATCCCTGCTGCAAAGCGATTCGGTTTCGCCCTGCCGTAGTCGAGCCGATATTGTTCGCGCATTGCGTCACGTGCGACCTTGGGCTTCTTAGGAGCTGACGTTTTCCTCATAGTCTTTGCGCTCGATCCGAGTGGCTTTGCGTGCGCTGATTATGCGAATCTTCGTTCCGCGTGCCGCGAAACATACCAGAACCAGACGACAGGGGATTGATTCATTGAGCCATTAGCGATTGATTCATTTGAAATCGTCAATGAATCAATCCTCAATGAAAAAATCTCAAAATTGTCCGCCAATCACCGCTTCAAGACTTGATCGAGCAACCGTGAGCACTCCAGGCTCTTGTCGTACACAATCGAGTCTGTTCTGCGCGCGGTTTCTCGCTCCTGAAACAGTTCGTCGGTGATGTTCAGGGCTGCCATCACCGCGACCTTCAACGAATCCACAGTCTTGCTCGCGCCGGCAATTTCGCGCATCTTCTGATCGACGTAGGCTGCCAGCTCTGCCAGATACTTTGGATCGACCTCGCCCCGAATTTGATAACTCTGATCAAAAATTTCGATCCGTGTTGAGTTATCCGGCATAAACCCACCCCTTTCCGCCTTCTCAAGGTGCGAGACTGTCAAGGTTCTTCAGAATAGTCTCTATTTTCCCTTTGACCAGGTCGCGCTCTTTTTTCAATTCGATCGATTCCTTTTTGACGCGTTCGCCCTCGGCCTGGGTCTGGTCGAGTAGCGACTTCAGCTTCAACACTTCCTTCTCCAGTGATTCCTTCTGCAGCTTCACCGCCTTGAAGAGTTCAATGGTACGGTAGACCTTGCTTTCCAGATCGGTAAATTTTTCCAGTCCGTTGTTCACTCTAAGCCCTCAGTTGTGCTCCCAGTTTGGATCGAAGGAGATTCAAAATCGTTTCGTGGAATTGATTCACTTCTTCATCAACCAATGTCCTGTCGGATGACTGATAGACAATGCTGATTGAGATTCCCTTTTTGTCGGATGGTAGCTTCTCTCCGAAATACAGGTCAAAGGGAAAACACCTCTGGATTTCCGTGATTCCCGCTTCCAGAACCACAGATTCAACGGCATCGTAGCTAGTGTCTTTGTCGAGCACCAGTGATACGTCCCGCTGAACGGCGGGGAACTTTGCCAGGTCACGAGCCACGCGGTCGGGAGGCTGGTATCGATACCACGCTTCAAGCGGTATCTCTGCCAGGAATACCGGCTGTTTGATCTTGTAACTTTCGCAGACGCGCGGATGCAGTTGCCCACACACTCCGAGTGAATCGCTGCCCAGCCGCAACGCGGCCGACACCGCCGGATGGTAGTAATCCGGAACCGGGCCTCCTTTGGCTGGCGCCCGCCAGAGGATCTGGTTCACAGGAAGCGAGAGTGACTGCAACAACATCTCTAGGTCACCTTTCAGATCAAAGAAACCTGTGCTCCGAGGTTTGTCGTTATGAACGGATTTCTCTTCAATGTTTCCGCTGGTGATGAGACCCAAGAACGGCTTTTCGTGCTGCATGCTTGCCAAAGAGTCCAAATCCTTTTCAGCCACACGCTCGAGTTTGAGACCGTCGTGCAGGTAGAGCCGCCCCATCTCATACAGCCGAACACTCTTGCTCCCCCGATGATAGTTGCGGAGCAGGGACGCCAGCAACCCGGGGACGAGCGACGTCCGCATCACTTCAGTTTCGAGCGACAACGGATTCTTCAGCCGCACGGGTTGCACCGCGCTGAACTTCTCAGTTTCAGCCGCAGCAACGAACGCGTAGGTTAAACTCTCGCTATATCCCAGGCCCAGTAAGGACCGTTTTAGCGTTTGCTCCTTGACTGAATCGGGCGGCCGTTTCGAACTGCCAGTCCATGCCGGGAGCGTTGAAGCAAACTTGTCGTATCCGTAGTGGCGGGCAATCTCCTCAATCAGGTCGATCTCGCGCTCGACATCGCGCCGCGATGTCGATAACTGGACCTGCCAACCGCCAGCGTCGCGGGCAACAGCGAAATTTAACGCACCAAGAATCCGCTCAATCGACGAGTCGTCAATCTCTGTCCCCATTACCTGAAGAATGCGTGAACGACGCAACACGACCGTCGATCGGGGAGGCGGCGACGGATAGGCGTCCACGACCCCTTTCAAAATTTCTCCACCTGCCAATTGCTGGATCAACGCTGCGGTCCGGTCGATGGCAACTGCAGCGGCGTTCACGTCGGCGCCTCGCTCAAAGCGATGAGACGCCTCGGTGTGCATGCCCAGTTCCTTTGCAGTCCGCCGAATGGAAATGGGGTTGAACCAGGCGCTTTCGAGAAGGACGTCAGTCGAGCCAAAGCCGATCTCACTGTCGGCGCCGCCCATCACACCGGCCAGCGCCAGGGCACGGTCGCGATCGGCAATCACCAGCATTCCCGGCTTGAGTTCTCTCGTCTCTCCGTCCAGCGTTACTAGCTGTTCCTGTGTGCGAGCTTCACGAACGATGATCCTCCCGCCCTGGACGCGGGACAAGTCAAACGCATGCAGTGGGTGTCCAAGCTCCAGCAACACATAGTTGGTCGCATCCACAATATTGTTGATGGAACGTACCCCCAAACCTTCGAGCCGCTGGGCAAGCCACGCGGGCGACGGCGCCAATTTGACTTTGCGAATCACCCGGGCACAGTAGCGCGCGCAGAGCTGAGGTGACTCAATCGTTACCGAGATTTGAGATGCAGCCGCTTCGGCCGACTCCTGAACTGCGCTCGTCACGGGCTTCAACGCCTTCTGATAACACGCGGCCACTTCGCGCGCGACGCCGAAATGACTCAGGCAATCCGGCCGATTCGAGGTGATGTCGAAATCGAGAATGGAATCCGAGCCGACCTGCTCCAAGCCCTCAGCCACGACGCCGACCATCGAAAGGTCATCCGCAAGCTGGCGAGGCCTGACATCAAAATCGACGAATTCTTTCAACCAGAGATAACTGATCTTCATCCGAACGAGCTCAACCAAAAAAGCAAACCGCAAAGGCGCGAAGAACGCGAAGAAAAAACCTAAACAACCCCGGGGGTCACGAGCAAGAGTTGAGTGGAATGAGCACGAATTTGCGAAAAGTTGAATTCGGGTTAGATCGTCGTTCAGTCTCTTGCCACAGGCTTTCCAAGCACATCGGAAGTTTCTTAAGGAAAGACAAAACAGTCATGCTAAGGGCCTAAAGAACACTAAAACTCACCTGCAGAAAGCCGTTGCTGCCTTTCAATCAATCTCTCAGCGCCTCCGCGTCACTGCGGTTTGCCCTTCTGGGACTGCCCACGCCTTCGCGATCTTCGCGTCTTCGCGGTGAAACTTAGAACTGCTCCAGAAATCGCAAATCGTTTTCGTAGAAATGCTGGATATTGACCGAGTATTTCAGCATCGCGAAACGCTCGATTCCCAAGCCAAACGCGAAACCGGTGACCTTCTCGGCATCGTAATTCACATGCTGGAACACGGCCGGATCCACCATCCCGGCTCCAAGCACTTCGACCCAACCCGAGGACTTGCATACGCGACAGCCCTCGCCGCCGCAAAAGATGCAGGAAATGTCGACCTCCGCGCTGGGTTCGGTAAAGGCGAAATAGCTGGGCCGAAACCGCACTCGTGTCTTCTGGCTAAAGTAGGCCTTCAAGAAGTATTCAAGAGTGCCTTTGAAGTCGCGGAAAGTAAGCCCTTCATCCACTGCCAATCCTTCAATCTGCTGAAACGCTGGAGTGTGTGTCGCGTCCGGATTATCGCGCCGGTAAACTTTCCCCGGGCAGATGATGCGCAGCGGCGGGCGCTGTTTCTGCATCGTGCGAATCTGGACCGGAGAGGTGTGTGTGCGCAGTAACAATGTGTCCGAGATGTAAAACGTGTCCTGTGAATCACGGGCGGGATGATGCTCCGGAATGTTCAAAGCTTCAAAGTTGTAGAACGTGGTTTCAACTTCCGGGCCATCTTCTATGGAATAGCCCATGAAACTGAAAATCTCTTCAACTTCGTTTCGCACCAGCGTCAGAGGATGCGCGTGTCCCGCCGGCCGCCGCTGTCCCGGCAGTGTTACGTCCACACGCTCAGACTCGAGTCGCGCAGACAGGGCCTGCGTCGCCGCATCTTCCTCCAAGCGACCGAGCCTTGCTTCCAACTCCAGCTTGAGCTCATTGATCTGCTTTCCGGCTACTGGTTTTTCGGCGGCAGGAACCTGTTGCAGCTCCTTCATCAGCAGCGTAAGGAGGCCGTTCTTGCGGCCCAGGTACTTATTGCGAAGCTCCTGCGGAGAGGTCGTGCCAAGAGCGTCGCTCTTGAACTCCACCAGGATTCTGTTGATTTGCTGTTCCAACATGACGCGACCGTTACACAAAAAAAATGGGGCTCAACGCCCCATTTCGTCCTGCGATTAATACCGGTGTCTTGGTGTTCTGATTCTGGCTTGGCATTCAGCCGTCAAATCGAGGCGGGAGATACCGAAGACCCGTGCAATATTCCAAGAGGGGGGCTCGTTTCCGCAGGTTGGTCCGCAAGTAATCCGCAGGCCGGGAGAAACAGACCCGCGAGACCCGCTCACGCGGCCATGGCCTGCTTGGCCGTCACGGCCAACTTGGCAAAGGCTTCGGGTTCTTTCACTGCTAGATCAGCAAGGATCTTGCGATCGAGATCGACTCCCGACTTCTTCAAGCCATGAATCAGGTGGCTGTAAGAAATGCCGTTCAACTTGGCAGCGGCGCCGATTCGCACAATCCACAACCGGCGAAAATCGCGCTTGCGAACGCGACGGTCGCGCATCGAGTACTTCAAGGCTTTCTGAACAGACTCTTTTGCGGACCGATGTAGTTTGCTCTTGGTGCCTCGGAATCCCGAAGCCAGCTTCAAAATTTTCTTGCGGCGATCCCGCCGGGTTGTTCCTCTCTTTACTCTAGGCACCGCACATTCTCCTTAATTGAAAGATAATGGCTATTTTGGTCTGGGCTGAAAGCCGACCGATCAAGCATAAGGCAACATCGCCTTCACCTTCGGAGCATCAGCCGCGCTTACCATAATATTTTGATCCAGCTTGCGTTTCCGCTTGGCGGTCTTCTTGGTCAGGATGTGGCGCGCATGAGAATGACCCCGCTTCACTTTACCTGAAGCAGTGACATGAAAGCGTTTCTTGGCACCCTTGTGGGTCTTAAGCTTTGGCACAAATACTCTCCTTTGGAAATTCCCCTTACCAACCGGGGAAAGGCGAAACGACCGCCGCCTTCATTGGATTGTCTTAATTTTGGGAAAGCCGAACCGACAACCCCCAGGCGCTACGCGACCACCGTCGCCTCGCGACCATGGTCGCTTCAGCGCCACCCCCTTTGCTAAGGGGGAATATTTTCATCGAACCTGGCGCGCACCAACCAACTACTTCTTCGGCCCAAAGATGACGAACATATTATTGCCTTCCATCTTTGGAAAGCCCTCCACAATCCCGTGGTCCCCGACATCCTGCATCAACCGCTGAATGAGCTGCCGTCCAATCTCACGGTGGGAATTCTCGCGTCCGCGAAACATCACGCCTGCCTTCACCTTGTCACCCTCGCCTAGGAAGCGAATGATGTTGTTCTTTTTGAAGTCATAGTCGTGATCGTCGGTCATGGGCCGAAACTTGATCTCCTTGACCTGGATCACCTTCTGATGCTTCTTAGCCTCGTGAGCCTTCTTATTCAACTGGTAGAGGTATTTGCCGTAATTCATGATCCGGCAAACCGGCGGCTGGGCAGTGGGCGAGATCTCTACGAGATCCATGTCTTTTTCCTTGGCCAGCTTGATCGCATCGAAGGGAGCCAGTATGCCAACCTGAGTGCCCTCATCGTCGATCACTCGTACTTCTTTTGCCCGAATCCGCTCGTTGATTCTGATGTTATGTCGAATACGCGCACCTCCTGCGCCGATAACCGTCGCTTCGTTGGTTCCTTAAGGTCGAACCGCCCGCGTAGACTTCAGATGCTGAATCAACTCCAAAAACTTTTCAAACGAAAAAGTTCCCATGTCGCCATCGAAGCGATTGCGCACCGACAGCGTTCCATTCTCGACTTCCTTGTCGCCGATTACCAGCATGAACGGAACCTTCTCCAACTGTGCACGGCGAATCTTCAAATTGATCTTCTCATTGCGCAGATCCACCTTTGCGCGAAACTGAGCGGCCACCAACTTGTCGCATAGTTGCTGAACAGCCTGGGTATGCTTTTCGCTGATGGGCAGCAGGGCCACCTGCACCGGTGACAGCCAGAACGGAAACGCTCCGGCATAGTGTTCGATCAGCACCCCGAAAAACCGCTCCATCGATCCCAGTAACGCGCGATGCACCATATACGGCCGGTGCGCTTTGCCATCTTCCGCAATGAACGTCATATCGAAACGTTCAGGCAGATTGAAATCAAACTGAATGGTCGAGCATTGCCACGAACGTCCGATGGCATCTTTGATCTTCACATCGATCTTCGGGCCATAGAAGGCTCCTCCGCCTTCATCCACACTGTAGGCGAGGCCCCTGGCTTCAATCGCTCGTCGCAACGCCGCTTCTGCTGTCTGCCAGTCTTCCGGTGAGCCGACGTACTTGTCGGGACGCGTGGAGAGGAAAATCTCAAATTGTTCGAAGCCGAAGCTGCGAAGAATGTGCAGCGTGAAGTCGATGACACCTAAAATTTCCTCTTCGATCTTCGAAGGCTGGCAAAAGATGTGGGCATCATCCTGCGTAAAGCCGCGCACGCGAAACAGGCCGGCCAGCACACCGGAACGCTCGTAACGATAGACCGTTCCCGTCTCCGCCCAGCGCAGTGGCAGATCGCGGTAACTTCGCAGATCGTTCTTATAAATCAGAATGTGAAACGGACAGTTCATCGGCTTGAGCTGATAGTCCGTTTCGTCGATCTTCATCGGGGCATACATGCTGTCCCGGTAAAAATCCACATGCCCACTCGTACGCCAAAGATCCAGTTTGGCGATATGCGGCGTACAAACAAAATCATATCCGCCGCGCAAATGTTCCGCGCGCCAGAAATCTTCAATCTCCGTTCGGATCAGCGCACCTTTGGGATGCCAGAACACCAGCCCCGGTCCGGCCTCTTCCTGCAAGCTGAACAGATCGAGTTCCTTGCCAATACGTCGATGGTCGCGCTTCTTGGCCTCCTCCAGCTGTTTCAGGTAATCGTCCAGCTCCTTCTTGGAGAAGAAGGCCGTGCCGTAGATGCGCTGAAGCTGCTTGTTGTGCTCGTCGCCTTTCCAATAGGCTCCCGCAATGGACAGCAGCTTTACTGCCTTGATCTTTCCGGTTGAAGGGACGTGCGGCCCGAGACAGAAGTCCACCAACGTGCCGACCGTGTAACAGGAAAACTGCTTGTCGGCCTTTTCCTGGATTAGCTCGCACTTCAGCTCAGCGCCCTGCTTGCGAAACCACTCCAGTCCCTCGTTCTTCTCGTGGATGGATCGGCGAAAGGGCAGGTCCTGCTGGACGAACTCCAGCATCTTCTGCTCGATCTTTTCCAGGTCTTCCGTTGTGAAGGGATTCCTGCGGTAAAAGTCGTAGTAGAAGCCGTTTTCAACCGGAGGCCCGATGCCCAGTTGGGTTTCCGGGAAAAGGGTTGTCACCGCCAAAGCCAGCAAGTGGGCCGAACTGTGACGGTACACCTCAAGCGCTTCCAGGTTCCTGTCCGTCAGAATCGCAAGCGAAGAATCCTTCTCGATAGGCCGCGAAAGATCGGTCAGTTGACCGTCCACTTTCGCCACAATGGCCGCTTCTGCCAGCCGTTTCCCGATCGAATTGGCAACCTCTACAGGAGTGACACCCGATGCGTACGACTTCGTGCTCCCATCCGGAAGCGTAATGCTGACTTGTCCCATATTCTCCAAACAACTCGACTGAAGACAGTCCTGACAGACACTTCAGCCCAAAACGAAACCGGTAATCTAACAGACAGGCTTAACGCGGTCAATCGGTTTCAAGGAACACCCTCAAATCTGGTGCACCTCTGAGAGTACAACGATATGTGGGTGATCCGGCAACCCATCGAATGTTAACCCACTTGGGCGGACGGGGTCATGACTCCCCAAGCCCCTTGGTGATGCGATGGGGACCACAGCGAAGTGTTTTCAAGGGTCGCAGCAGTGGAAAGTAAACGAAAGAGCAAGTCGACCATCATCTCGGAATCCAGAGGAGATCCAGTAGATAGGAAGCAAACGTTTCAACACCTTATGAATGGTGTGCTCCTTAATCTCAGAATTCGTATTGAACATCTAAGTTTTCGTACCTTAGAGTTGAAGATCCTGCTGTCAAAGAGCGCCTAAAGAAAGTTTGACAATTCAAAATCAATAGTTTACAAGTTGAGTCTTCCATAAAGGCCTTTGGAGAGTAATTTGCTTTTTTTGTTTTCTTCTTGTGATTACCCTCTTTTCTTCAGGATCAAAGGAGTCCGTCAATGAAACTCAGCTACTTCGCCCGACTTACCGCACTGGCTCTAGCGGTGCTTCTGACCGTGCATTCGTTAGGAGCCCAAAGCGGACGCGGCACCATTACAGGTGTGGTCACCGATGCGACTGGAGCAATAGTGCCGGGAGCTGAAATCGTGATCACCAACAAAGCTAACGGAGAGGAGAGCAAGTCTCTAACCACCAGTACGGGCTTATACCGGTTCCCGTACGTAGATCCGGGCACGTACAAAATGACGGCCGCTCTGAAGGGCTTCAAGACGGCCGTGCGCGACAATGTGCAAGTGCTTCTCGCCCAGACGATCACTGTCGACTTCAGTCTCGCACTCGGCGAGATCACAGAGACTGTGACCGTCTCGGCTGAAACTCCTTTGCTGGAATCCTCAACCGCCGAGATCGGAACGAATGCGACCGATCGGGATGTTCACGCCTGGCCTATTTTTGTGGAGGACGGAACCAGGCAGCTTCAGAGTTTTATTTTTCGCACCATGCCCGGAACGAGTGGATCCGGCTTTGAGGGAACGATCAATGGGGGCCAAGCCTACAGCCACGAAGTTTTGATCGAAGGAATGTCTGTCGGTCGTTTCGATCTCAACGGCGGAAACACGAGCGAATTCTCGCCGACCGTGGATGCGGTCAGCGAATTCAAGCTGCAGACCGGAGCCTTGTCGTCGCAGTATGGGAATACGCAAACTGCTTTAACAAACTTTGGATTGAAGGCGGGAACGAACGAATTTCATGGAACTGCTTTCTGGTTTAACCAGAACAAAAAGGTGAATGCCAATTCCTGGACCAACAACCGATTCGGTCGTCCGAAGCCCACCACAGTTCTGAACAACTTTGGCGCCACGCTGGGCGGTCCTGTCATCAAGGACAAGACCCACTTCTTCTTTTCTTACGAAGGGAATCGTCAAAGTGACTTCAGGACGAGTGGAACAGACAGCCTCCCGGTGGGTGCTTTCAAAAGTGGGGACTTTTCGTTGCTCTTTGATCCAGCCTTCACAAACGACACAAGGAGTGGCACTGTCATCGGAAAGGATGCTCTGGGGCGTGATATCCGGTTCGGCCAGATTTACGATCCAGGCAGCTCACGGCAATTGTCGGATGGAACTTGGATCCGAGACCCCTTCCCCGGAAACATAATCCCTCAGGGCAGGTTGAGTAATGTCGCCAAAAACGTGCTGAAGCACGATCTGCCAAATCCTGCTTTGCTGCAGCTGCGGAATAACAATCCTCGAGTCTCCGGTTGTTGTCCCGTGCTGAACATTGACAACTTCAGTACCAAAATTGACCAAGTGCTCAACGACAAGCACAAGATCAATGGATCCTTCGTATACAACGACCGCTATCGCTACCGGTACGGAAGCGGTGGCAACACCTATCAGGTTCCAGGAGTACCAATTCCTGGGCCGGCCGCGCAAGGGGACAAGACCCAGTTGACACCAGGATGGATCATCCGTCTGTCAGAGGACTGGACCCTTAGCGCCAGCAAGCTGAATCACATTGCACTTGGCTATAACCGGTTCCGAAACGCTAACCAGTCGAACGCTTTGCTTTCTGGTACTGACTGGGCTGCAGAACTTGGGATGAAGGGAGTTGGGACTCACGCTTTTCCTGAAATTTTGTTCCGGGGAAACAATCCAACTTTGAACGGCAGCTATCGCAACTATGGCCATCCTGGAGGAGGCAACTCGCCCAATGGCAGCACGATTTTCCAGGATGATTTCACCTGGCTGAAGGGCAATCACAGCTTCAGGATGGGTGGTGAAATCAGGCGCTACTACCAGAACAACCAGTACCTGCAGAACACGGGGCGGTATACCTTCCACAACGAGACGACCGGACTCCTTAATCCGGGCGGGACTTCCGGGGGATTCTTGAACTCAACGGGATTTGCGTATGCCAGCTTTCTGCTAGGACAAGCCCAGAGTGCGTCTTTAGGCATCCCGTTGCTGAGCCCTGGCGAACGCTCGCAAACTGTCGCGGCGTATTTCCAGGACGACTGGAAAGTCAGCTCGAAACTCACGGTGAACATCGGTTTACGCTGGGATATCCCGACCCCGCCGCATGAAGTGGCCAGCCGCATGTCAGGACTCGATCCGACAAAACCCAATCCAGGTGCTGACGGCCGCCTAGGCGCTTTTGTGGTCCTCGGCGATGGACCAGGCCGCACCGGGAAGGACCGATTTGCCGACACTTATTACAAGCAGTTTGGTCCGCGTTTGGGTTTCGCCTATGCCGCTACTTCTAAGATGGTAGTTCGCGGTGGCTACGGCATCAACTTTAGTCCGCCGATCATGGATGGGTTTAACTTCCCATACTATGTCGGCTTTGATGGATCTAATCCTATCATTCGGAAAACGACCCCATTCACCGGCGTTGCAGCTTACCCTTGGGACACGGCTTATCCTCCGGTAGCGGCCACGTTTCCCAATACCGACCCGACTTTGCTCAACGGCCAGGAAATTGGCTACTACAGCCCTGAGCTGAACAAGCTCCCGTATGTGCAGAACTGGAACCTGGGCATCCAGCTTGACCTGGGGTGGCAGACTGTTTTGCAGGCCAACTACATTGGAAACAAGGGAACTCGGCTGAGCGAACCCTGGTTTAACTCGTGGGGAATTAACCAAGTGGATCCTAAGTACCTGTCGCTCGGCGATACCTTGCTTGATGATATTAGTGAGCATCCTGAGATTCGCAAGCCTTATCCGAGCTTCGAAGGAAGCGTTGCTCGGTCGTTGCGTCCCTTCCCACAGTATGAGAACGTCACGACGCATCGTTCCAACAACGGCTACTCCAACTATCATGCCCTTCAAATGACCTTCACCAAGCGCTCGAATCATGGCTTGAGCTTCATTTCCGCCTACACTTTTTCAAAGAACCTGGCGACGTCTGACTCGGCAGGTCCTGGCGACTACAACTTCTACTACTACTTTGGCCAGGACTTCTACAATCGCAAGGCCAACTATTCAGTAACTGTTTACAACACACCGCATGATCTCAAGGTTACCTGGATTTATGACCTCCCGTTCGGCCCACAAGGAAAGTGGCTCAAATCGGGTGTTGGCCGTTACGTCTTGGGCGGCTGGCAGGTCAGCGCCGTCCAAAGATACCAGTCAGGTACTCCGGTGTTCCTCCAGGCCGGCAACTGGGAGCGAGAGTCTCTGTTCAACCAGGGGCTGCGAGCCGACATCCTCTTGCCCAAGGACCAGTGGATCATCGGCAGCAAACCGAACAACCCAGATCCAGATGAAGGGACCCCGTACCTCAACCCTAAGGCCTTTGCCCCTCCACCTCTCACACCCGGCAACGTGCCTCTGCATCTGGGTAATGCTCCGCGCTACTTGTCGAATCTCAGGAACTTTGCACGCTTCGGGGAGGACCTCTCACTGATCAAACGCACGGACCTGGGGTTCCGCGAGGGCATGAACTTTGAATTGCGAATTGATGTGCTCAACCTGTTCAACAGGATTGGTCTCTGCAATCCGAGTTTCGACACCAATGATCCGACTAGTTTCGGGAGGGTCTATGGCAAGTGTGGCGGGCCAAGAAACATCCAGATCGGCGGCCGCCTGACCTTCTAGCCGACAGATAGGCAGCCAGCGCCAACAACCATTCCCCGGAAGGGCAGCCTTCCGGGGTTTTTTTGCTCGTTCCACGGTTAGGTTAGCGCGATGGCCGATCGCTTGAGCGTTCGCAAGCCAGGGTTGCAAAGCGCCGCAGCAGCAGCTGGCTTCGGGCAACCGCTACATCAGTGCTCCATGTCTGCTACCTTGCCGCAGGTCCAAATTCATTGAGTGCCTTTCGAGCCTCAGAGAACTGGGGATCCGCCTGGAGCGCCTGGCCGAATTGTTTCCTGGCTTCTTCTCGCATTCCTCGTTTTCTATAAACCAAGCCGAGGTTATAGTGAGCCCAAGCCGATTTCGGTTCCAACCGGATGGCATCAAGGTATGCTTGCGTGGCCCCGTCCAGGTTCTCGAGACGAAGATAGACACTGCCCAAGGCATTGTAGGCTTCAGCAGATTCCGGATCGATTCTGACTGCGTGTTGGAGATGAACTCGACCCTCCTCCAGTTTCCCTTGGAGGGCGGATAGCAGTCCGAGATGATAGTGTGCGGCATAATCGTCTTGGGTCAACCTCAGCATCTGATTGAAACTCGAACGAGCCTGCCCATAGTCCTTCCTCTGCATCCAGAAACTACCCATCAAGTAGTGCGCTAGGGAATAGCCTGGGTCGAATTCCAGCGCCAAGTTAAGCTCCTGAACAGCCTGCTCAGGTTGCCGGAGAGCAAGAAGACTCACTGCGAGGTTGTAATGCGCTTCTGCATGTGATGGGTCCTGCTTCAAAACCTCGCGAAAGCTTGCGACAGCCTCGGCGTGTTTCCCCATCTTCTGCTGGCCCAACCCGAGGCCGTTATAAACGGCTGCGACCTCTGGCAACGCTTCCTTCAAGCCCTCAAACAACCTATTGGCCTCGGCGGGCTGGCCGGAAGCCGCTAGTGCCGTTGCATAGTGAAAGGTCTCTGCCTCCTTGATCCGGGTCTTGGGGTCAACCGCTGGGGTTGCTCGGTTTACGGTTGGCCTCCCGCCTACATATCCCAGGGACCTGAGTAGCGGGGCTGCTCCGTTGTTAGCGGTGGTAAGCTTCGCGGTTCTTTCACTTTGCACACTCGAAGGAAGCGCCAGCAAGCGGTCTCGAAGAGACTGCGCCTGACGTTTGTTCTGGGAATAGAGGTTGCGGGCTTCGTTTGGGTCGGAAGCCAGATCGTAGAGCTCGGGTATAGGTGCGTCAATGTATTTGACCGGCCCCAGACGCAGGCTTCTGAGCGCACTGCAACCAAAATGATTCTGAGCAAACAAGCTCTCGCTATAGACTTCTCGGTTAGCTGCTGTACTCCCGCGCACCGTTTCTCTTAGGAGGCTTTTGCCTTGAAACTCAGCAGGCGGGCCTATCCCTACGAAATCCAAAATCGTCGGAGCAGCGTCGATCAGACTGGCAGGCTCATCCACATTACCGGGCAAAGGCTTAGAACCTGAAGGCCAACGGAGAATCAGCGGCACCCTTACAGTGCTCTGATAGATGTAGTATCCATGAGTACTCTCTCCATGGTCGCCCAGGCCTTCACCGTGATCCGATGTGAAGACCAATAGCGCTTTATCGAGCAGCTGGTGTTCTCTGAGATATACCCAGAATCGGCCCAGTACTTCGTCGACATAACGCAGCTGTCGAACGTACCCTGTACCCTTAAGCCGTGTAGCCGTCTTCAAGGGAAGATCATAGGGCTTGTGCATGTCGTAAAGATGGAGGAAGACGAAGAAGGGAGCGTCGGAGTTCTTATCAATCCAATCCTGGGCAGAGCGAACGACCTCTTCCCCGAAGCGTTTGGAGTCGCGAGAAGCCACGGCTGCCCGCCGATGCAGATCGAAGGGACTATCATAGACCGCAAATCCACGGTTCAGTCCGAAACGTTGGTCCAGAACATAACTGCCCACAAACGCCGCCGTCCGATAACCATTTGACTTCAGCACGCCTGGCAGGCTTGGAAGATCTGAACCCAAGATCTGTCCGTTGTCGCGAATCCCGTGAGCGAATGGGTGCAATGACGTTAGCAAAGAAACGTGCGACGGAAGCGTCAAGGGAGTTGGTGCACTGATCTGAGAGAAGCGAGTGCCGTTCTCTGCGAGAAGGTCGATGTTCGCCGAGGCGGAATGCTTGGCGCCATAACACCCCAGGTAGTCAGCTCTGAGGGTATCAATCGAGATCAAGATGATGGGTGGGAATCCCTGCGAAACATGCGCGGGACTGCGGGACTCAACCGTTGTCACGAGGCACGAACAGACAGAGCCCCAGCAGACGAGCAGCCGAATCCAGGTCATCCATTCTTGTTTTCTACGGTTCATCTTGTTGAGCAACGTCCAACTATAATACAAACGTGGATCATGAAGAGTCTTTGTATGTCCGGCTGAGGTTAGGATGGCGCCGAGACACTCACGTAACATTATAATTGGCCGCAAGCCTCTTGAAGGTCTCTGTGAGTTTCGACTTCATGAGACTCAAAATCCAAGGAAAGAGGAATCAAAATGTCGTGTCTTCGAGCGCGAGTGAGGTATGAGCGAGTTCTGATGCTGGTGGCCCTGGTTTGTCATTTTGCTTGTTCCTCACCGATCCCTCCTGCCAAACCCTCTCCCAAGCCTCGCGCCCGAGATACAAACGTCCTACTGATTACCATCGATACGCTGCGCGCTGACCATGTTTCTTGCTATGGAAGTAAGAAGGTTCAAACGCCCCACTTAGATCAGCTCGCCTCCAGGGGTGTGCGCTTCGATCAGGCGATTGCACAGGTTCCCCTGACCACACCTTCTCATGCCGCGATCCTCACGGGCGCCTACTCTCTCGTGAACAAGATCCGGGACAATGGTGGATTCGTGCTAGATCACCAGATTCCGACTTTGGCTACCATTACGAAAGATGCTGGGTTTCACACGGCGGCGATCGTGGCTGCTAGTGTGTTGCACCACCAGTATGGAATGAATCGTGGTTTCGATGTCTACCAGGATGAAATGAACGAACAGGCTCGGGCCGATATCTTGCCCGGAGTGGTAGCGGAGATTCGCGGAGAAGTGGTAGCCAAAAGGGCTCTAGACTGGCTCGAGTCGAGTCGACATAAGGGCATTGGCCTCCGAGGTGGAGCAAATTTCTTTCTGTGGGTCCACTTTTATGATCCCCATTTCCCCTATGACCCTCCAGCACCGTATCGTTCACAATACGCCAAGGACCTTTACTCTGGCGAAGTGGCTTTTGCGGATGAACAAGTGGGCAAGCTTCTCAAAGCTCTGGCTGATTTCGGAATGGAAGAGCGCACTCTGGTCTTCCTGATGGCAGATCATGGCGAGGGCTTGGGAGACCACGGAGAGTATACGCACGGAGTGTTCCTTTACGATGAGACGGTGCACGTTCCGATGATGGTCGCTGGACCGGGAATCCCTGCCGGTCATGTAGTCTCGCAGCAGGTCAGGGCCATTGATGTGATGCCAACCGTCGTCGGCTACCTGGGACTTTCCGCAGCCGACAAAGTTCAGGGTGTGAGCTTAATGCCGGCGATTGTCGAGAATCGCCCGGTTCTCAGCAACTATGCCTATCTCGAAACGCTCTATCCGAAAACGAGTCACGGATGGTCCGAATTGCGCGCCATGCGAACGGACCAGTGGAAGCTGATCGCTGCTCCAAAATCTGAGCTGTATAAGCTGGCTGAGGACCATGGAGAACGGTCGAACGTCCTAGGCCGATACCCCGCCGACGCCGATCACCTGAAAAAGAAAATGTGGGAAATCACCGGACCGCCGGAGAGTTTCGGAAAACTGGAAACGCGGCAGGTTGACGACAAGACTTTGCATGAGCTGCAGTCACTCGGATACGCCAGTGCGGGCAGCCGCCGCGAAATTCGAGTCGACATGTCTGGACCCGATCCAAAAGACCGCATCCATGTGCTCAAAGTCCTGGACAACGCAGCAGACCTGATGAACCACGACCGGTTTGCGGCTGCAATTCCTTTACTGGAGCGGATTCTCAAGGAGGATCCCGCGAATCCCATCATCTACAGCAAACTAGGCACTTGTTATCAGCGGACCGACCGGTTTGGCAAAGCCGCAGACGTCTATCGGATGGCAATTCAGAACCAAGCAGACACCGACCAGACCCACGCGGAACTTGGGAACATCCATGTGCGAAACGGCGAACTGCAGCAGGCGGTGGCATCCATGGAACAAGCCGCCGAGATGAATCTTACGAATCTGCAGAACATGACCAACCTGGCAACGGCCTATCTTCACCTGGGCAGGCTAGCTGAAACAGAGCGCGTGTTGAAGGCCATCCTAACGCAAAACGAGCGGCACTCGATGGCTCAGAATCTTTATGGCATTCTCGAGATTCAGCGAGGAGATGGCAATCGAGCCAGAGTTCGTTTTGAGAGGGCCATTGAATTGAATCCGGAATTGAGCGAGGCCTATATGAACTTGGGCCTGCTAGCTGAAAAAGCCGGCCAACCTCAAATTGCGATTGACTACTACAAAAAGTTTCTAGCCCGCGCACGCCCAAAAGAGCACCGGGAGTATATTCCGAAAGTGAGGGCGGCAATACAAGACCTCGGCGGCAAACTGTAGTGCGGGTGCAGCGTGTCCATAAGCCCCTCGAGAAAAAAGGGACAAACCACCCGAGCGCCCGTCTGGTCCACTCAAGCCTCGTGCAACAGCCTCTGTAAACGGGCCTTTTTTGTTTTGCTTTTAGAATCCCGCTTGCGACACAATCGAGGGCCCGAAAGGGGTTGTCAGGTCCTCTTCATTCCAGATAAGAAAAATGTCCACAGCACCTACGATACTTGGAGGTGTGCTATGAAGAGCTTTGGGATTGCTGTCGCGGTGACACTGTTGGCAGGAATCCTCTCGGCTGCAGAGATTTGGGATAAGGCCGATTACACCGCATGGTCGCAGAAGGACTGCGAGCAAATCCTTGCCAAATCGCCTTGGGCCTTCCAGTACGTCCATACGAATTTCTACAGGCCGGCGACAAACATCTCAGCCGGCCCTGGCACAACCACAGACGGAGAAACGAACGCAGGTTTTGAACCGCAGAGTGGAGAGCGCGAGTCTCGAATTATCTTCCAATTCGTTCTCCTTACGGCGAAGCCTATTCGTATGGCCCGCGCTCGGATGTTGCTGCTTCAGTCGCCCGGCATGACGGCTCAGGCTGAACAGTTTATAAACCAGCCGGTCGGTAATGAGATTCTGGTCCAGGTACAATACGCTTCACGCCCTCCGGGGATTTCCGCCATTCACGACATCCAGAATTACTTCCGAAGGGCCACGATCAACGATTTCCAGGGTAACACGTTCCTGACGAGCTCGGAGCGAAAGGAGCCTCTGCACATCTCGCGATATGAGCGCCCCACTGAAAAGAACGCGTTCAGCGTTTTCGTGTTCCCGCGCTTTGACGCCAGCGGCAAGCCGTACTTTAACGGCAAGGAAAAGAGCATTACGTTGCGCAGCGATTTGAAGATTCCGGTTGCCCAGCGCGGCGGACGTGAGAGCTACTCCGTCTTCGTCAAGATGGAACCAAAAAAAATGGTCTTGCAAAACGAATTCTACATGTAGATCCGTCGAAGGAATCTTCATCACGCAGCCAGTTCTCACTTATTGGCACACGGCGCCGACCTACAGTCCAGAAATTTCTGGTCGATTCCGCATAACATGAGTGAACTCTGCCCAGCAAGTCCCCACAAAACGCCAGAAAACGAAACAAAAGGATTGACTCTTCGCCTCGGATCGTAATAGCTTCTGGCTACCGCAATCGACCCGTCGTCTTACTCTTAGTGAAAAACGCGGCCTTCTCGCAGTTCTAGGTCCTCGCGAAAACTCGGATCTGCGATCTGGTTTTTCGGAGGCTTCTGCGTCTTTGAATCGTGGCTACGCCTTGGGTTGAGGCTTAAGTTGTTTATATTAAATGCTATAAAAGAATTGATCCAACATGTTGTTTTTTCTCTCCATTGGTGATGAATTTGCCTTGTGATTTCTATATCAATTCAGGAAGCCGATTTTCGTTCACGAGTTCCCGAGAAATTTTCCAGAGCTTTTCAATAGAGACAGAAAGGAGTCGCACGATGACGAAGTCCATGATGAAAACCACTGTGATTCTCCTGATCCTGCTACTAGGCGCTACGAAGAATCCGCTGCTAGCTCAGAGTGGTCGCGGCACCTTGACAGGGGTCGTTAAGGATGCCACCGGCGCTCTAGTCCCCGGCGCTGAAGTGGTCATCACGAACAAGGATACCGGAGTGGAAGTCAAAGCGACCACCACTTCGACGGGCGTCTACAGAGCCCCGTATCTTGAACCAGGCACTTATCAGGTTTCGGCGGCCCTCAAGGGCTTCAAGACCGCTGTTCGAGACAACGTCCCGGTACTCCTGACACAGACCGTGACTCTCGACTTCACTTTAGAGGTCGGTGAAGTTACGGACACGGTAACTGTCTCGGCTGAGGCTCCTCTTCTGGAGTCGTCAACGGCAGAAATTGGGATCAACGCTACCGAAAAGGAGTTTCACACCTGGCCCATCCTCGTCGGCGATGGCACGCGCCAGCTTCAGTCGTTCGTGTTTCGTGCTCTGCCAGGCACTTCAGGCGGCGAGTTTGAAGGAACCATCAACGGCGGACAGGCCTACAGCCATGAGATTCTGATTGACGGAATTTCAATCGGCCGCTTCGATTTGAACGGCGGCAGCAACAACGAATTCACGCCCACAATCGATGCCGTCGGTGAAATGAAGCTGCAGACCGGCGCGCTATCGTCACAATACGGCAACACCCAGACGGCGCTGACGAACTTTGGCATGAAGTCGGGCACCAACGATTACCACGGCAGTGCGTTCTGGTTCAATCAGAACAAAGCTCTCAATGCCAATACCTGGAACAACAATAGGCTCGGTCTTCCGAAGGCGACGAGCGTGCTGAATAACTATGGGGCCGTCATCGGCGGGCCGGTCATCAAGAACAAGACCCACTTCTTTTTCTCGTATGAAGCCAACCGCCAGCAAGACCAGCGGACCAGCGGCTTTAACAGCCTGGCTTCTGGAGCCTTCAAGAAAGGCGATTTCTCGCAGCTCTTCAATCCAGCATTCACGCAGGATGCCCGTTCGGGAACCGTCGTTGGCCAGGATGCCCTGGGTCGTGATGTGCGCTTCGGACAGATTTTCGATCCTTCGACCTCACGGCAGCTTGCTAATGGCTCCTGGATTCGTGACCCATATCTAAATAACGTCATCCCCCAGAGCGCTTTCAGCCGGGTGACGCAGAATGTCTTGAAGCACCAGCAGCCCGATCCGGCTCTGAGTTTCTTGCTCGCCAATAATCCAAATATCTCCACTTGCTGTCCGATACTCAACATCGACAACTACAGCCTCAAGATCGATCACGTGATCAGCCAGAGCCACAAGATCAGCGGCACCTACGTCGATAACGACCGCTATCGCTGGCGCTTCGGCGGTGGTGGCACACCGCAGATTCCTGGCCCGATTCCCG
>Ga0180085_1000137_pt1 | contig 24419 bp, 18 predicted proteins | sample EasRiv730_16_10D_FD_123013 | JGI IMG/M metagenome (GOLD analysis project Ga0180085, IMG submission 123013) | Soil microbial communities from meander-bound floodplain in the East River, Colorado, USA - East River metaG ERMLT730_16_10D | ecosystem: Environmental > Terrestrial > Soil > Floodplain ... | reverse complement strand
TCGTGTCGATCCAGTGGGCTGTGAGCTCGACGGCGACGGCGATGGCGTCGTCGATAGCAAGGACAAGTGCCCGAACACTCCAAAGGGCGACAAGGTCGACGCGGTGGGTTGCAGCCTCACGGCACGGCTCGAAGTCTTCTTCGCAAATAATTCCGACGTCCTCCAGCCGCAATCGTACGCAGATCTTGATCGCGCCGTGGCGTTCCTCAGGGATGTGCCGTCGGTAACCGGCGTGATCGAGGGACACACGGACTCGAATGGCTCGGACGCGTACAACCAGAGCCTCTCCGATCGCCGCGCGAAAGCGGTGCTCGACTACATTTTGAGTAAGGGCGTGGACCCCGCTCGCTTGAACTCGCGCGGCCTCGGTGAGTCCGATCCGGTCGCCGACAACGCGACGCCCGAAGGCCGTGCGCAGAACCGACGGGTCGTGTTGCGGCGCACCGATCAACGCTAGGCCCTCAACCCAACCCTCTCCCGCCAGCGCGCGGGAGAGGGAGTCGATGCCTCCCTTCGCCTTTGGCTTCCGCGCCGATGCCCCGTGGCATCGGCGTTTTTCATGGCGCGCGTAGCGAAATTCCGACGATAACCACGAAATTTCTTGTACTTGCGGCATTCCAGGACGCTTCGTTGCATGTGCGCAACAGCCGGGCTGCAATCGCCTCGACCGCGCCGAACAGCCATTTCCCGGGCGGATGGCTACATTCTGCCGGTGAAAAGCCTTTGGGTGGGGACGAACGCAACGGGATGCTCGGGTTCAGGAGCGGGCTTTCTTTCACCATAGGCTGCGTGTATGCTTTTGGCCACGCTTGACAGGACCGGCGCGACTGGCTTCGGCCACTCGTGCCGGTTTTGTTACAAGACGGGTACCCAGGGGAAGTCGAACTTAATTCCTATCAGAACCTCTTGCAGGAGGACCCATCAATGACGAGTAACACTACGATCCGTCGCGCGGTTCGCTTCGCGCTGGCGAGTAGTGCCGCGGCCACCGCCATGTATGGCGTAACGGCTTCGGCACAAGACGCGCCACCGCAAGACGAAGCGGCGGACGTCGGAACGATTATCGTAACGGGCACGCGCATCGTGTCCCCGAACCTTCAGTCGATCAGCCCGGTCACGGCGATCACCGAAGAGGACCTGGCCCTGACGGGCAAGATTCGCATCGAAGACATCATGAACCAGTTGCCGCAGGCGTTTGCGGCCCAGGGTTCCAACATCTCGAACGGAGCGGACGGCACAGCCTCCATCGATCTGCGAGGACTCGGTGTGAACCGCACGCTGGTGCTGATCAACGGCCGCCGCGTGATGCCGGGTGATCCGGACGGCGGCAGCGCTGCCGACCTGAACCAGATCCCGCTGGCCCTCGTGAAGCGCGTCGACGTGCTCACGGGTGGTGCCTCGTCGGTGTACGGCGCTGACGCTGTCGCCGGCGTCGTCAACTTCGTGATGGACACGGAGTTCGAAGGCCTCCGCTTCGATGCCAACTACAGCTTTTACGACCACAGCAACGACAACAACAGTGCTGCGGGGCAGGCTGTTGCAGCGCGTAACTTCCCGCTGCCCGACAGCAGCGTCAATAATGGCTACGCGAAGGAGTTCAGCCTGTCGTTGGGCGTTGGCGGTCCCGGAGATCGGGGCCACGCGACGTTCTATGCGACGTATCGCGACGTCGATGCCGTGCTGCAGAGTGAATACGACTACAGCTCCTGCGCGCTGAACTCGGGCGCGGCATTCACCTGCGGCGGCTCGGGCACAACCAGCCCGGTGCATTTCTTCACCAGCCTTCCCGCGACAGCTACCTGCCCGCCAGGCGGATGCATCATCGGCACGGGCAACGTACTGCGACCGTATACGGGCGCGGATGCCTACAACTTCGGACCCACGAACTTCTACCAGCGGCCGGACGAGCGCTACACCGCGGGCGCGTTCATCAACTATGACGTCAGCGAACAGGTAGAAGCCTACGGCGAGCTGATGTTCATGGACGACCGCTCGCTCTCGCAGATCGCACCCAGCGGCGCGTTCTTCCCGGGCATTTCGGTCAACTGTGACAACCCACTCTGGACGGCGCAGATGGTCACGGAGCTCTGCGGTCCCGGTGCATTACCTACTGACTTCACCACGATCTACCCGGGCCGGCGTAATGTCGAAGGCGGCGGACGGCAGGACGACATCAATCACGAGTCGTATCGCTTCATCCTCGGCTTCCGCGGCGACATGACTCCCGCCTGGTCGTACGACGCGTACTTCCAGCACGGCCGCACCAAGCGCAACAGCACTTACCAGAATGACTTCTCGATCACGCGCCTCAACAGGGCATTGCAGGTCAGGACCGATCCGGCAACCGGTCAGCCCGCCTGTATCTCGTTCCTCGACGGCACTGATCTGAATTGCGTGCCGTGGAATATCTGGCAGCTGGGCGGCGTCGATGCCGCGGGTCTTGCGTACCTGCAGACTCCGGGCTTCATTCGCGCCGAAGCGCAGCAGCAGATCGCCCACCTGGACTTCACGGGTGACCTGTCGAACGCCATCAAGCTGCCAACAGCGGAATCGGGACTGGCGCTCAACGTCGGTGCCGAATACCGCGACGAGGACACCGAGTTCAAGCCCGACGTGGCGTTCCAGACCGGCGACCTCGCCGGCCAGGGCGGCGCGACGACGCCGACGGAAGGTGGCTACAACGTCAAGGAAGTGTTCATGGAGGCGCGGCTGCCTCTGGTGGAAGGCAAGACCGGCGTTCAGGCGCTCTCGATCGAGGCCGGATACCGGTACTCCGAGTACAGCGTCGGACCCGAGACCGACACGTACAAGTTCGGCATGGACTGGTCCCCGATCGACGCCCTGCGCTTCCGCGCTAGCTACCAGCGCGCGGTCCGTGTGGCGAACGTCGGTGAGCTGTTCTCCACGCAGTCGGTCGCACTCGATGGCTCCAACGATCCGTGCGACGGCACGCCGGGCGACGGTCTCAACAACGGTCCGGATACCGGAGTTACCGCGGCACAGTGCGCGCTGACCGGCATGACGGCTGCGCAGTTTGGCACCACGCCGGAAAATCCGGCGGCGCAGTACAACGGACTGCTCGGCGGCAATCCGCTTCTGGAACCGGAGGAATCGGATACCGTGTCGTTCGGTTTCGTGTTCCGGCCCGACTTTGCCAACCTGGTCGTCGCGATCGACTACTTCGATATCGACATCGAGAACACGATCAGCAGCGTGAACGGCGGCAACGCGGATACCTACATCAATCAGTGCATACAGACGGGCAACCCGGCGTTCTGCAGCCTGATTGTCCGCTCGCCCACCGGCTCGCTGTGGCTCCAGAACACGGGCTACATCATCGACACCAGCCTGAATCTCGGTGGTCTCACGACCAAAGGCATCGATATCCAGGCGAACTACTCGATCGACCTGGGCGAGCACCGGCTGGGCTTCAACCTGGTCGGCACCAAGCTCGAAGACCTCTCGACGGCACCGCTGCCGGATGGCGACTTCTACGACTGCACGGGGCTCTTCGGAATCACCTGCGGTACGCCGAATCCGGAATGGAGGCACTCGTTCCGGGCCGACTGGAGAACGCCGTGGGCGGGTCTGGATCTGTCAGCGACGTGGCGCTACTTCGGCTCTTCGGACCTCGACAAGAGCAGCAGCGACACACAGCTGGCGGGTACGGTTCCGGTAACGGACGCCGCGTTTGACAGCGTGAGCTACTTCGACTTGACGGCGGCGATGACGTTTGCGGACAACTACACGTTCCGCATCGGCGCAAACAACCTGCTGGACGAGGAGCCGCCATTGGTTGGCCAGTCGAACTGCCCGGCGGGCCCGTGCAACGGCAACGTGTTCGCACAGACCTACGATACGCTGGGACGTCAGATCTTCATGACACTGACGGTCGACTTCTAAGAACTGCGCGAATTGCGCCTACAAGACGGCGGGCCTCGGCCCGCCGTTTTTTTTACCGCACGCGTTTGACGCGCGCGGATCTCTTGTCGGCCGTAGTCAGGCGGAACGTGCCGAGCGCCCCGCGGGCGATGGTGACGGCATCGCCGGTCTTAAGCACCAGCGCTCTCTTCTCTTCGGTGGGCTGCCAAACCTGACCGTTGTCGAGCTCGATCAGCGGCATGCCGTTGGCGGATTCCTGGACCTTGGTGACGCGCGCGCTGATCTCGGGCAGCTCTTCGCGCTTGACGGGTTCCTGCTTGCTGGTTTCGCGCGACAACTGCGGATCCATGCCGAACATGTCCTGCGGCGTCGCGGCCGGCACACTTGCTGCAGCCCCTGAGACAATCGCCTCCACCGCGCGGTCAAAACAGGCCAGACGCTCCAGGTCGTCCCTGAGCACCGCACAGGCGCGCAAGCTCGGATGCAGGGGGTCGGTCGCCGCGGCCGCCTGCGCCTGTGCCCCGGATGCAATCACCAGCATCCATGCACCACTCAATGCCGCCGCGTTGCGGGCGGCCGAACGATTCTTGAATGACACGTGTCGATACCTCAATTCGATCCGAAGAGCGGCACTTCGCCGCGGTAGAATGCCCGGACTCCCTGCACCATGCCACGCACGAGGTCGCGCTCCGCCTCGCTCAGGTAGGGATTCCAGATGTCGAAGATCAGGATGGCCCGCGGCACGTCGCTGTTGTTCCAGGCCTCGTGCTCGATCGTATCGTCGAATACCCAGGCCTCGCCGGCGCGCCATTCGCGGGTCTGCGAGCCGACGCGAAATGCGCAGCCGGGCGGAATGATCAGGGGCAGATGCACGATGAGCCGGGTGTTGGTGACGCCGGTATGCGGAGGAATCTTCGACTTGGCGTCGAGTATCGAGAAGAAAACGGTTGGCGCATAACCGGGAACGTCCACAAAGGGAACCTGCCTCACCAACTCGGCCGTTCGCGGGCAGCGTTGCAGGTGCGCAGTCACCGGCTCGCCGTCGTGCCACAGGTAGAACACGCTCCAGCGGCGCGAGTGATTGAGCTCGCCCCATTGATCGAGCGGCACGCCCTCCGGGTAGGCGATGTACGGCTCGAGACTACCCGCATCCTCGACGAACACGCGCTCGAACTCGGCGCGGATTTCGGCGGTGGCCGCCTCGATCCCATCCAGCCAGAGGAAGTCCTCGCGCGGGTAGAATTCCCACGCGGGAACCTTGGGGAAGTAAACGAACGTGGGCTGCGGTACGTAAATGGCTCTCTTGCCGAGCAATACATCGATGCAGTGTTCGAAGCGCTCCTGCCTTGCGCCCGCATGCCGCTCGCGCGTCGCCCGCAACTGCTCCTTCAGGAACGTTTCGAGCGCCGCGTTGTTTTCGCGGACTGCCGCTACCGCGCGTTCAATCGCTGGTCGCACGGTCTCGTGCACGGTCGCCCCCCGCGGAATCGTCTGCAATGCGTTCTGATAGATTTTCGCCGCCGCCTTGGGCTTACCCTGCAACTCGAGCAGCGAGCCCTTCTGGAGCAGCCCGAGCAGGTGGCGGGGCTCGATCGCCAGCACACGGTCGAGCGCACGCAGCTCGTCCTCGGCGAGGCCAAGCCTGCGACACGCGGTCGCGAGGTTGAGCCAGTACGCCGGATTCTTGTCATCCTTCTCGATAGCACGCTCGAAGAAGCCGCGGGCAGCCGCGGCGTCGCCCCCATGCACCTCCTGCTGCCCGGCGATAGTGAGCGTCAGGGGATGGTCCGGTGCGATTGCCTGTGCCTGTGCGAGCAGGCGCCTCGCCTCCTCGCGCTGGCCGGCTGCGCGAGCGCGTTCTGCGGCTCGCGCGATCTCTCGAATCTTGTCATCATTCGTCGGCATACTGGTCATGGATTGGCACTCAATGAGCCTCGACGCTTCGGTCGAAGCGGACCGCAAGTGTACCCACCGCACTCTCGCGCCGCGACTGCTGGGCCTGGTCACGCTGCTCACCTGGTCGCTGAGCGCGCAGACGACCGTAGCGCCCAGCAAGGAAACGATCGAATCGGCGGGTATGAAAAGGTCGTACTACATATACGTCCCGGAATCAGTGTTGCCCATGGAGGCCGCACCCTTGCTCTTGCTGTTGCACGGTTCGGGGCAGAACGGCCTTGCATTGCTGCGCGAGTGGACCGGGCTTGCCGCGACCGAGGGCATCGTCCTCATCGCGCCAAACTCGCGCGACCGGCTGTTCTGGCGTCTTGACGACGACGGCCCGGCATTCCTCCGCGACGTCATCGATGCCGCGGCTTCCCGGCACACGATCGACCGGCGGCGTGTCTATCTGTTCGGCCTTTCGGGCGGAGCCGTGTACGCACTGACTGTGTCGGTGCTCGAGTCGGAGCTTTTCGCCGCCACCGCGGTTTTCGCCGGCGTCTGGCGTGACGAGGCGAGCCTTGCGATCGTTCCTCATGCCCGGCGCAAGATCCCGATCTCGATCTTCATCGGCGACCGCGATGAGTTCTTCCCGCCGCAGGCGGTGATAGCGACCGAGGAGGCGCTCAAGAAGGCGGGACATCCCGTGTCGTTGACGATCCTCGAGCGCCAGGGTCACTCCTATGCGGGGGTGGCAAGAAAAGTGAACCGCGACGTGTGGAATTTTCTCGAAGGCGTGCGACTCGAATCGGAACCAAACTTTTAGTCCTACGATCAGAACTGAACGATCAGCCGGCGGACAGAACCTGGATGGCCACCACATGAAGCGCAAGGTGCATGCACATTGGAGCGTGATCCTGTTGGCAGTGACCGGTGCATCGACGACGTCGGCCGAGGACGCGGCCGAGAATCTGCGCGCTTGCGTGAATGAACCGGACGATGCACGCCGATTGCAGTGCTACGACACCGAAATGGCGCGGCAGACGGCTTCGACCAGCAATGCGCAACTCTCTGACTCGACGCCAGCGGCCACGGCGCCGCTCTCTGCGGAGGAGAGATTCGGGCTAAACGACCAGCGGGCTCGCGAGAAACAGAATATCGATGAACCGTCCGAGCTCGACCGACTCAGCACGACAGTCACCAGCATCGCGCGGCGACCTCAAGGAGAATTGGCGATGACTCTCGGCAATGGCCAGGTCTGGGTTCAGAAACAGGCGACTTCGTTCGACGTCAGAGTCGGCGAGACAGTTACAATCAAGACCGCGGCGCTGCGCTCCTTCGTAATGTCGACCGCATCGGGTCGGTCGACCCGAGTCACGCGAGTGCAATAGCGTGGCGCTTCCGCGTCACGAGGTCCGCACCGGCACAGTGTCGAATGCGATCGTCGTCCGCGTCTCAGAACCATGGATCGGGTTCGTTCCGTGCCACATATAGGAGGGAAACAGGACCAGCCGACCGGCAAGCGGTGGCACGAACACCTCGGGCGTCGCCCCCGGAACGGGATAGCGCGTCTCCCCGAACTTGATCCAGCCGGACATCTGACTCACGTCCTCGACTTCCTTTGGGACCGACACGTAGTACGCCGAACTGATCCAGCCCTGCGGATGGAAATGATTGACGTGATAGCCCTCGCGTCGCAGCTGTACCGACCACGCACCGGAGAAACGCGCGACACCACGATTGCGCGCCGAAAGCGGGTGCGTCGGATTCGTGCCCATCGCCTGCCGATAGTCGTCGATCGGGGCATGGAACGCCGCGAGCACGGCCTGAATGGCTGGATCCGGGTCGGTGAGGAGACTGCGCGCCGTCTGACTCCTGTTACGCAGGCTCTGATCGAGCGGATGGACCTCGAACTGGTGGCGCGCATTCAATGCTTCCAGTAGTGCGACATTCAGCTCTTTCATCGAGCTCCAACCACGGGGTGCTTCGAGTTCATAAGTCCGCACGAGCCGACTGTAGTCGTAAAGCTCGCGATACAGCGGATCACCGAGCAGTCGTGCAGCCGTGGCCTCATAGGCAAGCCAGCTTTGCTCGTCGGGATGTCGGGTCCGTTGCATGCGAATGAATGGCATCGCGTCCTTGGGCCGGCTTCGCGAAAGCAGAATGACCACCAGGCATTCAATCGATTTCGAATCCTGCGGCCTGGCGGTCGCCGCCGCCGTGGCTTCGTACTCCGCTTCCTCGAGCCGCCCCGCTTCCAGCAGTACCTGGGCGAGTGCCGAGCGCACCTCCGGGTCCGGTCCCTTGTGCGCCAGCAGGTCGCGATACACACCCTCGGCACCCTTAAGGTCGCCGGCGCGCCAGAGTACGATGCCATACAGGAGTTGTGTCGCGACGTCGTCGCGGCTCGCCGCCGCGGCAGACGCGATGTCGCGCGCAAAGAATGGGTCCTGGCGCATGAATCGCAATCGGGCCAGATTGAGCTGCGCCTCTGCATGGCGCGGATTGGCGGTAACGGCCTCGGCAAACGCCTGCTCGGCTTCGTCCATCCGGTAGAGTTGCGTCAATGCGCGCCCGCGGTTGAAGGCCAGCTCAAACCCCTTGACGCCGAGTCCCTTTGCCCGTTCCAGAGACGCCAGCGCCTCTTCCGCGCGTTCCATCCTGGCCAGGAGCGATCCAAGATTGTGGTGCGCATTGCCGTAATTCGCGTCGACGCTGATCGCCTGTCGATAGGCAGCTTCGGCCTCAGCGAGGCGATTCTGATCGCGCAGCGTCATCGCGAGCGCAGTCCAGGCCTCCGCATCGGTAATCTGAGCCGAGATCAACGCCCGGCATTCCTTCTCTGCCTCGGCATGCTGGCCCAAGTCGTTGAGCGTTCGCGCCAAACCAAATCGGGCCTGACGGTGCCCCGGGTTGAGCGCCACCGCATTCCGATAGGAGCCCTCGGCCTCCTTCATGCGACCGAGCCGCCTGAGCAAGTTCGCCAGATTGGCGCGGAAGTCCGCGTTGCCGGGTTCCAGCGCGATGCTCTGCGCCAGGAGACGCTCGCCCTCGCCCGTGTCGCCCGCGTCCTTGCGGATGAGTCCGAGGATATGCAGCGCGCTGGCGTTGCGAGGCGCCTGCCCGAGGACCTGTCGGCACAGCGCCTCGGCCTGCGCGAACCGGCCGTCGCGCAGCATGGCGTAAGCGCGCGCGAGGTCGGTCTGATTTGCCGTGGATTCAGGGGCCTGGCTCATGTCGTGAAATTTTACACGATCGGCCGCGTTGAGCGTTCGCGCAGATGGCGTCGGCTCGGATCAAACGTACAATCCGCATCTCCGGCCCCCGCTCGGCTTGGGCATGTTTGACAGGGCGCTTTCATGAACGAAACCACAATCAACATTGCACCCATTTTCTCCGTGCCTCTGGCCGTCACCGAGGTGGCTGATTCCGCGGCCATCAATGCCGACCTCGAGCCGCTGCTGCTGTCGCGTGAACACAGCCAGTTTGCGAATCCCCTGCCGCCGCCTCTGCTGTCGAAGGGCGTGTTCGAGAGCGCACCCGGCATCCTGCAATGGCCGGAGTCGTGCATGGAGAAGCTGCGAGGATCGCTCATCAATATCATCGGCCGTCTGGTCGCTGAATTGGGTGCGTTTTCGGCGCAGGAACTCGCGAACGTCATCGTCGCCAACCACACGCGGTTTCACATCACGCGGCACGGCGGAGCATTTGTTCCCCAGAACCAACCCATGGCGTCGTGGTCGGCCATCTATTGCGTCAACCCAGGCGATGAATCGGCCGACTTTCCGGACAGTGGCGTCGTGCGGATTCTCGATACCCGAATCGCTGCCTGCACGTACATTGACCCGGCCAACGCGCGGTGGCGCGCCCCATTCAGTTTCGGGCACGCTTCGGTCAAGCTGCGCGCCGGTCAGGTGGTGGTATTTCCCGCCTACGTCCTGCGCGAAGTCACGACCTACCTTGGCCAGCGACCGCGCATCACGATCAGCTCGAACTTTTCATTCGCCATGCGCGCTGCTGATGCGCAAAGCACGGCGCAGGCAACTGCAACAGCTACCAGCTAACGGAGAATTTTATGAGAACAGCGCTCCTGGCATGGATGACATTGATCGTCGGCGCCACGCTCATCGGCGCATGCACTCCCACAGGGCAGCCGCTGCCGGCAAATCCCTCGCAGGCCTGGGCCGACGCGTTCAACAAGGGAGATGCCACTGCGATCGCGGCGCTGTACACCGATGACGCATTGCTGATGCCCCCGGGCACGCCACTCCTGCGCGGCAAGGCGGCGATCGAGGAGCAACTGGCCAAGGAAGCCGGCGGCGGATTCAAGATCGAGATCACCAGCATGGAGACGCAATCGCACGGCGACGTCGGACACAACCTCGGTACATTCACCGTCCGCGGTGCGGACGACGTAGTTGTCGACACCGGCAAGTTCATCGAAATATGGAAGCGCGTCAACGGCGAGTGGAAGTTGTACGCTGACATCTATAACAGCGACATTCCGCCCGCGCCGCCGGTGCTGGCGCCAGTGCAGGTGCCGGCACCCGATGCGGGAGAGACCGGACCGACGCCAAGTCGTTGATCACATCCTTTGACTCACCGCGCCCGCAGGGGCGCGGTGAGTCGAGGTATCGCATGAGCACTGCTTCCAGCGCGGCACCAGTACGCCCCGCGGAGCGTATTCTCACGCTCGACATCATTCGCGGATTCGCACTGCTTGGAATCTTCGTGATGAACATTCCGTACATGAGCGGTTCGTTCCATGCAGGCGCGGATGGCGCGGTGCTCTGGCCGGCGTGGTGGGACCAGGACGCCGAGCGCATTCGTGACGTGCTGTTCGATGGCAAGTTCAACAGCCTGTTCAGCTTCCTGTTCGCCATCGGCTTCACGATCCAGCTCGGTCGGCTCGAACAGCGCCAGCCCGGCAGCTTCACGGCCCTCTACATCCGCCGCGTGCTGGTGCTGTTCGTGTTCGGGCTGATTCATACGTGCCTGATCTGGGCCGGCGATGTGTTGCACATCTACGCGCTTTTCGGGCTGCTCTTACTTGCGCTTCGCGGCTGTTCCGACCGCACGATCATCGGGGTCATCGGTATGTGTCTTCTTTTCCCTGGCTTCGGGAGTGCGCTTCGTCTGCTGACGCGATCGAGCGAGGATGTCGCGCGCCTGGTCGTGATCGAGCAGGCCAACGAAGTGAGCAATAACGCGGCGTTCGGCACTGGCTCATTTCTGGACGCCGCGATGGAGAGCACGCGGGAGAGCATCGCCTTCTACACCGACCCCAACGCCCTTCCGTTCACGATCTGGTTCTACGTGATGATCGCGGCGACGATGATGCTGGGATTGCTGGCGGGCCGGCATCAATGGATCCAGCAGGCGAACGATCAGTTGCCCCTCGTACGGCGCGTTCAGTGGTGGTCGCTCGCCGTCGGCGTCGGCTGCGGCGTCATTGTCACCCTCGGCAACGTCTTCATGGACCCGTTCGTGCCTTCGCCTCTCAAGATCGTCACCAGTACGTGCTACGCGGTGGCGCGCATGAGCCTGATGATGTTCTACGTCGCGACGATCGTCCGACTGGCGGCGAACGAGCGCTGGCGCCGGCGGTTGCAACCGATGGCGGCCGCCGGACGCATGCCGCTCACCAACTACCTCATGCAGTCGGTGATCGGAACGTTCATTTTCTATGGCTGGGGACTCGGTCTGTGGGGCAAGGTCGGCTACGCGCTGCAACTGGCGCTGGCATTCGCGATCTTCTTCCTCATCCAGGTGCCGCTGAGCGTGTGGTGGTTCCGGCACTTTTCCTACGGTCCGATGGAATACTTCTGGCGGCTGCTGACGTACGGCCGCCGCCCCGAGAGCGCGACGCAAAGTCAGCCCGCATAGAAAGGCCCTGCATCGTGAGTGAGGTGCTCCAGCGCAGCTACTTGCTCGGCGGCAATTCGGCGAACTGGGGCAGCGAATCGGTGATGTCGAACCAGCTGGCCTTGTTGGCGACAAAGATGTGTGCCATCGGCTGCATGCCCGGATCCGTGTCGAGCGACCCGGCCGGCACCACGACGACGCCCCGCTCGGGCGAGATGCGCGGCAGCTCACCGCCGCAGCGCCGGCAGAATGCCGTGGCGAAGTGCCGCGCCTCGGGAAGTTTGTAATCGGCAACGTTCTCCAGACCCCGCGTCCAGCGAAAGTGCTCCGCCTTGTAGAACACGTTGGTCGCATGCGCGGCGCCGCGCGCGCGGCGGCACCGCGAACAGTGGCAGTTCATCACACGCATCGGCGCACCCTCGACCTCGAAGGCAACGCCACCGCACAGGCAACTGCCCAGCGTGAATCCGTCCTTGGGCACGACCGTCGGCTGCACGTTATCGGGGGCGTCGAAACCGGGTGGATACTTTTCGTACTGCGGAAGGTCGTCCGTGATCGCATGCCAAGCCGCCTTGGAGCCCACGAACATGTGACTTTGCGGCTTGATGCCGAGATCGCCCTGGAGATTGCCGGCCGGGATGAACGCCATGTCGATCGCGGGAATCACGATCGGCGCAGCGGAACCGCACTTGCCGCAGAAGGAACGCTTGCCATTGGACGACGACGGATAGGTCGTCACCTCACCCTCACCGGCCAACCAACGAAACTGCTGCACCGGCGTCGCCACGAATGTCGCGAACAACGCGCCGTGGTGCTTGCGGCACATCGAGCAGTGGCAATGCGACATCATGCCGATCGGCCCGTCCACTTCGTAGCGCGCAGTCCCACAAAGACAGCTGCCCTGAGCCATGTCAGCAAGTCCTCTCCCCCGAAGACCGTAGTGTAGCCCCGCCTGTGCTGCGGACCGCAAGCCCGAGGCGGTAAAATTCGTCGACCCAGGATGCCAGCATTCCGAAGGAGACGTGACCATGCGTCACCAGGGCCTATTTGCCATCACGATCGCCGCACTCGCGCTCACCGCCTGCGGCATCAACCCGGTTACGGGCAAGCGCGAGATTCAATTCATCTCCGAGTCGCAGGAGCTGCAGATCGGTGAACAGCAGTATGCCCCGACGCGCCAGAGTGAAGGCGGCGACCTCACCGTCTTGCCGGAACTCACGGCCTACGTCAGCGAAGTCGGGCAGAAGCTGGCAGCCATGGCGGATCGGAAACTGCCGTACGAATTCGCCGTCCTCAACAGTTCAGTGCCGAACGCATGGGCGCTGCCGGGAGGGAAGATTGCGGTCAACCGTGGACTCCTCACAGAGCTCACAAGCGAAGCGGAACTCGCCGCCGTGCTCGGCCACGAAATCGTTCACGCCGCCGCCCGCCACGGCGCCAAGGCACAGGAGCGGGCCACGATGATGCAGGCCGGACTGCAGGTTGCGCAGATTGGAGCAGCGGTTGGCGGTGTCGATGCGAACCTGGCCGGCCTCGTGCTCCAGGGCGCGGGGCTCGGGGCGCAGCTCATCCAGGTCAAGTACGGGCGCGAGCAGGAGCTCGAAGCCGACAAGTACGGCATGCAGTACATGAAAGGCGCCGGCTACGATCCTTGGGGTGCGGTGACGTTGCAGGAAACCTTCGTGCGTCTGTCCAAGCAGGGTGAACAGAAGCGCAATTGGCTCGAAGGGCTGTTCGCCTCGCACCCGCCGTCTCAGGAGCGAGTCGACGAGAATAGGAAAACCGGCGAGCAACTCGGACGCGGAGGCGATATCGGTGCCGAGCTCTACGCCGCGCGCGTCAAGTCGCTGATCGGCATGAAACCTGCCTACGAAAAGTACGACGCGGCCATGGTTGCAGCGCGAAAGGGCGATCTCGCGCAGGCCAGGAGCCTTGCCCGTGACGCCACCAGGCTCCTGCCCCAGGAAGGCCGCTTCCCGCAAATGCTGGGCGAGATCGCACTCGCTGAAAAGAAATTCCAGGAGGCGGTCGGCCACTATCAGCAGGCGATCCAGCTCAATCCGAACTATTTCGGCTCCTATCTCGGTGGCGGAGTGGCGCAGTATCGCGCGGGCGATAAAGCGAAGGCCGAGCAGTGGCTGACGCAGAGCGCGAAACTCCTGCCGACAGCTCCCGCGGCGTATTTCCTTGGCCATCTGGCTCGCGAGAAGGGGGACACTCAGAGCGCGGTGAAGTACTACCAGGCCGCTGCGAGCTCGCGGAGCGACATCGGCCAGGCGGCGGCGTCCGAGCTCGCACGGCTCGATCTGCCGCAGAATCCCGGCAACTACATCGCGACCGGCGCGCAGTTGGCAGCCAACGGCCGGTTAATCCTGGCCGTGGAGAACCGCGCGCCGCTGCCCGTCACCGACGTCAAGGTCACACCTGTGCTGGTCGACGCCGCAGGCAATGTCGTTGGATTGGCTGGATCCGTCACCATCACGCAGACCATCAAACCCGGGGAACGCCTGGCGGTCGATGCCGGTGTCGGAGCGATGACGCAGCAGCAGCTGACCGGAGTGCGATTCAAGGTCGACTCCGCGCGCATCGTGGATACGGCGCCCATCCGGTACTAGAACCCGATTGCGCGCATCGAGGATGCCGGGGAACTCTGGCCTGGTCCGGTGCATTATTCGGTGAGCAGATGCAATCATTGAGTGGAGCGATTTCTGCGTTCGAATAAAGAGTGAGTCGTGCCTGGGACCATCGCCGAGCTGCTTGCTGTTCAGGCCGCGGGTGCGGCAGCACCGCGGGCGCGGCGCTCGCGCGCGCTGCTCGTGGACCTAACGGATCATGCGCTCGTCGCGCTGGCCCGCAAGAATGATGAATACGATGCTGCCTCGTCGCAAGGTGATCTCGATGGACACCGACCATTCGCCGTTCTTTTCACGCCCTGACGAGCTCGTCAACCACCTGCTCGCACTTTGAAGCTGGAGCCGCGCCGATGCCATTGACGAAGATGGAGCACTACCTCGTCTTGACCGACGACATCGACGGCACGCGCGCTTTCTATTGCGAGGCGCTGGGCATGCGCGTTGGCCCGCGACCCCCGCTCCACTTCGCGGGTTACTGGCTCTATCTGGGCGAGACGCCCGTGATTCACATCGGCGAATGGAAGTCGTACACGGAGCACTCCGCGACGCTCGGGATTCCGGTGACGAGCCCCGCGCCGGGCACCGGCTCGCTCGACCACATCGCTTTCAACGCAGTCGACTACGACGAGGTGCGCGGGCGCCTCGAGCGAAACGGCATCGTCGCGCATCTCAACGAAGTTCCGGGCAACGGCCTGCGGCAGCTGTTTCTCTACGACCCGAACGGCATCAAGATCGAGATCAACATTCCGCGCGGATGATCAATCGCTCAACTCCCGGTGCTGCCTCGGCCGAGCGGGCTCGCAGGGAGGGGAGTGATCCCCTCCCTGTGAGACGCGCAGCTTCGAACCGGTTGATTAGATCGAGCGCCGGGTGATTGCGTGTGGGGCCATAGCCGGGTGCCCAGACGTGGTGCGCTGTATCGCGATGATCCGGTGGCGAATCGCCTGGTAGACACCGGCTGGAATGATGTGGCCCGTGACCAGGCTGGCCTTGCTCAGGTACGGCCTGCCAGCGACGATCCGTTCTGCTTCGGCAGTCCCGATTCCCGGCAGCGTCTTCAGCTGGGCCGGACTGGCGCTGTTGATGTCGATCAGCGTCGGCTGCGCCGCCGCCTTATGCTGGCCCGGCGGCGCAGCCGCGACCTTGTCCTGGCCTGCGGACACGCCCCCGGCCAGCGACAAGGTCACCAACGCGATCAGCACCGTCAGCCTGACCCGGATCTGCACGATCGGCTACTTCGCGTGCATCACCTCGATGTCGGCGATGCGGCCAGCATCGTGGCAAACCATGCAGGTTTCGATCGTTCCCAGTGCCGTGGTGCGCGGCGCATAGATCGAACCGCCGTTGACCTCGATATGCGCCCTGGCAAGTATCGAGTCATGGCAGGCGAAGCACTGCGTCGCGATCGGCGAGTTCACGAGCGTCGTGCCTGCCGCGTTGGTCGGCACGCCTGTGGCAGCGGCCACACTGAAGCCGGAGCCGTAGCTGGTCAAGTTGTCCTTGATCACTTCCGGCCCGGGGTACAACGAGAACACGCCGACGGCCGTTTGCAGGCAATCGTTGATTGCCGTGACCGTACACCCGGTCGTCAATGTGCCAGCGGTGCCGTTGAAGAGACCTGTGGCTACCGTCCTGTAAAGGCGGTTGGGCAGCGCACTGGCCGAGGGCGCGGCACTGAAGCCATAGGTGCCGGGCAGGTGGCAGGTCTCGCACTCACTCAGTACGCCCGGGAACTTGATATCGGCGAACGACTCGGTCGTGCTCGAAGCGTGCCAGGTGAACGGCACTTCCCGCTTGGCCCCCGCGTGGATCATATGGATGTAGCTGGTGGAATCCGCCGACCAGCCGCTGCTGGTGCGGTTCGGCGTATGACACCACGCACAGGTCGACCCGTCATTGCGCTGTCCACCGTGGAAGGCCTCTTCGGTGAAGGTGCCGAGCTCCTGGTGGCACTTGTTGCAGCGCGCATCCTCGACGATCGGCCGTCGCCCGGTGTAGCCGGTCGCGACCTTCTGCGCGTTGGGTGCAATGACGATGAGACCCCCGCGCCTGTTGGCCATGCGCGGATCGAGCAACTCGGGCGATGATATCGGCACCACCGCCGATACCGGCAACGTCGACGCCGTGACCGGGTAGTCGGCAAGGTTGGTCTGCGTCAGCGGCAGGCTGGTCCTCGCGTTGTACGAATACCCCACGCCGCCGGTCAGCATCACCGCGTTATCGGGGATCGTCACTCCGGTGAGCGTGACGGTGTAGTAGCCGTCCGTGTCAGGCCCGGTCATCGTTCCGGCCCCACTGCCGGACGCCGCGCCGTTCCAGATACTGCGCAGGTAGCCCGAAGCGGTGGCGTTGAAATCGGCCGGAGCGGCGATGCCATCCTGCGGTACCGCGAAGACGAAGTACGCGCTCGGCGAGCCCATGAAGTTATCCAACATCTCCTGTGAAGCCTGCGCGGCCACGGGGTCCGCGGGGTTGGGAACGAAAGCCTTGAAGTCCTGCCGGGCCCCGTTTTGCAGGATGCGGAACACCATCACCGGCCGCTTGTTGGCATCCCTGGAGACACTCTTGATGTCGTAGGTGATCTTGATCGACCCTGCCGGCAGGCGCGATGTGTTCGAAGCGATCCAGGCCGCGTTGGTGTTGCTGTTGCCGGTGGTTTCGCCTTGCTGCAGCGGCACGTCGAGTGAGTTTTCCGGGTTCGGCGGCGTGATCGGAAGGTGGACGACGTCGATATTGCCCGGCGTGTGGCAGGTCGTGCATTGCGAGTCGTCGGCCTGAGATTGGCCGCCGTGCGCGAAGCCGTTGAAGCTGGTCGTCGAGGTGAGCCCCTTGAGCGCGTCAGCAGTAGTCACGCCCATGCCGGTCGCAAAATTGATGCCGTCATGGCACCCACCGCAGGCCCGCCGGCTGGGTGCGTTCTTCCAGTTGTCGCCCTGCGCGGTCTGGGCCGTCGAGGTAGCCGAGCCGTCGTGGCACTTGGTGCAGTTGCGCAGGTCCTGCGGGAACAGCACCTCGTTGTACAGCACGCCACCGTAGTTGTAGCTCTTCTTGGCCAGGTGCTTGCCCATATGAATGTGGTGGATGTGGTTGGGCAGGTTCCCAATCGCGCGGCCATCCACCACGTAGGTGCTGGCGCTGGTGAAGGTGAGCGTGCCGGAGTCGATCGTGGCCTCGGTGCGCCCGTACTTGCGCTGCTCGGTGTGGCACACGACGCAATACCGGGCTTCGTTCCGGTTACCGCCGTGGAATCCGGCCCCCGAACTCTCCGGGTTGTCGCCGGGAATGCCGCCGAGTCTCCGGTGACACTCGTTGCACTTCTGGGTGGCGACGATGTCGCGGCCGGAGTTCGCCGCCGGTTGCCCGGTCGCGGGGACGAAGTCGTAGATGACATCGACGGCCTGGGTCAGTGGCACGCCGGGGAAGCCCGCAACCTCGACGGCATTCGGCGTGTTGGTCCCGGTACCTGGGGCATTGCCGGACAGCTGGATCGTCAGCCGGTGCACCAGGCTCGGAGCGTAGGTCAGGTCACCGAGGTCGGCCTTGTTGTTGGCTCCGCTGACGGTCATCGCGTCGACCTGGGACTTGATCTGGGGGACGTCGCGGTAGAAGGTGTAGGTGTAGGTGCCGTCGCCGTTGTCGACGAGCGTCCCGGTGTTGTCGGTCGTCGGGCGCGTCGGCGCCGAAGCAGCGGTTGTCGTTGGTACGGTCGTGACCATGTAGCTGACCCACTGGCTTGGGTCGCCGTTGGCGCCCGGCACCAGCTTCGCCAGCGAAAATGACAGGTTGGTCAGGCCGGCGACGGTGGCCGTGCTGCTCCTCGAGGTATTGCCCAGGCCCGTCACCGGCGTTCCGGTGTCATCCGTCACGGTGAAATTGACGACGGCCGGGCTGCTGATGCTGACGTCCGTGACGGTAACGCGTAGCGCGAGCGCCGCCCATGTGGCGGCGGCCGCATCGCTGGCCGGTGTCGCATTGCTCGGGATGGTGTTGACCGGGCCGGCGTTGGACCCCGGAGGCCCCGATGGACCCTGCGGGCCCTGTGGGCCCTGTGGGCCGGCCGACCCGGTGTCGCCGCTGCAGCCAATCACCACCAGGGCGGCGATGAAGATCGATACCGAACGCAGGAATGAGCTAATCATGGCGGCCTCGCTCGTTGTCGATCTGATGCGCACGACGGCGTCGGCCAGCCGCCCGCATCGATGAGCCCCAAATACGTGTGTTAACCGGAATCATCCAACTCGCATCCTGAAGGTCTTCAGAGGTGCGCTCCCTTACGCTCTTCTTCTTATCATCCGCCGCTGCTTGCGCGGAACCGTGGTAAATACGTCGTGATATTGTGGTTTACCACTATATGCGCTCAGTACGTAATACCAAAATATTAATGGTTTGCGACGATTCAAAGGGGCTCCGCTGATCCCCAAGGATCGGAAATTCAAACCGTCTTTTCGTTGGTCGAGTGGCCGCTGATTGCAGGCGCGCTGGTCGCGGCATCAGCGCCCATCTCAACGAAGTTCCCGGCATCAGCCTGCGGCAGCTGTTTCTCTACGACCCGAACGGCATCAAGATCGAGATCAACATTCCGCCCACGTGAAGTCGGGTTGCCGCCCGGCCTTTCCCGTCGGACCTGTCCCTGCGAAACTCACTTGTCGTTCTGCGACGGCACCTCCCTCCCCACGCCAGCGCGAGAGTGCCCCGAAGTGGGGTCAAATTGCGCGGGCGGACATCTGGCGGCTGATGTATTCCGCCTGTCGCAAGACCAGCGCGACGATCGTCAGCGTCGGATTGGCGGAGCCCGAGGTGCTGAACACGCTGCCGTCGGACACGAACAAGTTCTTGATGTCGTGCGTCTGACCCCACGCGTTGGTCACGCCGTCGCGGGGGTCAGCGCTCATGCGCGCGGTGCCCATGTTGTGCGCCGCGGGCGTCGTATTGCCGCGGATCACGCGCTTGGCGTCGAGCGCCTCGTACAGCTTCACCCCCTGGTCCTGTGCATGCTTGCGGAGCGCCGCATCGTTCGGGTGGTCGTCCACGTGCACGTGTGCCACCGGCAGGCCGTTGGCGTCCTTGACGTCTGCATCGAGAGTGATCCGATTGCCGGACTGCGGCATGTCCTCGCCCAAAACCAGCATGCCAGCGAAATTACGGTAATCTTCCATGATCGACGCAAAGTCGCGGCCCCATCCATAGGGCAGGCCAACGAGCGGAATCGTCGGCAGATCCATGGATGCGAGCTCGAGGTGATATCCGCTCACGAAGCCGCGCTTCGGCTCGTTAAGCGTCTCATCTTCGATCACGCCCGCGAGCACCGCGCCGCGCCAGAAATGGACCGGTTGGTTGAAAATGCCCCATACGAAAGCGCTGACGTGGTGCATGTAATTGCGCCCGACCTGATCGGACGAATTCGCCAGCCCCTGCGGAAATTTCCCCGACGCAGACGACAGCAATAGGCGCGCGGTCTCGATCGCGTTGCCTGCGACGCAAACGATACGCGCTTTCTGGCGCTGCTCCTGACCCTGCGCGTCGCGATAGACGACGCCGTTGACCCGCCCATCCTCGCCGTGCTCGATGCGCGTCGCCATCGACTGGGTGCGCAGATCGAGGTTGCCGGTGGCTTCGGCACGCGGGATCTCCGCGTACAGCGTGCTCCACTTGGCCATCGTGGTGCAGCCCTGCAGACAGAATCCCTGCTGGATGCAGAATCCCCGGCCGTCCCGTGCGCGCGGATTGATTGCAAGATAGTTGGTGTGCACGCGCTTGTAGCCCAGCTTCTTCGCGCCGGCGTACATCACCTTGAAATTGTTCGACGCCGGCAGGCCTGGAATGCCATTGCGCCGCGTAACTCCGAGCCGACGCTCGGCGAGGTTGTAGTAGTTCTTGAGCTCGGCGAACTTGATGGGCCAGTCGATCAGCGACGTGCCCGGAATATCGCCGTAAACCGTACGCGCTCTGACCTCCCACTCGCGAATGCGCGGCGTGGTGGCAGTCCAGTGAACTGTCGTACCTCCGACGGTCTTGCAGGTCCACGACGGCAGCGTGGGAAACTCGCGCGCAACGCTCCATGTGCCCGACTGAGTGCGGGGATCGAGCCAGGACAGCTGCACGAAGGCATCACCCGGAACCTGCGTGAAGGTGGCGACCGACTGACGCGCGCCGGCTTCGAGCAGCACGACCTTGATGCCACGCCGCGTCAGCTCATGAGCGAGCGTGCCGCCACCCGCACCGGAGCCGATGATCACGACCACGCCGTCATCGTTGAGATCGAAGCCAGCCATTGCGCCGCCCGCCCCGCTCAGCCCGACACCGGCACGGGCCCGCTGTCCGCGAGCGGCACTTCGGGCAGCCAGCGCAGATCGTTGAACCCGCGATAGAGATAGCCGCCCTTGGAGAACGCTTCGCCCTCGTAACCGAAATGGGCGTAAGCCATCGGCGTCGAATAGAGGAACTGCAATGTCTTGACGCGCATCGTCTGAAAGAATGCGCCGGACTCGATCTTGCCGAGCCACTCGACGCGTTCGGTTTCCGAAGCCCCGGCGAACGCAGAACCGAGACTCGCAACGCCGTCGCGGAAGAGCTTTAGCAGATTCGCGTCCCTGCCCGCCTCGCCATCGACCGCCTGGATGACAATTGCGTAGGCCGCATCCTCGAGCTTGTCGTGAGGAGCGATGGTCCGCGCCATCGCCATCAGCGCCTCACCCTCGGAACTCGTGAATGCCGCCAAGTCAACGGCCCACGCGCGACTTGGCGCGAGCAGCGCCCACGGACTGCCCGCCGCCAACAAGCCCGTCAGCACACCGGTGGTCTTGAGAAAATCCCGGCGACGCACCGGATCTTGATGTGTCATTGCGAACCCCTCCCCTTCGATCCCGAACTCTTTCACACCACGGCGACCGTGGGCAAGCCGCGCTGTCCCACTACCCCGGATCGCATTGGGACGTTACCCTCGCAAGCCTTCGAGAGCAGAACACCCAGGGGAACGCCACGATGACTGTCGATCGACGCAGCTTTCTGGAGCAATCCGGCCTGATCTCCGCGACCGCGCTCGCCTTGGGCACCGCGACAACCGTCGCGTCCGCTGATGACGCGGCGTCACCAGCCAAGGGCGCTGACGACCGCCTGGCCGAACTCGAGAAACAACTGGCGCAACTTTCGAACCAGGTCGGGATTCTCGAGGACACGCACGCGATCCGCCGGCTCCATCACGCCTACGGCTATTACATCGACAAGTGCCTGTACGATGAGACCGTGGACCTGTTCGCCGAGGACGGTGAAGTCCGCTTCATGGGCGGCATCTTCAAGGGAAAAGCCGGTATCAAGCGCCTGTACTGCGATACGTTCCGGGCCACCTTCACGGGCGGAAAGAATGGGCCCGTGCCCGGATTCCTGCTGGATCACCCGCAGTTGCAGGACGTGGTGGATGTCGCGCCGGATCGCAAGACGGCCAAGGGACGCTTTCGCTGTTTCATGCAGGCGGGCCGGCACGACAGCGTCGTCAAGGCAGGTGAAGGCGCGAACGTATTGCGCCAATGGTGGGAGGGCGGCCTTTACGAGAACGAATACATCAAGGACGGGGGCGTGTGGAAGATCAAGGTCCTCAATTACCGCCCCGTGTGGCATGCCAGGTTCGAGGAGGGTTGGGCGCATACGCCAGTCAAGTTCGTACCCTTCTTCAGCGAGACCTACCCCAGGAATCCGCTGGGACCCGATGAACTGATGGCGCCCGTACCCGTGCTTTGGCCGGACACCGATGTGCTGGCCTTTCATTATCCGCATCCCGTCACTGGCCGCTGGTGGAAACAGTCATGAACGACAAGGCCGAGCAGGATCGATCCAGTGCATCGATGGATCGGCGCACTTTCATGGGCACAGTGGGCGCGGTGGCGGGCGCGGGCGTAGTCGCGGGCGGTGCCGCAATGGCCGCTGAAACGCAACCCGCCGCGAGCCCCATGCGCACCAACACGCTGGGAGCACCCTTCGATTCGTTCCGGGCGGAGTGTGACATCCAGGATTGCGAGGTCGAGGGTCAGATCCCTGCCGATCTCGACGGCGCGTTCTACCGCGTCGGCCCGGATTTTCAATACCGGCCGTTCATGCCGAACATTCCCTTCGACGGCGAAGGCCACGTTGGCATGTTCCGCTTCTCCAATGGGCACGTGGACTTCCGCTCGCGTTACGTCCGCACGCAGCGCTTCAAGGCGCAGGCCGCCGCGCGCCGCGCGCTGTTCGGCACCTATCGCAATCCACACTCGGATGAACCCAGCGTCAGCAAGCTCAGTCGCGGCACAGCCAACACCAATGTCTTCTTCCATGCCGGCAAGTTCTTTGCGCTCAAGGAGGACAGCCCGCCGGTGTTGATGGACCCGCGCACGCTCGAGACCCTCGATGACTACTACACGTTCAACGGCAAGCTCAAGAGCCTGACCTTCACCGCTCATCCCAAGATCGACTCGCAGACGGGCGAAATGCTCGGCTTCGGTTACGAGGCGAAAGGAGAAGCCACGACCGACGTTGCGGTCTATGCGATCAGCCCCAAGGGCGAGATCACCTGGGAAGCCTGGATCAAGGTGCCATACGCCGGGATGCTGCACGACTTCGCCGTGACCGACAGGTACGTCGCTTTCCTCGTGCTGCCGATGGCGACGAACGTCGAGCAGATGCTCAAGGGCGGAGTGCACTTTGCGTGGGATTCGAGCCTGCAGACGTGGTTCGGCATCATGCGCCGCGGCGGCGACGGCAAGGACTTGCGCTGGTTCAAGGGGCCCGAGCGTTGCGCCACCCACGTCATGGGTGCTTTCTCTGACGGCGATCGCGTCTTCGTCGACATGGACATGGCGCACAAGAACCAGTTTCCGTTTTTTCCGAATCTGCGCGGCGAGCCGTTCGATCCCGTAGGCTCGATGGGCCGCCTGACGCGCCTGTCGGTGGATCTCTCGAAGAAATCGCCGGACTACGACATGGAAGCCCTGTTCCCGCACATCGGAGTATTGCCTCGCCAGGACGATCGGTATCACACAGCTCATTATCGATACGGCTTCATGCCGACGCTCGATCTCGCGCGCCCGGTCGATCCGAGGCTGGCCGGCGTGCCCTATCGCCCCAACAACTGCTACACGCGTTTCGACCAGCAGACGCATGAGGCCTCGACGTTCTTCGTCGGCGATTCCTCAAGCCTGCAGGAATGCATCTTCGTGCCGCGACGCAAGGGCGCTCCTGAAGGTGATGGTTACCTCGTTGGCATCACCAACCGGATGCTCGAAGGTCGGTCCGACCTGCTGCTGATCGACACCGACGATATGGAGGAAGGGCCCATCGCGACCGTGAAGCTGCCATTCAAGCTCAATGCGGGCATTCATGGCGTTTGGATCCCGGGCGACGAGCTGTCGCCGGCCTGAGCGGCTGCCGGCGTAGTGCCCTAGAAAGCGCGGCCGATGTCGGCACTGGTCCTGCTGTTCGCCTGCTTTGTCCTCGGCGTCCTGGTCGCGCGCTTCGCCAGCCCGCCGCAAGGCCTCGCCAGCGCGCTCAACTGGTGGGTGATCTACATCGCGCTGCCTGCGCTGGTGCTGGAGCTCATCCCCGGTCTCCGCCCCGATGTGCAGCTGTGGTTTCTCGTCGCCGCCATGTGGATCGTGTTTGCCGGCGCGTGGGCGCTCGCAGCGGCGATCGGCGCCTGGCTCGGCTGGTCGCGGGAGCGAATCGGTGCCGTCACGCTGGCAGCTGGCCTGAGCAATACGGCGTTCGCCGGCTACCCGCTGATCGAAGCGCTTCATGGCAGAGAAGGACTCGCGCTTGCGGTGGTCGCGGATCAGCTCGGCTGCCTGATCGTACTCGCCATCGGCGGAGTGTTCGTCGCAACACTGTACTCGGGCGGTCGCCCGCGGGCGCACCACATCATCCGGCGCGTGTTGCTGTTTCCAGCGTTCATTGCATTTTTCGTTGGGCTCAGCGCCGGTACGCTCGGCGGCTGGCCGGATGAGCTCGAACGTACCTTTGCCCGAGTCGGCGCGACTCTGTCACCCCTTGCGCTGTTTTCCATCGGCCTGCAGTTTCGCCTCCGCCTGGGCAGATCCCAGCTGGGCGCGGTCAGCCTGGGACTCGCCTGGAAAATCGCGTTGGCGCCGTTCCTGGTCTATCTGGTGGGTCGCGCAGCCGGAGTCGAAGGCCTGA
>Ga0180085_1000136_pt1 | contig 24463 bp, 23 predicted proteins | sample EasRiv730_16_10D_FD_123013 | JGI IMG/M metagenome (GOLD analysis project Ga0180085, IMG submission 123013) | Soil microbial communities from meander-bound floodplain in the East River, Colorado, USA - East River metaG ERMLT730_16_10D | ecosystem: Environmental > Terrestrial > Soil > Floodplain ... | reverse complement strand
GGATCGCGCAGTCCCTCGTTGTTTGTACCCACAAAGACCTTTCCGTCGGCGACCACGGGATTTCCATAAGTCTGCGACCCGAGTGCTGCCACCCATTTCACGTTCTGCTTCTTGCCCACATCCCAGGTGACGGGCAGTCCCTTCATATTGGAGACCATGTTCCGGTCAGGCCGCCCACCCCACATGGGCCAATCAGCACCGGGATCAGAAGCTGAAACAGACACCACTCGCGCCAACGACCATCCAAGCCAAGCCAAACCCAGGACCGCCGCTGGAATGATGTACCTTCCATTACTTAACCAATGCAACTGTTGCGCTTTTGCCATGTTCCCCCTTACCTAAGCAAATAAATGCTGAACTTCAGAATTGCCGGAGCCTTAAATGATTACGCCGCTCCGCCACGGCGTGTTTCGCTATCTTTCGCAGTCCCCCTTAACAAAGGGGGAAAGGGCCGTAGGCCCTGGGGGTTGTCATGGGAGGCTTCCAATCAAACGACAACCCCGACGCGGTTTCTGCAAAACCGCTGTCCTCTTTCTTAAGGGGACCTAATCCCACGTCTTCACCAGCACTGCTCGCGTATAAAGCAGCTCAAAGCCGCGCCGCATCACGTTCTCCTGCGACCGTGATCCGGGTGCGGTGGTCACGACCGCCAAGTCGCAGCCGGCCGCCCGCGCGTCGGCCAAGCGCCGCGCGAGCAAAGCCTTCTGCATGCCTCGGCCGCGAAACGCCGGCAAGGTCCCCGCACCGCAAATCTGAGCCAAGCCTTCGTCCAATCGCATGGCGGCCTCGCCAACAGGCTTGCCGCCAATCCGTCCCAGGTAACGGACGAATCCCGGCACAACCATGAACTCGCTGAGCACGCGTGCCATCTCCTCGCGGGACATCGAGTCGTCCGGACCACTCCCGGTTCCGTCCAACTCCGAGAACGAAGTCACTGCAATATCCATCCAAGTCGCGTCGTCGTTGGTTTGCAACACTTCGACGGTTAACTCAGGGTTCGACTTTGCAGGCTCCAGATCCTTCAAGGATCGACACAGCACATTCTCGAACCCATGCAGCCGGTAGCCGCGTCCGGTCAACACCTCGCCAATCGTGGGATGAGCCAGAATCGAAAGCTCAACGCGCACCGGCTCCGCCCGGTCCCGCCATTCGCGTTCCACTTCGTTCAGCACGGACAAATCAAGCAAGCCATCAAAGCCAAGTCCGATCAACTTATTCATTGGCGCGGCCGGGCCGGCATACACGGCCTGGCCACCAGCAATCGGCATGATCAGAACCCGCTTCTGAAGACCCGCGTTTCGTATCGCTTCGGCAGCGCTTGAGGTCAGACGCGACTCTGCCCTGTCAATCCGAGCTGCCAATGTTGCATCTGCAAACATCCACCACGATCCCGTCGACACTAACGCTACCGTCAATCAAGAAAAGAATCCCGTAAAAAGGCCAAACGAGGCTTCGCCGGCTCGGCTCTAGTTCTTCGTAACCTTAAGGTTGTCAAAAAGCACTTCATTAGGCGCGTCGGCAAAAATCCCTGCGCTTCCATTACGGTTCCCAACTGGGTCGATGCGCTCAATCGTCCATTCCGCCGGCTCCGAATCCGCCGCCGGCCAAGCCTTGCCTCGGACGCTCACCTTGCCATCCGGCAAGTTCTCGACGCGCAATTTGAGACGGTACCAAGTTTCCGGCTTCCAGGCGAAGGGCTTCCGAACTGTCCGCTTTTCCTCAATCTGCCAGGAGCGAAGCTCGATTCGCTGAATATTACCCAGAAGTACCAACTCATATCGCTGTGCGACGACACCAGCGTCACCCATCTGGCGTCGCTTCTCCACCGCCCGAACATCGGCTTGGACCGTGTAATTCGATCCACCCGGCGGCCCGAAGAAGGAACGGGTCCGCTTGAAAGCCGGCGGTAGAGGACTCTTTACCAATGCTGGATTGGCATCGATCGGGCGAACGGAATATTTCCCGGTAGCGTTGATCCAGGTGCCCGGAACTCCGGGAGGAACTGAACTGAAATCTTCCTCAAAGGGAATCGGTGGAATCACCCGGACGCGGGCCGTCCCGGCCAACGATCCCACACTTGCCTTTACGGTCCCAGCCTGTGACCCAAGTCCAGCCGTAAGCTGCTGCTGATGCAGTTCTCCCTTGAGTCCCTCGAGAGACCACGTCGCGTTTGGCTCCTCCCGTATGAACCGCCCGTGGTCATCGAACAGCCGTGCCTTAAACTTTACGATGTCCCCGGGTTTCATTGCGAGATCGGCAGGAAGGACTTGCACGTATGCTGCAGCCGCATTCGCGGGAGCCTTCTCCACAGTGACCTTCGGTAGCGGCGCCGCCGGTCCAGGCGAGCGCTTGCCGATGCAATAGATCTCTTTGGTCGACACCAGATAGACGCGTCCACGCGACACTCCTACGGAAGCAATGACCTGCTCGTTTGACGCAATCAGATCGTCTCCGGACTCCGTCTTGATCTGCACATGATCCACCGGCTCCAGTTCGACTTTGTCGAGGACTTGGCATCCTGTTGGGCCGGGCTTAAGAATGAAGAAATGCCCATTTTCTGTGCCGACATACAGCTTGCCGTCTCCCAATACCAGCGAAGCTTTTTGGATAGTGCCAAGGTTCTGTTTCCACAGCTCTTTTCCGGAATTGATGTCGAAAGCGAAAACATTGGCTCCCGCGTCCACATGATAGATGCGGTCGCCGTCAATCACCGGCGATGCCGGGCCGAGTTGGAAGCTCCGGACCGCCCACTGAATTTGTTCTTTCCCAATTGGGCCTTTAGACGCAACGTTGACCGCTGCTAGCAAACCCATCTCGCTTGTGTCCAGATTCTCTTCCTGGTGCGACACAATCGCCGTGGTGCCCTTGAGCACGACGCCTGGATTCACACCACGCTTGCTGGCCGCGTAACTCCACACTGGCTCTCCCGTCGAAACCTTAAGGGCATTCACTGTTCCATCTCCGGCACCTGCAATCATGAGCCGCATGCCATCAATCGTCGTTGTGATGGGTGTCGAATAAGTGGTGTCGAAGGGACGACCGCCGGGTGTGCTAATCCAGACAGCTTCGCCGGTCTTTTTGTCAAACGCGTAGTAACGGTGTCGGCGCTGCGCAAGATCGCCCCACCCATCGGTCACTGTGCTGACAATCACCAGATCGCCCTCGATGATCGGCGAAACGGTACGCCCGCCATGCGTGGTCCAGGCGCCGAATTCCTCGGTTAACGATCGACTCCACAACACCTTGCCATCATTGGAGAAAGCCGTGAGTTCGTTGCACGCGCCAAAGACATAGATGTTCCCGGTTGTCGGGTCGCCCGCTGGCGACGACCAGGCAATGCGGCGTGGCGGCACGTCCGACTCGTAAACGTTCAACCGATGCTCCCAGAGCAGCTTGCCAGTGTTAGCGTCCAGGGCCATAACACGCTCTTGCATCGTTTCGCCTTCACCAGCCGAATTGAAGACGAACACACGGCCACCCATGATGATGGGCGCGGAGCGCCCACCGTAAGGCTGCTTCCAAACCAAGTTTTCGCCTGCCGGGGTCCACTTCGTCGGCAAGCCTGTTTCCTGGGAAGTCCCATCCCGCGATGGTCCCCGCCACTCCTGCCAGTCGCCTGCAACAGCCACGCTACCTTGCAGGCTCGCCAGGATGAAGAAGATCAGGATCCTATAACTGATGATTAGTTTCTGCATGGCAACCTCTCAAAGCAACTAAGTGAACTCGGACAGCAGGACTGGGCGGTTCTGTGGATGGCCTTCTGAACCCCAAGCCAAAAAGTGAAGGTATCGTCTGGAGCAGAGTCAGTCAAGGCATGATTTGTTCCAACGGGTCGGCAATTTGTAGGAATAGACTGGACGTTTTTGCTCCCCTCCTCGGCTGAGGAGGGGCGGGCTCTGGCGCGGGACGGCAGTCCTATGCCAGAGCCCGGGTGGTGCGACCGGTCGTGGCGAAAACCCGCATCCAAGCGCTTCGTCATACCTACTGCAGAATTGACGGTCAATTCCAAGGAACTGAATGGCGGTTTTCGGAGACTCCACAACCACCCCCGTGCCGCTGCGCAGCTCTTCCCCTCCTCCCTGAGGAGGGGAACCTCCGGCAGCCCATCCGCACGCAGGGCACACGCGTGAGGCGCACGCCCGTGCGCTCCTACTGAAAGGCCAGTGCCGCCAAACTCGTCTTATCCTTAACAAGAATGCGGTTTCCCAGGAGCACCGGATGCGCCCAGGTAGGGCTGCTGGCAACTTCATACTCCTTCACCGGGGCGAAGCTCGGGGCGTCGCTCTTCAACACGAACAGCTTGGCTTCGTCAGTCAGAAAGAAGAATAGATCCCCAGCGTTCAGGATTGCGGCGTTCTCTCCCATTCGGCCCGTACTTTCCCAGAGCACTTTTCCGGTGTCCGCATCCAAGCAGAAGAATTGTCCCTTCTTCTTGTAGGAAAAACCAGCCAGCCGATTTCCAGCCAGAACAGGCGTGTTCATAAACGACTCGTAGGCCGGGTTTCGCCAAACCTCCTGGGGAACTAGTTGGGCACCCTGCCTCGACAGCCGGACAGCCCCGACACCCTTCTCATAAATCGAAAAGATGACGAGATCTCTGTAAACGACCGGACTAACAGAGTTGACGTCATAGGGGACTTTGTTGGACATTTTCCAGAGCAGCTTGCCAGTCGTGGTGGACAGTCCCACAACGTTGCTCTGTGTGTACGTTACCAGTTGTGGTTCGCCAGCCAGCGTTGCCAGAACCGGAGACGAATATGCAGGGCCGTCTTCCGCATTGGCCCATTTCGCGGCGCCCGTCTCGATATCAAACGCCGTCAGCGCACCTTTGTCGTGTCCACCGACATGGACGATGCACAGGCCGTTCGCCACAATGGGCGACATTGCAGTTCCATAAAGAGGTGACGTGTTGGGGTACTGTTTGGAGAACTCTTTCCGCCAATGCAGCGCTCCGCTCTTGGCGTCAAAACAAGACAGCACACCGTTGATGCCAAAGGTAAAAAGCCTGCCACCACTCACAATCGGCGTGGACTTCGGACCCTTGCCATGACCCGTAGCCGCCGGATTCATGGTGTAAGCGGCAGGATAGCTTGCCCGCCAGAGCTGCTTGCCTGTCGCCGCCTCCAGGCAAAGCACCACCTCATCCTCACCTTGGCGCGCGAGCACATAGATTCTTCCCTCACTCGTCACAGGCGAAGAATGCCCTTCACCCACTGTTACCTTCCATGTTTCCTTGAGCGTTGCCGGCCAGGCTGACGGCGCTATGAAATCCCGCGACGCTCCATCCCGGTTGGATCCTCTCCACTGTGGCCAGTCGGCAGCCAGGGGCACCGCGAGAATCAGAGCCGCAAGCACAATCAACCAACGGGTTTTGGCAACCAACATTCATTCCTCCCAAACTCAAGGTTCTTGCAGCATTCCGTACTTCAATTCCGTCATTGGAATCCCCAACTCCCAAGTCAAACCAGCAATCCAAACTTCTATGGTATCAATCCTGTCAATCTTGTAAATCCTGTCCCACGTTTGTGTCACCCCGTCTCGGCCAAAAGCACGGGTATATACTGAGACTCCTAGATGGCCCTAAGGAGATTCCACTCGATGCACTCAAATCACTGGCTCTATTCCTGGAAGACGACGGTCCTGTCGTCCATCCTGTTTCCCCCGCTCGGCCTCGTTCTTGTCTGGCTGAGGCCTTCCACCCGCCTGTCGCGGCGCATCCTCAATTCCATCTACATCAGTTTGCTCGCCTTCTTCTACTTGTATCAGTTTGCCGGGCTGCGCGTGGAGCGCGATGGCAGCGGTTGGAAGCCGATGTTTTCTTTTAAGAAAGGTGGCGAAGCACACGACGTAGCATTGGAACGCAACCGAGCGCGGCATGCTCAGTTGCCTCTAAGCCAGCCGATTGCGGAAGACGTCGGTTCAACTGCACCCACCAGTACACCAGAGTCGCTCAAATCCCCTGCAACTGCGCCGATCGAACCTGCCAGTCCTGAAGCAAAAGCGATGCCCACCGTAAAGCCTCCAAGTGCCTATTGGACCGACTTCAGGGGACCGAAACGCGATGGCGTCTATGACGAGCTGGACATCCTCACCATCTGGCCTGCGCAAGGTCTTCCACAACTTTGGAAACAGCCCGTGGGCGGTGGCTATGCCTCGTTTGTGGCTGCTGGAGGAAGGGCCTTCACCATCGAGCAACGCCGAGGCCAGGAGGTGGTGGCGGCCTACGATCTCGAAACCGGACGTGAGTTGTGGACCAACTCCTGGGATGCCGATTTCCGGGAATCCATGGGCGGTGATGGTCCAAGGGCGACCCCTACCTGGCATGAAGGTCGCCTGTATGCGCTAGGAGCCCTGGGTGAACTACGCTGTCTGGACGCCCGGTCCGGAAAGCTGGTCTGGAATCGCAATATCCTCAGCGACGCGCAAGCTGGGAACCTGCAGTGGGGCATGTCGGCCGCACCGCTCGTCGTGGACGACAAAGTCATCGTCCTTCCCGGGGGACGCTCCGGCAAGTCGGTCGTCGCTTACAACAAGGACACGGGTTCACCTGTCTGGCAAGCACTCGACGACAAACAGGCCTATACCTCTCCCGTGCTGGTAGCTCTCGCCGGGCAGCGGCAGATCCTCATGGTCAGCGCGCAGCGCGTGGTAGGAGTGTCTCCGGAGGACGGCAAGGCTCTGTGGGATTTCCCCTGGGTGACGAGCTATGACGTCAACAGTGCCCAGCCTCTGGTCATCGGCGAAAATCGGGTCTTTGTCTCGGCAGGCTACGGCCACGGCGCCGCGCTCGTCGAGGTAACACGCTCGGGTGACAGTTTCGCCGCCAAACTCCTCTGGGAAAACGTGAACATGAAGAATAAATTCAACAGCTCGGTGTATTACCAGGGGCACATTTACGGCCTGGACGAGGCGATCCTGTCCTGCGTCGATGCCAACACGGGCGAGCGCAAGTGGAAAGGGGGCCGCTATGGCTACGGTCAGTTGCTGCTGGCAAGCGGACATCTGATCGTCCTGACCGAATCCGGGGAGGTCGTTCTGGTCAAGGCAACGCCGGAAAGCCACGTGGAGGTCTCACGCTTTTCAGCGATTGAGGGAAAAACGTGGAACCACCCTGCCCTGGCGAATGGACGATTGCTGGTGAGGAACACGACGGAAATGGCGTGTTTTAGGATTGCGAAATAGGCAGGGTTGAGTGAGGGTGCAGCGTGCCAAGACCCGAAGTATTCTGGGATTCTGACGCGACCTAAGGAAGAGCTTCGCGGAGCGAAGCTGATTGAGGGCTCTGCCACGGATTTGTTGAGACTGGCGCCAAGACGTCCACGCGTCGCAGAGCGACGCCTGAGAGTAGCCAGGGGATTCATCCCCTGGAGAGCAATCCAGCACAAGTCTTCCGCGTCGCGTAAGCGACGCAATGATTTCTCCATCAAGCCAAAGAAGGTTCCAACAGTAGGAGACAATCATGGCAAACACCTACACCTCTCTCCACTATCATATTGTCTTCTCGACCAAGAACCGCGAGGCTTGGATTAGTCAATCCATCGAAGAACGCGTCTGGGAATATCTGGGCGGCATCGCACGAAACAATGACATCATTCCGCCAAAAAATTGGAGGCGTTGATGATCATGTCCACATGGCGGTTTCAATTCCTCCAACTCTCTCGATCAGCAAGGCAGTGCAGGTACTGAAAGGTGGGTCGAGTCTTTGGTTCCACGACACGTTTCGCCGGAGTGCGTTCGCTTGGCAGGATGGTTATGGTGCATTCACAGTCAGTAAGTCCCAGTTGAACGATGTCATTCGATACGTCGAGGCGCAGCGTGAACACCACCGCCGGCAGACCTTCCAGGAGGAGTATCGGGGACTTCTCGAGAGGCATGGCATCGATTACGACGAGCGGTATCTGTGGGGCTGAGTCAGTGCGTCGCTGACGCGACGCGGTGGGGTTTATGGCAAATTGGTCCAGGGGATGAATCCCCTGGCTACCCTCAAAGCATCGCTCCGCGATGCTGGAGTTTCTATTCTACATTTGTCCCCCTTTTTCCAAGGGGGACGCCGCGCCTTTTGCGGCAGGGGGTCAAAGGGAATGAAACCCCCTCTTGATCTCCCCCTTAAACGCTTCGCAAGGGGGAGAAAGTATTTCTCCCCCTCCAGCATCACTCCGCGATGCAGCAACAGTGCACAGCCGTCTAAGGTTCTCTTGCCCTCAAAACAACAACTTCAGCCCAAACTGAATATGCCGGGGGCTTTGGGCGGAAACAATGCGTCCGAAGGTGGGCGAACCGACAAAGATGTCGGGCAAGTCGAAATTCGGGCGATTGAAGAAATTGAAGAACTCGGCGCGAAACTGCAGATTCATGCTTTCGCTCAGCGATGCCTGCTTCACCAGCGATACATTCACGTTCTGCAATCCCGGCCCATCCAGAATATTTCTGCCCGAATTTCCGAAACTGCCAAAGGCTGGAAATGCAAACGCCGCCGGATTAAACCACTGTTCCGGTGTTTGCCGGGACACCTTGGCATTGCCGACTACATTCGGCCGGTCGTTCGCCCCAAACCCCAGGTTCGCACGGCCCGTGTTGCTCTGATCGATTTCCCGCAGTAGCGCCACGGTAAACGGCCGGCCTGTTTGCAGCGTGATAATGCCGTGCGTTTGCCAGCCCGACAGGAAGCCGGTGATCCAGCCATTGTCGCCCAGGAAAGAATGGCCACGCCCCACCGGAAGATCGTAGGAATAGCTGAAGGAGAATCGGTTTCGGACATCGAAGTTCGAACGGCCGCGCTCGGCCTTCAGATTGTAGCTATCCTGGGGATAATTGGCGTCGCCGGAGCTTGAAAAGAAACCGGAAGCATCGTCGATCGATTGAGACCAGGTGTAGGAAGACAACAAACTCAAGCCGAAGTCGAGCCGTTGCTGTAATCGTACTTGCAGGCTGTGATAGCTGGAACTGGATCGCGACTCCACCTGGTTGATGTCGTCGAACTGGGGCACCGGGCGCGGGTTGAAGGGTTGCGGGCTCGGTCGCGGTTGATTGATATCACGACCTGCAATCAGCTTTGTCCCCTTCGATCCAACGTATCCCAGTTCCAAGACTCGTGCCTTGCCAAACTGCTGCTGCAGGTTGAAATTCCAATGTTGAACATAAGCCGTACGCAGGTTGCGATCGAAAGCCTGAGCCGAATCGGGTAGGGCAAACGGGAAAAAGCTGGGGAACGGATTGTTCAAAGTGAGCGGCAGCCCCGGCAATGAGAAATACAGGCTGAGGTCGTAGTACGGCGCATTGAAGTACAACCCTTCGCCTGGCGCCAATGCCGACTGGTCGTAGTAGACACCGTAGCCTGCGCGCACTACGGTCTGTTCCGCGCAACCGGGAGTCCAGGCCAGGCCAATTCGTGGCGCCCAATTGTTCTTGTCTGAGAAGTAACCACTACGCGGCATACCTTGGGTTCCCACAGGCACCAACGCCTGCCGCGTCGCATCGTAAAGATTTGCGCGATCGTCAGCATCCACGGGCGGCGAGTTGAACTCATAGCGCAGTCCCGCAGAGAGTGTGAGTTTCGGATGTATTCGGAAGCTGTCCTGAGCGAAGAAATTGAAACTCTCCGTTCTCAGATGCTGATGGTTGTCGATGCGAGCTCCGCCGGTCAGATACGGAAAGCCGATCAGTAAGTCAGCCAGCGCGTTGCCCGTGATCACAATCGGAGCGGGGCTAGCAAACGTGAGAAAACCCCGAGATTGCACATCCCGAAACGCGTTCTGCTGAATGCTGCGGAAGTCTCCGCCGAATTTCACCAAGTGCCGCCCGCGGGCGTAGGTCGCCTGATCGAGGAGTTGGAAACTGTTGGTCACGCTATGCTGTGGATTGTTGTACTCGTCGCCCAGCGGAGAATAACCCGTTACGGTGATGTAGCTGAGGCCGGCGTCGCGTGGGTTGGACGACAAATCAGGCAAGCCTACTGCCTTGTTGAGGTTACTGTTTTGATTTTCCTGAAACGCACCGCTGGCTACTCGCCCGTAAGCAAAGCGTATCTCATGAATCAGTGATGGCGAAAAAGTGTGCGTCTCACTGATGGTGGCATTCTGATTCCGCCTGGGGATGTCGGTGCCGAATCCTGGAACCGTCGCGAATCCCGGCGAAAATGGGTCATAGAGAAAACGATCGCCAAAGCTGTAGCGAATAGCCAGTTGTGACCTGCTGCTCAGCCGGTGGTCGATCCGCGCATCAAACTGGTCCACGCGGTCGCGCAACGTGGGTGACGATACGAAGTTCTGGAACGGAACTGGCCGGTTTGGTACCGGATACAAAGTTGCGATGTTTCTGCCCACGGGATGCTGTCGGTCCATGGGGATTTTGCCATTCGGGAAGGGCTGCTGCGTAAACGGGTCGATGGGACGAGCGAAGAAGCTCTGTGAGAAGTCACCGCTACGCTCCAGAAAAGTAGGAACACTGGCAACGCGGGTGATGCCCTCGCGAGCGCGCGTTCCCTCGTAGTCGGCAAAGAAAAAGGTCTTGTCTTTGACGACTGGGCCCCCAAAAGAAGCGCCGTACTGATTGCGCTGATACTTCGGTGTGGCTTCATTCGGCGGCGCAAAATAGTTGCGCGCATCAAGGGCGCCGTTGCGGAAAAACTCGTAGACCGTTCCATGAAAACCGTTGGTGCCGGATTTCAGAATGACATTGATCTGTCCCCCGCTATTGCGTCCAAAAGCAGCGTCATGCGTACTGGTGAGAACTTCGAATTCTTGAATGGCGTCCACCGGTGGCTTGACGCCAAAGGTATTCAGCTTGGGATCCACGTTGTAAGCCCCATCCAACAGAAAGGTGTTGGCATCCTCGCGGGTTCCGTTAATGTTCAGCGCGAAGTCACCACGGACAGAGCCTGCCGAACCTGGAGCCGAAGGCGCCGCCCCTGGCACAAGCAAACTCAGCTCCAAGAAGTTGCGGCCATCAAGGGGCAAGCCCACTATCTGGCGGTTTTCAATCACCGTTCCGACGGCGGCTGAATCTCGGCGTAGTGGAGTCAACAGCGCGCTGACAACCACTTCCTGCGGCTGCAGCGTATCGACTTCAAGCGCGACGTTCGCTCGAAGCTCTTGATTCACAAACAGCTCCAGATCCTGCGCGTATTTCCGATGTCCGGGTTGCTCGACCTCCAACCGATAGCTTCCTGGCGTCAATGAGACAAAGATGAAGTCGCCTTCATTTCCGCTTGTGGTCAGGCGCGACTCATTGATGGATTTCTGAAACAGCCGTACCTGTGCTCCGGACACAGGCAGCTGCTTTGCATCGACTACCCGACCCCGAACGACAGCCCGATCCACTTGAGCGTAAAAACTCTGGCCATATGAGATCAGGATGAACAAGAAGACGATCAGTTTTCGGTTCACGTTTTGGTCCTTTTTGCTAATTCCTGTCACGGCTGGATTCAGGGAAGGTCAACGTACTCGGCGGCTCAATACGCGCCATCTGAATCCAAATTTTCCTGCCTTTTATACCACTGTTTCCCTGTCCCGCAATCCGATCAAATAGAGAATTCCATCTAATCCGAGATTGGAAATTGAGTGTCGGGCGCTCTCCTTCACAACCGGTTTGGCATGAAACGCAATGCCAAGGCCCGCTATGTTCAGCGTGGGCAGATCGTTCGCGCCATCGCCCACGGCAATCACCTGCTCCAGGCTGAGGTTTTCCCTGGACGCAATCTCGCGCAGCAGCAAGGCCTTGCGCCGCCCGTCCACAATCTCTCCGGCCACCTCTCCGGTCACCTGGCCGTCCCGGACTTCCAACTCATTGGCATGGAGATAGTCGATACCGAGTTGCTTCTGGAGCCTCCTGCCAAAATAGTTGAACCCACCCGAAAGGATCGCAGTCTTGTAACCCAGTTTCCTGAGCGTTCCAACAAGCCGTTCCGCACCGTCGGTGAGTGGGATTTGCTGCGCGATCTCTTCCAGGCGGCTTTCTTCCAACCCCTTGAGCAGGCGAAGACGACTCCGAAAGCTCTCGCTGAAGTCGATCTCACCGCGCATGGCAGATTCTGTGATCTTCGCCACCTCGGCACCCACCCCTGCGGCTTTCGCAAGCTCGTCGATCACCTCACCCTGAATGAGCGTGGAATCCATGTCAAACGCTACCAACCGACGATTCCGACGATAGACATTGTCGAGTTGAAACCCGATGTCCACGTCCAGGTCGATTGTAATACGCATGAACTCGGCGCGCATCGCGTCGATGCCTTCGGGTGCCCCTCGCACCGAGAACTCGACGCAGGCGCGGGTGTTTAGCGATGGTGACGCCAGCGACACGCGTCCGGAAAGTCGGGCAATCTTATCGATGTTCAGCCCATGAGCCGCAATACTGGTAGTGAGACGCGCGATTTGCTCAGCGGTAATTCGCCGTCCCAACAAGCTCACGATATAGCGCTGCTTGCCTTGTCCTGACACCCACTTTTCGTAGCGTTCCTCGGATATTGGAGTGAAGCGGACATTGACGCCAAGCTGGTGGGCCTTGAACAGCAGGTCACGAAACACGCCGCCCGAGTTGGCTGGTACTTCCACGACCATTCCCAGCGAAAGTGTTTCGTGAATCACAGCCTGGCCGATGTCGAGGATATTGACGCCGTAGCTCGACAGAATGGAGGTCAAGGAAGAGGTCAGGCCGGGCTTATCTTCGCCTGAGATGTTGATGAGGATGATCTCGCTCATTCGAGGTGTGAAGCGAGGCTAACACCAACCTCCGCTCTCAAAAACCACCACTCCGTGACCCGATCATCTGGTGATTCGTTCGGGAGCTGTTGTCTGGCGCCTGGGACGGGAATTGTTGGCTGACGATGAACCGCTATTTGATGTGGTTGTTCCCAGACGCCGTAACCTTAGGAAACTTGGCAATTCGCCTACCCGGCGGCGTGGATCATAGCATGGAGACACTCGGGCCGGTATCGATTGGCTCCACGAAAGAATGGGTTTTGTGGGTTTATGCGCAATTGACATCTGATATCACTATGGTACCATCTTCCTATGCCACGCAAGATCAGGCAACTCATCGCTGACCTAGCTCGCGCAGGTTTCAAGGATCGTGGCGGGAAAGGCAGCCACAGGAACTTTGAGATGAAGGGGATGAGAATAACACTGTCAGGCAAAGAGAGTGATGATGCCAAGCCATACCAGGAAAAAAGTGTGCGCCTGGCCATCCAGAAGGCGGGGAAGCCATGAAAGATCGAGATCGCTACTTAAAGATTGTGGAATGGTCGGAGGAGGACAAATGCTACGTGGGGCGTTGCCCGGGTTTGATGTTTGGCGGGGTTCACGGCGATGACGAGCAGAAAGTGTTCCGGGAACTCTCTGTAGTTGTCGACGAATGGATTGAGACTATCAAGAAAGATGGAAAGCCACTTCCGAAGGCAACAGCTGACAAGGAGTACTCAGGCAGGTTTCTCTTGAGAGTTGGGAACGACCTGCACAGGGCCCTTGCTGTTCGAGCCCTGGAAGCCGACCAAAGCCTCAACAACTATGCGACGCAGATCCTTAGAGACAGGGTCATGCCGGGAGGAGGGGAAAAGAACGTCAATAGAAGGCCGCAGAAAAAGTCCGCGTGACACCAAATCTCTTCCGACTGTGCCGCGAATCCATGATCAGGCAGGTCACTCTCAGACCAAAGGCGTCCCATTTTGGCTCCGAAGTTGTGTGGTGCCTGGGGCGGGAATCGAACCCGCATGAACCTTTCGGATCGACGGATTTTAAGTCCGTTGCGTCTGCCAATTTCGCCACCCAGGCCTGCAGGAAAGACGCGGCATTCGAGGCTAGGAAAGATATAACAGTTGGGTTGAAACTCCAAGCCGATGTCCCTCTCACGCAGGCGTGGCCCGAGCCCCCTCTTCGCGAAAATGGCCCATCGGCTCCCAGGGCATACCGGTCGGCATCCTGCAAGTGTGCTCAACGCGACCCCGCTAGTTTTGTCCTGCGATAAATACTGAAAACTGTCGCAATTTCGCTGGATCGCAGATATCCTCAGCGCATCAATTTGCACGTGCCGTTGGCGCACAACCTATCTCGATATCAAAATCTTGGGAGGTCATCACGATGAAGACTCGCACTGTCGGATTCCTATGCGCAGTATCCTTGCTGACCACTTTGACGATCTTCGCCGAGAACGTCAGCGGCACCTGGAAAGGGTCTTATCCCGGACGAGACGGCCAAACACGTGAAAGTACCATCGTGCTCAAGGCCGAGGGCGAGAAGCTGACGGGAACCGTCGCCGGTGGTCGGGGCGAGAGCGAGATCAAGGATGGGACCATCAAGGGTGACGACATCTCTTTCTCAGTTGTGCGGAACTTTGGCGGAAACGATGTAACGGTCAAGTACAAAGGAAAACTGGCCGGCGACGCGATTCAGTTCAAAGTCGAAGCCGGAGAACGTTCCTACGAAATGACTGCCAAGAGAGTAAGCCCTTAGTTCTGGTTTGCCCAACACTCATACGCCGTTTAGGCTTTGTCAAGGAAAGGCGAGGTACTCGCCCAGCCGGTCGGAATCGGGAGCTCGCAGCTCAGCAGGAGCCTCGCCCTCCCGAATTCTCCATTCCCATCATGATTCGATCTCTGATGACAGTTTGCATAGCCGCGCTGGTGTGCAGCTTCGCATTTGGCGCTGAGGTTGTGTTTCACAATGGCAAGGTTGTCACGCAATGGAACCAACACCCTATAGCTCAAGCGTTCCTGGTATCCGACCACCGTTTCGTCAAAGTAGGTTCGAACCGCGAAGTGCTGGCGGCTGCCAAGCCTGGAGCGAAGAGGGTTGATCTGCATGGCCGGACCGTGCTGCCGGGCCTGAACGACAGTCACACTCATCCCATTGGGGCGGCCCTCAGCGAATTCGATGGGCCGGTTCCTATCATGCACTCGATCTCCGACGTGCAGGCTTACTTGAAAAAGCTCGCTGGGCAGACGCAAAGCGGGAGCCTGCTCTTTGTCCCAAAGGTTTACTCGACGCGCCTGGCGGACCGGCGCTACCCAACGCGGTACGAACTGGATGAGGCGGTCAGCGATCGGGAAGCGATGACCGACAATGGTTATGCTTCGGTACTGAACTCTGCGCTGCTGAAGCGGCTGGACATCACACGCGACACGCCGCAGCCCGCGAATGGCAAAATCATCAAGGACGACAAGGGAGAACCCACCGGATTGATCCTCGGTGCGGGACAGCTGTTGGGACCCCTTCGCTCATCGCGGGCGTTTTCAGATGTGGAGCGGCTTAAAGCGCTGAAGACGATGCAGGCCACCTACAATCGGGTGGGAATTACCAGCACCATCGATCGTGGGCAACGGGCCGAAGGTTTCCGCACCTACCAGGAGTTGCAGCGGCGCGGCGAGATGTCTGTTCGAACCGCGGTCACCTATTTGATCAACGCAGAGGGCAAACCCACGGAGGTGCGGCGAACCATTGAAAGCATTCCCTTCGTTACGGGTTGGGGCAATGAGTGGCTGCGGGTGGGCGCGCTGAAAACGATTGTCGATGGCGGCATCCTGATTGGCACAGCCTATCTGCGCGAGCCCTACGGCGACAACACCGAGGTCTATGGCTACCGCGATCCCGCGTACCGCGGTGTTCTGAATGTCCCGCCCGACAACCTTACTGAGATGGCGAAAACAGCAAACCGCTTGGGCTGGCAGATGACCGCCCACACCACGGGTGGCGGAGCTACTGACGCGTTGCTGAATGCCTATGAGTCAGCAAACCAGGAGAGCCCGATTCGCGATCGCCGGTTTACGGTGACCCATGGTAATTTCCCAAACGAGGAAGCGATCGCCAAAGCGAAGAAGCTGGGTGTGGCGTTTGACTGCCAGCCTCAGTGGCACCACTTCGACGGCCCCGTCTTGGGCGGCGTTTTTGGGCCGGAGCGGACGAAGTGGTTCTTACCACTACGGTCAATGCTCGACGCCGGGTTGGTAGTGGCGGGCGGTTCCGATCACATGATCCGCTACGATCCACGGAATGCGATCAATGCCTACCACCCGTTCTTCGCGATGTGGATGACGATCACTCGAAAGATGGCCGACGGCCGTGTGCTCGGCCCCGAGCAGCGCATTACGCGCGAGGAAGCACTGCGCATGTGGACGCTGGCGGGTGCCTGGCTCACCTTCGAAGAGAACATCAAAGGCTCCATTGAGCCGGGCAAGCTGGCGGATTTTGTCGTGATCACCAAGGACTATCTGACCGTGCCGGAGGACGAGATCAAGGATATCGAGGCACTGTTAACCGTCGTTGACGGGCGTGTAGTCCACGGCAGCGAGGCCGCGCTGCAGTAGGAGGATGGGAAAACAAACAATCCCCCTTGGTAAAGGGGGCGGCGGCTACGCGACAGCGGTCGCGCAGCCGCCTGGGGGTTGTCCTCGCAAGTTAGGAAAGCCTGCCTTCGGCGCGTCGAATCTCCAAAACAATTGCACCTATCCGTTTGCCTTCCCGCCTCTCAAGACAACCCCCTTGCCCCCTTTTCTAAGGGGGAATCCTTCGCCGTTCGCTCCAGCCCTTTTCAAACAGGGAATATCCGAACCGCACTAACGAAGGGTCTTGCGGAACCACAGTACCTTGTCAGGGCGAGCGCCCGTCAGCGGCTCGCCGTCGGCGTTCAGGTCGATGGAGTGGTGGCCGCGTGATTCAACGACCCCCTGAATCTTCCCTGTCTTTCGATCTGCTTTGACAATCCAGGGTTCAGCGCCATTTTCCACGTCCCTGGGCTGAGTGCCCAGCCATAAGTCGCCCGCCGGGGCTACCTTCAAAGAAAACGTCTTTCCCAGGTGACGCCATTCGTCCAGATAGCGCCCTTCTGGGCTGAAACGCTGGATGCGACCGTTTTCTCGATCGGCAACATAGATGACACCCTCTCGATCGATGGCGATGGCGTGGGGAATCCGGAATTGACCTGGACCGTCGCCGGGTGAACCCCATTCCCGCAGTCGTTTTCCTTCGTAGTTGTATTCGACAATCCTGGCGTTCGCGTAGCCGTCAGAAATCAGAATTCGGTCGCGAGCAAAGGCAATGTCGGTAGTCCCGCAGAACGGGCTTCTGGGTGTGGTTGGAAGACCACCCACGTTGATCTCCAGCAGCTGTTTGCCGTCGGAAGAGAATCTATAAACCATCGAACTGCCTGCATCGGCGGTCCAGACATTTCCATCGCCATCGATTCTGATGCTGTGAGGGATTTTGTAAAGCCCACGCCCCCAAGACCGCACGACCCGTCCCTGACGATCCAGCACAATCACCGGGTCCGCATCAGAGCCTCGCTGCAGAACGTAGATGAGGCCGTTGCGATCGACTGCCACCGAAGACGCCATCTCGATTTTCCATCCCGGCCGAGGTGGAGAAATTGACAGCTCGGTTAGTTTCAACCGAAGCGCAGGCGAACTGCGCATCAGAGCGCGAAATCGGGCAGATTCGGCAGTCAGGTCTTTGCCGGCCTTGTCCTGACCACAAACGATCAGGTTTGGCAAAAGCATCAGGCTCGCAAACAGCGTCAATGGTGCGGCACGCATCACGTTTCGGCTCCTCCCAGAAGTCTACTCGCTGGGCAACCGATCCAGCCCGGTACTGAGTAGTGAATTTGGCCATTCAATCGAAACCTGCCTCGACTCGCAACTGATTTCAGTGTGGCTCCTTTGGCACTAGAATTCTTTGAATGGATGTTCTTTGAATGGATGTTCTTTTACCTCCCCGGCTCATGCTAATCTTGGGACTCAGGTCGTGGACCAGCTGAGGGCTCGCAAACAAGTCACCCGCAGCAAACATCTTCACTGCCCGCTCAATCTCGCCTAATCTGCTCCGGTGACCTCCAATGCTCATGACCCTGGCTTCAGAATTCTCCGCAATCCCAAGCCGAATCGGTACCCTGCTGGCGCTTGCCTGCCTCTTGAGCCGGCCACAATGCCTGCTGGGCGACCCTCGCGGCGACGAACTGGTTGCGCGATACCTGAAAGAATCCGTGCGGCGCGAAGCGATCCTGAAAATGCAAGTGGACTATCAAGAGCCGCAGAAAGAAGGACTTCGCTTGGACTTCACCTGGATGCGGCGCGTGCGACAGGGCCTGACTGCACACCTGATTCGCCTGGAAGCGCCCCCTTCCGAGCAAGGCAAGCTTCTCCTGGTGCAGGAGAAGGCAGACGGCGGAGCGGACTACCTGGCCTATCGGCCGAACAGTGTGCTGAAGAAGAAGGTGCGCATCTCCGGTGCGCGCGACTACAAGTACAAGGGCCTGACCATTTCCGTTCAAGAACTGATTGGAGGCGAGCTCGGGAAATATTCGCACCAGTCCAAAAGCGCGCAACAGCTTCAAGGAGTTGCCTGCAATGTTGTGGAGAATGTGCTGCTTCCGAAGTTTAAGAGTGATTCAGACTATCCCCGGTCGGTGATCTATCTGCGCCAGGACAACGGACTGCTGCAGAAATGGGAGTTGTTCGGCAAGTCGGGGAAGTTAGAAAAGGTGATTCATGCCGAGGAGATCAGAACTCTGCAGGGCGTTCCAACCGTCACTGTGGCGCGCGTCGAGGAGTTGAAGAAGAAGGGTAAACTGACTCTGAAGACGAAAGAGGCTCAGTACAACCCGAAGCTCAATGATCAATGGTTCACCGAAAAGTACCTTACACAAAACTCGCGCTGAGGCGAGTTCTTGAACCTCGTTCAATTTGCCCTTTCTTTCTCGGGCAGACGCAGTATCATTTCCTGAGCCCTTTTTCTGGTAGCGATGCAAACTATCCCAAAACGATAAGGAGATGCCTCGAATGAAGAAATCCCTGATTTGCCTGATGGCGCTGTCGTTCAGCCTTTCTTTACTTGCGCAGACACCGGGCAAGACAACTCTCAAAGTCGGCGATATGGCGCCCGATTTTACACTGCCCTCAACGGCTGGTCAGCCCGTGAAGCTCTCTGATTTTCGAGGAAAGAAGACTGTTGTGCTGGCGTTTTATCCCGCAGCGTTCACTGGTGGATGCACCAAAGAAATGCAGGCCTACCAGTTCAACCTTTCCAAGTTTGAAGGCGCGGACACACAAGTATTTGGTGTCAGCACCGACAATAGCCCGTCACAGAAACGTTTCGCTGAGGACTTGAAAGTAACCTTTCCGATGCTCAGCGACTTCGCAACCCGCAAGGTGTCGACTGAATACGGTTTGCTGATTCCAGAACGAGGCATCGCCAGCCGCGCCACGTTCGTGGTTGACAAGGAAGGCCGCATACAGCACATCGAAGAGGGCAGTGCCGCAATAGAAGTGGCCGGGGCTGCTAGTGTGTGTGAGAGGCTGGTGAAGAAGTAGGTTTTTTCTGATGGGACGATCTAGAAGCGTAGGGGCAGACCCATGTGTCTGCCCCTTTTCTACCTTTGTCCCCCTTTTCAAGAAGGACGCGCGCTTTTTGCGGCAGGGGGTCGGAGAGAAGACCCCCTCTTGATCTCCCCCTTATTCGCTTCGCAAGGGGGAGAAATGATTGCTGAATAGGGCAGACCCATGTGTCTGCCCCTATTCATTTGTGGTGTCGCCAACGTCCCAAACCCCCTCTCGATCTCCCCCTTATACGCTTCGCAAGGGGGAGAAGCGTTTTCAGTGCAGAGTCTGCAGATACTTCCCGCTCGTACAATCAACGAATACGGTATATTCGCTGGAGCCGAGGGTTTCTCCCCAAGAAACGCGCCAGGCAGGGAGCGGGAACCGAGGCGTGAATTCGAGAAGAAAATGGATGGGCATTTCCGGGTGCTTCTTCAAGTAGTCCTTACTCTCCTTCACAGCCGTCGCGAAAGCTTCATCAGAATCCGCTTTCAGCATCTGCAGGGAAAAGGGCTGAGCTTGTCCCGTCGGCCCCAACCACGATTCCTCCCTTCCACGCAACACACCCGCATGCATGTTTCCAGAGTCCACCACCGAGTAGCTGAAACTCCTTGCCTTCTTGAGTTGCGCAGACACAAACGTAGCATGCCAGGCAGGGTACTTGCCGTCGACGCTGGGTACTTCCTTCAGATTCGCGCTGTAGATCCTTAAGAGCTGCGCATCCGAGGCCCATAGTCTGGCTTGCATTGACAGGCGCTGAAATGCAAAACGGGCCGTCACCGGCTGAGGAGGAGCCGCCGGCGCAGCCTCCTTCGTGGGTTTCTTTCCCGGCTGATCTCCACAAGCAGCCAGAAACAATAGGAGAAGTGTAATGAGACAATGAGACGAACAACGACGAGAGTTCAACGCCAAGGTGCCTGATTCCATGAGTAGGTTCTGCATCACAACGAGGAGCCTCTCTTTTCGGACTTGGAAGCAGTCAAGTTGACCGCGCCTTTTCGCAACACGTATTTCTGAACTTTGCCCGTGGCCGTCTTGGGGAGCTCCCTCAAAAAGGTGACGCCGTACGGTGCTTTGAAGTGTGCCAACCGGTCGCGGGCAAACTCGCGGAGTTCATCGCTCGTTGTTGCGGCGCCTGCCTTTAAGACCACAAAAGCGTGAGGGACTTCCCCCCACAGATCGTGCGGCAATCCCACGATGGCAACCTCCTGCACTGCCGCGTGCCGGAGCAACGTTCCCTCGACCTCGACCGATGAAATGTTCTCGCCACCGCTGATGATGACATCCTTCAGCCTGTCTCGAATCTCGACGTAGCCGTCAGGGTGAACTACTGCCGCGTCGCCCGTGTGGAACCAGCCGCCGCGCATCACCTGTGCGGTGGCCTCCGGATCGCGGTAGTAACCCTCCATCACAACGTTGCCCCTCACCACAATTTCCCCCTGCGATTCGCCATCCTTCGCAACCTCATTTCCTTCTGCATCCACAACCCGTAATTCTCCAGAGGTGACCAGTTCCACCCCCTGACGAGCCTTGATGGCCGCCCGTTCGCGCAGCGACTCTCGCTGGTGCTCAGGGCGTGGTTCGCAGACTGTAATGAACGGCGATGTTTCGGTCAACCCGTAAACTTGGGTGACGGTCCAGCCGAGTTCGCCCTCGATCCGTTCGATGGTCGCGGCCGCGGGCGGCGCTCCCGCTGTGAGCAGGCGCACACCACGACGAGCCTTCTGCCGCAGCTCCGCCGGACCATTGCCAATACCGATCAGCACCGTCGGAGCAGCACAAAACACGCTGATCGCCTCATGATCCATCGTCTCAAAGACAGCCGTCGGCTCAACCTTGCGTAGGCAAACATGACAAGCGCCAACCGCCGTCACAATCCATACAAACGTCCAGCCGTTGGCGTGAAACATTGGCAACGTCCAGAGGTACCTGTCCGCAGGCGTCATTGGGTGGTGAATCAGCGTGCCCACGGCATTCATGTAGGCGTTGCGATGGGTGATCATCACCCCTTTCGGCCGGGACGTGGTGCCACTGGTGTAATTGATCGTCAGCAGGTCCGATTCATCGATGGCAGGTCGGTCGTAGTTTGCAGAACTTCTAGCGAGCAAGCCTTCGTAATCCAACCACCCATCCCTGCCGCCCTCAAGCGATACGAAGGACTCGACGCTGGATAACTGCCCTCGGACAGTGTCCACGGATTCCAGATAGCTTGCGTGAGCACAAACAATTCGGGCTCCACTATGGTTGATGAGATAGGCGAAATCGTCTGCCGTCAGCCGGTAGTTCAGCGGTACGAGGACCGCACCGATTTGAGGGACTGCGTAGAAGGATTCGAGCTGCGCGTGGGTGTTGGGCGCGATGTATGCGATTCGGTCGCCCTGCTTTACACCCAGCGATTGCAAAGCCGATGACCAGCGGTCACAACGGTCGAAGAACCGGCTGTAGCTCAGCCGCAGGTTACCATCCACCACAGCCTCGCGTTCGGGATATAGCCTGCGAGCACGACGTGCAAATTCCAGTGGGGTTAAGGGAGTTTCCATGTGGCTTTGTTTAAGGCTTCGCCCTTCACGCAGGCAGCGATATTTAGAGTTGATGTGCGTTCCCGTCACAAATGCCCCGGCATTCCTGCAAAAGCGGGAATCTGGAGATTGGACGCTTGTGAAGCGGCAGGAGCCGCTTCTTCCTTATGGAGCCCAGCAGGGCGTCAGATTGTAGCCCAGGGCTCCGGCAGCGGCAGGAGCCGCTACTGGAGCCCTGGGGCAGCGTTCTCTCTATTGTCTACCCTCTCCCTCAACGCGTCTTTTGTGTTGGGGGAGAGGGCTAGAGTGAGGGGGCAACACCGTGCGAATTCGCGAAACTTACGCTTCGTAGCAAGAAGTGTCTGGAGAACAACAAAACGCGAGACTTGCCACTCGATAACAAACGGCCCCCTCTCCCAGCCCCTTACAGGGCTCTCAAAGCGAAGCAGCGGCATCCTTGCCGCTGCCCTTCCTGAAAATGTCCAATCTCCGCCTTCGCAGGCATGACGCACTCCAGGCCAAAGTCTTTCTTCGTTTGACGGAGGTGGACTGGCCTCCGATTCCTATTCAGTCTTCTTGCTTCCTAAGTGCGTATCGAACCAGGCAAATGCGTCGGCTTGCATCTCTCGGTCGAACTTATGTCCTCCAGGATAGAAGTTACAGCGATACTGCTGCTCGGCCCCGCCACGCTTGAAAGTATCGCGCAGCATAGAGTCGGCTCGCTTCATCTCGGCGACCGTGTAGAGCGGGTCATCATTGCAGTTGAGGACCATCGTCGCGGAGGGCGCTCGTAGCGCAAGAATTTCCGGGAAGTCCAGGTCGCGGGGAAGCAGCGGCAGATAAGTCATCCAGGTATGGGTGAAGCACTTGTCGAGCAAGAACTCGCGCCAGGTCGTCATGAAGCCCACTGCAATGGCGCAGCGGATGCGGTCATCCAAGCCACCTAGAAAGACCGTGCGCATGCCACCGCCCGAAAGCCCGGCACAACCCACTCGCGAAGCATCCACGTCCGCACGCGCGCACAAAACGTCGAGTGCTCGTTGATCTTCGACTACATAAACTCCCGGCCAGGTCGTTCCCGCGCTGATCAGGCTTTTCTCCATGATGTGCTCATGCTGTCCGGCAAACGCGTTGTACTTGGCGATGCCTTCCGTGTCTGTGGGTTCCGGGTCGACGCCACCCTGGCGTAAGCGCTCGGGAACGTCGGCAACCCGCACGCGCCGGCTCGCAAAAGGAAACGTATCGTGTACCAGCACGGCATAACCGCGCCGTGCCAATTCATTCGCCCAGGCCACGCCGCCGTAATACTTTTCCTGATGAGTAGCCTGTATTGGCCATGGCTTGTCGTCGGTGCGAGCAATCTTGCGCCAGCCCATGAATTTGTTGCCACCATGATCGTGCAGACCCAGCACTGCCGGCAAGCGCCCCTGCGCACCTGCAGGCTTCAAGAAAACCGCCTCAGTTCGCGGTCCACCGGGCAACTGCCAGGAGAGGTGCTCGATATGCAGACCATCATAAGTGGTTTCTAACTCGACCTTAACTTCTGGCTTGCCTCCCAGATTCACGGGCGCCATCGTTTCGAGCACCCGCTGCCGGGCCATTTTCCGCCACGTGTTCAGGTTCTTCCATTTTCCAGTTCGGAAAGACAGTCGGGCTGGACCATCACCCAAAACCTCGTCAGCCAACCAGCGCCCATAGCTGCCCGTCATGTTCGGCCGCATGGGCGTGGATTCCTTAGCCTGCGGTTGCCCGGACGGTTTGAACTGCAAGCAAATGAGACTCACCATCAACAAACCAGGCAAGATCATGCGTCGCATCAAAAGTTCCTCCAAAGATCGTTCTCGTCGTCGTCCTCGTGCTCGTCCTCGGTGAATGTGGGGTACAACCCCCTGGCGCTTCGCGACCGCTGTCGCTTCGCGCCGCCCCCTTTTTAACGGGGAATCTGTTCTCGGATCACAGCGGATTCCCGCACAAGCGACACTGCGACCGGCGTTTGGCGTTCAGCCCGCTGCATCTGGAACAACGGTTGTACATTTTTCCTGTAAACCACTGCGTGATCAGCGCACTGCCACCAAGAATGACGACTAGAAGAAGGAGGTTGGTCAGCAATTCCATGGGCGTCCTTCATGCCGACGCGGCGGCACCACGACCGATGAGAATGTGGGCCGCTCTCCGAGCGGCGATCATCCAATGTGGAAGTGCCCAAGTCGCCGCTGAGGACAGCGGCTCCCACCTTCAAGCGCATTCATCAAGGCCAGGAGGCAAACGGCGCGTGCGAGAGAGAAGCATGTCTTATTGGCCAATTGCCATCATCAATGAGAAATGAGCGATGACCATTGACCAATGACAAATCGCTTCCTTCTCTGCGCCTGCAGCTATCATCTATTCGCCTTAATCCTCACGCCTTGGCTTCCTTCGGCCTGAAGAACAACGCAAATAGCGCCAGCACTGCCGCGGCACCCAGAGCAGGCACCATCCATATCTGAGGCCACGCATGTGCCACCGTGTTGCCGACTGCGGTGGTGTACTTCTGCACCACCAGACCAGAAACCCAGGAGCCCAGGAACATACCGGCGCCGAGCGTCACGAACGCGATGAACCCTTGAGCTGCGCCACGCATCTCCACTGGAGCTCGCTGGTCCACGTAGAT
>Ga0180085_1000135_pt1 | contig 24494 bp, 23 predicted proteins | sample EasRiv730_16_10D_FD_123013 | JGI IMG/M metagenome (GOLD analysis project Ga0180085, IMG submission 123013) | Soil microbial communities from meander-bound floodplain in the East River, Colorado, USA - East River metaG ERMLT730_16_10D | ecosystem: Environmental > Terrestrial > Soil > Floodplain ... | reverse complement strand
CCGGTAGGCATCGTAGATGGAAATACCCCAAATCACCGGCGGAAGGATTACCAGGAGTGCGATCATCCACGTGTCAACTATGGGAGCAGAACTCCCCAGCATCAGCACAAGCAGCGCAAAGGAAAAGCTAAAGAGCACAATGATCACCGTGCCTTTGAACGTTTCGCCGTTGGAAAGCTGTCCCAGGCCGGGGAAGCGCACAGCCTTCTTGACCGCCTTCACGCCGATTTGTCTGTAATAGCTCGAATCGTCTCGCATACTTACCTCATGGAAAGGCATGCTGAATTTCGTATCGGCTTAAGTGGATGATGCTTTAAGTCCTTTTTTTTGAAGGGCCCGTCTTTTGTTGTCGATCCGCCAATTTCGGATTTGGATAATCACTTGAGGGCGTGGCCGAAAACTGCGAAGCAACGCATCGCGAAAAAAGGAAGGCTATGGCACTTATATAGAGTCCGATCGCCACAATCAAGGCTTGATTAAACCCAAAGTTCACGGCGATCACCATCGTGAGAATCGAGCCGAGGACGGAAGCGGCTCCGTTAATGCCCCAAGCCCAGGGGATTAATTCCGGCGAGGTTCGCTGTAGCCAGTTAATCCCGAGAGGCATTGGCATGCCCATGACAAAGCCCAAAGGCGCCAGAAACGCAATCGCCAGCAAGGCCTTCAACACGGTTGTCAGCCCCACGAGACGATAGAGGAAGAATGGCAGCAACGGAAGATAGGCCAGCGTCAAGGTGGCAATGAGAAGGCAGATCACGGAGATGTTCCGGCGCAACTGCTCGTTGGACAACCTTGCTGAACAGAAGCTTCCCAGCCCGCTGAACAACAGGGTAGAAAACAGGACGATGCTTAGGGCATAGACCGGACGTCCCAGAAACAGGATGAACTTCTGGACCAAAGTCATTTCGATCAGGATAAAGCCCAACCCAAGGCAAACAAAGTAGCCAACCTTAGGCCCGGCCCGCCGGCTTAAGGCCTCCTTCCGAAACCAGAAAAGCGGAAACAGAAGAAAGAGCAGCACGAGAGCAAGTGCGGCCAGAAAAACCGAGAACAGGACCAACAGCCCTACATTGGTCTTCTTGGATTCCCACGACAGGAAGAGCGATCCCCAAAGTTGGCGCAGCCTGACGGTGTGAAAGAAGAACGGACTGTTGTCGCGGGGCGGGGTTACATCATAGGCATAGCTGCGATAAAACTGCGCCGGATCCTCGGCAGTGATCAGTCGCGTAAACGGATTTTCAGGCCGAGTGAGTGGCGTGTAGAGCACCTCAAGAGCATTTGCGCGGCTGACAGCTTCGATCGTCGTCACTTCCGCATCCGTGAATCCGGATTTCTTAAACAAGAAATTGCACTCAACCGCCTCGCGTTGGCGACTTTCGCGTACCACGATCATCGAGCGTTCGGGGTTCGCTAGCCCCAACTCCAGCATCGCAGCCCGTGTCAACGAAACCAGACGCAAGTCCTGCTGCGGTGGGTCGAGGTTCCAGCGCGTAAAGGTAAGAATGCCGTCGTCTTTGAGCTTTCCGAAGTAGTCTTTGAATGCCTCAACCGTGTACAGATTGTTTTCTGTCAGCGCAAAAGCGCCGGCTGCCGTGGCTGCCCAGGTGTCGACCAGCGTTGCCTGGATGATGTCATACGAGTGCGGTGCCCGCCGGATGAAGCTGCGTCCTTCGTCGACATGGATTTGGACTTCGGGGCGAAAGTAGAGCCCGCCCGTAAAGTCGCGAAAAGCTCCCCGCATCACCTCGTCAACGGTGATGGGGTTGATCTCGACACCGGTAATATCGCGGTTCCCAAACGTCAGTGCAGTCAGAACATCGATGCCCCCCCCGGGCCCCACAATCAATGTCTGAGCTGCGGGCTTGATGTGATAGGCCAGAGACGATACCCGACCTTGCAGGAACTTCCACGATCCGATGTCACCATCGAAGTCGGGCAACAGAGTGCCGGCGTCACCGTCCATGATGATCCAGGTGTTTTTCCTGTCATGGTTCACCTGCGCAACGGTAATTCGCGAAGACGAATTCCATTTGGTAAAGAGCGCCTCGCCTTCATCCCGACCTTTCACGTAGTGGAGCTTGAGCCAGGGGTTGTCGGGCCCAAGAACAAACGACATGGCCAGCGGAACCATGAGCAGCACAGGAAGGGCGTAGAGGATCTTTGATGGGAGCGCAGGCAAAAGGAGCCAACAGGCAACGGCTGCCAAAACTGCGATTGCAAGCATGGCTTGCGGACCACCTAGTACGTTGAGCAACGGAATCACGAGTAGACAGCCGCAAGCCGCGCCCGCAAGATCGAAGGAGTAAAGGCGGCTGATGTTGTCTGAGAGATGCGTCATGGCCAGAGAAAGGCACAGGCCACCGAGAAAGAAGGGAACTGACGGAATTCCGTAGAGCAGCACGATCCGCCAGAGTTGTCGCAACGTGAAGTCAAACTGAAAGTCGAGCCTGAGAATGAATCCCAGGATCAGAGGGATTGAAGCGGCAAACAGCCAGCAAAATGCGAACAGCTGCTTTTCAAGCCGCTCTGGCCTGAAGAATCTTGGAAATAGATAGACGTAAACACCACTCGCACCCGATCCCAAAAGTGCCAGCGAAATCACCATGAAGGCATAGTGGTAGTAGAGTTTGACGGAAAAAATTCGCGTCAGAACCAGCTCCAGCATCAGAATGGAAGCACTGATCAGGAACACGGCCAGATAGATCCGACGGCTTCCAAGACGCGGGCTGAGAGTCATGAGCAAGCGAGCGCGATGTTCCAGGGGGCGAGGCGGCCAACGAAACGCGCAGGATTCTAGCAACTTCGACCGTGAGATACGCAACTAAATGTCGCATATGACAACTGCAGGTGTATCGAAGCCTGATGAATCCTCCGTTATGAATGGGGCGCCGTGAAAAATTCGCCTGGTCGCATAGAGGTAATCCGGTAGGGACGCGGTGCTCCGCGTCCGTGTTGGGTTCACCGAGCGGACGCGCCACAGCGCGTCCCTACCATTGGATTTTTTGGCAGCTTCAGGGGTGGTGGCGTAGCGACAGCGGTCGGGTGGCGACGGCGGTCGGCTAGCCGCCGGGGGGTTGTCGTGAGATAGGGGAAAACCCTTCCCATGGCGCGATCTTTTTCACGGCTCCGCTCGAAGCGCTCGCTTTGACTGTTGCAGGGATTATTGTGTTGACGCATGTATGCCGCGCTTCTAGAATCAAGCCGCTTCCAAAAGATTCAAAGATCATCCTGGCGTGCCACTAGACTCTCGGCGGCCTGGTTCATTCTCAAAAGTCGAGGTCATTTGCGCCATGCTAGAGCGTTCAACCACTCGTCCGACCCGGGCACGCCATTGGGTCATCGTCTTTGCGGTCACACTGTCGGTCATCACCTACATCGATCGGGTTTGCATCTCTCAAGCTACTCCCTCAATTATGCGGGACTTGAGCCTGGACAAAGCCAGCATGGGGCTGGCGTTGTCCGCTTTTGCCTGGGCTTATGCACTTTTTGAGGTCCCGGGAGGATGGCTGGCGGACTACATGGGACCGCGCAGAGTGCTCATGCGGATTGTGATCTGGTGGTCGTTCTTCACGGCGGCCACGGGATGGGTAAAGGGTTTGTCGTCGCTTGTCACTGTTCGAGCGCTTTTCGGAGCCGGCGAGGCAGGCTGCTATCCCAATCTCACGAAAGCCTTCACCACTTGGTTGCCTCACGATGAGCGCGTGCGCGCTCAAGGCATCACCTGGATGAGTTCACGCTGGGGAGGGGCATTCACACCGCTGCTCGTGGTTTACATGTACAACTTCATGAACTGGCGGCAGACTTTTGAGTTTTTTGGAGCGCTGGGTGTGGTCTGGGCGCTGCTCTTTTTCTGGTGGTACAGGGACAATCCCAAGGACCATAAGGGTGTGAATAGCGCCGAGCTTGCTTTACTCAAGGGGGCAGAGCATACCGCCTCGGGGCACGGGAACGTGCCTTGGGGCAAGTTGTGTTTCTCTCCGAACATTTGGTTGCTCTGGCTTCAATACGCCGCGCTTGCCTATCCCTGGTATTTCTACATCACCTGGTTGCCAACCTACCTCAAAGAGTCCTACCACCTCGAACCGCAAAAAGCAGCCATCCTGGCTGGGCTCCCACTCTTCTTTGGAGGCATTGGCTCGTTCTTCGGTGGCTGGATTTCTCCCATCGTCGCCCGGAGAATTGGGAGCATCACCAAAACACGCCGCTTCTTTGGAATTCTCGGTTTTTGCTCGGCGTCTGCGCTGCTCTTTATTTCCGGGCACATCAAGGACCCGGTGATTGCGTCCCTCTTCATGGGATTTGCCAGCTTCTCGAATGACTTGGTGATGCCAGGTAGCTGGGGGGCTTGCATGGATATTGGCGGCAAGTACGCTGGCACCCTTTCCGGCTCCATGAATATGATGGGCAATTTCGGTGGAGCGTTGGCGCCGGTAATCACGGGTTACGTCCTGCAGGCCACCAACAACAACTGGATGATGTCGTTTTACATTGGCGCGGCCGTCTACCTCATCGGCGCCGTCTGCTGGATGTTCATCGATCCAGTCTCTCCGCTCGAGGGTTCTTCCATGGCCGAGGTTCATCCCTGAGGACCTGTTCCATTCGGTCGCGACCCACTTGCTCGAAAATGGGTACGACGTTCGAGCCGCGCAGGACCCCTTCTGCCGCAAGACCCTGAGAACCACGACAATCGATGCACACATCCTGCACCGGGCGGTCGGGGAGCCCGTACTTGCAGTGTATCCTCCGATGGGTGGCGGAGGGTTGCGAAGGCAAGTAAACGGTTCAGCAAGTTTCAAGGCTTTGAGGAAAGCAGGTAAATGCAGGATAGGCTCGTTATTGGAGCGTTTGCGTGGAAGGCTCTATTCATCAGTGAGATCAATGGTGGTGCTGATGATCGCCAAACAGGAATGCTGATAAATGCTACTGCAACAGATCCTCGAAAGTAAGATTGAATCCGCCGTCGTCCTGTCGCATAATGCGCGGCCACGACGCAATGTCCCGAATCGCGACATGATCCAAACCGATTCAGGTCCGAACGTCGGTCGCCGCAGCCTGATTCGCGAAGAAAACCCAGTACTCCTGCCCACAGGGCTTCCTTCGTGAAACATGAGCTACTTTGGCTGAGGGCGTCGGGTTCAGACGCACCATGTCTTCAAACGCAGAAGAAAACAAAACAGCTCCATCCACCGCAACGGGTGCGGCTTCCGCGACAGCCGGTGCATTGCCTCCCAGCGCAACACCCGGGACGTCGCCCGAGCCAGCCGGTCAAGGAAAACCGCTGACGCTGACGGGATTGCTGAAGCCTTACGCTTCCCTTATCGCCACGATCATCGGCTTCACGGTCGCCGCCAACGCGCTGAACCTGCTCGTCCCGAAAATCATCGCGCGCGCGATCGATACCTTCGCCGCCAGCCAGCTGGTTGTCGGCACGCTCGTCGTCGAATTCCTCGTCGTCGCAGCCGGAATCTTTGTCTTCGGCTACCTCCAGAACGTCGCGCAGGTGTATGCGTCCGAGCGCGTCGCGCGCGACCTGCGGACAAAGATTGTCGCGAAGCTGGCGACCCAGGACCTGGCCTATATCAACGGCGTCGGGAGCGCGGTGCTCCTCACCAACCTGACGTCTGACGTCGACGCCGTGAAGCTGTTCGTCTCCCAAGCGGTGGGGTCGATCGTGTCGTCGGTGTTCCTCATCCTCGGCACCAGCATCCTGCTCCTGACCATCGACTGGAAGCTCGGCCTCGTCGTCCTCGCGGTGCTCCCGATTATCGGCATCGCCTTCAAGGTCGTCCTCGGACGGGTGCGCAATCTGTTCACGAAGGCGCAGCAGGCCGTGGACCGTCTGAACAGAATCATCAACGAAAGCATCCTCGGCGCGGCGCTTATCCGGCTCCTCAACTCGCAGCACTACGAGTACGAGAAGTTTCTGGTCGCCGCCACGGACGCGCGCGACATCGGGCTCACCATCCTGCGGCTCTTCGCCAGCCTGATTCCAATCATTGTTTTCAGCGCGAACATGGCGACGCTGATGATCCTGACGCTCGGCGGCCGTTTCGTGATCAACGGCGATATGACGCTCGGCGACTTCACGGCCTTCAACAGCTACCTCGCGATCGTTATTTTCCCTGTGATCGTGATCGGCTTCATGTCCACCGTGATGGCGCAGGCGGGCGCGTCGTACGCCCGCATCACGTCCGTGCTCGGAGCGCCTTCGCCGAAGGAGAGCGGCACGATCGAGGCCGATCTGAAAGGCGACATCGATCTGAAGAACATCAGCGTCAAGTTCGGAGAGAAGGCCGCACTCAAAGACGTCTCGATCTCGATCAAACCTGGATCGAAGACAGCCGTGATCGGTCCGACGGCGGCAGGGAAGACTCAGCTACTCTATCTCCTCACGGGACTGCTCAAGCCGACCTCCGGCACCATTGAGCTCGACGAACGGAACATCGACGAGTACGAAACAACCAGCCTGCACCAGCAGATAGGATTCGTGTTCCAGGACGCGATCATGTTCAACCTCACGCTGAGGGAAAACATCGGCTTCAGCAAGACGGTGACGGATGACGATCTCGCGAAGGCTATCGAGACGGCAGAGCTGAGAGCGTTCATCGACACACTGCCCCAGGGTCTGGAGACGATGGTGGCGGAGCGGGGGACGAGCCTGTCGGGCGGTCAGAAACAGCGCATTATGCTGGCGCGCGCGCTCGCGCTCAATCCGCGCGTGCTGCTGCTCGATGACTTCACGGCGCGCGTGGACGCCGGCACCGAAACCAGGATCCTGGAAAACGTCCAGAGAAATTACCCGGGCATCACGCTTCTTTCCGTGACGCAGAAGATCGCGCCCGTACAGGACTACGACCAGATCGTGCTCCTGATGGAAGGGGAAGTGCTGGCCACAGGCACGCACGTCGAACTCCTCGAAACGTGTCCGGAATACGTCCAAATTTATGACTCTCAGCGAAGCACCCACCACTACGAATCCGTACGCGCTTAGCAACGCACCGGCCGAAACACCGTCATTGCGCGTGGCGCTCGTGCGGCTGAAGCCGTTCATGGTGGGCGAGTACGGCCGCGTTGCCATCGCACTTGCCTCGATGATCGTGTCTTCCATTACTGGCCTGCTTGGGCCGGTGATTATCGCCCGCGTCGTCGACGGTTACATCCGGAGCGGCGACTTCGCCGGCGTGCTGCGCTGGGCGGCCTTGCTCCTGGGCTTGTACCTCATCGGGCTCGTCGCCACGTACCTGCAGACGCTCCTGATGGGCAAGGTGGGGCGCTACGTCCTCTTCAACCTGCGAAACGGCCTGTTCACCAAGTTGCAGCAGCTGCCGGTGGACTTCTTCCATCAGAACAAGGCCGGCGACCTGATTTCGCGCATCAACAACGATACCGACAAGGTGAATCAGTTCTTCTCGCAGGCGCTCGTGCAGTTCACAGCGAACGTCTTCTTCATGACTGGCGCGGCAATCTTTCTCGTGTCGCTCAACCCGCGGCTCGGGCTCGCGGCGCTGGCGCCCGCGGCCCTGGTGGTGGTGCTCACGCGTGCCACCGGCGCATGGGTGAAAAGAAAGAACGCCGCCAGCCTTCAAGCCCTCGGAGGGCTCTCCGCGGAGATTCAAGAAAGCGTCAGTAACTTCCGCGTGATTGTCGCCTTCAATCGCGTGGACTACTTCCGTCAGCAATTCGAGGCGGCCAACCAGCGGAACTATGGCGCGGCCGTCACCGCGGGGCTTGCGACAAATATCTACCTGCCGATCTACGGCTTCGCGCACAACTTCGCGCAGATCATCGTGCTGGCGTACAGCTTCTATTTGATCTCCGTCGGCAGTGTCACCGTCGGTGCGCTCATCGGATTCCTGCTCTACGTGAACAACGTCTACCTGCCGCTTCGGCAGATGGCCCAGATCTGGTCGTCGTTTCAGCTGGCGATGGCGAGCCTCGACCGCATTTCCGCCGTCCTCGCGCTCGAATCGAACCTGCAGCAGCTGCCCGGGGAGCCGAGCCGGCCAGGGCCGGTGCTCGCGTTTGAAAATGTCCACTTCCACTACCCAGGCAGCGGTCAGCCGATCCTGCATGACGCGACGTTCGCGCTGGATCACGGCAAGACGTACGCGCTCGTCGGACCGACCGGCGGAGGAAAGACGACTACGGCGTCGCTAATGGCGCGGCTGTACGACCCGACGGGCGGGAAAATAGAGTTAGATGGGAAGGACATCCGATCGGCGACGCCGGAGGAGCGCGCCCAGAAGATCGGCTTCATTCTTCAGGAACCGTTTCTCTTCACCGGGACCATCCGCGACAACATCGTCTACGGCAATCCAACGCTCGAGAAGCTGTCGAACGAGGAGCTGAACCCGCGGCTGGCGGCGAAGAATCTGTCGGGGCTCTTGTCGCGCTTCGAGCAGGGGCTCGACACAAAGGTCACGGTCGGCGGTGTCGGCGTCAGCCTGGGGCAGAAACAGCTGGTCGCCTTCATGCGCGCGGTGCTGCGCGAGCCGGAGATCCTGGTCCTCGACGAGGCCACAGCCAACATCGATACTGTCACCGAGCAGCTGCTCGAGGAGATCCTGCGCGGGCTTCCGGAGATGACCACCAAGGTCGTGATCGCCCATCGGTTGAACACCATCGAAAACGCGGACGAGATTTTCTTCATCAACGCGGGTGAGATCATCTCGGCGGGGTCGATGCAGCATGCGCTCGAGATGTTGATGCACGGGAAGCGAGCTAGTTAGATTAGCCACCCGTCAGTCCTTAGGGCCTGGGGTCTTAGTGCGATGACGCGAAAGGAGATCAAGCATGTCCACCTCTCGGTGCACCCACCCAGCGGACGCGTCACTCTTGTCGCGCCGAAGGGGACGCGCATGCGGAGTAAAAGTTGGGCAACACGGCAAACGGGAGGCTAGAGAGGAGCGCCATCTACCGGTCGCAGCGGATTCGCTACGGGGCCCGCCGCTGAACCGGAACGTTCGGCGGCCAGAGGGACTTTGAACTGGGGCACGACTTTCCATGAAGACCCTACTTGCAGCCATACTGGATGACGACCGTGCGAGAGCTAAGGAACTGCTAAAGGCGGATAGCGGCCTGGCAACCCGCCTCATCGAAGAAGCCAGACTATACCAGTCGCACATCTTTCACTGGATTTACGTTGGCGATACGGCACTGCATCTGGCTGCCGCTGGTTATCGCGTTGAAATTGTCGAACTATTACTCGGCGCCGGAGCCGACCCAAACGCAGCAGGGAACCATCGTCATAGCGGCCCGTTGCACTACGCAGCGGATGGTTACATCAATGGCCCGGCGTGGGATGCCAAAAGGCAAGTGAAGACCATCCGCTGCTTGCTTGACGCAGGCGCTGACATCAATGCCCAGGACAAGAATGGTGCCGCTCCTTTGCACCGCGCCGTTCGGACGCGATGTGCCGCTGCCGTAAAATACCTTCTCGAAGCGGGGTGTGATCCGACGCCGAAGAACAAGCCCGGGTCCACGCCATTTCACCTTGCAGTGCAAAACACCGGGCGGGGCGGAAGCGGCTCTGAAGAGGCAAGGACCGCCCAACGACAGATTATCGGGAACTTTCTTTCGCTTGGCGTAAGCACGGCATTGAAAGATGGCAAAGGGAATTCCGTGTTGGACTGCGCCAAGAGCAGTTGGATACAAAACATGCTATCCGAAAATACCGCCGAACCCCGCATTCAGCCGACCCGACGCCAAAAACGACGACGGGCGGCTGATGCCTGATAGTTCGGCTGATGAGGCGTTTCGCACCCGGTACAGGGAAGGCTCAACCATGAATCGACCATCCGAAAAACTTCCCACGCCGTTTGACGATGGCGAGGTCTACGACCTCATCCTCAAAGACATTCCGTACGGGCTCGACTTCTACACCGGCCTGGCAAAGGAAGCCAAGGGACCGGTGCTGGATGTCTGTTGCGGCACGGGCCGGATCCTGTTGCCTTGTCTCCAAGCGGGTGTCGACATCGAGGGGCTGGACCTGTTTGCTCCGATGCTGGACACGCTGCAGCAAAAGTCACGGGAGTTGGGGCTTTCGCCGCGCCTGCATCAGGCCGACATGAGCGACTTCGATCTGCCGCGCCGCTACGCGCTGGTCATGATTCCTTTCAACGCCTTTGGCCACAACATGACGCAAGAAGCACAAATCCGCTGCCTGTCGCTATGCAGGCAGCATTTGTTGCCCGGTGGTCTGCTGGCCTTTGACACGTTCTTCCCATCGCTGGCGATCATCGGCACACCGCAAAACACGCGCGTGCTGGAAGGCGAAATGCCGCATCCGTCGACCGGCCTGCCGATGCGGATGTACGATACTCGCAGTTTCGACCGCGTCGCTCAGGTTCAACATTCCATCAACGAGCTGGAATTGCTGGGCGCCGATGGCAGCGTGCAGCAGGTCCATCGTTCGGAGATGAGTCTGCGCTACATTTACAAAAACGAAATGGCGTTGCTAGTGCGGGCCGCCGGATTTGCCCGTTTTGAGATCTACGGCGATTTCGACCGCCATCCACTGACCCGCGAAGACGATGCGATGATTGTCGAGGCGTGGAAGGACTGAGACCGAACTTCGGAACTCTCGCGAATTCCGCTACTTGTCTTTTCAGCTTTGTTAGCCTTGTCGGGCTCGGGGACGAAAAATAGGTCGGGGGATCAGGACTAGTAGGCGAGACCATCCCGAACCAGCATCAAGCTCTTGCAGCGGCCCCGGCAGGTGAGCTGGGGTCGTTAGGTCGCGTGACTGCAACGTCCTCACCCAACGATGTCTGTTCTCAAATTCAGCAAGCATCTCACATGACTACGAGGAAGCTCGGCACGATCCTGACTGGCTGCTATTTGGTATTGGCGGCGTCTGCTGTCGCTTATGAACTCAGCATCCGAATTTACGACAGAGGAAACTCTGAATTTGCTGGCATGTTGTCGATGGCGGTGACTTTACCGGCAAGTCTCTTGCTGGTTTGGATGGGTAAGGCGGGATTCGGCGTGAACGTGGGCGATTCGGACGTCTCATTTGTCGTAATCTTGGGGCTCTCGGCGCTTGCGAATGCGTGCGTAATCTGGATGATCCTCGTCAGGCTGAGCCGTCAAAAGTGAGTATGTGGCCGTCTAAGCTTGGGCGTTATGCCCAATCAAGCGGCACGGCTCTGAATCGAGCGGACAACCCGAAAAGCGCGATTGCCGTACTGAGACCGTCAGTGGCAAGCTTCAGCGAGACCGGTAGGTGATCGGAGGGAATTTGCCATGGCAAACTCGCATTCGCTGTTCTGCAAGGGTTGCTGGCAGCACATGCGCCTTCCGATTCCAATCCGAGGCCCGTTCTCGCTTCCACTTCGTCTCTTGGGCGTCAAGATCAGTCGCATGAACCCAAACCTGTGTACCATCTGCGAGACGATGTTCACCAAAGTGAAGAGGAAGAAACAGATAATTATACCGGCAACCGTACTCTTCGCCGACCTCCGAGGCTACAGCACGCTATCCGAAGCCGCGGCTTCAGGAGACGTCGTTGACATGCTCCACGGTTTTTATGACGGATGCGCCTCCGCCATATGGGAAAGGGATGGAATCGTTAATAAATTCATCGGCGACGCTGTTCTGGCAATATTCAACTTTCCGATCATGCGCGAAGATCATGTCCAGCAGGCCGTAATTGCAGCACTCGACATTCAGCAGAGATGTTCCCAAAGAAAGAGGTTGGTTGTTGGAGGTGCGTCCGTGGGTGTCGGCATTGGAATCCATACCGGAGCGGCATCAATCGGCGAAGTCGGCATGGCTTACAAAGACTTCACCATTATCGGCTCTGTGGTCAACACGGCATCGAGGATTCAAGGCGCGGCAAAGGCAGGAGAGGTCCTCGTGAGTAAAGAGGTATACGAACTGGTTGCGGACAGTTTTCCCAACTCCGAATCTCGAGTGTGTCAGCTCAAAGGCATCGAACAACCTCTAACGCTCTATCACCTCGTGTCACGGAGTGAGCAGCCAGGGACATAGATAACGTAGGCCGCTCAACGCGCCGCTATAGTCGACCGCTGAAAAGCGCTGCCGTTGAGCCGCAGGCCGTTAAGCCCATTCAAAACGTACAGGGAGGCGGATAATGCGACTATTTTCGGTACTGCTGGTCCTTCATGTTCTCGCCGCAACGGTTCATGCGCAGCATGCCCCATCGAGTCTTATGACAGCAATTCAGGGTTACGTAGGAAAGAAAGGTCATCAGGAACAACCTCCGTTCCGACACGCTCTGACCGATCTCAACGCCGACGGGCAGGCTGACGCTATCGTTCTGTTGTTGGGTTCCAGTTGGTGCGGGTGCGGTGGGTGTAACATGCTCGTATTTCGTGGTACCAAGGATGGGTTCACGTTCGTTTCCGCAAGTACCATCACCAACGAACCGATTAGGGTGTCACCTGAAAACACGCAAGGCTGGAAGACTCTGATCGTGTATTCGAAGGGAAGGGGTGATGTTCTGATGCAGTTCAACGGAACCCACTATCCGTTGAATCCGTCGCTGCAATCGAAAGCGACGACTGGTCAGGTGGAGGCAGCTGAAGTTTTGCTGAAGTAATGGACCTGTCGACCCTCAACTGCCCAACCCGCGGTCGAAGCTGCCCCGGCTGATGAATTCTTTTTGGAAACGCCAGTGGGATTTTCCAAAGTTCTCTCCGGCTTCACAGCAGTGGGAGGCGGGGCAGCATAGCCTAGCTATGGTTTCCGTGTGAGGGCTGATACCAACGGCAATGAGCACCAGCACCCTCGTTGGCACTTTCATTCTCCCTGCAATCGTGTTCGCACTCGTGTATTTTCCGATTGTGACGCAGCTTTCGAGGGGGTTGGTGTCGCCATACGCGAAGGCCGATGTCAAGAGGCGACTCTTTGCCGCGAGCATAGACGGCCTCATCGTCCTGGCGAGCTTTTTGCTGTACTGGACCTCGGACTTTGTCTTGTACCTGGCGGCTGGGGCTGCCTACCTGCTGTTCCGGGATGCGATAAGAGGGCAAAGTGTAGGAAAGTTCCTTCTTGGCCTGGTTGTGATCAGCCTCGAAAGTGGTCGTCCCTGCTCGCTAGCTGGTTCTGTAGGACGAAACCTTCTTTTTCTTCTTCCGGGAGCAAACCTCGTCGCCATTTTCCTCGAGACGCGAACTGTCGTCCGAGATCCGCAAGGTCAGCGCTTGGGAGACCGGCTGGCACAGACCCAAGTCGTTGACGGCTTGGGAGCGAAGGACTTCGTCAAGTCATTTCAGGACTGGATCATCGATCTTCTTGCTGAGTTTGACCGCGATCTAGGAAGACGGGGCCGCGCTCCAGAGCGAATTGATCGCGCTGCTTGACACGTCGTTCAGCGGATGAGCTGTCGGCTAACCCCGGCATGCACCCCACCGCCCCAACAATCGCGGGGGTGGGTGATGCCTGAGCCGGCAGGCGTCTCAATCATTGACGAATCAGATGGAGGATTATTGTATGAAGCACAAAATTTTGAAGGCACTGGTATTTGCAACTGTCATCTTGTACAGCGCGGTTGCAAGCAAAGGCGAAACTCCAAAAGGTTGGTTCGCAGCAGGTAGTCACCCGAAGGACTACGAAATGTCTCTTGACCGTACCGGTGCCCATGCTGGAAACGCATGTGCTTACTTGAAGTCCGTCGTGGGAGAAACCGCCGGTTTCGGAACACTGATGCAGATGTTCAAAGCCGAGCAGTATCGCGGTAAGCGCGTTCGGATGTGGGGATATGTCAAGTCCAAAGATGCGAGTGATTGGGCGGGGCTATGGATGCGCGTAGACGGTGCCAAAAAGGAGGAAATGTTAGCTTTTGACAATATGCAAGACAGAGCGATTAAGGGAACAACCGATTGGAAGAAATACGAGATTGTCTTAGATGTTTCTGAGAACAGCGAGATGGTTGCCTTTGGTCTACTGTTGAGTGGCAAAGGGCAAGTGTGGATGGACGATTTGCAGTTTGAAGTTGTTGGAAAGGATGTCCCCACAACTGGTAGGGCAACGGGGGCAGCATCTCAATCTGTAAAAGCACCTTTGAATCTAAATTTTGAGGAATAGCAGTCAAGTGCAATAGAGGAGTACGTAGCATAGACCAAAACAGGGACGCCCATCGGCTTGATCATTTTCTGAAGACTTGCGATGAAATCTGCACTTGACCAGCAAGAGATGCTGCTTGCCGCGTGGAGAACCAACAACCGCGTTACGGTCTTCCTCTTCGAACACTTAACCCCAGAGCTATGGAGAGCGACCGTGCCTGGGGCTCCACGACGAACCGTGCGGATGATCGCCGGCCACATCCACAATGCGCGGTGCATGTGGATCAAGACGCTGGGAAAGGAACACGGCATCGCGGTGCCGCGAGCCGTCAATCGACACAAGGTTGGACCGAAGGAGCTGATTCCAGCACTCGGCCACAGTAGCCGCGGCATTATCAGTTTACTGACGCTCGGTTGCGACCGAGGAGGCACGATCCCAGCTTCCTCGTCGTATACCTGGCGCAACCTTCCCCTCGACGTGGGGCATGTCCTAACCTATTTCGTCGCGCATGAAGGTCATCATCGCGGGCAGATTGTCATGCTCGCTCGACAACTGGGCTATCGTTTGCCCGCTGAGATTACGAGTGGTCTTTGGCAATGGTCGAAGCGTGCCAAGGAGGCTCCCAGCTAGATTCGCTGACGCCGAACAACTCGTTGGGCCGGAGCGCGGGTTGCGCGTTCTTTAAGTTGATCGGTTGAATCGAAGTTTTTGCCAATCGCCGCGCCCGGTCAACTCTAACGTTAAGCCGCTCAGCCATAAGCGAGACATCGCGACCGATCTTCGAAGGATGGACGCTGCAGTGAACAACGTCGAGACGTTGTTGGCGCTGAACGAATCGGATTGCCGACGTTTGAGGGCGATCACACCGTCCCAGATGAACTGGTCAGTGGGTTCGGGCGCACACGCTTCCCGCTTCGTGCACATCAAGTTTGTATCGACTTGTATAGAAAGGAAGGAATCATGGAGCGCTCAAAACCTAATCTCGCCGTCTTGGCCATGCTCTTCTTTATTGGAGTCAGTAGCCTATTTCGCTTTTCTCAAAATCTGTTTCACTTTTCTCAAAATGTGAGAATTGTTGATGTTGTCGGGTTATCCGGCGGTGGGGCAGCATGTGGAGCCGCTATGTTCGGCTTCATCTTTAGACTCATCGCTAGAAACAAGCTCTGATCTCGAGTCGAAAGGGCGGGGAGAACTTGTCGTGGCGCCAGATGAAGTCAGGACCGAGAACTACAGCAGCCACCGATGGCACTGGTTGCTCAAGAAGCGGGACTAACATTCGGCTCAAACTGCCCCGCGATCGCGTTTCTTGGAAACAGCGCTAGAATCCTCCAGAGCGGTCTTCGTAGTCCCCCGCAACGGGAGGCCCGGCAGCCTGGCCGAGGTTCGTTAGGCAGTGAAGCCGCTTAACCCGTCGTTGGCACACAGACGACGCCGTTCGGCAACAAGGAGCCCTACCATGCGCGCAAGTCTTCTCCTCGCTTTCGCCGGCCTTGCGCTGGCCCAGACGCCTCAACCGGAGAAGATCCTGGTTACGAGGGTGTTTCCGCAGCCGGGCCAGATTGGTCTGTACATGGCTGCCGCCGATGGTAGCAACGAGCATCCACTCGTTACTCCGGCCGACATTGACTACGACCCCGCGTGGTCGCCCGATGGAGCGTCAATCGTCTTTACCTCCGAGCGCAATGGCTCCGCGGATCTGTATAGGGTGAAGTCCGACGGAACCGGCCTGGAACGACTCACAGACAGTCCCGCCTACGACGACCAGGCTGCGTTCTCGCCCGACGGCAAGCATCTGGTGTTCGTCAGCACACGCGCGGGCGGCACGGCCGATCTGTGGATGATGGATCTGCAGACGCGGACGGCGAAAGCGCTGACGTCAGGTCCGGGAGGGGACTTCAGGCCGTCGTGGTCCCCAGACGGTCAGTGGATTGCGTTCTCTTCGGACCGAACGAGCAAACTGCCGTTCGCCCACGGACGCTGGGAACATCTCCAGCTTGTCGACCTCTACATTCTCCATCCCGATGGGTCGAGTCTGAAGCGCCTCACGCCGCACGGCGACTTTTGCGGCAGCCCGAAGTGGACGGCCGACAGCCGGCGGATTGTGGCGTATTGCATGACGGCGGAGCAGACCCTCGACAATCGCCGTGCGGTGCCGGAGCACCCGAAAGACACGCGGATCGTCTCGGTGGACATCAAGACAGGCGCAATGTCTGAGCTGCCGGCCGGACCCGGCGTCAAGTTCAATCCGTCGTTTCTGAAGGGTGATGTCCTTGCCTACATCCGCAGGGACGGAGACGAGCGGGGTATCCACTATTCGAACGGCAGACGGGGCCCGACAGGCGAGATTCGTGCGGCAGCGTGGTCGCCCGACGGTACGCAGGTAGTCTTTCACAAGCGCGTGGCGTTCCAGCGGAAACCCTGGATCAGAACCTGGAGTCGAAATCCGCAGTACGAGCTGACGCTCACAAACGGCGGTCCGTCGTTCAGTCCGACGGGTGACCGCTTCGCATTCGTCGGTCCCGCTGAAAACGCGAAAGGTGCCGGCGTTGCCGTGGCAAACGCAGGCAGCCAGACGTCCCAAGTCATTTACCGCGATCCGTCGCGCAACGTTCTCGGACCCCAGTGGTCCCCGAAAGGCGACCGCATCATCTTTGGCATTGGTGTGTTTAATGCGTTCTTCAACGGATTCCACGGTCTCTTCCTGAAGCCCGCGGATCGCGTCGAGGGTGGCGCCCAGGTGGCCATGGTCAATCCGGATGGCAGCGGCTTCCGTGAGCTGACGAGCGGTCCGAACAACAACGCATTTCCATCGATGTCGCCGGACGGGGGCCGGTTTGTTTATCGGACGTTTGGTCCGGGCGGCGCAGGTCTTCGCATCATGGACATCGAGACGAAGCAGGTCACACCGATCGCGAGCGGGTACGACAACTTCCCGCTGTGGTCGCCGCGCGGCGACCTGATCATGTTCTCTCGGCAGGATGAGGGGGATTACGAAATCTACACCATCAAGCCCGACGGCACAGGTCTCAAGCGGTTGACGCACAGTCCCGGCAATGACGCGCACATGGCCTGGTCACCCGACGGCGAGCACATCGTGTTCGCTTCGACGAGGATGGGCTTCAAGGACGAGGTGCCCTATACTGACGCACCACAACCGTATGGCGAAGTCTTCGTGATGCGGGCCGACGGGTCCGAAGTGCAGCAGCTCACGGACAATCAGTGGGAAGAAGGCACACCAGCCTGGCAGCCGGCAAAGAGAGCGGCGACACGGTGAACGTCATCACGCGGCGTTCTCCAGTCGATCCGAACGAGAGCGGTCCGTACCTGGCTGGCCTTCGTCGCAGGCGAGTGGTTCGGGGAGCGGCTGTCTAACACTGCGTGCAATCGGCCAAAACGGAAACTTCCATGTCCAGCCTCGAGCAACTCCTCCAGATGTTCGATGATGCATGGTCCCACAAGGACGAGTCGGTCAAAACCGTACTCAACGACGTGACAGCTGAGGAAGCTCGATGGCAGCATCCCGCTTACTCAGCCACGGATCAGATGTCGGGCATGCCAGCGGCGGGAAGCATACTATGGCAAGTTGCCCACCTGGAACATTCTGCCCGACACTACGCTGAGATTTTGCGACTCAGGCCAGTTGCAAATGAGCCAATGACGTCGCCCCCGAAGATTTCGACTCTGTCTGAACTACTTGCTCTCATGCAGCAAGCCCACGCTGGCCTCAGAGGACAGATGACCCAATTGTCGGAGTCTGACCTCACTCGCCCTTGTGCGCGGGCTATGACGGTTGAGGAGTTTGTTCGGATGGTGATCCGTCACGATACATGGCACGCGGGCCAAATAGCTGTTGGTAGGCGTCTTTTTCAAGAGAGTAATCGCATCCGTCGAGAGCGAAATAAGAGCGGCAGCTAACCGACCGGTTGCAGCCGCCCGCCGCCAAAGCAGCAGCGGGAATCGTACATTTTAGGGAACGCACATGGCGACACGTGATGAAGCTCTGGCTGCTCTGCTTTCACTCGATCCGGCGCCGGTCTTTGGTGAATCGTACCGTCAAAAGCAACTCGCTGAGAATCTCGACATCTATTTCGGTCCGCCTGAAGAATTCTTCCTCGCGTCCGACACGCAGTCACCTTACACCGACGGCGGCTTGATCCCGATTCTCGATGATGGGAACTTTGGCATCGTTACCTTTTTGGATCCGGGAACGCGGACAATTGTCCAAAAGGACGTGGAATGTCCATTCGAAGAGTATGCGCGCTTTCAGAATTGGCAACAGTATTTGGGATCGTTGGTCATCAACATGGCAGAATCGATTGACGATGACGAACGACTAAGACTCATGGCCGACTTGGTCGGGTACAAGTACGTTGAGGAAACTCTGACCTTATTGGACAGTTTGGGAAATGCACCGTACGAGGAATACCAACGTGCGAAGGCAAGCTTTCTTGCAATGCTACGGGCCTAACGCATCAGCCCGGCGCATAGCCTTAAGGAGTGGCGAAATGAGTCCATTAACCATACTGAAGTACCCGACTGCCTTCCTCCCCGTGGCAATGTCTCTCGGTGCCCTCGCCACCGTGCTAACTTTCGTCGCGTTGCACGGTACGGCGCCCCAGGCAGATGAGGGTGCAGCTGCCCACATCTGGCAACTCCTCATGGCTGCGCAGGCACCTATCGTATTGTACTTCGCGATCAAATGGGTGCCGCAGTCACCAAGACAGGCTGTCCCCATCCTAGGCCTGCAACTCGGCGCTGCACTAGCAGCGATGGCGCCCGTTTTCTTGCTCCACTGGTAGGGGGCAGGGGGTTTAGCCTCGAGATAGAGCTGAGCCCCAACAAGCGCAGCGAGGGGTGATAGCTAGTCGTTAACCGCCAAAGGGGGATCGGACGTTAGTGCGCGAAGATCGTCCTGCCCGTCACAGCGAGGAGGCCCAGTGGTCCGCGCGAGTCAATTCTCTCTCAAGAAGATGCCCTCGCCTCCCGCTGCCTTCTGATTGACATTCCAGATTTGGCTCGATAGGCTTGGATCGTATTTTTCTCTCTCGAGATTGCCCGTTCGTGACGCAGAACTACAATTGCGGGGCGTAAGTCTGTTCGTACCGGCTTGCGCACCTACGGGGTTTCGCTCGCTTGGAAGCTGCCGCAGTGGGCTGCTTGCTGCATGCCGAGCCCAGAGCCGAAGGCTTCACACGCCAGACGTTCCTGAACCTAAGACGAATAGAGGAAACGTCTCGCTGAGGTTCAAATCACGGTTGATCACTCGGACCTTGAATGACGCCGAGACCAGGTTATCCTCGCGGTTACACAGGGAGACAAATCGCAATTCTCTAAGCCTAACACTTGTACACATAAGAGAGGAGTTCGCTCGCCATGCCAAAGAAGAGACCAGTGAAGGCTAAAGTTGAGTTTCACTCCAAGTATAAAGTGCCTCGGCGCCTTTACGACATCGAAGAAAAGGCATCGACAGGGAGCCCCCGCAAAATTGCCGAGGACTTTCTTGCGAGGATTGCTGGAGACCTCCAAATCAACCCTGATCTGTCCGAACTCAAATTTGACCAAATCAGGGAATCGATGCTGGGTAAGCGTGTCCTGTTTCAACAGCAACGTGGTGGCCTGCCTATCACGGGTGCTTGGGTGGGTGTGGACATCGACCCGAGCGGGAAGGTGTTTAACTTGAATAGTGACCTCCTCCCCAACAAAGTTATGGGCAAAGCCAAGGGGGCTGCCGCGACCAAGGCGACTGGGGTGTCGGCAGACCAAGCCAAGGCCACAGCGCTCCAAGCGACGGGCTCACCTCGCACCGCTCCGCACACCGTCCACAGTATTGAGAAGGTCGCCTACCCTGTCGGTGGGCAGCCGACGCCGGCTTGGAAAGTTGTGGTCGTCGGAAACAAACCAAGAGGAGAGTGGAAGGTCTACGTGGACGCCGCTTCCGGCGGGGTATTGGGCACTGTCAGCCTGCTGAAGGAGGCGCGGGGTCGCGTCTTCGACCCCAACCCAGTCGTTGCCCTTAACGACACAACCCTGGAAGACAACTCCCCCCTTCCTGATGCCGCCTATAAGGAAGTCGATCTGCCCGGCCTGAACCGCTCCGGCCACCTCGATGGGCGCTTCGTCAGCACTGCAAACACTCCGAACCGCATCAAACGGGCTAACCGCAAGTTCTTGTTCAAACGGGCCGACCGCGGGTTCAAGGAGGTCATGGTCTACTTCCATATCGATCGTGTGCAGCGCTACATTCAGACGCTGGGCTTTACCAATATTCTGAACCATCCGATTAAGGTCAACATCCAAGGCCGCACAGACGATAATTCCGACTACAGCTCGGTGACGAAGGCCCTGCGGTTCGGCACTGGTGGCGTGGACGATGCGGAGGATGCCGAGATCATTCTTCACGAATACGGCCATGCCATCCAGGACGCCCAGGTACCTGGCTTCGGAGCCACCGACGAGGGAGGCGCCATGGGCGAAGGGTTTGGTGACTACCTCGCAGCCAGCTTCTTCGCCGACCACAAGCCGGTCCGACTACAGCTGTGCGTTGGCACTTGGGACGCCGTCTCGTACAGCGGGGATGACCCACCGTCTCTGCGCCGCCTCGACAGCAACAAAAAATACCCGCGTGATGTCAAAGGCGAAGTGCACGACGACGGCGAGATCTGGTCGGCGTGTTTGTGGCAGATCCGGGTCGCCCTGGGCGGACGGGTGGCGGATAAGCTCGTCTTAGCTCACCATTTTCTGTTAACACCTCAGTCGGGCTTCGAAGACGCGGCCAAGGCGCTCATAACCACCGACCGGCAGCTCAACCAAGGTCGTAACGTGCAGACTATCCGCAACGTCTTCGTGCGGCGAGGCATCCTCCCCAACCCGAAGCGAAGAAACAGGCGGGCCGGCGTACGCTTCAGCGATATCCATGACGGCGTGGCTGCGCGCAGACCGGCGCGTTAACCGGCAGGAAGAGGAGGGAAAGTGATGCGCGCCATCTTGTTTGATCTGGGCGACACTCTGGTGGATGCCCAGAACCAGCCGCTGCCGGGTGCGAGCGATCTGCTGACGGCAGTGGGCAATCTGCGTGACCCGGAGGGCAAGCCCGTTCTGTCGGGCTTGATCTCCGACTGGAAGATGTCCCAGAACCGCGCCCAGAGAAACCTGTTTCGCCGGGAATACGTAGCGGAGCTGCAGCAGTCGGGACTGGACGTTTTTTTCCAGCCGGTGAACAAGCGGGTGACGCTATCGACCGATGTAGGAGTCTTCAAACCTGACCCATTGATCTTCCAGACTGCTCTGGATCGACTCGCCCGTGGCCTGGCGTTTCATCACGCAGTATTCGTAACGGAGCGACTCGCGCACATCAAGGCAGCTCGCGAACTGGGCCTGATGGCAGTTCATTTCAAGGGCCCAGGACAGAGCCGCGGCGAAGTGGATACACTCGCCGACTTATTGCCGCTGTTGCAGCGTATGCTGGCCTTCTCGCCGTGCTGCAAGAAACACGGGGAAGCGATCGGACTGCATGCGAGCATCTCCAACAAGAGCAAGCGGACAGATGCAGCCGTGTCCGCTCTCGTCGCCCGAGTGAGCCCCACTCGCCTTCGCAACCGCGTCAGGAAATTGTCAGCTTTCGGCACGCGCTGGACCTACTCGGCCAACGTCGCGCAGGTGCCGTTGTGGGTGCGCGACCGCTTTCTGGAGATGGGTTACTCGCAAGCCAAGGTGCGCTTTCAAGCGTTCAACGTTCCCGGCGCGGAGCAGCAGAACAACGTGTTGTGCGGGCCAGGCGCCGGCCATCCGGGTTTCGTGCTCGTATGCGCCCACTACGACTCGTTGTCGGAAACGCCTTCGGTCAAGGCGCCAGGAGCAGACGACAACGCTTCTGGGGTCGCGGTGCTATTGGAAGTGGCTAAGTTGCTGCGGACTGTGCCTCTGCGCCGTGGTGTTTTATTTGCGGCGTTTGGCGGTGAGGAGCAGGGATTGTTCGGCTCGGCTGCTTGTGCCGAGGTTGCCGCCGCCGAGGGCTGGCGTATTGACGTCGTCATTAACCTTGACATGGTCGCCTACCAGGATCCTCGACGAAGGAACGTCGTGAAGGTCGAATATGATCAGGGAAACCGAAACCCTGGCAATGATGCCGCAGCGAAAGCATTTGGCCTGCTTATGGCCCAGGCTGCTGCCGATTACACGCGCCTGGCTGTAAAACACACGGACATCTGGAATAGCGACTACATGCCATTTGAGGCCAAAGGCTACGCTTGCATCGGTGTTTACGAGGGCGGTGAGAACCCTGGCTACCACAAAACGACCGACACCGCGGCGGTACTAGACATGAACCACTTGGCGGAAGTGACGAAGATGGTCGCGGCAACTGTGTACCTGATCACGCGATAGCTCGACGCAGAGCACTCGACCAAACTTCCAAGAGGTGTAGTTCAGTCACCCTATGGCAGAAATAACCCACAGCACAAAGTTGAAGTCTGGAGCTTGGCGACGCTTGAAGCCGTGACCCCGCCATCGCGTTCTTTTCAGAGACAGTAGAGTCTTTCAAATTGGTCGCAGCCTCCCCGCTGTAAAAGGCGGACATCACAGGTCAGACGAGAGTTCGGCTGACCTGTTAGTGCCTGGTAGTGACTCATTTTGACTTTAGATAAGGACTGGGCAAAGCTATAAGGGAGGATAAGATGAAATCGTTACGTCTTCCACTTTGGCTAGCATTCCTTTTATTGGTTTCGCACGCCACCGCCAGAGCACAATCATCCGTGGAACCCATCTCGGCCAAGCAAAGGGAGCTTTCCTATCAAATTCAACCCGACGGCTCTAGAGTCCTAAAGAACGAACAAGCGGGCGTGTTTTACCGCTCTTCGTCTGGAGCGTCAATAAAGACGATGAGTGACCGATCTACGTTGATCGATGCGCAAGGCGATCATTACGAAATCAACCATAACAAGAAACTCGCAAAACTGGTGGCGCACGGGGACGGGGTACCCCCACACGAATTTATTAAGAACTTGAACAACGCGAAGCCACAGAACATTCAAGACGAAACAGTAAATGGGCTTGTTTGCGCCGTTTTGCCCTTCTACAACACTGAGCCTATGGGTAATCCGAATGCTAAGCCTTCAGGTAAGGAATATCTGTACTTACCTTACGGTCTGTGGGTGAAGTCTGAATTTACAAATCCCGAAGGTTCTCTTCTGACGGTCCGAGAACTCTATGACATAGAGATAATCGAGCCCGATCCCGCCCTGGTTCGAATTCCGGAAGGATATTCCATCGATCTCCAGCCAGAACAATAGCGCTTTTCTTCTGGCCTGCGGGGTTAACTCTCACAATGCCTGGTGTGTCCTAATTTGGACACTACCCAATGCCTCCCTTCCTTTACACCCCCTTGTTTTCCATGCTATTGTCTGCCCTTCATTTTGGGCCGTCCTAATTCAACAAGGAGCCGACATATCATGGCAACCGCTACAAATTTGAAAGCAGACGTGAAAGATTTGGGTCTTGCCGTTAAGGGCAAGAAAAGGATCGAGTGGGCGTCGCGCTCAATGCCGGTTCTTGAGTTCATCCGCAAACGATTTCTGAAGGAAAAGCCGCTGAAGGGTCTGAAAGTCTCGGCCTGCCTGCATGTGACCACGGAGACAGCTAATTTGATGACCACATTGCGCGATGGGGGCGCCGATGCTGTGATTTGTGCCTCCAACCCGTTGAGTACTCAAGACGACGTCGCGGCCTCGTTGGTGCAAGACTTTGGTATTCCTGTGTTTGCCATCAAAGGCGAGGACAACAAGACGTATTACTCGCACATCACGGCGGCTCTCGATCATCAGCCGCACATCACGATGGATGATGGCGCCGATCTGGTGTCTACCATTCATTCCAGCCGGCGCGATCTGCTGGCCAATATCGTTGGTGGCACCGAAGAAACGACGACGGGTGTTATCCGGCTCCGCAGCATGGCAAAGGACGGAGTACTGATGTTTCCCATCGTCTCCGTTAACGACGCCGATACCAAGCACCTGTTCGACAATCGTTACGGAACGGGGCAGTCCACTCTGGACGGCGTGATTCGGGCCACGAATCTTCTCATCGCAGGCTTGAATGTGGTGGTGGCCGGCTATGGCTGGTGCGGACGCGGCGTGGCGTCGCGCGCCCGTGGCATGGGCGCCAAGGTGATTGTGACCGAAATCGATCCGACCAAAGCCATCGAAGCCGTCATGGATGGGTTCCAGGTGATGCCCATGTCCCAAGCCGCGCCTCTGGGTGACATCTTCGTGACGGTCACGGGCAACAAGAAGGTGATTCGCAAGGAACACTTCGAAGCGATGAAGGACGGTGCAGTGGTGTGCAACTCAGGGCACTTCAACGTGGAGATTGACATCCCGGCATTGGAAGCGTTGTCGACGAGCCACACCGAGGCACGCGAGTTTGTGGAGGAGTATCAGATTACCGATGGCCGGAAAATCTTCCTGCTCGGG
>Ga0180085_1000134_pt1 | contig 24535 bp, 17 predicted proteins | sample EasRiv730_16_10D_FD_123013 | JGI IMG/M metagenome (GOLD analysis project Ga0180085, IMG submission 123013) | Soil microbial communities from meander-bound floodplain in the East River, Colorado, USA - East River metaG ERMLT730_16_10D | ecosystem: Environmental > Terrestrial > Soil > Floodplain ... | reverse complement strand
ATGCCCATGCTATGGCCTGTCAATCCTCAACCAGGTAAAACCACCGACTGGAGAGCCGTATGCGGGAGATCCGCCTGTACGGTTCGGAGGGAGGGGGAGCAGTACGCTCTCCCTACCCCTATCGGCGGGTCTCCGATCTTCCTAGGGGATTCCGGCTCGTGCTCCGCTTGGCCGGACTGACGCATTGCTGACGGCAGCCTGGGAAGGCAAGACCCGATTGTCGGCGATAGTTACTTCTTTTTAGGAATGGCGGTAGTCTTCTTGGCAGATTTCTGAGGTTGTGCCTTGGTGACTTTGGCTGCCGGCTTGGCGGAGCTCTTGGCTTTTGTTACTGCAGTGGGCTTCGTTTTCTCTGGAGCTCTGGTTGTAAGCTTCACAGGGGGCGCAACTGGCGCCGGTTTTACCCCAGCCGGCTTGCTGGCAGGTTTTGGGACGGCCTTCTTTGGAACCTCAACTTGGGCTGGCATGGCTGAAGCAGGAGAGACGGGTGAGGGCGGTTTCGCCGGCGCAACTTTTGGTGCTTTCACGGGAGGCTCGGGCGCAGGCTGGGGCGGCTGAGGAGCCGGTACCACCAGTTCTGCGTTCCTGTTCTCATAAACCGTGCAGGGTCCACACACCTTCTCGCTCCAATTCAACTTCATCTCGGGGTGATCGCACACCAGTTTGTTCGTGTGTTGTTCGCGTTTGCCAAAGGCGGCTGCTGAAGGGACGAGGTCTTTCGAGTAAGTACAGGTCCTCAGCTTTTTGATGGCAGGTTTCATTATCGGTTGTCCGTTGTCAGTTTTTGTCGTCAGTTGTCACTGTTGTCAGTAGTAAGTTGATCATGAAGGGTTGTATTGGCGGTGATTCGCAACGATCAACTGACAACGAACAACCGACAACAGGCTATGCCGTATTCGTACCAGTCGCTGCCTGGACAACGGAGCCAAGGTCGCGAAAGCGCTTGTACCGGTTGTCGAGCAGTTTGCGAATCGGGAGGGACTTAAGCGACGCCAGCGCCTGCTTCAAGTGCTCATCCAGTTGCACGGCGGCCGCCTTGGGATCGGCATGTGCACCCCCATTGGGCTCGAGCACCACGTCGTCGATAATTCGAAATGCCTTCAGGTCCTGCGCGGTAAGCTTCAGCGCGGTCGCAGCTTCCTCCACTTTGGATTGATCCTTCCACAGAATCGCCGCGCACCCCTCCGGAGAAATCACGGAGTAGTAGGCGTGCTCGAGCATCAGCATCCGGTCCCCGACTCCGATGCCCAGCGCCCCTCCGCTACCGCCTTCGCCCGTGATCGTCACAATGATGGGTACCTGCAGTCGCGCCATCTCGCGCAGGTTGCAAGCTATGGCCTCGGCTTGACCGCGCTCTTCTGCGCCGATTCCCGGATAAGCACCTGCTGTGTCGATGAATGTGAAGACCGGCCGAGAAAATTTTTCAGCCAGTTTCATCAGCCGCAGGGCCTTGCGGTAACCTTCCGGCTTCGGCATGCCGAAGTTGCGTTGCAACTTTTGCTTGGTGTCTTTCCCTTTGTGGGTGCCGATCACCATGCACGGTTCACCGTGAAACCGGGCCAGGCCACCCATCATCGCCGGATCGTCCTCAAACCGCCGGTCGCCGTGAAGCTCCACGAAGTCTTCAAAGAGCAGGTCGATAAATTCAGGTACGATGGGCCGCTGAGAATGGCGGGCAAGCTGCACGCGCTGCCAGGGCGTCAACTTCGAATAGATCTCCTTGCGCAGCTTCTCCAGCCGTCTCCGCATGCGATCTAACTCGGTCGCGGTATTGTCACTGGGGACGAGCTTGGACAGCTCTTCAATCTGGCGTTCCAGTTGGTCGACTTCGGCGCGTTCGTTTTCGGGATTCTCTGGCATCGTTTCAAGAAAAATCAAACCGCGAAGGCGCGAAGAATGTTCGATTGGTTATTACCATTGCCTAGTTCAAAATCCTGAGAAACCAACATCAAGCAGCCAATCGACAATAGCAAATGAACAATAACAAATGCCTTTCTTCGCGTTCTTGGCGGCTTCGCGGTTAGGTTTCTATCCTCAGAACTTCACTGCACCGGGCCCGCACAGATTCTCGATTTCTTGGACCAACTGCGTGCTGGGCTTGACTCTCAGAAACTGGTTCGGGCGCAAGGTTACCAAATAGGCTTTCGGATGTTCAAGTTCAAAGATGACGCTCGCCTCGCCTGGATGCCCGTCCAACACGCGGTGCAACCTTTCGGCCATGTCCTGAGTGACCCTTTCCAGGTTCACGTGAACGATCACCGACTTCGCCATCCGCTCGCGCAGGCCCTCTATGCTTTGAATCTCGCTGACCCGGATCTTACGAATGCCGGAGTCTTCCACGTCCAGAACACCTTTAACGAGAAGCGGTGCATCCGGCTTCAGAAGCTTCTCGAAACGCTGGAACGGATCGGGAAAGATTACGGCTTCGACGGAACCTGTCAGGTCCTCAAGTTGGATCACGGCCATTCGGTCACCCTTCTTGGTCTTGAGAGGTTTCATCAGTGTGAGAATGCCGCCCAGCGAAACTTCGGCGCCCGATTCCAACTCGGCTAGTGATTCTGTGGTCGAGGCTGAAAAACGACCGAGGTCGGCAGCATATTTGGTCAGCGGGTGGCCCGTGATGTAGAACCCGAGCGTTTCCTTCTCATACGACAACGACAAAGCCTCGTCCCATTCAGGCGTGTTGGGCAGTTCGTGGCTGGAGTATCCAGGCTGGGAATCGTAAAGAAGGGTCGCGGCCATGCCAAACAGCCCTTTCTGGCCCGAGTCGCGATCACGTTGCGCCTTCTGTGCGCCTTCGATGGCCTTGTCTACAACGGCGAAAAGCTGCGAGCGGCGATGCCCAAGGGAATCGAGGGCTCCGGCTTTGATCAGGCTTTCAATCACGCGCTTGTTGACGACACGCAAATCCACCTGTTCACAGAAATCAAAAATCGACTTGAAAGTGCCGTGCTTTTGGCGTGCGTCCAAAATTGAGCGGATTGCATTTTCGCCCACATTCTTGATGGCGAGCAGTCCGAAGCGAATGTCGGCGCCGGCGGGTGTGAAGTAAAGCTGGCTGAGGTTCACATCGGGCGGAAGGATCTTGATGCCCATGTCGCGGCATTCGTTGATGTACTTCACGATCTTATCGGTGCTCGAAATTTCGCTCGTGAGCAGGGCCGACATGAAACAGACTGGATAGTGCGCCTTGAGGTAGGCTGTTTGATAAGCCAGCAGAGCGTAGGCGGCAGAGTGCGATTTGTTGAAGCCGTAGCCGGCGAACTGCTCCATGAGGTCGAAGATCTTGACGACCTTCTTTTCGTCGAATCCCTTGGCTTTGGCGCCGTTGATGAACTTCTCACGCTGCGACGCCATCTCTTCCGGCTTCTTCTTTCCCATGGCGCGGCGCAGAATGTCGCCTTCGCCCAGAGAATAGCCGGCCAGCTTGTTGGCGATCTGCTGCACCTGTTCCTGATAGACAATGACGCCCAGCGTTTCCTGCAAGATTTCTTTCAGTTCGGGCAAGTCGTAAGCGACGCGCTTTTCCCCGTGCTTGCGTTTTATGAAGTCGTCGATCATGCCGCCGCCGATGGGGCCCGGGCGGTAAAGTGCGTTCAGTGCAGTAAGGTCTTCCAGTCTTTCCGGCTTGAAGCGCCGCAGAATGTCTTTCATGCCGCTGCTTTCAAACTGGAAAATGCCGTTAGCGAGACCCTTCGCGAAGATTTCGTAGGTCTTGGCATCGTCCATCGATAACTGGTCCAGCGCGAGCTCGGTATTTTCCGTCTCCTTGATCAGACGAATGGCATCGTCGAGCACCGTGAGCGTTGTCAACGCGAGAAAGTCCATTTTCAGCAGGCCGATTTTTTCCAAATCGTTCATCGGGAACTGCGTCGTGATTTCGTCCTTGTTGCTCTTGTAGAGAGGGACAATGTCGGTGAGAGCCACGGGAGAGATAACCACGCCGGCCGCGTGTGTCGAAGCATGCCGCGCCATGCCTTCCAGCCGTTGGGCGACGTCGAACAAATCCTTCACCCGCGGGTCCTTGGCAACGAGATCCCGCAATGCCTCCGATTCCTTCAACGCTGTCTTCAACTCAATATTCAGGGTGGCGGGGATGAGCTTGGCGATGCGATCGACTTCGGCGTAAGGCATATCCATCGCCCGGCCCGCGTCCTTGACTGCGGCCTTGGCGGCCATCGTTCCAAACGTGATGATTTGCGAAACGTTTTCACGCCCGTACTTCTGGGTGACGTAATTGATCACCTGGCCGCGGCGATTCGTGCAGAAGTCGATGTCGATATCGGGCATCGAGATGCGCTCTGGATTCAGGAAGCGCTCAAACAATAGGCCATATTGAATCGGATCGATGTCTGTAATTCTCAGGCAATAAGACACGAGGCTTCCGGCGGCTGAGCCGCGCCCTGGGCCGACAGGTATCTGGTTTTGCCGCGCATAGCGGATGAAATCCCAGACAATCATGAAGTAGCCTGGAAACCGCATCTGCTTGATGATTGCAATCTCCCGCGCCAGCCGCTCCTGGTAAACCTCCAGCGGATGCCGCAGCTGCCCCTGCTGCTGCATTCGTGTCAGGTAGGGCAGCCGTTCCTCGTATCCTTTCCAGACCACTTCTTCAAAGTAGGCGTCCAACGACTTGTCGCCAGGAACTTCAAAATGGGGGAACGGCTGCGTGGCTCTCTCAAGCGTGAAGTTGCAGCGTTCGGCAATCTCCAGAGTCCGGCTCAGGGTGTCGGGCAGGTCGTGGAACAACTCCACCATCTCGTCTTGCGTCTTCACGTAGAACTGGTCGTTGGAAAAACGCATACGGCTGTTATCGCTCATCGTCTTGCCGGTTTGGATGCACAGCAGGACCTCATGCGCCCGCGAGTCTTCCTTCGTTACATAGTGGCAATCGTTGGTGGCCACCATCGGCACAGCCAGCTCTTTCGAGAGGCGAATGAGATCTGGATTGATGCGATGTTCCACATCGAGTCCTTGGTCCTGGATTTCGATGTAGAAGCGGTCGCGGCCAAAAATGTCAAGATAGTCACCGGCGGCGCGGCGTGCAGCTTCGTACTGCTCGTGCACCAGATTGGTACATACTTCGCCGCTCAGGCAGGCCGACAAGCAGATGAGTCCTTCGCTGTGTTTGGCCAGCAGCTCCTTATCGACGCGGGGTTTGTAATAGAAACCCTGCAAATAGCCATGCGACACCAGCTTCACCAGGTTCTTGTAGCCCGTGTTGTTCTCGCACAACAAGACCAGGTGATGGTTGGCTTTCTCGCCTTCGACGGAGGTGCGCTCGGTATGGCTCCCGCGGGCAACGTAAACCTCGCAGCCGATGATCGGTTTAATACCCTTCTTCTTGGCGGTCTCGTAAAAGCTCACCGCGCCGAAGAGGTTCCCATGATCCGTGATTGCCGCTGCAGGCATCTTCAGCTCGACCATCCGGTTCATGACCGCGTCAACTTCGCAAGCCCCGTCGAGCAAACTGTAATCGGTGTGCAGGTGAAGATGAACGAACTTTGTGTTTTCCATGGCTAACAGAGGGTCAAGGCGAAAGGCGAAAGGGTCAAGGATAAAAGATCATGACTGGAGCGAATTGATGAGTCCCTTGAGCATTCTCGATACCTCCCGGGCATCATTGATAGCGTCATTCGAGCCTTGATCTGAGAGATACTTTAGACGTGTGGCGGCAATTAGCAAGCAGCGTAGTTCTCCGGATGACCCCTTGGCGATTGTAAGAAAGTGAATGTACTCTTTGCGCCCAGCCCGTTCGTAGCCTTCCGCGATATTCGCAGGAATTGAAACAACTGCTCGCTGCAATTGGTCTCGCATTCCCCAGTCCTTGGAGAGTTGTCCTTGCTGAGACAGTCGATACACCTTCACGACCAGGTCCATGGCCTTCTGCTATACAAGGAGGTTCTCGAAAGAATCATCTCCCATGATTCCTGTCCCCCCTGACCCTTTCGCCTTTCGCCTTGACCCTTAGTTACTCCCATTCAATCGTCGCCGGCGGTTTCGAGCTGATATCATATACGACGCGATTGATCCCTTTCACTTCGTTAACGATGCGATTGGAGATCTTCTCCAGGACGTCGTACGGCAGTTTCACCCAATCAGCGGTCATCCCGTCTTGTGAATGGACCGCGCGGATAGCCACCGTGTAGTCATAGGAGCGCTCGTCTCCCATGACGCCAACGCTCTTGACCGGCAGCAACACGGCGAACGATTGCCAGATTTGTGAGTACAACCCGGCGTTCTTGATTTCGGTGACCACGATATCATCGGCCTCCTGCAGCATGTAAACGCGGGTTGGGCTCACTTCCCCGACAATGCGCACGGCGAGGCCAGGCCCTGGAAAGGGCTGCCGCTGGATGATCTCGTCACCCAGCCCCAGGGCTCGTCCAATGGCTCGAACCTCATCCTTAAACAGTTCACGTAAGGGTTCTACGAGTTGCAGCTTCATCTTCTCTGGAAGCCCGCCCACATTGTGATGCGACTTAATCGTCGCCGAAGGTCCCTTCACCGAAACCGATTCGATTACGTCGGGATAAAGCGTTCCCTGGACCAGAAAGTCTACCTGGCCCACTTTTTGAGCTTCGACATCAAACACTTCGATGAACGTGGTTCCAATAATCTTGCGTTTGCGCTCCGGGTCCACAACGCCTTCGAGTTTGCTCAGAAACAGGAAGCCGGCATCCACGCCGACTACCTTCAGCTTGAGCCGTTCCCGCAGGTTGCTCAGAACCTTCGCAAACTCGTTCTTCCGCAGCACTCCGTTGTCGACGAAGATGCAGGTGAGGTTGTCTCCAATCGCTCTGTCCACCAGAACTGCCGCCACTGTCGAGTCCACGCCCCCGCTCAAGGCGCAGATGGCTTTCCCTGACCCGATCTGTTGACGTATGCGTGCGATCGATTCCTCGACGAAGGACGCGGGGGTCCAATCTCCCTGGCAGCCGCAGACCTTGAAGAGAAAGTTTTCAATGATCTGGCGGCCCGCCTCGGTGTGGACCACTTCGGGATGAAACTGCAAGCCAAACAGCTTCCGTTCAGAGTTCTCGGCCGCCGCCAGCGAGTTTGCGGAAGTGCCGACGCGCTCAAAGCCAGCCGGCAATTCAGCGATGTGGTCGCCGTGGCTCATCCAGACGTTCGACTTCTCCCGAACCCCCTCGAACAGCGCGCTGGGGCGCGAAACCTCCAGTGCGGCAAGGCCATACTCGCGTTTCTCAGCTCGCTGCACTTTCCCGCCTAACTGATAAGCGAGCAGTTGAAACCCATAGCAAATGCCCAGCACAGGCAACGCCGCGTTCCATAGGCTGCTGTCGCTGTGCGGGGCACCTTCGCCGTAAACGGAGGACGGTCCGCCGGAGAGAATGATGCCCTTGGGCCGGCGGTTCAAAATGTTTGCCAGCGGCGTGTTGAACGGCAATATTTCACAATAGACATGCGCCTCGCGCACGCGCCGTGCGATGAGCTGCGTGTACTGAGCGCCAAAATCAAGGAGAACAATGGTTTCGTGGGAGACCAGCATCGGAGAGCCCTTCCTGAAAAGTGGCGGGAATTCTATCGCCAAGGGGTATGGGTGTAAACCCAAAATATGGTGGGGCAGGGGAGAGAAGGGACTATATTTTGTGGAAGGCAAGACCTCGCGGTGTTCGGGCAATGGACTCGAGATTGAGCCGCTCGGCCAAAGACGCGATTCATCTTGCCGTCGGGCACCACGAAAAGAATCATCCCTGTTGGACAAGGTTGGAGGCGTGATTCGCTACCTCATCAAACCTGCCCTTCCAACTCCCAACGCAAGGCGCAGAAGGCTGCTTTCAAGGAGAAGGATCGTGGACTGCCGGGGATGTCTTGTCTTGAAAGCACCTGCCACCCCGGCGGGTGTCAAGCGGCATCCACACGTGGATCCGGTTCCGGCTTTCACCGGGCAGCACTACCGAAGCAGGAACGCCAGACGGAACTGCAGCAGGTGATATTCTGCCGAGCGGGTCTGTATGTGGTCGCGGACTTCGAAGCGCAGACCCCAATGATTGTTGAACCAGTGGTTGAAACCTCCGCCGTAGTGGATCAGGTTGAGGGTTCCATCGCGGAAGGCTAGCGAATATCCGCCAGTGACAAAGGGGACGGTCTTCCGGGCCGGATTGAACTGGTACATCACGCTGGGAGAAAATAACCCGAAGCCTTCATTGAAACCGCCCGCTGGATAGAACAGATACGACACATCCGCACCCGCGCCGAAGCCTCCCTTGATCAGCCCTTCAGCGCCTGCGCCCAGCGTTAGAGTCGCGGCCGCCCCATCCCCCAGAGTGGCGCCGGGCGTGAAGAGCGCGTAACCATAACCTTGTTTCGGCGCGACGTCGCCATTTTGGGGGTAGGCCCAACTGCTGCTCAGTACGATAAGGCACAGAGCCATCCAAGAGATCTTCTTCATATTCCCTCCTTGTCCGAACTATCAGGGAGTGCTGAATTCTGAGCGCACCTCTGTTTTCCGCGGAGCCAACCGGGATGAAAACCCCAGATACTCACTCTTGTTTTGAAGTTTCACCCACACAAGGGCCTTCTCTCCCAGGCCCAACCCGGTGACATCGCCTTTAACACGTGCCGCAAGGCGAGACTGTTTCTCAGCTGTGTTCTCGGCGCGGCCAGGCACAGCTCTTGTCGTGGCGAGCAGGGCAAACATCAACGTCACATTGATGAATTCTCTGCTTTCATGGTGCACCTCGTTGGCCGTGTGTTCATCCTCTGCATCTGGGCTGCCAGTTGAATTCCTCGTAGTTCCGGATACTTACCGCTCAGGGTTCTTTGCCTGCAACTTCTGTCAGGCAGCACAAGCAGGAAACCACGGCACTCTCCGTGCGGCGTTCCACACCAGAGCTGGTTCGTGCCTACTCGGAAAAAGGTGTCGGCGCTAGCGGTACGACAGTATTGCCCACTCAGGCCGCTTTGTATGGCGAGACTAAGGGATGAGGTCGGAGAGTCCTGGCAGGAGAATTACAAGACGCTGACGAACTGCTTACAACGTGGAGAGGTTCTTCTGAGTGGAGTCACCGGGAGCCAGTTGGCGTTGAAGCATTGGTGGCATGACAAAAACGGAACGCGTTGGCATTTCTACACAGCACCATTTGAAGATCGGGAAGTCTGGCACTCTGTTGTGAACTTGCCAGTCACCCCGGCGAACTGTTCGCCAATCGTGACACTCGTCCCGCAGGGGCAGCTCATCACCGGTCCCCTGCTCACGCGAAAGTGGCTAAGGCCGGTGCTGGTTCTTGAGAAGAGGAATCTAGCCGTTGATCCCTTCACTGCATCGCTTTAGGCGCTGATGAAGCTAGGCTTTTCAACTGCGGCGACAACTGACCGTTGGATTGTGAAACCAACAGGCCGAAGGCGCCCAGGACCTCGGCTGGCTGAAAATTGCAATGACCGTAGCTAGTGGTGGGCAGGATGGTCAGGTTTTGACGCTGGCCAGCCAGAGTTGTCAGACCGAGGTAGATCAATTCATGGTTGAACGGCACAACTGGGTCGAAGGCGGTATGCAAGCTCACCAGCGGTTGCCGGAGCCTGCCCGTGGGTTGATAGAAATGGCGCAGATAAGACCGCGCATTAGCATCGGAGGCGACGCGCTCGACCCCACGGTTTAGTACGAAGTCATTGTTTGAGCCGAGGTAGAACGTTAGTCGATTGTCGTAAGGAATGCCCCTGGCTGTGGCAAGGAGGTCCGGCGTTTCCCAGATGCTGTAGAAGAGCAGACTGAGGGCTGCTTGGAGGGCCGAACCCGATAGATCTTGCGGGTTGAGTGCGACGCGGGTGACGTTGAAAAGCTGGCTAGCAGCGCTCGGATTCAACGCGAGCCCTGTGGCAATATCCTGAACATAACCAGCGCTCAGATTGCCCCAGTTTTGATGAGCGAGAGCCGGGACCTCAAAGGCCTTGAACTCGTCGCGAAAGACGCTGGGGAAAAAATAGTCAAACACAACGCGAAAATCTCCTAGATACTTTGCCTGATACGCTGCTCCACCCATTGGTGCGCAGAGGCAGAGCGCGCCATCGTACGTTTGGGCGAACTGTTCAATTAACCGCGTCGCGATCAACCCACCGTCAGAACCTCCGACCACGTAGGTTTTCTTGAGTGACCCAGGTGCGACAAACGTTTTCTTGAAGTACCTTAATAGTTGGTCGATGTCCTCGGCGCCTTGCTCGACGGCATAGCCATTCTTGCGAAAACTGGTTGTGGCAAAAGCAAACCCGCTTTGCAACAAAGCCGCCAGCGTCGAGTTCCCACCGATGCTTGCAAGCTCATCTGCCGGCAAGGCCAGCGGCAACTGAGGTGCCACGAAACCGTGGGCGTAGATGACCAGTTGGCCATTCCAGCCAACGGGTGGGATGCAGATTTGGATGAGCTGTTGCGGATGCTTAGGATCGGCTGTCGGTAGGCTATCATTGACGCAAGGCAGCCCTTGCGCAAAGCTCGAACCAACCAGACAAAAGCCTGTGATGAACAGCGCGCTGAGATGAGCCAGAATGGCTTTGAGGCGAGTAACTCTGGCACGGACACCAAAAAGGCAGAGCTCAATCGTCATGCGTTTCTCCTTTCAGTTGGTGAGACATTTCCTGTCGGAACGCTAGCCCTTGCCTGTAGGGCTGAGACGAAAAGTGGCCGGTTGCGGGGGAAGCGAAGAGTGAGTCATCCGCCCAGCTTCTGAACACGATCGGCAAGAGGAGGAGATGTTTTGCCTGAAGGATGGGAGCGCTTCCCAACGACGAGGAGCGCGCCGAGAGCCTATTGCTCAACGCCCTTTCCCTTCATCGCAGCGAGCTTGCTGAGATCGACTGTTCCTAGTGCAGCCATAATTCCTTCCATTGGCAAATTGTTGCCACGCACTTCGACCACGAAACGATCGGCCACCAGGACCGTAACTTCTCCATCCTGGCTCTTCCGGCTATATTTTTCGTGAGACTTGTACCCTTGGTAGGTGGAGGTCTTTTCATAACCCGTTTCGGTTTCCTTGTCGATCTCGGCCATTGCCCAACCCACTGTTGCCATGGCCGCCATGCCGCTCAGTGTTCCCATATCCATCAGGCTGATATGCACGCTACTGCCCGCTTTTTGGTACTCGCCCTCAGCTTTCGAAATGTTGAGTCCCATGGCCGCAGCTCTTTCACCTTCAGCTCGGGTACGCTTCATTCCAGGCAATACCTCCGGCAGCAGCGCTTTGAGCTCCCGGAAATCGACTGGGGTAACCTTCTTCCCGGTAGCTGCGCCGATTGCCTCACCCATTTTTTTCATGGCTTCTCCCATGGCGGCACCACCTTCTTTGGCGGCTTCCTCCATCTTCTTGCCCGCCTCTTCCATCTTCTTTGAAGCCTCTTCCAATCGCTTGTCGCTGGTGTTCTGGCCACAGCCAACTATGGAAAGAACGCTCAAGCAGAATCCTCCGATTGCAAGACGCGTGTTCATCGGTCCCTGCCTCCTTAAGATTGAGCTGTGCTGCTCAGTTCCTACTTGGCAATGCCTTGCAGGAAAAATACGGAAGACGCCGTCCTCTCGGGCAAGTTCAGCTGGCCGTGACCAGCCAGGGGCGCACAAGCTGCTTGTTCTACGCTTTCTCGGCCTTCTCTCTGGAGGAATCCCATTTCAGGTAGGCCCTCTCGCGGAAAGACTGAACGCCCATGCAGGCTGCAACGACGCCGTAATAACCCAGCGTAGAGTCGCAGTTTAGCGCCTCACCCTTGCGGATGGCGTTGTGCAGGTTGCGATGGTGCAGCTTGACGTCTTCGGCCCCTGACTTGCGATAAGAGAGCAGGTTCACCTGGCGTGGCTTCATTTCCTTCGGGTCGGGAATATCCTGCCGGACCGACTCTTGCGGCGTGATGACGAAGCCCTCTCGATTGAACTGGAGTGTGGCTTTGTGACCGCGGATGACATGGTCTACCGGAGTGTCATTCGCCATGGAAGATACCAGCGACACAGTCGGACCACCGGGGTAATCCAAAAGCATGTTAAAGGTGTCGGGAATCTCCGCGATGCTGTCGCTGAAGTTCCACTTGCCTCCGGTACCCACGACATATTCGGGGAAGTTCAGCCCGACCGCCTTGAGGATGCGGGTGACGCGGTGGATGAACAGGTCGGTGGCAATGCCGCCGGAGTAGTCCCAATAGCGGCGCCACTGGAAATAGCGGTGCGGGTCCCATGGACGCTTGGGCGCCGGTCCCAGCCAGGCGTCCCAGTCGAGATTGACGCCAGGCTTTGCGTCTGGGTCGAGGTCATACGCCCAGAAATCGCCGACATAGTTCCGAGAGTAGTCGATCTGAGCCAGGACCACTTTTCCCAGAGCACCTTCCTGAATGCAGCGGTTCGCCACCTCATAGGACTCATCCGACATTCCCTGCACACCCACCTGGAGCTTCAGCTTGGAGGCGGCAACTTTCTTCACAACCTCCTGAGCCTCCTTGATGCTGTGCGTCATGGGCTTTTCGACGTAGACATGCTTGCCAGCATCCAGTGCATCCAGCGTCATTTGATGATGCCAGTGCTCGGGTGTGGCGATGAGCACGTAGTCCAACTCCTTCCTGGACAGCAGCTCCTTGTAGCGCACGATAGGCTTGGCGCCCGTTTTCTCAGCGAACGCGTCCAGCCGCTTCTGGTAGATATCGCAAACAGCAGCAATCTCGACGTTGTCGCTTTCCTTCATCGTCAGCAATCCAGCCATGTGGCTGCCCGCCATGCCGCCGCAGCCAATGATGCCAAGGCGCACTCTTTCATTCGCGCCATCAATAGCGGCGTAGCTCCGAGCGGTCCAGGCATGGGCCAAAGTTGCCGTGAGCGCCGTTTGCGAAAGGAAGTCTCTTCGAGTAATTGCCGAGCTCATGATTTTGTCTTTCTCCTTGCTGAGGCGAAGGTATAATGCGGCATTCCGTAGGGGCACGACTTCAGCGTCGCCAATCACCAACAGACAGCGCCATCAATCCACTCTGTAGGCTGATAATATCGGCAATGATCGAGCGGTTCCAAGACTTTTTCCTGTGGCTGACGGAGTTTCATGAATTGTCTTCCAACCAAGGCCTTGCTGATTGATGCCGACGACACGCTCTGGGAGAACAATATCTATTTCGAGCGGGTGCGAGAACAGTTTCTTCAATGGATGGAGGCACTCGGATTCCGTTCTGGGGACGTGCAGGAGGCTTTCACCCAGATTGAGCATGTCAACATTCACAAGAATGGCTACGGCGGAGAAAACTTTATCGCGTCGTTGAAGGACACCTACTTCTTCTTTGAGCCGGACGCCAGTGCCCGCGCACACGGACTACAGCACATCGATGCCATGGCAGAAACGGTGCGCCGGCATCCGATTCAGCTCCTGGAGGGAGTTCGCGGCAGCTTGGAGCTCTTGAGCCAAAGACACCATACCATCCTGTTCACCAAGGGAAGTCCCGCCGAACAGAACCGAAAAATTGAGGCTTCGGGCTTGGCAGGTTTCTTCAAGGCGATCGAGATTGTGAGGGAAAAGAGCGTCGACGTTTTTCAGGAACTGATCGAGCGCCATCGACTTTCGAAGCCCAATACCTGGATGGTTGGAAACAGCCCCCGGTCTGACATCAATCCAGCCATCGCGGCGGGCATTCGTGCCTTCTATATCCCGCACCCGTGGACGTGGGACCGCGAACGGCAGGATCTTTGTGCTTCGGATCAGGTGACAGTGCTGGATCGTTTCTCCGATCTGCTCGAGCACCTGTAGAATGGAAGCCTTGGAGTCAGATGGCTTTTGATCGCGTAATTCTGATCGTTCTAGACAGCGTTGGCATCGGTGAGATGCCGGATGCTGCTGCATTTGGCGATGCCGGCAGCGACACGCTAGGGCATGTGTGTTCCCATCGCCCCTTGCGCATTCCAAACTTGGAGAGTTTGGGTCTGGGTTGCATCCGGCTGCTAGCGAATATTCAGGCCGTTGCCGAACCGTTGGCTTCGTTTGGGAAGATGGCGCTGGCTTCCAACGGAAAGGACACGACCACGGGACATTGGGAACTGGCGGGCATCGTTTTGGAGAAGGCTTTCCCCACATACCCTGCTGGATTTCCCACAGAAGTGATCGAGGCTTTTGAGGCTGCGATTGGACGCAAAACGCTGGGAAACTGCCCAGCCTCAGGAACCGAGATCATCCAGCGGCTGGGTGCCGAGCATGTTCGCACCGGTTTCCCGATTGTCTATACTTCCGCGGACAGTGTCTTCCAGATCGCGGCGCATGAGGAAGTGATCTCGGTCGCTCAACTCTACGATCTCTGCCGAACAGCGCGGAGCATGCTGAGGGGGCCGCATGAGGTGGGACGTGTGATCGCTCGACCGTTCATCGGCCAGGGCTGCAACTTCCAGCGGACGCCGCGCCGGCAAGACTTTGCGATCCAGCCACCGCCCGACATGCTCCTGGACCAGGTCAAGGATGCAGGACTGGAGTGCGTGAGCGTTGGCAAGATTGCCTCGATCTATTGCGATCGGGGCATCACCCGGAGTTTCAAAACTTCGGGTAACGCCGACGGGATCTCGAAGACACTGGATCTACTGCAGGAGGATTTTCGCGGACTCCTATTTATCAATCTCGTCGATTTCGACATGCTGTATGGGCACCGCAATGATGTGGAAGGTTATGCGCAGGCTTTAGAGGCATTCGATGTCTGTATCCCTGAGCTGAAATCTCGTTTGAAGCCGGGTGATCTCTGTATCCTGACAGCCGATCACGGTTGCGACCCAGTGACGCCGTCAACCGACCATTCCCGCGAGTATGTTCCATTGCTCGCCTTCGGCTCAGCCGTTGCGAAGGCTATGGACTTGGGCACGCGAGCCAGCTTGGCAGATGCGGGACAGACAGTTGCCGAGAACTTCGGTTTGCGCCTCCGGCGAGGAAACAGCTTTTTGAGAGAGTTGATGCAGTGAACAAATTCCCCCTTAGCTAAAGGGGGCGGCGCGAAGCGCCTGGGGGCTGTCGGTTTGAACTTTCCAAAAAATTCTGCCTGAAGGCTTCCTCTGCCCTTTCCCTTTTGTCAGGGGAATCCTGAGGGGCCTGTGGTTGCCCAGAAAAGTCATTGGTCATTGGTCAATGGTCATTTGCCATTGGGACTACTGACTGAAAAATGACCGATGACCAACGACAAATGGTTTTGCACCGCTAGACCTCGTATCGTGCTTTCTGTTTCTTTGAAAGAGGTCGCACTCATGGAAAGCCTTGTTCTGAGTGGGCCGTCTTCATGTATGAAACCGGCAGAGATTGACGTAGATATCGATTTAGTCACGTGAGGTCGATTTGAGCATCTTCGGAGATCTGCAGGACCTGTCGCTGGCGGATATCATTCAGATCATTGCTGGCAGCCAGAAGACTGGAGTCCTTTACGTCAATGCCGACGAAGGACGCAGCACCATTGTTTTCAAGAACGGCTTTGTGGTCTCAGCGTCCAAGCCGGATTTGGCGATTCGGCTGGGGCAGCTGTTGCGTCGGGAAAACCAGATCTCCGAGCTTGAATTGGAGATGTGCCTCAAGGAACAGCAGCAAACCAACAGACCGCTCGGTGAAATTCTGTTGGAGCGGTCTCTGGTAACCCGCGATCAGTTGCAGAGCCTGATGAAGCTTCAAGTCATGGAAACGGTGAATGAAATAGTGAATCTCACGGAAGGTAGCTTTAGTTTTCAAGCCAACGATCAATTGCCGCCCGATCACATTGCGTTTGATGCACAACATTTGCTGCTGGACGTCGCCTTCCTACAGGACACCACGGGTCACAAACGGGAAGCTGTCGATGAGGGGTCATTTTCCCCACAGAACTTGATTGCAGGGATGGACGACGATGTGTCCTTCGAAGAGCGAGGAGAGAAATACGGCCAGAACTCATTGATCTCTTTGGTTCGAGAATTGGCTGAAGAGCTTGCTCGTCCGAAGGACTCAACGGAAGTGTCGCTCTTGGTGTTGCGGCTGGCTTCGGAATGTTTTGACCGTTGTTTGTTCTTTGTGGCCAAGGCAGACTGCCTTGTGGGTTGCGGTGGTTTTGGCTTCAGCTTGCAGTCGGAAAGCCAGCAGTCTTCCATGGAACGTATTGTTATCCCGTTACGTGAGGCTTCTATCTTTGGAATGGTGTATGAAAGCAAGAAAGTCTATCGAGGAACATTGCTGGAGGGTGCGTGGGGGCGTGATTTGATTGCGAAACAATCGGCTCGGCTTCCCAATGAAGTCATCGTTCTACCCATCGTTTGCCAAGACGACGTGATCGCCATTCTCTACGGCGACAACGGAGTTGGTCAGGGAGACATTCCCTCGGCAGAGCTCTTGGAAATTTTTTTGCTACAGGCGGGTATGGCTCTGGAAAATGGCCGACTGCGCGAGAAGTTGTTGCAACTCACAACCGCCATCAACTTGCCCGTTCGTTCGTGAGCAATGGGTGCCGCCTTTCAAGCTCCAAGACCGGTCTAGTCTCAAGTCCAGTACGCACTTAAATAGTCCTGCCGCGCGTGCACTCTGCCGCGTCCTGAGGAAAAACTTTGCCCCAGCTTGACGCCGTCTGGCAGATAGGGTAAAAGAATTTCCTTTTCCCTGGGATCTCTGAAGCGCCTTTCCCCTTCACTCATCTAACTTGTTTCGAATCAATCCAGAAATTTGGTCTGGGGGGGCTCTCTTTTGGATGGTTGATTGCACCTCTCTTGATGAAGTGTGAGTAGGCGATTGATTTTTCAGCGCTTGAGTGAGTGAGTTTCTTTTCCAAATCAATTTAGGGATTCTTCCCTTTGACACAATTCAAGCTGAACAGAGCTGCTCCGGCGGAGTCGCCCCAGTATCGGCAGTTGAGGCAGTCATTCGAAGAGCTGGCGGAGCTGGTTGGGCTGAACCTGGTGGTCTACGACAAGGACAGCTACCTGCTTGGCGACTGCAAGTCGAACCCCATCTGTAGCTCCATACAGACGTGTGACGAGGGGAGGCGTTTGTGTGCGCGTGACTGCGGTGGCATGTTGGACCAGGCACTGCAGAGTGGCGAATTCGCGTCGTTCAAATGCCACGCCTCACTCTACAGCTTCGCTGCGCCCGTTCGTGTCGAAGGGCAGGTGCAGTTCGCGGTATTAGGTGGCCGCGTATTCCGGAGTTATCAGGATTTTTCTGCCTTCACCAAGGTCGCTCCCGAGTATGGAATCAAGGATTACTTTTTTGAGGATTGGAATGATTCACGGCGCTTTGAGAACGCCGAATATTTCGAGCGGGCCGTCCGTTTTATTCAGTCGATGGTCGATTCGTTGTCCAAGGGATCGCTGCAGGGTGACAAAGCCCGCAAGAGAACGGACCAAATCAGTACCTTGTACGATCTGTCGAGCGTATTGCCCTTGGAGGCGACTCCCGACAGGATCTTCCATCTCGTCTTGCAGGCGATTGGCGTTCTGTTCGACATCGAGGGAGCGTCGGTTCTGCAGGCGGCCGACGAGGGAAAGACGTTTCGAGAGCTGTGCTCCTACGGTTCGTTGCTGGCCCGGGGCCAGGAGATCCGACTTGCCGACCATGCCGGATTTGAGGAACTGAGCCACGGCGAGGTGCAGTTTATCGACGATACCTACCCGATCTTGCGGCTGGGATATCCGGAGACGGTGCGCAGCATCCAAAGCATCCCAGTCATCCACGGGAACCGCCTGGCCTGGGTGCTGCAGATCTACAACACCGTTCTAGATCCGGAAAATGTCGAGATCTTGTTGGCGTATTGCCGACATCTGGCGGTTGTTCTCGAAAACGTGTTGATGAAGCAAGAGGCACACGGCAATCAAAGCGTGCTGTCGGTGGTCACCGATTTCAGTCAGGCGATTGGAGCGCAATTGGAGTCACCCGGACTCTATCGTGCCATCTTGATGAAGACGGCTGAACTGGCGGGCGCTGAACAAGCCTCGCTGATGATCTTTGACGAGACCACACAGGAACTGTCCATTAAATGTGTCAAAGGCCTGAACGAGAAGATTGTGCAGAATTTGAGGGTTAAGCCAGGGCAGGGGATTGCGGGATTGGTCTTCGAGACAGGCCGATCGCTGTTGGTTAAGAATGTGGACCAGGACCCGCGTTTCACCGACCGGCAGCGGGCCCGATACAAGACCAAATCGCTGATCTGCGTTCCACTTCGAATCGACCAGCGCAAGATTGGCGTGATCAATCTGACCGACAAAACCGGAGATGGCTTTGACGAGAACGATCTCAAGCTGGTCGAATCGGTTGCGAGTCACGCGAGTGTGGCGCTCGATCGAACAGACTATTACAAGATGTCGGAGGATTTGCGGAAGATCTCGATTACCGATTCGTTGACCGATTTATACAACCGCAGGTTCTTTCAAGACCGGATCAATGAAGAAATCGAACGCTCTCGCCGCCACGGGCTGCCCGTTTCCCTGATCATGCTCGATATCGACAATTTCAAGCAGTACAACGACACCTATGGGCATTTGGCCGGCGACGAGGCTTTGCGCCTCACTGCGGCAACCATTAAGAACTCTGTGCGCAATATTGATCGTGTGGCCCGCTATGGCGGCGAGGAATTTGCGGTCATCCTTCCCATGACCGAGATCGCCGCCGCGCGCGATATTGCAGAACGAATTCGTAGTGGGGTGGCTGGCCGTTACTTTCCGGATGACGCGTTGCGCGCCACCGTGAAGCTGACGGCCAGCCTGGGGATTGCAAGTTTTCCACTGCATGCCGACAACCTCTTCGATCTTGTTGGCAATGCCGACAAGGCCCTTTACATTGCCAAGGTGAACGGCAAGAACCGTGTGGCTGTGTTTGACAAGCTGCGCGCGACGAAGAATGTTGGCGGCCAGAGCTAAAGGTGTGCGGGAGCGGTTCCAGGCTACCCCGAATAGCCACATTTTCGAAGATAGATCAGTGTGTTTGATTGCGTTTCCGTCATTCCCGCGAAAGCGGGAATCCACGTTTTTTCGAGGGAAGACTGGATTCCCCTTTTCGGGGGAATGACGAAATAGTGCCCATTAGATTCAACAGACCAAGGATCTGCATCCAAATTGGGGAACTCAAGCCCACAACCCAGTCTCTTAAACGTCTTGCCCGACGAAGAGTTTTTTGCCAGGAAGGCAGAGGTCCAGCAGTTGTTTCATGCCGGTCTCGACGTGGCGCGTGGACTGCAGTCGAGTTGCTTTTTGAGCGGCCAGCGCAAGAGCGGTAAGACCGAGATTCTCAAGCGAGCGTACCAGCGGCTCTTTTGGGAACAGGAAGCAGTGATCCCCTTCTTCGCGTCGCTGCCAAAATCCATCCCGTCTGCTGAAGTCTTTTGCCGCGAGTATTTCCTGACCAGCGCGCTGCAGTGCATCGGGTTCCTGAAGAAAGACGCCCGGTTGGTGGCTTCCGAGAAACACGATCTCAACCGGATCGTGCAGCTCGCTTACGAGAGCAAGCTCTCCTGGCTGACGGACGCGATCGACCACTTTCACCAGTTCACAAAGAACAAGGATCTTCAGGCGCTCGCACACCTGTCCATCCTGTTTCCTTCCAGCATCGCCTCTCGGACGGGGATGCATGCCTTCGTCTTCGTAGACGACTTTCACCATCTGGCCTCGGTGGCTTCTCCGGACGAGAGGTTGCTGCTCACTGCGGATTTCCTCCGAGCTCTCGAATCGCGGCAAGCGCCCCATTGTTTGGCGGGGGCCTCGAAGCCGCTGTTCCAGTCGCTTTTTCGCACCGCTGAGCTCCCGGGTTGCGTTGAAGTCATCTCGCTGCGGCCCCTGCGCCCAGCCGAAGCACAAGAGATGCTGGAAGGGCTTTGCCGCCGTTTCGACGTTGCTCTTGACAAGGAGATCAGCACTTTCATTGTCGAGCAACTGAACTGCAATCCGTTCTATCTGCGATCGCTCGTCCAGACCGCGCGCCGCGAGGCGAAGGACCTGGATTCAGCACGCCAGTTTGCCAGCCTCTACAACGTTGAGTTGATGGAAGGCGGACTTCAGCTTTATTTCAACAGTCTGCTTCACTCAACCCCGCTGACTGCGGTTGAGCGCATCAAGGCGCTGGAGTTTTTGCACTACTGCGCTCATGCCCCGCTCGAGTTTGCTGCGCTGCACTATCTCAAAGGTCGCGAGCTGTCTGAAGGTGTGGACTTTGAAGCGATCCTGAACGCGCTGGCCTCATTGGGGCTCATCGACTACAGCTTTGGTGTCGTATCCGCACTGCGCGATCCCGTTCTGAAGGATTGGGTTGCTTGGAACTTCAGCCACAAGGTTGGTGGAGCCGAGCTGGCACGCGTTCAGTCTGACCTCACTTCCGGGCTGCTTCGAAAGTTTGGGCAGACGCGCCAATCTCGCGCACAGATAGAGGTCCTCAAAACACTAGAGACCGTGTTGCAAGGGATGAACTGCCAGAGCGTGCCGTTGGGCTGGTTCAGCTACGCACAGCATATTGGCCCCGAAGAAGCGCCAGCCTTTCAAAAGACAGCCGCGGTGCGCGGGGAGGAGATGGTCCTGCCCGAGGTGATTTCTGTGTCCGTCCCGAGGAATCTGGGGTTGACCGGTGACGAACCCCCGGGTGAATTGGTGCTGGCACGAGGTTTTGACCGGGGGGTCTATTCGGACGACGCTGAAACGGTGTGGCTGGCGGGCTCGGTAGCGGGAGCAGCTGGACTCAACGAGATACAACGGTTCCATCGACAGTGCGAGGCCATCAAGCGGCAGGAAGGATTCAAGCGAACGCAGTTTTGGCTGGTGGCCGAAGAGAAGTTCAACCAGGCTGCCATGAGCTTTGCCGAGTCGCAGGGCCTGTTCACGTCCAGCCTCGAGCAGCTCAGAATGTTGGCTCAAGAGATACTGACGCAAGAGGATGCCATTCCAGAACCGGAAGACCGTAGGGAGCCGGACAACTATGAAATCACGATTCCGATGTCAGCTAATAGCGAGCTCGTGGCTGTGCGCGCCTTTGAACAAATTGCAGAAGGGATTGACTTCAGTGAGAAGGCCAAGGGCCAGGTGCGCATGGCTTTGATGGAGGCCTGCATTAATGTCAAGGAAGCCTTCGCCGGCGACACCGGCAAGGTTCACCTGGGCTTTAGGATTGCGGAGGACCTCCTGTCGGTGCGGCTGCGGCCCGAAGGCGTTGTCGGCGCGGAAACCGATCTCGTCAAGGCCTGGGGCATGAAAATGCTGAGGACGCTGATGGATGAAGTCAAACTCCATCGAACAGCCCAAGGCTTTGAGCTGGTGATGGTGAAGCGATCGACTGCAGCCGCAAACGCCAAAGGCGAAGCTGTCTAGGCGAAAGCGCGCGTCGGTCCCGCCAACTCGCGATTCTCAAATTCTTTTGGTCCAAACCTTCAACGTCCAACCCCCTCAGTGCAGTTTTTCCAAAAAAATAATTGCGCTGCCGCCGATTGTTGCTAGAGTTGCACAATCCTTCGATCGTTATTTGAGCTGAGTCGGCTGGCCTCAAACTCTCAGCGGTGGTCTGGGTCTCATTCTCAAAGCACCTTGCCAGACCGCAATCGTGGGAGCCTCGCCGTAGCGTTCGTTTTCTGCTGGTCTCTCTCATTGTCGCGCCACAGAGTCGATGGGGTGTGCTGGAATGAGACTCGGCATCGATTTCGGAACCACCCGCACCAGAGTTGCCGCCGCAATCAACGGAAATTATCCGCTGATTGACTTTTTCCCGGAGGACGGATACCACCAGAATTGGTATCCATCTCTTATCGGAGTTCGCAACGACCAGGTGACTTTTGGCTTGGCTGCCCAGGCGGTGCAATACGATGAAGAATGGGAATTCTGTCGGTCGATCAAGCGCCTTCTGAGTGACTGGAATCCACAGACCATTCTAGCGGTCGGGCCGGTAAAACGGACACTGTTGGACTGGCTGACGGGTTTTCTGGCGGGCCTCCGAGAAGACTTGTTGAGTCATAGCAGCCTGCAAGTAGGCCCCTCGGAACCGCTCGAGGCAGTGGTAGGCATTCCCACCAACAGTAATAGCAATCAACGCTTTCTCACGCTTGAGGCTTTTCGTCGCGCCGGCTTTCAGGTGGTCGGAATGCTCAACGAGCCGTCTGCGGCCGGGCTCGAATACGCTTACCGCTATCGTCCATCAGACCGTCAGAGCAATAGAGAGCATCTGGTGGTCTATGATCTCGGAGGCGGTACTTTCGACACTTCGGTTATTTTCATGAACGGGCGGGAGCATGAGGTCATTGGCAGTGAAGGCATAACGCGCCTGGGAGGAGATGACTTCGACGCGCTTCTCATGGAATCGGTGTTGTCCCGGTACTGGCCGTCGGGCTTCATCCGAAAACGACTCTCCCTGGCTTTGTCTGGGATATTGACTCCTCCCTTCGGGCCAATGGTCCGCTCTTCGTTTTTGAATGTCTGCAGGGAAGCCAAAGAAGCTCTGAACCCAAACACACGAAAAATCATGGTGGATCTCAGCCAGGTGAGTCCGGCTTTGGATACGGTGCTTGTCCCAATTTCTGTGTTTTACGAGAAATGCGATCCGTTGATCGCACAAACCATTCAGGCGACGGAAGCAGCCCTGCAGGGAGCGCTGGGGGAACGCGCGTCAGAGCATGAATCGCTCGCTGCTGTTTATCTGGTCGGCGGTTCTTGCGGGCTTCCGCTCCTGGCACGATCGCTCAGAGAGCATTTCGGCCGGCGCGTTTGCCGATCACCCTATCCTTTCGCTGCCACCGCGATGGGACTCGCGATCGCCGCAGATCACGGGAGCGGTTACCGCTTGACCGAGCAGTTTAGCCGTCACTTTGGGGTGTGGCGCGAGACAGAGGGCGGTGCAACAATGGTCTTTGACCCGATTTTCCCGAAAACCACGGCGCTTCCAAGGCCAGGTCAGCCACCGCTTCGGGTGACGCGAAACTATCATCCCGTGCACAACATTGGACATTTCCGGTTTCTGGAGTGCAGCGGCTTGAAGGATGCTCACCAGCCAGACGGGGATGTCGTCGCTTGGGATGAAGTCTACTTTCCCTTCGACCCAACTCTAGCCGAAGCTGGGCGTTGCCTGGAGCGAGAGGAAATTCGGCGTTGGAGGAAGGCGCAGCTGGTTTGCGTTGAAGAATCCTATGAGTGCGATGCGGAAGGAATCATTACAGTAACCATTAGGAATCAGACGACGGGCCAGAGTCGGACCTTCCGTATCCGGCAGGAACCGCAGCCCACTGCTCGCAAGTCGATGACGGCGACTCCGGCAGTCAATTGATGCAAAGGCCAACAGAGCCGCGGAATTGGCGTGGCCGGTGATCAGCCACACCCTTCACTTCCACCGATTTGACAATCCCCACTCCCTTTGCGAACATCCATCGCGGACCGGGGAGAGTTCCAATCTGCATGCCAAACCGATGGATGCCGTTGTGGGTTGCGCTTTGTTTGAGTGCTGCCTGCACGCAGAATCCTGCGCTGAAGGTTACCGCGCCGCCGGTCACGATCTACGTTGCGGCAGCCTCGGATCTCACACCCGCATTCACCGAAATTGGTAGCCGGCTCGGATCGAACAAACCTATCAAGACGGTCTTCACCTTCGGTTCGTCCGGCCTGCTTTCCAAGCAGATTGAGCAGGGTGCCCCTTTCGATCTCTTTGCTTCTGCCAGCGTAGCATTCGTCGACAGGCTCGACTCCCTAGAATTGGTCCTCAAGGGCAGCCGGCAGACTTTTGCGCAAGGCCGGCTTGTGATCTGGCAGCGGCAGGACGCAGTTACTCCAGTCAACTCGCTTGAGGATCTGGCCATACCTGCGATTCATCGTATTGCCATTGCCAATCCGGAACACGCTCCGTATGGCCTCGCGGCTCGACAGGCCTTGGAAAACAAAAAACTTTGGGAGGCAGTGAAAGAGAAGATCATTCTCGGAGAGAATGTGGCTCAAGCGTTTCAGTTCGCGCAAACAGGCAATGTGGATGCGGCAATCGTTGCGCAGTCCCTGGCAACGCGGCCGCAAGGCCGCGCCACTCCAGTGGATCCAGCAGCGCATGCCCCGATCGATCAGACGCTGTGCATCCTCCGCCGCAGCCCGCAGTCTGAAGCGTGTCGACAGTTTGTTGAGTTTCTTGTATCCGCAGAAGGGCGTGCGATCCTGCAACGATACGGTTTTGTTGTCGAACGAAAGTACTGAGTCCGGGTACTGAGTGCTGAGTGCTGAGTACTTACAACAAATGACGACTAAACTGACTAAATGCTAAGCGCTCTTTCTACCATCGACTGGTTTCCGATTCAGCTCTCGTTTCAGGTCTCGACCCTGGCCACAGCTATCGCCTTGGTCTTTGGCGTGAGTCTCGCTTGGGTGCTGGCGCGCCGGCGATTTTGGGGAAAGGAGTGGCTCGATGCAGCCATCACTCTGCCCCTGGTATTGCCTCCCACGGTGCTTGGTTACTATCTGCTGGTGGTTCTCGGCCAGAGGAGTTTTCTCGGACGGGCACATGAATGGTTCTGGGGCTCGCCCCTGACATTTACCCCGGCAGCCGCCGTGGTGGCGGCGACGATTCATGCCTTGCCGCTCATGGTGAAATCGGTGAGAGCGGCGTTTGAAGCGTTGGACCAGCGCATTGAAGATGCCGCTCGCACTCTT
>Ga0180085_1000131_pt1 | contig 24759 bp, 19 predicted proteins | sample EasRiv730_16_10D_FD_123013 | JGI IMG/M metagenome (GOLD analysis project Ga0180085, IMG submission 123013) | Soil microbial communities from meander-bound floodplain in the East River, Colorado, USA - East River metaG ERMLT730_16_10D | ecosystem: Environmental > Terrestrial > Soil > Floodplain ... | reverse complement strand
CGGGTGAGGTGCTTAAGCTCCTCCAGGCTGCGCCGTCGCGACTCGCCAATGCCCTTGTTCAACGTGGCTAGCAGTTGAACCAAGCGAACGTCATTCGGATACGTGGCCAGACCCTGCTCAACTGCCGACCGAGCTGCGATCAAATCCCCAGAAGCTTGTGCCTGACGAGCCTGAGAAATGCGGCGTCCGACAAACTCCTCTCGCCGGCTGTCGGCAGCAAGGGTTCGCAAGCTGAGCGCAAGGCTGTGCGACGCGTCCAGATCCAGCGCCTTCTGGATGAAAGGTTCGGCTGCGCGCCAGTCCGTGTCCACCAGCGAACGGGCTTGCTCTGCGAGAGCATTGACCAGGATCGCTCGAATCACCGGGTTGCGATCGTCGAGCTGTTGAGCCCGCGTCAACACCTCTATTCCTTCTTCGACCTGCTTGGCGGCGCAAAGGGCTTGGCCTTGGGCCAGAAGGTCGCGCGCTTCAGATGCCCGAGCGGCTCCCTGCGAAACCAGCCGTTCCAGCTCACCCAGTTCGGAATCTTGGGGGAACTCTCCTTGGGCGAGTTCTAACAGCTCACTAGCACGCGCATACTCGCCGGATTCGAGATGCAGATCAATCTGTTCCACCCAGCGCGCCTTCGCCGACGACCGAACCTGCAAGTCTCGACGCTTGACGACGCGGTCAATCTCAACATTCAACCCCGGGTAGGGGCTGTAAATCGTTTTGAGAATCTCCCACTGCGCTAGTGACTCCCCATACTGGCCCTGCTCTTCGCACAGTCTTGCCTTCGCCACGATGGAGTTGACCAGGTCGCGTTTGTCCTTCATGAGTCGCAGCGCCGGAGCAAAATAGGTTTCTCCGGGAAAGCGGTCAGCTGCTTCCTTCAAGATGCTGACGCGCCGGTCCAAATCAGGCTCGCCTTCAACCCGACGGTTGATTTCCGCTATCTGGCCAGACACCTCCTGCCGTTGTTGTTCATCGATATCGAACTTCAGCGCCTGAAACAAGGCATGGTTGGGGTACTTGGATAGATGCTGATCGCAGAGAGCGGCTGCCGCCGAAAAATTTCTTTCGGTGAGCAGAGCTCGGGCTTCGGCATAGCCTTGGTTGATGGCGTCATGCTCAGAACGAACCTGGTTGTAGAAGTTTTGATACAGAGTGCCGCTCTCAGGCGCGACAACGTCTGGCGCCCGGCGATCCAAATCGAGCACCTGTTGCAACTTGCTGAGCGCGGCACTGACCTCGCCGTTCTGCCACACACGCATCGCCGCCTGGTAGAGGTCCTGCTTCTGCCGCCTTACCCTCAGATACTCCTGCTCACGGCGGCTCACCTCAGAAAGCAATTGCAGAGCCGCGGTTTCGCTGGGCTTGAGTTGCAGAACATTCTGCAGCGCTTCGCGCGCATGAGCAAAGTCGCAGTGGTCGATATGCTGGCGGGCCAGTCGAAACCAGTCGTCGATCTTGTCTTCGGTACGCCGGCTTTCCGCCGAAGTCTTCAGGCTCAAGGCTTCAGCATTGGTGCTGTCCAGCTGCAGAACTTCCTGGAGTTTTTGCAGGGCTAACGGGTATTCCTGCTCTTCCAGTCGCGTCCGAGCGCTCTGGAGAAGTTGCTGGATGGTTTTCTGCCGCGTGAGCTGGTGAATCTGCGAGTGGAGAGTCGAGATCGCAGGATCAATATGCCCTTCAGCTTCCAACTCACCAAGAATCTCGGAAGCAAACTGATAGTCGTTCTGTTCGAAGGCCTTCCTGGCTCGTTCGACGCGCGGTTGAATGCGGGCCAGATCGAACATCTCTACCGTTTCATTGCGGAACGACTTCAACAAGATCTCCGCAAACTCGCGAGCAGAGGCAAAACGATGCCACGGTTGCTTGGCCAACGCTTTGTGGATCACACGGCTGACAGCCTGGCTGATGGCTGGGTTAAAATCAGACGCGGGAGGCGGGACTTGCCGCAGAATTGCCTCAACCATTTCGCTTTGCGTACGAGCTTGGAACGGGCGTCGAAGGGTGAGCGCCTCGTATGCCACCACACCAAGCGAAAAAATATCAGACAGCGCCGAGAGCGGCTTCATCTCGATCTGCTCAGGCGCCATGTACGCCAGCGTTCCTTTAAGACTCATCGTCGTGCGCGTATCAACGATGTGAGCAACGCCAAAATCGATGATCTTGACCGAATCATCCTCCATCACAAAGATGTTGCTGGGTTTCAGATCGCGATGTACCAGCCCGCGCTCGTGGGCCGCCTGCAGACCGCGGCAGGTCTGCGACACAATCTCCACCACTCGATCCACAGTGAGTCGTTGACTTGAGCTGCGGACCAGGCTCTCGAGCGTGGCACCCGGCAGCAACGGCATGACGAAGTAAGGCTTGCTGGCGCCGTTTTCCTCAAACTCGCCCAAGTCGAAAATCTCGATAATGTTGGGATGGGCCATCGACGCCAGCACGCCGCACTCTTTCTGAAACGTTTCGAGTGCTGCCGGGTCAGGAATGTCCCGAATGGTCTTAAGGGCAACATCTCGCCGGATGACGGTATCGTAGGCGCGATACACCACTCCCATACCACCCTGCCCGAGAATTTCCTTGATCTCGTAACGACTCTTCAGCTTCGCCTGGGCTGCCATAAGGAATGCCCCTCGATGGAGGTCTGCATCAGCTATTTGGAATTGGCTTACGACTGGAGGATCGATCCCCGCCTGCTGGAAGTGAGAAACCTGGCCCTTTTGTGCCAAACGCTGTCAACATGCTTGAGGGTTTCGGAAGCCCAGAGGTAGGACGCGATGTGGATTTTGAGGTTTGGTGGGCAGTTTGTCAATGCCCTTTCGATGCGGGCCACTGGCTAAAGAGATGAGTTTCTTTGGCCTCAATGAGCCCCTTCAGGCTCATTCAGGGAGGGTGCTCGTCACCTGACTCTCTGCAACCTTTGCCCCAGCTATGGCTTGCGCAAGCGAGCGATGGTTTCCAGGTGGTGTGTTTGCGGGAACAGGTCGAGCAGATCCAAAGACACAATTTCGTAGCCTGAAGAGAGCAGTATCCTCAGGTCGCGCGCCAGGGTTGCAGGGTCGCAGGAAACGTAGACGAAATTGCGACAGCTCAGGTGTGCGATGGCTTCAACGGTTGTTTTGGGCAATCCTGACCTGGGAGGATCGATGAACAGCAGATCACATGGGCCGGCTCGCCAGCGGCCCGCCCGAAGGGCAGCGGACAGATCGGAGCCAGAGATTCGGCAATTCCGGACCCAGTTCTCTCGCAGGTTTTCTTCTAAGTCTTCAACCGCAAACGGGTTACCTTCCACCACTTCGACTTGCTCAAAATTCCTCGATAGCGGGATCGTGAAAAAACCGACCCCAGAGAAGAGTTCCAGCGCACTCTGACCAGCCAAGCCCTGCGTCGCCGTGCGCTGCAACAAGGACAGCATGGGATCATTCACCTGGAAGAAGGAACCAGTGCTTACTCGGTATCGGAAGCCGCCGGCGGTCTTCCAGACAAATCCTGCGCCGCACAGCAGGTGACTTTGCCCTTTGGAATCGATCAGTGAGACGCTGAATCCATGCGACGCAAGAGATTCCTTGGCAGATTCCATCTGCAAAAGGACCTCGCTGAGGTCACGGGGGACGTCACGCAAAGCCAGTGTAACCAGGCATTCCTTGTCATCGCCCCAGAAGACCTCCACCTCATCCACTCGAGTGGCGATCTGCGGCACGTTGGCTAGTTGCGTTCGCAGGATTTCCAATTGCTCCCACAACGCTTTCGATGCAATAAGACAGGTCTCGACGGCGCACACTTCATGTGAGCCCGTTTTGTAGAAGCCCCATGAAAGGCCTTCCCCTGACTGGACTGGCTTGAGCTGGAGACGGTTGCGATAGCCCGACAACTCGCTGGCGTGCAAACGTATTTGAGACGGCTCCACGTGAACCTTGCCAACACGCCGCAATGCATCAATCAGCATATCCTGCTTCGCAGCAAGCTGCTGCGAGCCTGACATCTGCTGGAAGTCGCAGCCGCCGCAGGATCCAAAGTAAGGACACGGAGGAGAAACACGCTCAGGAGAAGAATCGACGAGGCGCGACTCCAAGACTTCAAGGTATCCTCTGCGGTCTGTCCAACGTAACACTTCCAAATGATCCCCAGGCACGGCCAAGGGAGCGAACACAGCCTGGCCCTGATGAAACCCAATTCCCCGCCCCCCGGGGACAATACGTTGGATGTCCAAGACAAAAGGATCTGACATTCTCGTGCTGAGATCCTCAAGTGATCGTTATTTCCAAGGGAGCATCTCATGCCGCCAGGCGGCACACATTCGATGGAAATTTGGGAGCCGCTCTCCGAGCGGCGATTGGTCGTCTCAACCAAGGCACTGAGATCGCCGCTGGGACAGCGGCTCCCACCCTCCACTTTGACTTCGTGATGAGTCCATCCGACTGCCAACAATCAGGCTCGGCAGGAGCCCCGCCCTCCCAAGTCTAGTTTCCTGCTATTAATTCAGCGGCATATAGAACAAGCTTAGCCGCGGCACGCCAAAGCGCTCCAAAAGTTTCTTGCTCATCATTTTTTTCTCCAGCATGGCCAGATGCTCGGCCTTCAGGCCGCGCCGGTGACGGTTGAGTTCTTGATTTACCTCGGTACGCAGTCCCAAGAGTACTTCGTCGCTAAGAGCCGCAAACAAGCTCGCGAGGATCCTGTCCTCAAGCATCGACAGACGCATTTCGAGCTGCTCAAAGTCCAACTGGGTTGACGCTATCACTTCCTCTTTCAGCGACTGCAGAGTTTCGGCAATTGACTCGAAGAACCCGTTCGCCAGAGAAAGACCTTCCCGGCGGATTCTCCCGGAAACCTGAATTAGCTGACCGGCTGTGCGTTCCATCATTTGAACCAGATTCTCTCGCTCGCTCTGATCCTGCCTGGAAGCCAAATCGCCAGCCTCATGTTTTCCCACCGCGCTTTCCTGAAACCGCTCGAATTCAGAGAGAATGGCCTGGGCACAATAGGAGAGGGAGTTCACTTTCTGCACTTTGCTTTGTCTCTTCGCCTGCTTCGCGAAGGCAGCCTCCATGCCGCGCAGCACGACCTCCAAAGGAATACCGGAGTCCTGAAACGACTCGATCAAAGCCCAATCCAGCGGCGAAAGCAGTGTGACCGTTCCCCGGCACTGCTGCCAGTGTTCTTCAATTTCTGTGAAGTAGTTGAAGTAGTTCTCCATTGCAAGTTACAGAGCACAGGGGACAGAAGTACTGTATCCTGTCCCCTTTTCCCTCAAATCTACTTGTTCCTCTCATAGATCAGCCGCAGTCCTTCCAACGTCAGATCGGGATCGATCTGTTGAATGCGGGCCGAGCCTGTTCCAATCAACGTGGCGTAGCCGCCGGTTGCGACGATCTTTGTCTTCGTGCCGAGTTCGTGAAGCATCCGTTCCAGAATGCCATCGATCATTCCGATGTAGCCGAAATAAAGGCCCGACTGAATGCTCCCCACAGTTGAAGTGCCAATGACCTTGGCTGGCGCCTTAATCTCAACTCTGGGCAACCGGGCGGTGCGGGCAAAGAGCGCTTCGGCAGAAATGCCGGGTCCGGGCGTGATGACGCCCCCTAAATATTCACCTTTCGCCGAGATGGCATCAAAGGTCGTGGCGGTGCCGAAGTCGACCACAATCACCGGCCCGCCGTACCTCTCGTAGGCGGCCACCGCATTCACAATCCGGTCAGCACCGACGTCAGCGGGGGAATCGTACAATACCGGCATTCCGGTTTTGACACCCGGCTCCACAAACAGCGGCTTCAACTTGAAATACTTGAGCGCCATCTGTTCCAACACCGAATTCAGCGGCGGAACGACCGAAGCGATCACGATATGTTGGATTTTGGAGACCTCCATTTCGGCCAAAGCGAATAGATTGCGCGCCAGGATGCCGTACTCATCTGCGGTTTGGCGCTGTTTGGTTTCGAGCCTCCAGTCGGCCGCCAGCCGGTTGCCATCAAACACGCCCAGCACGGTGTTGGTGTTGCCAATATCAATCACCAGCAGCATTCGTTACCTCCAGGCGACGATATCGCCGCTCATCACTTCCTCCACGCGGCCGTCAGCCAGTGTCACTTTCAAATTCCCCAACTCGCTCAGGCCGGCCGTCTGCCCCTCAAGCTTCGTCCCGCTGCCCAGATCAACCGTGACCTGCTTTCCAAAAGCGAATGAGGAGCGATCAACCCACCGTCGCAACACCGTCGCGAGGCTGCCTCGCTGCAAATCATCATAGAGAAGTTCAAATCTCAGCAGGAACTCGCATAGCAAGGCGACACGGGAGTAGGTCTGCTTTCCTTCGATACACAACGAAGTGGCGCGCTGACCAAGCTCTTCAGGGAAGACAGAATGATTGACATTGATGCCGATTCCAACAATGACGTACTGGATCTCGTCTCTTTCCGCCTGCATCTCTGAAAGGATACCGCAACACTTGTGACCGCTCAGCAAAAGATCGTTCGGCCACTTGATATCGGCGTTCAGCCTGCAGGCCTGCTCAATCGCTTCGCTGCCTGCCACGGCCGCAACCAGAGTCAAACTCGCAGCGTCGCGCGGCTTCAGTGCTGGCCGGAGGAGAATAGAGGCATAGATGCCGGCACCCCGTTCAGAAAGCCAGGATCTCCCCAAACGTCCTCGGCCCTGCGTCTGCTCCTCGGCCAGAACGAGCGTCCCCTCCGGAGCGCCTTGCTCCGCGAGTTGGCGACCAGCATCGTTGGTGGAACCCGTTTCGAGGAAATGATGAATGGTTTTTCCAAGGCGGTGGGACTTCAGGCGTGGATATATGAATTCGGGCAGGAGAAGGTCTTGAGCCATGAGGGCCCCTGTCGTTTTCGCCGATGGGCCTTTCGGCTACGAGCACGAGAGCGACGACGACGACGATTTTCAAGAAAGCTACATCTTTAGCTCAAGGCTGATATCTGTCGACTTAAAGGAATGCGTCAGAGCTCCAACCGAAATGAAGTCCACTCCGGTCAGCGCGTATTCGCGTACGTTGCCGAGATGAATGCCGCCTGAAACCTCCAGCGGAACGCGGCCGCTGGTTTGCTGGACGGCTTCTTTCACCTGGCCAGGTGTCATATTGTCCAGCAGAATGGCATCAGCACCAGCATCCAGCGCTTGATTCAGTTCCTCGAAGGTCGTCACTTCAATCTCGATCTTCTTTAGATGATCGATCGCGGCCCGCGCCTTGCGGATGGCTTCCGCAACGCCTCCAGCGGCGGTGATATGGTTTTCTTTGATCAGAACCCCGTCTGATAAGCCGAAGCGGTGGTTCTTGCCGCCACCCATCCGGACAGCGTACTTTTCAAGTGCCCTTAGGCCGGGTGTGGTCTTGCGCGTATCGAGAATTGTTGTTCCCGTGCCGGAGATCGCCTCCGCAAACTGCCGCGTGAGGGTGGCGACGCCGGAAAGCCGCTGGAGAAAGTTCAATGCAACGCGTTCACCCGAAAGCAGCCGCGCAGCGGGGCCAGCAACGCTTCCAAAGATGCTGCCCTTGGCGACCGCATCGCCGTCGCGACAGGCACTCTCAACCGTAATCCTCTCCGAGACGTGGTGAAATGTCCTGACAACAACCGGCCAGCCCGCCAGAACGAAGTCTTGCTTGGCAACGAATTCGCCGCGAGCCTTCATGTTAGGACTGACGACAGCTTGAGTTGTGATGTCGCCGAAACCCAGATCTTCCTGGAGAGCGATAGAAATAATGGAATCCAAAATTTGGAGATCGAGTTCGAGCATAAGGAGACCAGGAACCGTGCGGGATGCCACAGAGTCACGGAGACACAGAGAACTCTGATGACTGCCAGACGGCACATCAACTTGAATAACTATGAGCGCGTCGAGAGTGAGCCGGGGCTTTTCTTCTGCTTCTCTTGCCACGAGCAAGCTTGCTCTGTGCCTCGGTGTCTCTGTGGCGAACTTCAGTGCTGCTGCAGCTCACTCAAAACTTCCGGAATGCGACGGGTATTGTACTCGCGTTGATAGCGACGATGAACTTCGGTATTAGGATACCTCTCGGTTTCCGGGTATGGGTACTTTGACATTCCGTGAAACGGCAATGGCGTCACGGTATCAGAAGCGGCAGAATGCAGGTCCATGTCTTTTCCAAACCCGTCCGCATAAAGGAAGAACGTTCGCTTCCAGCCTGTTGGCAAAGGTGGCAGGGAGGCTGCTGCAAAGTCGATCTGGATTTCATCCCCGTTCCGCATGATGACGTAGCGGTCGTCCCTTGAACCCAGCAAAGGAGTGACGTCACCAAAGCGCGTGTAGTCCCCGGCATGGCTCTTCCATGGGGCGACCGGATCAATCCAGTCGTAGTCGTAGATCAGCGGACGCTTTCCATCGGGACTGTACTCACGGGGAAAACCCGCATATCGCAGATCAGCATTCAGCGGTGAAAGCCTGTGCACCTTGTGGTCGGCAGCCCCCGCAAAGGTATTGACTAGAATTTGGTCCCAATAAATGCGCATGCTGGTGACGATGCGAACCTCGCGGCTGCCCGCGGGCAACTTGCCGGTCAAATCGACAACCATGGTTTTTGGAAGTCCTGCTGGAAAGCCCATCCTTGGAATGACAGTCTCCCATTGACCCTGCCCGTTTCTTGCCTGCAGGTAAGGCGGCACCAGCTTCGCCCCGGTCTGCGATGCTTTGAAGTTGGCCGTCGAGTCTGCATAGTCGATCCAGGCTGTCATGAGCAACTGAAGCTGCGACGCTTTGGCAACATCACCTAAGTCCAATGTCAACGAATGCTCTTCAGCGTAGCCTTTGTAGGGCAACAGCTTGAAATCCCGAGGTGTGTCTCGATCGATCTTGGTCAGCAGAGGTAAAACATCGTGGCCCTGACGATCCCAAGCTTTTTTGGGCGGGCGGGCATTTTGAGCGGCAAAGAGCTTGAACTCGGGAAACGGTGGACCCGGCATGAGTCTTTCGTTGGGGAACAGTTCAACGCCAGCCGGATGATCGACAGCAACCAGTTCAGTCTGATCGATGAACAAGACCTCTTCCAGCTGATTGTTCATTCGCAGTGAGTACCGACCATTCTTCAGCTTCAACTGCGCGTCTGTCACTCGAACATACTCATCGGTGTCTGGTGTGTTGTATGTCCCAGGTGCCAGAAGATAGCCAATGGCGCAACCGCCGAGAAAATCGGTGACGAACTCGTATTTCTTTCCGTTCCACGTGTAAAGCAGCGGACACGAAGTCCCCTTGCGATCCAGCTCCTGAATGACCTTGGTCTGGTTCACCGGCAGGTTGATCTCAGACTGGAGCACTCCGCCTGGCCAGAGCAAGCGCAGCGCATCGACTGACTTCAGTTGCCCAAGGCCGAAGAGCACCTCGGGCGGGCTCTGGGAGAGATAGCCGCTGCCTCCATTCACCTCGACCTTCTGCCAGAGAGCTCCTGACTTGACTTCAACCTTGGTGCCAATGCCCGACTTGTTGCTGTTGGTGCCTTGCAACCGCACCTTGATCCAGTTGTTCTGATTGCCGCCGTCATTCCGCAGCAGCACGGGCTTGCCACCGTTCACGGTCAGCAGGATGTCCGTGTCGCCATCATTGTCGTAGTCGCCAAACGTGGCGCTGCGATAGGGTTTGCCGGCAAACTGGTCAAGCCCTGTCTTTTTAGTCACGTTGGTGAATTTCCCATTCCCCTGATTCTCCCAGAGCTCTGGTCCTACACCCTTGGAATTCGCGTCGTCAGTAGACTGGCCTCCATTCACCAGGCAGAGATCCAGATCGCCATCATTGTCATAGTCAAAGAACTGCGACATCCAACCGGTGGCACTCCTCACAGGCAAGTTGTCGTATGTCAGAAAGACCGGCTGATCGAACCTGCCGTTTCCAAGGTTCGGCACCAGAAGCGTTCCACCCGTAGTTCGACGAGTGACGGCGAAATCCACCCAGCCGTCCTTGTTATAGTCACCAACCGAAACACTAAACGGGTTCAGGGAACTCATGACGAGGTCGTGGTCTTTCGAGATAACATCTTGAAACGTGCCGACCCTCTGATTGCTGTAAAGGTGGTTACCTTGCCGTTCGCTGGCCACCCAGAAATCAATATCTCGCCGGTTGTCGAAATCGGTGAAGACCACCGAAGAAATGCTTTCGTCCGCCACTTTGACTTTGGCTTCTTCGGCGATATCCGTGAAGGTCCCATTGCCGTTGTTGCGATAGACATGACAGCTGCCGCCAGGAATGACGCCAAAGTCGCGAATAATCTGTACCCCAGGCCGTTCTTCGTAGGTCTGCTTCATGTCCCAATAGTTGCCCACAAAGATATCCAGATCGCCGTCGTGATCCACGTCGGCCAAAGCGGCCGACATATGCCAGTGTTCGTCGGCGCCAAGCCCAGACTTTTCCGTCACGTCAACGAAGGTGCCGTCTCCGTTGTTGTGATAAAACTGATTTGTCCCATATTTCGTCAAAAAGAGATCGGCATTCCCGTCATTGTCTATGTCGCCCCAGTAAGCTCCCATTCCGAGACCTGTGGCTCGGATGCCGGCTTTCTCAGTGACGTTTTGGAAGTGACCTTTGCCGTCGTTGTGATAGAGCGCTCCACTGGATCTCGACTTGTCTGACGAAGCATTTGACAGGTACAGATCGAGAAAACCGTCTTTGTCGTAATCGCAGAACGCAGCCCCTGAGCCCATAGCCGAAACAAAGTTCTCAATCGAGACTGCTGCCGGCCCCTGGGCTCCATGGACGAAACGAATTGCGGCTGGCTCGGCAACATCAGCAAACCGGATGGGTCGAACACTGGCCTGGGGCGATTCTTTGACGAGGCCCTTGATATCAGGGTACTCGCCAATCGCGAGCATGTATTTGCCCTGTTCCCCGTATTGTGTGCCGGTGTTGCTGATGCCGCCCTTTTCACGGAGACGCGTAAATGTCTCCATCATCTTCTGGCCGTCAGCTTGATCGCCTTTGCGAATCAGCGCCGTCGCCAGGTTGTAATGGGCGGCAATGTCGTAGGGCGAGAGTTCGATGACTTTCTTCAATGTGTCGACGGCTTGCTGGTACTTTTGCTGTTTTAAATAGATCTGGCCGGCCTGGTAGAGCGTTGGGGAGTCTTGAGCATCCGCAGCCAAGATCTTCGAAAAGGACTCCAATGCTGCGTCCATCTGGTTTTGATTGCGGTAGATCATTCCCAGTGCGAAGAGGGCATTCGGCTGGGAAGGGTTGAGCGTGACAGCCTTCTTGAAGAAACCTTCAGCCTGTGGGAATTCCTGAAGGTAGAAGTGGGCCAGCCCAGAATTCACCAGTGCCGGGACAAACTTCGCGTCGATCTTCGAACACTGTCCCAGTTCACCGAGAGCCTCGCGAAAGTTGAACTGCTCCATCAGGGCGATGGCGATGTTGTTGTGATAAAGGAGCTCTTGTTGTGGTGAGCGCTGTTGGGATGGCTGTTGAGCTGCAGCCGCGTTCAATTTCTGATAAGTGTGGTGAGCGGCCAAGTACAACAGAGTGGCGGCAGCAAGAGAGAGCCAAGTCAACGGACGCTTTGCGCCGAAGCCTCGTGTTTTTGGGTTGATCATATCATGTGAGATTGGAGTCCAGGTTCATCGACAATAGCCGATGAGGCAAAGGAACGGGTCGAGCGTGATGTGCCTTCCGGCAAACGGGAATCTATTCTAGCACGAGCCTTCCGTCTGCCCCAGAGCTTGAACGGTTTCAATCAGAGCCTTGCTCGACCGCCGGGCGGATGACTTTCGGTAGTAGTCACTTCGGCTTGGTTGCAAACGGTTGAGCTCGATTCGTGCCTTCCTGAATGGTGAGAAACTGGTTTGAGGAAACGTTGGAAATCCGGTCCACAGTGCCGCTGGGCCAGACGACCTCCAGTGACGGCACCTGCGCCGTTTTGCCAAGTCCGAAGGTCAGAGGGAGTTCGCTTTGCGAACAGTAGCTGCTGCCGCTTTTCACCTGCTGCCAGAGCGTTCCAGAAGGCAGCTTCAAGCGCACCACCGCCCCAATGCCATCGCGGTTACTTCGCGTTCCAACGGTTCTGATCTTCAGATACTGATTCGCATTCCCCCCGTCGTTTCGCCACAGAAAGGCCGGGCCGCCATTGGTGGTCACGAGCACGTCCAGATCGCCATCGTTATCGATGTCGCCGTAAGCAGCGCCTCTCGCGACGCGAGGGACTTTCAAACTGGGACCCACGAGCTGCGTAATTTCTGCGAACTGTTTGTTACCGCGATTGTGAAACAGATGCGGCGGCTGTGGATAAGTGACGCGCTTCTGAACCTTGTTAATATCGTTTTCCACGTGACCGTTGGCAACGAAGATGTCCATTCGGCCGTCCAGGTCGAGATCGAAGAAGAAGCAGCCAAACGCCAGGGTCAACAAGCTGGCTTGTCCGACGGTTGAAGTTGGCGCTTCGTCCACAAAGAGGCCCTTGCCTTCGTTGTGGTAAAGGCTCAGCATTTCGTTGGAAAAATTCGCGATGAGGAGGCTGGCAAACCCCGATCCATCATAATCTGCAGTGTCCACGCCCATGGCTCCGCGCACCGTGCCGTCTTCACTAAAGGCAATACCCGCCTGGACGCCGCGTTCCGTAAACGTTCCGTTCTTGTTGTTCAGGTAAAGCCGGTTCGGCTGCGTGTCGTTGGCAATCAGCAAGTCCGGCCAGCCGTCGTTGTTGGAATCGAAGACCGCCACACCCAGAGCTTTACCGGTAGGATCGAGCAGGCCGGCCTTTTGCGTCAAGTCCGCAAACGTGCCCTTCCCCTGATTCTGATAGAGGCGTGAGGAAACACCTTTGTAAGACTCCGGGGTGCAGTAGGACTTGTTCACACCGTCCAAAGAGCAGCGAATGTCGGTTTCCACTGACCATTGAACATAATGTGTGACGACCAGATCGAGATCTCCGTCCTTGTCATAGTCCAGCCAAGCTGCGCTGGCGCCATAGTCCGGATTGTTCAGGCCAGCTTTCTGTGTCACATCCACAAACTTGCCATTACCCAGGTTCCTGAATAGCCGGTCCGGACCCAGCGCGCTGATATAAATATCCACCCAGCCATCGTTGTCATAGTCGCCAATCGCCGTTCCCATGCCGTAAATCTCGGTGGCGAGGCCCGCTTCGCTCGTGACATCAAGGAAGGTGCCATTCTTGTTGTTCCGGTAAAGCGCCGGGAAGGAAGTGCGGCGCTTGTGGCCGGGCCAGTCCATGCCGTTGATCAGCAGAATGTCTTGCCAGCCGTCGTTGTTGTAATCGAGAAACGCACAACCGGCACCCATCGTCTCCGGCAGGTATTTTTGTCCAAATGCGCCTGAGTTGTGCTGAAAGCGAACGCCGGCTTGTCGGGTGATATCGACAAACTGCACCGGAAACGCTTTGGCACCGGCGGATGGCGCCGCCTTCGCAGTTGGCGTCTGCAAGGCTGGGCTGGCCGCCTGGAAACAGAGCGACACGGTCAAGAGTAAAAAGGCGAATACAGCCCAAGAAAGGCTGCGAAGTATTTTGAGACGGGCCATTACTTTTTTTCCATCCCTCAACAATTAAATTCCAGAATCTCCACCTGGCTTTTTGAGAATCGCTAATTCTGAGTATCCGCCGATCTGAATCAAGTCTAAGTCAGGCAAGTCAAACTAAACCATCTCCGTCGTTCCCGCGAAAGCGGGAACCCAGGCTTCTTGTTGAGGGATGCTGGATTCCCGCTTTCGCGGGAATGACGGGCAGTAGAGGATAGTCGGAGTCTTACCAAGACGCTACTATTTGAGTGCGGCGTACTTGCTGTTTACTGATTTCTGTGGGTGTTTGCCGGCCGGGATATTGAGCGGGGCGGAAACATGCTCGTGAATCGGCTGCCGTTCATTGTTGGCTTCCGGATGGCGCAGACGAACGGGACCCGTAATGGCTTGGGCCGATTCATCGGCTTTGAAGCGCAGGTACAGCTTTTGTTCACGGTCAGCCTGTTCGCTATTCCCCAACCCCTGCTGGCACAACATCAAGTTGTAATGCGCCTGGAGATCCTCCGGATCCACTCTCAGGGTTTCTTCAAACTCGCGAATCGCTTCGGCATACTGCCGCTTGAGAAACAGGATGCGACCAGCCTGGTTGCGCACCACGCGGTCGCGTGGGTACTTGGCCAAGGCCTTCCGCAAGTGCAGGAGAGCCTCATCATACTTGCCCTGGGTCTTGAGGGTGAGAGCATAGAAGTAATTTGACTTCGCCAGCTCGCCGTCCAGGTCGAGGGCTTTTCTCAGGACCTGCTGCGCCCCGGCCGTGTTGCCCTCCTGAATGCGCACGCGCCCGACGTTCACCCACCCGTCTGCGTAAGACGGATCGATTTCGGTTACACGCAGGAACGTAGCTTCGGCAGCCTTTAGGTCTCCTTGTAACAGGAGCCCGATGCCGTAGTCATTCCAGCGCAACAAGTCGTCCTTCTCATGCTTCGACTTCTGCTCTGGAATCGCGCTTTTGCGATCGACGACGAGAAGCTGCTTTTCGTCTTCAGCCATCGTTACGATCGGGAGATTAGGAATCTCTTTCAGCGTCCCCGATACCTGAGACAAGTCGCCCTTAAAGATCCAATTGCCGTCGTCGTGGCCTTTGTCCAGGGCGAAACTCCCTTGTTGCGGGTCCCGAATGCCGGCATAAGCCCACTGGGTATTCCACCAAGCAAACTTGCGGTAGTTGAGTTTGGCCTTAAGGACAATGCGATCTCCGGCGGTTTCGGGAACGCGCAACCGGAAATGCACGGTGTCGGCGGCTCCCGGCGGAATCAATCGAACATACAACACCGACCGGGCTGCCCAAGCATTCCGCTTATTGATCGGGTTGCCGTGCTCGTCGAGGAGATAGGAGCGGTACATATGAGCGCCTGGCTCCACGGGGCCCTTCCCGTCATCCTCCACGCGCCCGCTCCAGAAAACAGTCTGTCCCTTGTTGTCGATGGCTTGCAGTTCGAGCCACACATCGAAAGCATCCACCGTGCCTCCTGGAAAGAAGTGCCCCACGGTTCGTGTTCTCGCGACGACGTCAATGCGTACGGAGTCACCACGCCGGACCACGGCGGCGGCCTTGTCGAGCGGTGCGACGATCTCTGCAGGTGGAGCGCTGAAGGCGCCAGCTCCGGCGCCGAAGGACTCAGATTCTTCACCGACCGCAAAGGAGCTCGAGAGTTGCAAGTTGTCGGAAGGCTTGGCAATCGCTGACTCTCCGCTCCCCCGTGTGCTCTCACCCGCGCTCAGGGCGAAAATGTCTACGGTCACGTGCTTGTTTCTTAGAAAATCAATGACCGTCTGCAATTGTTTATGATCTTGATTGGCAAAAGGCACCGCTGTGTTGGCAGCAGGAAAACGATGGGAGTGCACCTTACCGTTGACATTCCCGAAGTCTTTGGAGTCCACAAGCGGCATGTGGCAATCGACGCATTTTTGCGACTGCTTCGGATAATAGAAAGATCGCGCACCCTGGCCGGAGACACCGCTGGCTTGCCAGTTGTCGTAGTCGTTGAAGCCACGCATCCAGCGGTAGGCGTTGACCGGAACGTCCAGGTGAACTTTGTGGCAGGAGGAGCACATCTCTGCAACATCCTGGCGGTGAAACGGCTTCATGAAGACCTTCTTGTGCGGTTCCGGATCAACCTCTACGAGGAAGTCATGAGCCCATTGCAAGAACTTGTTCTTGCTAGCTGCCATGTCATGCAGCGCTGGGTATTCGATGACAAAACCGCCATTGCCAACGCTGTCGTTCACCTGGACGATGGAATGACATGAGGTACAGGCTAGTCCGGCTTGCGCTTCGGGAGTGTTGATTTGCTGTTTGATCGGGGTGTCGAAACGTCCGTTAAAGAACACCGCGTGGTCGTGGCAACCGGCGCACCACTTCGAAGGCTTTGTGCCCACCACGTCCTGCATATACTCGATGGATTTCCTGTACCACTGGTTATTGAACGAAGAAAAGTGATGCATCGACGAGTTCCATTGCTCGTAGATGTCCGCGTGGCAGCGCTTGCAGGTCTCCGAGGTCATGAAGAAATTCGAAGGAATGGTCTTCCCGCTAGTGGTATTGGCTGACGAGGGAAAGAACGGACTGTTTTCCCCGGCGCCTTCTTCGTACATCGAGGTCGGAGCTGTGGTCGGATTCTGAATGCGGTCCGCGGCCGAAGGGAAGTAGTGCTGATAGGTCTTCACACCACCTGGGAGCACAACCAACATTGGAAGGGCCACGAGATAGCTGCGCCAGGCAAGTTGCGACGCACCACGGCTCAGGCCGGAACTCACTTTTCTGGCAAACGCTCGAAACACTGCAGCCAAGACGATGGCAGCTGGAATTGCCATCGCAATATGCGTGTGCAGCAACCAGCGATTCGGTCGCATGCCACCCACCTTCATCAACACGATTCCGGGCACTGCGCTCAGCAGAAAAAGAATCAGCCCCAACCGCACGGCAAACGACAATGATTTGAAATGTTTGAACAAATAAACGAGGCAAGCCGCAGTCAGGAGGAGACCCAGCAGCATGTGGAGAATGAGGTTACCAAGATAAAACAGCGTCGGCTCGGCGAACGGCCAAAGGTAGGCGCTGTTCAATAATAGGAGAGCGAAAGCGTAAAGCCAGAGTTTGCTGACCTTCATAAGCGCTAATCACCGACGAAATAGGAATTTATCCTCAAAGTTTAGGGCTGAAAGTTAGCAGCCCAGGCTTGCCGGATTGTCACACTAATGTAAAAACGGACGCCACGGGACTGGGTCAAAGCTGCGATGATTTGATGGGTCCCGGGGATCTGGATCCAGGGGCTGGGGCGACTTTGAAAGCGGGTGTTTTGGTTGTTTGGGAGGTAGAGCGCCTGGGCGACGGTGTCACGCAGGCGCTCCAACGAGGTGTGACCTTAGGCGGCGCAGGAGAGGTGGCGAGTGGAAACGAGATCGTTGGCATCGACCACGAACTCTCGATCCCCGAAGCGGATCAAAGCGCAGTGTTTGATTTCGCAAATTACTTCTACAGTCAGTCCAAAATATTCAGCCATTTTCTTGTCTCCATTCGCGTTCATAGCTCACCCTCCCTTTTCGAGATTTAGGTCACTACGCGCACATTTTCCAAAGATGCATCTTGTCAGCCAAAGGTGGTCTGACGTCGTAACTTCCACTCTCTAAAGTGTCGAAGATGCTGATTCTATTCCGCGAATTGCAGAAATTCTGCACAGCCATGCAATTCTTGCGCGCAACAAGTTGCGTGTGAATCTCGATTCTTATCAGGTAACTTCCCTGTTCAAGGCCGCGTCCTTACACCGTATTGTGTTGGTGTCTATCCAATCAGTTAGAGTAGCGGAGGTGCTGAATGAAAAGCAGACTTGTGAGTGTCGTCACGATGTTGCTTCTTTACGTGGCGGTGGTTTTCGGGCAAGACACGAAGCCAAACTTTACTGGAGAGTGGACACTCGATCGGGAAAAGAGCGAAATGGGTGAGCCAAGACCGGGAGGTGGCGGGGGCAGGGGACGCGGGATGGGTATGGGTTCGTTTACGATCACGCACGATGGTGACGCCCTGGTCGTGAAACGAAAGATTGAATTTCAAGGCGAGGAGAGAACCTTCGAGTCGCGTCACACCACCGATGGGAAGGAGAATGTCAACGAAGGTTTTCGCGGCAGTTCCGTCAAATCCAAGACGCATTGGGAAGCCGCAAAGCTCGTAACTGAGTCCGTGATGGAGACTCCCAATGGGACACGCGAAACCAAAGAGGTCCGAAGCTTGTCGGCTGACGGCAAGACGATGATCGTCGAAATCACCAGCAAGGGAGGTTTTGGCGAAGGCACTCGGAAGATGGTTTACAACAAGAAAGAGTAGTGGCTCAATTTGACGAAGTCGCACAGCTGGGTCATTCCGGCGCTGGAATCCAGTATTGCCCTTACTCAGGCTCGATTCCGGCCCCGGTTTTCACCGGGGTGACGTTCTTTCGCCGGAATGACGTTACTCGCTTTGATGTGCGCTCCCTTCTCATTCACTCCTCCGCGGTTTCTTCTCATTGAAAAACTCCTGAATCGAAGCCAGTTCGATTATCATAGCAGCGGTTTACGGTGTCCCCCGCGGAGGCTTTCAACCGAATGATCCAACTGCCAGGCGGCCTGACTGTTGAGGCATTGCGGGCCCAAATTCAAGGCGACATTCTCGAAAACGAGCCACTCAAAAACCGGACTACCTATCGTATTGGCGGTTCGGCCCGCCTTCTGGTTTGTCCCAAGGACTTTGAAGATCTGCAGCGGCTGAATCAACTCATTCAGCGCAGCGGTGTTCCAAAATTCATTCTCGGCGGAGGCGCTAATGTCTTGGTGAGCGATGTCGGATTTGACGGCATTGTCGTTCATCTCAAGCATTTCGATCGGCTCGAGTTCCAAGGGTCAACAGTAGCTGCGGGCGCTGGTCTGGTTCTAGACGCATTTGTTTCCAAGTGTCTCAAACGTGGTCTGGCAGGACTGGAACGACTCTCCGGTATTCCGGGCACGCTGGGAGGTGCCTTGCGCATGAACGCGGGCGCTTTCGATGCCGAGATTTCTGACCACCTGCTCGAAGTGGAGTGCATGGACTTCGAAGGAAATCGTCGTTTCCTCGCAAAATCCGACGTGGGCTTTGCCTACCGGCAGGCTCCAGTGATTCGCGATACCTATATTTTGGGTGCCACCTTCAATTTCCCGGCCGGATCTCCTGAAAAACTTTTCATGGTGCGCGAAGACATTCTCTCGCGTCGCTATGAGAAGCAGCCGTGGCAATATCCCACGGCAGGCAGTGTCTTCAAACGCCCGCCGGGCCACTACACGGGAAAGCTGATCGAGGATCTGGGACTCAAAGGGGCCAGAATCGGGCGGGCACAGATCTCACCCAAACATGCCGGGATCATCGTCAATCTGGGCGGCGCCAAAGCCGCAGACGTATTGGGACTGATTCGGTTGGCGCAAACCGAGGTACTGAAGAACTATGGTGTCAAGTTGGAATTGGAACAGGAACTGATTGGATTTGATGGTATCGAAAGCGGCTAGACGGGCTGGCGACCGGCAAAACCGCTATCCAGGTCGTGCCACCAGGAAACTTCCTCTTCATCCTGTTTCCAGCAAAGGTAAACCACTCTTCCATCGCGCTGATGCGGAAAATCGCATAGGCCAAGATCCAGGTCCTTCACGACGACACCGAGCTCCTCGATGTCCCGCACCGCCTGCTGAAAGGCATCCAGAATGCCAACGTATTCGGTTCCGCGTTGGCTTCCCCAGTCGTAAACGTGCCCCTGCTCGGCTTTCTCAATGTGGGGCTTCATCTCCATCATTCTCTGTTTTTCACCCTGCACCTTGGTCAGCAGAATCTTCAAGTGCGGGATCAGTGAATTCGCTTCGGCGAGGGAGAAGAGTCGGCTCATGGCTCCTGAAAACCTTGGCTTTACCACCTACTGCGAAAATCAGATTACCTGCGGCTCCAGGGGTTGTCAAAAGGTTTCCCGTTGCTGCTGCAGGGCGTTAATGGACCTTCCAGGAGGGACTGCCTCAGTGCGACCACTGTCGCTATGCGACCTCTGTCGCTATGCGACCTCTGTCGCTATGCGGCCGCCGTCGCTACGCGACCGCCGTCGCCACGGGACCGCCGTCCCTATTTATCTTCCGCGCCCTTTCTGCGATGATGCAGGCTGAAAATGAACGCGAAAGAAGATGCTGCGACGCTTGTCGGCATCCGCAAAACCGGAATCGGGCTAGGACGTTCCCTCGTGAAATTGCCTGCCGTAGCAATCGTTGGCCGCCCCAACGTTGGAAAGTCCACACTGTTCAACCGCATTTGTGGGAAACACAAAGCGCTGGTTGGCAATGAATCGGGAATGACCCGTGACCGGAACGTGGAAACCGCCGAGTGGGGAGGACGGCACTTTGAGTTGGTCGATACGGGAGGAATCGATCCGGGCGACGATACCTTGATCCCGCGTCACATCTTTAATCAGGCGAAAACAGCCATTCAGAAAGCGGCCTCGGTGTTATTCGTTGTGGACTGCCGGGCCGGTATCACGGCTCTGGATCAAGAGCTGGCCAAGCTCCTCATCCAATCCTCCAAGCCGCTTTTTCTCGTGGTGAACAAATGCGACAGCCCGAAACTCTGGAACGATGCCCAGGAGTTCCACGAATTGGGAATCGACAAAGTGTTCCTCGTCTCTGCTGAGCACGGCTTGAACGTTGGTGATCTCCTGGACGAAGTGGTGCAGACCTTTCCGCGAGATAGCGGACAAGATGCTGCGCCGATCCGCGAAATCAAAGTTGCCATTGTCGGAAAGCCCAACGTTGGCAAATCCACCTTGCTGAACAAAATCGCGGGAGAAGACCGTTCGATCGTTTCTCCCGTGCCTGGAACGACACGCGATGTCGTGGACTCGCTGGTAGTGCGGGACGGAAAGACCTACAGACTGCTGGACACGGCCGGAATTCGAAAGAAAGGCCAGACGGTCTTGATGGCTGAAAAACTGAGCGTGATTATGGCGCGCCGCAGTCTGGAGCGTTGCGACGTGGCACTCATCATGATTGACGCCACGGAACAAGCGTCGTCCCTCGACGCCACTATTGCGGGCTACGCCCATGAAGCCGGCGCCGCCGTGATCCTGGTGGTGAACAAGTGGGACAAGATTTCAAAAGACTCTTATACAATGAAGACGTATGAGGAGCAGGTGCGAACCAAGATTCGCTACCTGGACTATGCGCCGTTGATCTTCATTTCCGCGGAGACCGGGCAGCGGCTGCCGAAACTGTTTTCATTGATCGACGCTGTGGCTCAGGCGCGCCGCGTGCGCGTCGGAACCGGTGAACTGAATTCGTTTCTCCAAAAGGCCGCATTGAACAAGGCGTCGATACCCGCTAATAAGCAGGTGAAGGTGCACTACATGACGCAAGTGGCCACCGCGCCGCCGGTTTTTGCGCTCTTTACCAATAAGCAAAGCAAGATTCATTTTTCGCTGGAGCGTTACCTCATTAACCAGATTCGAGACCGCTTTGGTTTTATTGGAACCCCCATCATCATCAAGCAAAAGCTGGAACGAAAGACGGGCTGATTGCCCGGGCGGTTGCCATGCCAGACTCCGTTGAGATTCCCAACAAACTCTACTTTCGCATCGGAGAGGTTTGCAGGCTGTTGAAGCTGGAGCCGTATGTGCTTCGCTTCTGGGAATCGGAGTTCCCGACACTCTCGCCTACCAAGGGGGCCAACGGCCGAAGAATGTACCGCAAGAAGGACGTTGAGATGGTGGTTACGATTAAAGATCTGCTTTATGAACGCGGATTCACCATAGCCGGTGCGCGAAAAGTTTTGTCCCGAAAGAACGAGGCAACCGACCTACTGCCGCCAGTAGCAAAATCCTCGAAAACCCAGTCCCAGCCGGTCCGCCCGGCGCCTGAAAAGCTTGATCAGGTGAAGCTTGAGCTCCGTAACATCTTGACAATTTTGAATCGCAGGTGCTAGATTCGCGCCCTGCGTCGGGACGTAGCGCAGCCTGGTAGCGCACACGCTTGGGGTGCGTGGGGTCGGAGGTTCAAATCCTCTCGTCCCGACCATTGATTGAAGGTTACTCTCTTTGGCGGAAATCCTAGTTACCAACGACGACGGTGTTCATTCCCCCGGAATTCTGAGCTTGGCGAAAGCGTTGTCCAAAGTCGGCCGGGTGACAGTCGTCGCACCCGACCGCGAGAAGAGTGCCACCAGCCAATCGTTAACCCTGCACGATCCGATTCGCTGCGAAACAGTTGGTGAGGGTCGGTACTCCGTATCCGGAACGCCCACCGATTGTGTGATCCTGGCGCTCCATCATTTGCTCCCAAGGCGCCCAGACTTGGTGGTGTCTGGTATTAACCGGGGGCCCAACTTGGGGAAGGATATTGGCTATTCCGGAACTGTGGCAGGGGCTGTGGAAGGAGCGAACCACGACATTCCTTCTTTTGCGGTCTCGCTTGCAACCTGGACAGAGTTCCAGTACGACGGCGCGGCACAGCTTGCGGCCTTATTGGCTGAAAAGATTCTGGCATCACCCTTGCCGCAAGGTTCGATTTTGAATGTGAATGTGCCGGCAGCCCCCATCAAAGGAGTCCGCATCACCTGCCAGGGAAAGCGAAACATTCGCAACCTGATTGTGGAGAACACGGATCCTCGCGGACGGAAGTACTTCTGGCTGGACCAGGACCTGCACATGCCGGAAGCCGAAGAAAATCCCGCGTCTGATTATGTTGCAGTGGCCGAGGGCTATGTCTCGCTCACGCCGCTGAGAACAGATCGGACGAACTACGATCTGGCCGAAACGATGGCGAATTGGCCAGCATCTCTTTTCAAGGAAGCAATTCCTCTCACGCAATAACGGGGCGTGGCTCAGCCTGGTAGAGCACCTGGTTCGGGACCAGGGGGTCGGAGGTTCGAATCCTCTCGCCCCGACCAATCTTTTCAATAGGTTCCAAATTCATATTCTCGCTAGAAAGTCACTTTGTACCGTCGTTTGTACTGCAAGTGGCTTCGAGGCCCCTGCAGTTTACGGCCTCAATCTCCTGAAGCAACTCATCCGATTGTGCAGGGAAGGGGTCGTCTGGCTGCATCTCGTCAAAAGGGCCTAACGCCGTGGCTATGAGCCTCACCGTCTCTTTGCATCACGCTCCGCCTCGCAGGTTGGACACTGCTCCCCTCTCGGGTACCGCTGGTTATGCTTTGGACAGAGGCAGAACGTTTGCGTCCGTTGCTCTTTATGCTCTTCGAGATCTTTCTCCCGCCTCTTGTCGTCGAAGTTGTCATACTTTGCCATGTTCTTGTTGCTCCTTTGCGCGCAAAAAATCACGGCTGTAGCGGAAACGAATAGAGAAGTCGAACAGCCAAACTGCTCCGGAAAGAACACTGGCGAAGATTCGAAAGCCAAGCGCAAGATCCGAGGAAACGATGAATCCGATGACTGAAGCGATCAAGCCTAACGAAGCTGTCTCGGTCAATGCGTCTCCGATTTGATCGTGCCAACGATGCGACTTGTACCCCTGGAGGTTGAGCGCCCCCAGATAGGAAACGAAGCTCACCAGTATGTACCAAATAGGAAGCGCCCTGTTCTTGAGATCCCCGGGCAGTGCGACGAGCGCAAGCAGGCCGGTGAAGCTGAACCCGCAAAGGGTTCCGAGGAGCGATCTGTGTGTCTCGCGATCACTAGCCTCCTCGCTGAGAAACTCAGACATTTGCTTCCTGAAGCGAGCAACGAGCCAGCCTCGAGGAACTAGCGGAAGGAAGGGGAGCAAATAGAGTGCGATCGAACAGGACAAGAGCCTTCCTCATCTACCTCGGAACGTCTTTCAACGGCCATCCGCGCTGGAATAAACTGCACATTGGTTCCGCCAAAAGTAACTTGTCGGACGGAGTGGCGAACTTCCAGGGAATCTCTGTTTAGAAAAATGAGTATATACCATCGCTCTTCTTCAGGTCACTGTGCGAAGAAGATCCTGCGCCGCACCCAATCTCGCATTATCTTCGAGCAAATGGGCTGAGAACAAATGCTGCAACGGTAAGTTATTGCTGGTTTGTCTATATACGTCTGAGAACTCCTTTCCCAAAAGGGGTTCGAATCCCCTTTAATTCACCCTCATTGACTCGCCTTCGGACTCTGGTTTTGGAAGGATAGGCGTTGTCATTTCCAGGGCTTCTACAGCCAGCCGCTTTGCCTGCAGGCGAATGTGGGAGTAATGCGCCAGCATCTCTCTCGATACGTGGCCTGCAATCCCCATAACGGTCATGTCTGAAAGTCCAGCCTCGCACAGTTCAGTTATAGCCTGGTGCCTCAGATCGTGGAAGCGCAACCCCTTCAGCCCTGCCTTTGTGGTTAGGTGTCGCCATGCTGTGCGCCAGCCCTTCATGGGCTTTGTGGGGTCAATAACGCCACACTCGCAGGCCGGAAAGACAAAGTGTTCGGGTTCGGTGACGCCCAATTGATCGGCCCGTGTCAGCAGTTCACTCAAAGCCGCAACCGCGTCACGGTTCAGCGGAATCACCCGCGCCCCAGCATCGGTCTTGGTACTGTCCCGTCGAATCGTCAGGGTCCTCTCGAATAGGTCAACATCTTTTCGGCGAAGTCCCTTCAGTTCGCAACCTCGCATCGTGGTATTCAGCGCCAGGATTGCCGCGCACTTCACAATAAGCCAATCGGTGCGGGATGCAGCCCACGTCAGCAGGGAAGCCTTTTCTTCGGGGCTCAGTACCCTTGCGGCTTTGGTTTGTTTTGGCAGCATCTCAACATCTTCGGCGATCCGCTTCCATTGCCGATGCTTCTTCAAGATTTGTCGCAATAGCGCCACTTCAAGATTGACGGTCTTGTTTGCCAGCCCCTTGTCTTTCCGCTCAGTCTGATACTTGAGAATCAGCCCCGGCGTGATCCGCTTCAACGAAGTGTCTCCGAAGAATGCCTTGAGGGGCTTGCTGCGTTCGAACTCAGTGATGTAAGTCTTCGGGGCTTTGAATAACTTCCGTTCCTCAAGGTAAACATCAGTTGCGGCCTCCAACGTTTGACGCGCCACCTTGCCCACGCTGCCGAGTTTTCCCTCCGCAATCTCGTTTAACTTCTCCTTATGCCGCTTCAGAGCTTCTTGCCAATTGCGCGTGTTCAGGGTCATTCGATACTCCACGCCATTCACAAAATCATGCATCCAATACCACTTTCCACGCTTGTAGACGGCCATTCTAGTTTTCTCCTTTCCGCTACGTTTTTTGCGCCTTGAGCCTTGCCCGCCTAGCCCGTTGATAGAGGGCACTCGGCGTGACTTCACTGTCCGGCAAACGCGGCCTACCGCTGCGCTTGG
>Ga0180085_1000130_pt1 | contig 24764 bp, 19 predicted proteins | sample EasRiv730_16_10D_FD_123013 | JGI IMG/M metagenome (GOLD analysis project Ga0180085, IMG submission 123013) | Soil microbial communities from meander-bound floodplain in the East River, Colorado, USA - East River metaG ERMLT730_16_10D | ecosystem: Environmental > Terrestrial > Soil > Floodplain ... | reverse complement strand
CTTGGGGCTGCGGAGATGCGGGTATTGCTGACAGTGACTTTGCCACTGGCCCGCCGATCGGTTCAAGCGGCCACCGTGCTGGCCTTTGCCCGGGCGCTGGGAGATTTTGGAGTGACTCTGATGATTGCCGGCAACATTCCCGGCAAGACGCAAACAGCCTCTGTGGCAATCTACGATGCGGTGCAGGCAGGACGCGAGCAGGATGCGCTGGTCCTTGTCCTCATTGTTTCGGCGCTGGCTCTGGCGTTTCTTTACACGACCAACAAGCTGAGTTCCCCGCGGACCTGAAATCCATGGAGGGGCGGTCCAATGGAGCTGATGGGCTTCCTGGCGTACCTTCTCACTAAGTTTGCTGCCTATAGCGGCTGGTGCTTTGTCGGCCTTGGCTGGTTTGATCCGAGCCGCGAAGGAAGGGTCCGGGGCAGCCTGTTCTATGGATTCCTGCGTTTGTTGATGGGGGTCTTCTTCGGAATGGGAATTTTCCTGGCGGCATTAACGATGAATAACGCGGTGAAGAATTCAATACTGGCTTATTTTGTCGTGTACGTTCCGGTAAGAATTATCGAATGGTCGCTCATGTTGCTGATCCTTCGGCGCCAGGGCGCGGTTCCTTACTATGCTGCCTGGGTCGCGGGCGGAGTAGTGATTTCCTGTCTGGCCGACATTCCGCTGGGCATTATGGAGGGTGGCATTGTGCCCGTCGGGAGACCGTTCTGCTAGATGATTCCTCTCCCCCTTGCGAAGCGCATAAGGGGGAGATAAAGAGGGGGTGTCCTTCCAAAAAACGCGGCGAAGCTTTCTCAATGCTTCAATTCCCTTGGACAGGAAGGGCAAATACAGAAATTCTCTCAATAACAGTCGAGTGTTGACTCCCAATTTCGCTTCTTGCAGATGATTTGTCCTGCTCTGCCATGCTGAATGTTCAACTCGAAAAGACCCTCAACGCAACCTCCGCGGCTCCCTTCAAATTGGACCTTCGTTTCGAGACCGGTTCGGGAGTTCTAATTCTTTTTGGCGCTTCAGGCGCAGGGAAGTCTCTCACGCTCCAATTGCTGGCGGGTCTGCAAACTCCAGACCAAGGCATTATTCGGGCCAGCGATGATGTCCTCTTCGACAGTTCCCGGCAGATCAATCTTCCCGTGCGGCGGCGGCGTGTCGGTTTCGTATTTCAGAATCTGGCCTTGTTTCCCCACCTCAACAGCCGCCAGAACGTGGCTTATGGACTTGCGCACGTCAGTGTTGCCGAGCGTCAGCAGCGCGTTGACGCCATGCTCGAAAAGCTGAAGATAGACCGTCTGGCGGACCGCTCTCCGCAGACACTGTCGGGTGGCGAACAGCAGCGTGTGGCATTGGCGCGCGCGCTGGTCACGCGTCCCCGAATGTTGCTGCTCGACGAACCGCTTTCAGCGCTCGATCTGTCGATCAAACGCTCCATTGTCGCCGACCTGCAGCGGATCAATCAGGAACTGCGCATCCCCATTCTTTACGTCACCCACGACCGTTCCGAAGCACTGTCGTTGGGCGAGCGCGTCCTGCTGTTGGAGGCAGGTCGCGTCGTGGCCGAAGGCAAACCGATCGACGTTTTGAATCAGCCACTCATGGAAAGCGTCGCCAATTTGACCGGTGTTGAGAATCTTTTTGACGTCCGCATCGTGGAACGAAACCCGGAGCGTGGCACATTGACTTGCGATGCGGGTGACTGCAGGCTGGAGATCCCCTACGGCGATTGGCCGGTGGATCGACCGCTCCGTGTGGGGCTCAGAAGTGGCGACATCCTGTTGGCCGTCTCACCCCCTCAAGGGCTGAGCGCGCAGAACATTCTGCCTGGTAAGATTCGACGAATCGATTCCGACGATTATGATGTTTGCGTGCAGGTGGACTGCAGAAAGATGTTCGATGTCACCCTGACTCGCTCTGCGGTCGAGAGACTGGGGTTAAGCCTGGGCTTGGAGGTGTGGCTGATCTTCAAGGCCCATTCCTGCCATGTACTCAGGACCTAAGAGAAACGTGCAATCCGAACGTGGGAGCCGGCCTCCGGACGGCGATCGACTCGGATTGCGAAATCCCTCTTAAAGATAGAAGTGTGAAAAGATTCAAGATTGGTTTCTTCCAGCAGCAAGCGTGCGCAGGGGGACGGGGGTCCCACGCGCCCGCTTCCCAGGTGGATCGCGCTCCGCGAGCGTTTTCTTCAGTCTGGAACCTGCGCCACACAATGCAGGCTGTCTTTGCTTCAAGTTGTGGTGCAGGCGTCTCGCCAGCGCCAAGAATCCTCTCCTGGGAGGGGCAAGGGCCGTCAGGCCCTGGGGTGGGCTGTGGTGTAGCGGACGGACCCACCCCGGTGCTGCGCGACCGCGTGAAGTCTTCTCAAGACTTCACCTTTGCGCCATCCCTCCCAGGAGGGGATCTTAGGAGCTTGCAGCTGATGTTAAGATTTGAATTGCTGCGAAGCTGCAGCGTTTGGAGAATTGAAACACTGAGGCAGCAGGGTCTGCTATCCATGGGAGAAACCAATGTCCATACGTCCCGTTAAACGTGTCAGTCAATCCCAACCCACAATCGAAGGTGCCGGGGTGCATTTGCGTCGAGCGTTTGGTTTTGGCAATACCAGTGACTTCGATCCTTTCCTTCTCCTCGACGACTTCCGCAACGAAAATCCCGAAGACTATCTGGCCGGGTTTCCGTGGCATCCACATCGCGGCATCGAGACGATTACCTACGTCCTGGCGGGAACCGTCAGTCACGGCGATAGCCTGGGAAACCGCGGCCAGATGGGCGCGGGAGACGTGCAGTGGATGACCGCTGGCCGTGGCATTCTGCATCAGGAAATGCCGCAAGGAGACTCACGAGGACGAATGCACGGCTTTCAGCTTTGGGCCAATCTGCCCGCTTCGCAGAAGATGACAGCTCCTCGTTACCAGGACATTGTTTCAAGCGACATCCCGACGGTGACCGACGACGACGGAACCAGCGCACGGATCATCTGCGGAAGTTTTTGGGGGAAGCGAGGCCCGGTGGAAGGCATAGCGACTGATCCTCGGTATCTGGACATCTCGGTGCCTCCAGGCAAGCGCAAGACGCTGCCGGTCGAGATAACCAACCACGCCTTTGCTTATGTGTTCGATGGGGCTGGCAGGTTTCGTGATGCCTCTGACCCGACGTCCGTCCAAACCGATGTGGTTGGGCCAAGGGGCACCTCTTTGCCTGATGAAATCGGGAACCGGTCGCTGGTGCTGTTCGACAGGGGCGACGAAGTGACGGTCCAAGCCGGAGCAGCGGGTATCCGATTCCTTCTGGTCTCCGGTCGGCCGCTGCAGGAACCCGTTGCGTGGCGCGGCCCCATCGTCATGAATACCAATGAGGAGCTGCAACAAGCGTTCTCCGAGCTTCGCGCGGGCACGTTCATCCAAGAGCGCTGAAACTTGTCAAGGTTTGAGGGTTGACTTGAATCACCCCTGCCATTTCTTCCACTGCTGAAGAGGTTCCTATGATCTCCGTTCCAAACTTCAACAATTCTGCTTTCTGCCTGATGGTTGCGGTAGTCCTTAATGCGGGTACAGTCGTTTTGTCTCAGGACTTAGCACCAGCTCGCCCCTTGGTGATTCTCATCGGACCTCCTCTCAGTGGCAAAACCACGCTCGTGACCCCCATTCAGGGTCGCTACGGGATTCCTGGAATTTCAGTCGAGGACCTGATCAAAGATCACGCATCTGAGCTGAGGAAGATGCACCGGGGTCGTACCTCCATGGCAGAGATGCGTTACGACCCTGCGATGAGCCGCTACCTCCGAGCCCGACTTGGCAGCATGGACCTCGGTCGTGGTGCAGCCCTGGATGGGTTTCCAGCCACACAGATGCAGGCCGAAGAGCTGGCTAAGATGATTCAAGAACTTCACCTGAATCCCATAGTCCTCCAGCTCGAAGTCCCGGATGCCGTCGTTCGAAAGCGGGCTGCTGCGGCAGGCCGCCAGAGCGACCAACCGAAAATCATCGAGCAGCGGATCAAGGACTACCACCGGGAATTCGACATGATCTCGGTCTATTATCCCAACGCCAAGATTGTGAAGATCGACGGAACCCAATCTGAAGAGAAGATGTGGAAAGCAATACAGCAGGCCTTGGACGAGGCCAAGCTGCGTGTTGCAGAGAAGAAGTAACCGTTCTTCCCATTTGCCGGGTTGGCTTCGTTCTCACTCCGCATCCACCTCGATTGGCGTGGCGCATCGGCTCCCCTCTCCCCAATGTGGGAGAGGGTTGGGGGTGAGGGGGATACCTCTGCTGAATCCAATTCCCGAAACTTTTCTCTGGATAAGGATCTCAGAAGAAACAGTAAGAATCTTGACAAGGAGCTTCAGATGAAAGTCATCTCCCGCCGTCATTTCTGTCAGACGAGTAGCCTTTTGGTGGCGGGCATGGCGCCGGCACTTCAGGCTGCCACTGACCCGATCCGTGCCATCCAGTACGAGGCCATGGAATGGAGTTACACCTCGCGGAAGGCTTACGCGGATCCATTTAATGAAATCGAGCTCGACGTCGTCGTGACGCACTCAGACGGGCGTGAGCAACGCGTTCCTGCCTTCTGGGCGGGGGAACAGAACTGGACCGTTCGTTTTTCGCCCTATCGCACGGGGCGTTACAGCTATCGCACAATTTGCAGCGACCCATCCAACGCCGATCTTCATGGGCGCACTGGTTCGTTTGAGGCGGTCGCCTATAGCGGAGACCATCCGCTGTACCGGTACGGCCCCGTAAAGGTTGCGGCCGATCGACGTCATTTTCAGCATGCCGATGGAACGCCGTTCTTCTGGCTGGGAGATACCTGGTGGATGGCGTTTTGCCAGCGGCTGCGCTGGCCCGAAGATCTCCAGACTTTGACGGCCGACCGCATCCGAAAGGGATTTACAGTCATTCAGATTGTGGCAGGGCTTTATCCTGACATGCCTCAGTTTGATCCGCGCGGCGCAAACGAAGCCGGATATCCATGGGAAAGGGACTTGAGCCGGATCAATCCTTCCTACTTCGATATGGCCGATCTGCGGCTGCGCTATCTGGTCCGTCAGGGGCTGGTTCCCTGTGTGGTGGGCGGCTGGGGATATTACTTGCCCATCCTGGGGGAGAAGAAAATCAAGCAACATTGGCGTTACCTGGTGGCCCGTTGGGGCGCCTATCCGACGATCTGGTGCTTGGCCGGCGAAGGCACCATGCCTTACTACCTCTCTGAGAACAAGGAGCGCGACAAGGCTTTGCAAAAGACCGGCTGGACATCGATCGCGCGCTATCTCCGCTCCACAGATCCCTACCGCCATCCAATGACGATTCATCCTTCAGACAGCGCCAGAAACACCGTGGACGATCCTGCCGTGCTCGATTTCGACATGCTGCAGACCGGGCACAGCGACCGCAACAGCATACCGAATACTGTCAGCCGGGTGACGGAGTCGCTTCAGCAGTCGCCCAAGATGCCTGTGATCAATGGTGAAGTCTGTTATGAGGGCATTGCTGAAGCCAGCCGCCAGGAGGTGCAGCGGTTCATGTTCTGGGCTTGCGTGTTGAGCGGTGCCGCGGGGCACACTTATGGAGCCAACGGAATCTGGCAGATCAACACGCCCGAGAAGCCTTACGGCCCCTCGCCGCATGGCCGCTCCTGGGGCGACACTCCCTGGCAGGAGGCGTATCAGCTCCCCGGGTCCCGCCAGCTTGGCTTGGCCAAGGCTCTGCTGGCGAGATTTGCCTGGTGGAAAATGGAGCCGCACCCCGAATGGGCAGACCCGCACTGGACTGCGGAGAATTATCAGCTTCCCTATGCCGCTGGGATTCCCGGAGAGCTCAGGATTTTCTTCATTCCCACTCGTTGGGATCCTCCCAAAGTCAAAAATCTTGAGACAGGAGTTTCCTATCGTGCCTTCTTCTTCAACTGTGCTTCGGGGAAAGAGATCGACCTGGGGAAAGTTACCGGCGACCCGAATGGAGATTGGCAAATACCCACCGCTCCGGTCTTTCAGGATTGGGTGGTTGTGATGGAAAGAGAGAAGACTGCATGAAGACCGGTTGCAACTTGCCCAAACTCAGAAATCAATCGAATCCCCGGAGGTCGGCCTCATGCTGACTCAATCCACCGGCCTGACTTTGGATCAACAAGCTGCGTATCGTGATCGAGGCTATCACTTTCCAGTTCGAGCCTTGGCAGCCGATGAGGCTGCTGGCCTCTCTAGCACGTTCATGGACTACTATGAACGTCATCGCGAGCGCATGGACAAACTGCTCCCGCGAGACCGCCGCGCCTTTCTCTGCGAAACTCACTTCTCCCTGCGCTGGGTTTACCAGTTGGCGTCCCATCCGCGCGTGCTTGACGCGGTCGAATCCGTTCTCGGGCCGAACATCCTGGTGTGGAGCAGCCAATGGTTCCCGAAGTTCCCAGGCGACAAAGTGTTCGTGTCGTGGCACCAGGACGCAACCTACTGGGGTCTGCATCCGCTCAATGTGACGACGGCCTGGATCGCTCTTTCGGAGAGCACGCCTCAGAATGGCTGCATGCGGGTCGTTCCAGGTACTCACAAGACACCTCAACTGCCACAACGCGAAACGTACGGTCCGGACAATATGCTGTCACGAGGGCAGGAGATTGCAGTCGACGTCGACGACGCCCAGGCAGTTGACCTGGCCCTGCGGCCGGGTGAGTTCTCTCTTCATCATGTCGCGATCGTGCACGGATCGGGACCAAACCTTTCCGAGGTTCCAAGAATCGGGATTGCCGTGCGCTATGTGTCTCCAGATGTTGCCCACAACGGCCCTGAGCGCGACCTGGTCTTCCTCGTGCGAGGAAAGGATGAATGGGGACACTTCGAGATCGCGGATCCGCCGGAACGCGACATGGCATTCGGCGAATCTAGGCTTCATGCCGAAGCGGAAGCGCGCAAGCGTCGTAACGTCTTGCCACAGAGCTAATCAAACGCACGAACCAGAGCCACGGTTCAGATCACCGTGAATCGTTCTCCCTCGCCCTCTCTTTCGTCACTCTCTCGCCAAGGGAGAGGGGGCTATGAAAAACTCAATGGGTTCTTCGGAGCCGGAAGCGTGCGCGGGAGCCGCTCCACCCAGGTGGAACGCGCGCTCCGAGCGCGTTTTCGCCTGTAGACTCAGAACCGAGACACAACTCCAGGATGCCAACACCGAAACAACAGAGGCAGTATGCCTGGGCGTTGGCCGCTTTCTTTTTTGCAGGCTCGGTGTTGAGCTTCGTCGACCGTTCGGTGCTCGGCGTCGTGATGCCCCAGGTCCGCAAAGACCTCGCCCTGAGCAACACACAGTACGGGTTGGCCGTTAACTGTTTCCTGATCGCCTACATGTCCTTTTACGTCCTGGGTGGCAGGCTGGCCGATCTGCTGGGAAGCCGCCGGACTTTCACTCTGAACATTCTCTTCTGGTCTCTGGCTGGGATCGCCCACGCGGCGGTGCGAGGCCTCGCCAGTTTGTGCGTGTTTCGTGCTCTGCTGGGGGTGGGCGAAGGAGGATTCTTCCCGACGGCAATGCGAGGATTCTCCGAGTGGTTCCCCGAGGAGAATCGCGCCAAACCGGTGGGAGTGTTGATGTGTGGAATCAGCTTGGGAATGGTGGTCACGCCACCACTGGTGGCCTGGATTACCCTGCGCTATGGCTGGCGAGCCGCCTTCCTCGTGACCGGGTCGCTGGGCTTTCTCTTCGTTCCGCCCTGGCTATGGATTCACAGTCGCATTCGGAAAGCCTATGGAGTGCCAGACCCCGCACCCTGCCTTGCCGAAGAATCTGCCGGCGCAGACCCAGAAGACCTCTCGCTGCATCAGGTCCTGGCGAAGCGGAAGTATTGGTTCTTCCTGCTCGCACGCGCCTTTCCGGATACGGTGACGTTCTTCTACCTGTTCTGGCTGCCAGGGTACTTTCAGGAGGTGCGGCACTATGACATGGCGACTGTGGGGAAGTTGCTCTGGATTCCTTACTTTTGCGCGGACGTGGGCGCTGTGGCTGGTGCGTGGTTCAGCAGTGCTCTCATTGCCCGAGGTTTGGGACTCGACCGAAGCCGCAGGACGGCACTGCTGCTTTCTGGGCTTTGCACCATAGCCGGGGCCAGCGCGTTCGTCGCTCCCAACCACTCGCTCGCTCTGGCCCTGTCGAGCCTGGCGCTCTTTGGACATTTCGCGTGGTCATCTAATATGCAGACGGTAGTCACCGAGATCATGCCGCGCAAGCATATGGCGACTCTCTATGGTCTGACCGGAGCTGCAGGGACCTTGCTAGCTGCCTTGACGCAACCCCTGGTCGGCCGAGCCGTAGACACAGTTGGCTACGGGCCTCCTTTCGCGGGCACAGCCGTCGCTTACCTGTTGGCGCTCACGATGCTGTTGTGCGCTGGAAAGGTCGAGCGGATTCGCTGAAAGGGCTCGTCAACGTGGCGGTCAATTGATGATTCTTGGTATCACGGTGAAAAGTCGAATTTCTCCACTAATCCAAACGTATTGTCTGTTGTTACAAATCAGAGTCCGGTCCATACGAGTAGCGCTAACCAGTCGTCTGGGGCTCGCGCATTTGGAGAGAGGTGTAGTCCCTTTGTCCCCCTTGGCAAGGGGGACGCCGCGCCTTTTGTGGCAGGGGGTTGCCAGATCGCCTCAGACCCCCTATGGTGTAACCCATGTCCCCGAACCAAACACGCCTTCTCAAGGGGGACAAAGACTCGATACCCTTCGGCCGCTAGTCCGCACAAGGCCAGACTTAACATTACTTAGTGCGTTTGCATTAGCCATTTGGCTTTCTGCGGGCACTCTCTTGCTCCGCGCCCAGCCGCCTAAGATGCCGTTGATGCGCGTTGTGGATCTCGATGCGGGCGAGCCGGCGGCCGAAGTCGTCTTGCATAATGGCGCGAAGGCTCGCATCGAGTTGCTCGGGCGCAGCGCGGTCAGCGACACGGTTCGTGGGGCCGTGCGGCACGCACGCGTGCGCTTGAAGGTCAATGGGCAGGAAGTCGAACCGGAATGCGGCAATTACAACTTGCCGGTGACGGTCGCCGGTGTTCAGGTCGATTGCGCCGTGACGAGAGACTTTCTCAGCAACAGCCGGACCGATCCATGGGGTCTCGTGAAGGATGCCCGGCTAAGGCTGTGGCCGGCGGGCTCTCCGTTCATGGCTCCCGGCACCTACACTTACCCCGTGAAACAGCGTTGGTTTGCGACCACCACGCAGATGTCCAACGAGGCGTCGTTCGTCGATGGCTCTGAAACGCCCTGGAGCCGGAAAATCTACTATCACTATGGCCTCGACACAGGCGGGGCTGAGGGCATGACGGAAGTGATCGCTGCGACCGGCGGACTGGTCGTGGTCCGAGGGAAGAGCGCCATGCCGGCATACGAGAAGAACCCGTATACGGAGGTTGGCTATGACGGAGTCATCGTGCTCGACGAGCGCGGCTGGTTTCACTGGTACTTTCATCTGTATTCCATCGACCCGAATCTGAAGCTGGGCGCGAAGATCCCGATGGCCCAGCCCATCGGGCTGATCGGCAAGGAAGGCAGCGCCGGCTGCTGGTCGCACCTTCACTATGAAATTCGCGGGCCTCAACCGTCGGAGAAACCGGGCATTGTGGAGGGATATGTTTTTCTGTGGGAAGCCTACCAGAGGCAATACGCTCCCGATGTGATCGCAGTGGCTCGTCCCCATGCGTACGCCTGGGTGGGCGAAACCGTCACGCTGGACGGCAGCCGCTCGTCGAGCCGTTCGGGACCGATCAGCCGATATGAGTGGACCTTTACCGATGGCTCAGCGGGAACCGGCCCGACCTTCACGAGGGTGTACGAAAACCCGGGCACCTACAGCGAGATCCTCAAAGTGACGGACAGTCGTGGTCACAGCTCCTACGATTTCGCCGTGGTTCAAATCGCCGCGAAACCAGTTGTCGAACGACAAGTTGAGGAGAGCTTGGCACCTACGATTCACGCTTCCTATTGGCCGAGCCTCGGCACGCGCGCTGGGCAGCCGATCACATTCCTGGTTCGATCGTGCCGGACAACGTTCGGCCAAGAAACCTGGAACTTCGGGGACGGCAGCGCACCGGTGACAGTGAAGTCCGACGGGTGTGCGGAAGAGAAAAATAAACAAGGCTACGCCCGAACGCAGCATGTGTTTCAGAAGCCGGGCGATTACATCGTTCGCGTGGAACGGGCCAACGAGCGAGGAGAAAAAGCGACCTTTCATCTTTTCGTCCCAGTGAAGTAGCGGAGTGACCAGTGGGTAGCCACGATTGCCGTTGTTTGCGGCTATCGTGGGTTCTTGAGATCGCGCACACCATGAGGGGGGCAATCGTACATTCTCGCAAAGGATTTGGTCGTGGAATGACGGAGCCCGCTGAGAATAGTGAAAACATTTAGTAGTGAGTTTAGGGGTCTACTAAGCCAGAATCTATCGCTAACTATATGAAAAAGCATGGTTAAGTATCGATATACCACTTTTTATTAGACCTGCAACCGTTGGTCTGGTATGGTTTTGGCTAATTTGGCTAAATGGAGGTTCCTATGGGTGATGTTGAAGCGTTATCTACGATAGTGGAAATTCTTAGGCAATTGGAGCCAGATGCCCAAAGGTGGGTGCTTCAATCAATAAATAACTTACCTGAGTTGCCACTCCAACATAAGGTGACTCCACAGAGCGGCGATACATTGCCTTCCTCACGAACGGTGCCCGGTCAAGAGTTCTCTCGGGATCGGACTTTGTCACCCAAAGAGTTCCTGAGAGACAAGCATCCGGTTACCGATGTAGAACGAGTCACATGCCTTGCGTATTACCTCGCACACTATCGAGACACACCGCATTTCAAGACGGTTGATATCAGCTCGCTTAATACCGAGGCTGCACAACCGAAGTTTTCAAATACGTCGGTTGCGGTAGACAACGCCAGAGGCCTCGGGTACTTGGTTGCCGCGACAAAAGGCAACAAGCAGATTAGTGCTGCTGGAGAGAGGTTCGTTGAACTGCTGCCTGACAGGGAGGCAGCCCGGGAAGCCATCCGAACATTCAGACCGAAACGTGGAAATAAGAAAACAAGAGTCGGTCGACGTGAGAGCGGGCCTAATCGTGGCGATCAAGCGAAGTAGCAGTCAAAGAAGAGCAGTCCGTCTTACTCTTTTCAATCACAAGGGGGGCGTTGGCAAGACAACGCTGACGGTCAACCTTGCTTTTGCGCTAGCGAATATGGGCAAGAACATACTCTTGGTCGATTCGGACCCGCAGTGCAATCTAACATCCTATCTCGTTCAAGCCGACGTCGTTGACAAGTGGCTGGATGAGTCCGAAGGCAAAACCGGGAAAACCATTTGGTCGTCATTGCGTCCAGTAATTGAAGCCGGGAAAGACATTAACATCATCAAGCCCTATGAACGCGCCGAGCGAGTTTATCTGCTTCCGGGTGACATTCGACTATCAGAATATGAGCTCGACCTGCAGCAGTCCTGGATTGATTGCCTTCAAAGAAAGATTAGAGGATTTGTTGGGACTGCTGCACTCTCCAATCTTGTTCAAGCTTGTGCTGAAGATTTGGGTGCCGACTTTGTACTTTACGATGTAGGGCCGAACATTGGGCCGCTGAACCGCGCAATTCTGTTGGATTGTGATTTTTTTATCGTACCTGCCGCGTGCGACTATTTCTCGACGCGTGCGCTGAAGACCTTGGGACGCTCGATCGCCAACTGGATTAGAGACTGGGATATTATTTCCAAGCTTGCACCTCTCGATGTTCCTCGACTTAGAGGACGGCCCATATACTTGGGCTACGTCTTGCAGAGATTTCGCATGTACGGTGGGGACATCTCAAGCGTCTATCGAGACTACGCTAGGCAGCTAGATCGACATAGCCACAGCGATGTTGCCGCCGTTCTGAAGGATGTAGATGAAAAGCTCGCGCCGGGCTCACTCAGTCAATTCAAGTTGGGCCAGATCAAGGATTTCGTGACTCTGGCGAATCTAGCACAACAACAGGGTGTTGCAATTAGTGATGTGAACGGTGGAGCACAGTATCTAAAGACTGAGGCCCGAGGTGCTTTCAAAGAATTCGCCAAGAGAGTAATTGCTCGAATTGAGGGGCTGTAGCGATGCCCACGCCCAAGATTGCAGGCAATAGAATTGAGCGAAAACTTATCAAAGATCTTGTCGCTCACTACGTCAAGAACAAAGGTTTTATCGAGGTAATGCTTAAGCAACTTGGTGAAGCCATTCTTGGCTCTCCTAAGTTGATGGAACATGTACATTCAACGAAGTGGCGTCTTAAGGATCCTTCTCACCTAGAAGACAAACTCTTGCGTAAACTTGCCGAAGCAAAAGGGAGCAGAAAACCGTTCACCATTTCAGAAAAGAATTTGCTTTATCGGATCAATGACCTGGCTGGTTTCCGGATTCTTCATCTTCACACGCAACAGATCGTTCCCATTGATCGTGAGCTTCGTGCAGTTTTCAAGGAATACAGGTTCTCGATATTCGAGAAGCCGAAAGCCCGGACCTGGGATGATGAATCCAGAGAATTCTTTCAAAAGGCAGGCATTCAACCAGTCAAGAGTCCGAGGATGTACACCAGTGTTCATTACGTGGTTGCATCAAACAGCAGTACGAAAGTTACCTGCGAAATTCAAGTCCGAACACTCGCCGAGGAACTCTGGGGAGAGGTCGATCACACCATGAACTATCCCCGTGAATCCTCTGTTCTTTCCTGCCGGGAACAAATAAAGGTCTTGGCGCGCGTCACATCAAGTTGTAGTCGGCTCGTGGATTCTATCTTTCGAACGTCCCAGTCCGGAGGTTCATAGTGATGGGAGTGCGATGGTGCCGAGACCCGGACGACGATCCTGAAACCACAATCTCTCGGATTTGCTGGAACAGTCGGCACAGTGTCCTAATCGACCCTCAGTTCGAACCCTCCTTAGGGGATAGCTGCGTCATTCCCGTCGAGTGGCTTCACGGTGAGGCGGCCAAGGTTGGCGGGGTTTGGAGCGGTTGCTACCACCAGCTTGACTGGAGTTCCGTTGCGTAGCAATTGAACGAGTTGGTCTTCCCTACGTATCGCCAGGGTGAGAGTTTGGCGAGGTGTAAGCTTGTCCCTTCTCAACTCGAGTCGAAAGTTGCCATTGTTGCCGGTTTCAGCCGAAGGTGTTTCAGCACAGTCGCCGCAATCTTGCGGAAGGTTGCTGTGTTTCTCCAAACCGACCAAAAGGATCTTTTGTCTCGAAAAAGGAGACCCATCTTCACGAAGAAGACGTCCGGTGATGAACCATGAGTCCGAGACTGTGTCGGCTTGGACGGGGGGCGGCTCTTCGCGACGGGCTAGCGACTTAAGAATGTCTTCACTCGCCACGGCACGAGCCGCGGCCTCTCGCACGAATGGGCTCGGATCGGTTTTAACGCGGTCCTCTACAACACCTTGCTCGTAAACACGCTGCAGGGCTGCCAGCCGAACACTCCAGTCCGGATCTGTCCGGGCAATGCTTTTCAGAAGGCTCTGCTCATGAATCTGCCGGGTAGCCGCAGCGCGGACGACAGGGCTTCGATCACGCTGGGCAACTTGGTCCAGCTTCCGAAATTCGCCTAACCTCTCGACTGCTGTCTTTCGGACTAAGGGATCAGGATCCTTTTCGAGCGCCAACTCGACGAGCGAAAGGTCCTGGACTCGACGCAATGCTTCGGCACGAACTTCGGGGCTGCTGTCTCCTTGTGCGATTCGGGCCACCAAAGCCTGTTCATTCACCTTGCCGACGGCTGCTTTCCGAACCTCGGGACTCTTGTCCTTCCGTGCCAGATCCTCGACAAGTCCCTGCGCTCCGCTGAGCTGTCTCACAGCCGTGGCGCGCACTTCAGGAGCATCATCCTTCTCGGCGATCTCTCGAATTAGGCGCTGATCCAGGACACGCCCCACTGCCACTTCGCGAACCGTCGGGTCTGTGTCCTTCTGAGCGATGGTTTCGATCAACGGAAGTTCGCTCACTCGTTCGACAGCAAGCACCCGAACGTCGGGAGATCGATCCTGAAGGGCGATCTGGTTCACGCTGGAGAGATTGGTGATTCGAATGACTGCGCTGGCACGAACACGAGCATCAGGATCGGCAAGAGCAATTCGGTCCACAAGATCGCCGTCCGTCAAGCGCAGGGCAGCGGCTGCCCGCACTTCCGGGCTTGCATCCTTCATGACCGCGTCGGACAACTGGCTTTGCTCCGACAATCGCTCCACGGCTTCCTTACGAACCAGGGGAGACTGATCTTTTTGTGCGATCTCCGCGAGGGTGTTGAGGTTCGTAAGCTTGCGCACCGCAGGAACGCGAACCTCGGGACTGGGGTCCCCTGTTGCAGCCGTATCAATCAGAGGCTGCTGAATTGTTGTTTCGACGACGGCCCTCCTGACGCGGGGGTTAGGATCTCTGAATAGAGCGTTGAGATCGTCTGCACCAGCCAGCCGTCGCACGGCGGCAGCCCGCACGTCTGCGGCGGTGATTGATCTTTCAATCGAGTCGAGCAGGCGATCGTCGCTTATTCTCTCCAGAGCAGCCAAACGCACTGTGAATTCAGAATCCTGTCGAGCTACTCGAGCCAGCACACGTTGGTCTGTGAGCTTCTGGACGGCAGCCAGTCGCACCTGAGGATCAGGATCATTTACGGCGATGCCTGCAATCCGCGTTTGATTCTCGGTCGTGATGACGATCTGGATCCTATTGTTCTCTTGAAAGATCCTGACTCCTCCCCAGCTGCGCAAAGTGATGAGCTGAGCTGACGCATCCAGCACCACAAACGCGAAATGCGCTGCAAGGACCAAGCTGACGGCCCATCCTGAAAACGACAACCTCCTGTGAGACAAAAGATGAGCGATCATGAGCGCTCCACCACTGGATAAAATCGCTCCAACCAAACCTGCTTAGCTAAGAATACCGACTTTCTGGCGATTGTGTGGGCGCAAAATCCGGACTGGAGTTGCGTTCTCAGGAGGGGATTTGAAACTCATCAGGAAACAAGAAAACAGGCGAGTCTTAGATTCCACTTACGGGACGGCGAGGATCAGGGCAGTGAGGGTCAGCCGTTAAGGAGAAAACTACCGAGAACGAGAGAAAGAACTATGTGGAAGCATCAAGGCGGCAAGGAAATGCAATTCTGGCTATTTTAGGCGCCCGGCTTTCGGCCGCCAACCCCCACGGCACGCGCTCTCGGCGAAAGGAACGATCCGCACTTGACTACGGCTTGAGCTTTTCCATACCGTACAAGGCGGGTGCTAGTTTGTACGTAAATCGCGCCGGATTTATCGCGCAGGCGCCCCCTGAATCGACTGCGATCAGGAGCTTTGAGACGGGCTCGTAAGCCGCGCGTGGCGCAATCGTCCCTTTTGCCACCAGAATCTTCTGGCGCTCCGGATAGACACCTACGCTAACCAGCTGGTGAATGCTAAGTGGGACGGTGCGCTTCGTATTCAAGATTACGAAGTTGGACAGATCGCGCGTCGAACCTTCTGCTTCAATCACCGCAGTGAGTCCCATATCCCAATACCGGTAGCCTCCGTGGCGTACTTCGGTCTCGATGAATTTCCCGTCGCTTAGCGATTTAACAGTGCCTCGGAGCAGGATCGGTTCGCCGTGCATACGGTCCGTTTTGCCGCCGACACGAAGCTCAAAGGGCTTTCCGACGCCTGCGCTCGCGGCCTTCTGAACCGCTTCCGGATCAAAGAGAGCAACGACCCAGCCTTCGGCCTTTTGCTTTACCAACTCCGCGAGTAGGAAAGTGCTGTCACCTGCAGAGCCACCTCCAAGGTTGTCACCGGTATCAAGCAGCGTGACTGGGAACACTGCGCTTGCCATCGCCATTGACACTGCCTTGGCGGGCGCAGGCAGGTCGAACTTCAGTTTGTCACGGAGTTCCCAAAGCATCGCAGCAAGACGTTCTGCCTCGCTCTTTGCGAGCGCCGGGTCGTTGTCGGTAATCACGACCACGCTCGGTCCCATGGCCGGCACATCGCCATACTGATACCCACCCGGAATACTGACAGCGAGGACGCCGGGTTTCTTCTCCGCTTCCTTGCTCGCGTCGACAATCGGCTTCAGCGGCAGCCGATAGGTGTCGTGATGAATCAGATTCAACATCATCGGTGGTTTCACCATCGCCTGGACGGGTTTCACCTCACCTTTGATCATGCGCGCCAGAATGGAGGCCGTCTGAAAGCCGCGCTCTTTGGTGTCCAGATGTGGGCACTCTTTGCCGGTGATGACGATGTTGGCGTTAGCGATGATGGCCGGGTCCACGTTGGCATGAAAGTCATGTGTGACCGCGATGGGAAAACTTGGCCCCATGGCTTGCCGAACCCGGCGGACGATCTCGGCGTCCCCGCTTGGAAAACCGTCCGCCACCATTGCGCCATGCAGCAGGAGCAGCACCCCGTCATACCCAGGCGTTTGCTTCAAACCCTGAAGAATGCGGTCCACCATCGAATTAAAGCCCTGGGCGTCGATCGGTCCTCTGGGAACAGCGTTGAAGAAGTGAATGGGAAAGAGTTCAAGGCCGAATTTTTCGGCGCCAGCTATCATTCCGGCGGCGTTCTGGTTGGTCTTCGCGTTTGTTTCCAGCCATTCCTTCCGGTTCGCCGAAAGCGCATCTTCTCCCTCGAAGTCGGCGAGTGTAGCCTTCGTCAGGTTGAAGCTGTTCGTCTCGTGGCTGATGCCTGCAACGGCGATGCGCGGCGCGGCATTGCCGGAAGTCAGCGCTCCTGAGAGCAGGAAGAGGGAAAACCAATGCTTAGCGGATTTCATTCCGAGACTCCAGATGACCCGTATCTCTTTGTTGAGGATTGCAGAGTGGATTTCGGCTCTCTCTCCCCAACGCGGGAGAACGAAGGCCTAAGAAGCCTGCATGGGGTGAGGGGGCACGCAGGTGCCTACTGATCTCCTTCCGAGCTCCGAACCCTCACCGAGCCCAGGTTCCCCGTGCTGATCCACTCTATCGCACCCCTCACCCCCAACCCCTTCCACGCTGGTACGAGGGGAGCCGAGGGTCGGAAAGGAAAGCCTGAGTCCACTCAACTCATCTACTTTCCGGGCGCGCGGTACTTAACCGACTTCTTTGTCGCTTGATCGACTTCTTCTGGCGTCAGCAGAACGTGGGTTTTCAAAGCGACGGCGCCGCTCGCGTTGACCGCCATCGAGAGTGCTGCCGCAGTGGCATTGTCTGGGAAGTCAACGATGACAAAGGCGTCTGCCTCTCCAAAGGCAAAGTAGAAAGCCTCGAGCGTGCCGCCCGCCGACTTGACGTTGGCCTCGACCGTAGCCCGACGCTTCGTGCCCCCCTCCTTCATGAGTCCCTTTGTGCCATCGCCTGTGTACGACGCTTGAATCATGTACTTGGGCATGGATTCCTCCCTCGTTAGTGAAACGAAAGTGATGGACAACGTGAAGAAAACATACCAAATCCTCATTTGAGAAGCACATTCTTTGGAAAAATAATAGAGGTAGACTTGAGTGGCACATCAAAGGCTTCCGGCGGTTGGGTTTTGAGGAGCCCTTGAATATTGGAATACTGTTTTGGAAGTCGTGCGATCTCGAGATGGGTTACTGGGGACGAGAGGAGGCCTCTCTCCGGAATCAATTCCCGGAACGCGGCTCTGGATGAGGATCTCAGAATGTTTCTCGGAACTCCAAGTGTGTGCTCGCCCCCTCATCCCTAACCCCTTCCCACATTGGGGAGAGGGGAGCCGATGTCCGAGGTCACTATGTTCTGTAGAGTCCCGTACGGTGGATAAAGGAGATTTCTACCACTGCTCATAGAGAACCCGGCCGAAGCTCCTGATCAACCTGTCGGCCTAAGCGCACGACAATTTCTGGAAGCGCTTCGATGTCCTCAAGCGAGGTGCGAAAGTTCACGATGCAAAGGCGAAGTGCGAATTTGTTGCCGAACATCGCCTTGGAGAGAAAAGCTTCGCCACTTTTCTCCAGACGGTTCAAGAGTTCTTCGTTCAGCTGGTTCAAATATGTATCCACCCGGGCAGAACCCGATCTCGATTTCAACTCCACAGGAACATAGCGGAAGGTTGTGATACTGAGGCCTTGGGTTAGCGGTTCCAGATCGGCATGGTCTGCCAGCTTCCGATACAGCGCCTGTGCCAGACGAATGTCGTCGCCAATCATCCGCTCATAGCCGGAACGCCCCGCCTGCCGGAGAGCCAGCCAGACCTTCAGAGCCCGAAAGCCCCGTGAATTTTGTGGGCCGAGGTCAAAGTAGTTCAGTACATCCTTATCGAAGGCATAGTAGGACGGATGATAGGAAAAGGTATTCCGCAGCGCCTGGGCGTGGCGAATCAAGGTGCAGCCTGCCTCCAGCGGCGAGTACAGCCACTTATGCGGGTCGACAGCCACGGAGTCTGCTTCCTGCAGGCCTTGGAATTCCTCTGGAACCGCTGCGGCTGCAAATGCGCCATAGGCACCGTCCACGTGGAACCAAGCACCGTGCTCCCGGCAGATCGCCGCGATCTCTGCAAGTGGATCGACGGCTCCGGTGCTCACCGTGCCGGCAGATCCGACGACGAGCAAGGGCGTCGCACCTCGCGCGCGATCCTCCTTGAGGCGCTGCCGGAGGACCTGCGTGTCCATCCGCTGCTGATGATCGACTGGCAGCCAACTGATCGCATCGGTTCCGAGGCCGAACAGATCGGTTGCCTTCTGAATCCAGGTGTGGGTTTCGCTCGAGGCGTAGACACGCAGGTTCTTTGCATCCGGGTGTCGGAGTCCGACCTTGCGAATTTCCCAATCCGCTCGATTGGCCCGCGCGGCAAGAAACCCGACAAAGTTGGCCATGTTTCCCCCGCTGACGAGCAGCCCCTCGCAGTTGCTCGGGTACCCGATCAGCTCTGCAATCCAACGGACCGACTGAGCTTCGATCTCGGTTGCCATCGGAGCCAGGATCCAGGAGCCAACGTTCGGGTTGGCCGCGGCCGCGAGCAGATCGCCAAGAATGCCGATTGGAGCGGCCGGCGACGTGACGTAACCCCAGAACCGCGGATGGCTGTTGAACAGAGAGTGGTCGAATACCAAGCTTGCGGCCTGCTCAAGCAAGTCCTGCGGATTGGTTCCGTGGTCGGGGAGTCTGTTCTCCGAGCCCAAGGCTTGACGAACCACGGCGGGAGATTCTCCCGGTGTTACGCGTCGTTGAGGCAGAGAGGAAAGGAAATCGGCGATTCGATCGACGAGCTGGTATCCCAGGCGTCGGAACTCCTCGGGTGCGATTTCGATCGGTGCCTGGCGGGTTCTCAGGTCCTGGACGTTTTGGTCATTCTGCATGGGGCCTCATCATTGAGAATTAACAAACATGGTGACAAATCACTCGATGGACTTCGGTCCCCCTCGCCCCAGCGCGGGAAGAGGATGAAGCCTTGAGAAGGCTTCATGGGGTGAGGGGGTAAACGCACGTCGTGGATGTCACACGCATGTTCTGAGATGCCTATCCAGAGCCGAGTTTCGGGAATTGATTCAGTCGAGGTGTCCCCCTCACCCCCCAGCCCCTCTCCCGCGTTGGGGCGAGGGGAGCCGATACTCGCGACTTGTAGCTGTGCCAGACCAGCTCGCAAAAGTGTCACTAGCGCAGTCCATCGAAGAGGTCAGTTTCTCGACTTCGGCCACCATTCACCAAGCTAAAAACACGATAGAATTCCTGCGTTCCCCACATCGCACGATGGTGCTCCTCGGCGAGGTTCTCCAACTGCGAGTAGATGGCAAGCTGAGTCTTATGGCAGCAGACGGCCCGCCACACGGTTTGCCAATGTTCGTGCGTATCGAGGGTCGTAGTGAGTGCCCAGTCCGGCCACGGCGCCGCGCGCCGCTCGACGCCGTCAACTGTGGACTTCAAGTCGCGAAACCCTGCTTGATAGGCTTCCCACTTGGCGTGACTCCAAGCCATGTAGTACAGCTTCGATACTCGATGCGGGAGTGCTGGACCGTCAGCCGGATAGGACGAATCGGCGGCGCAAATGGTGGCGGCCGTCGCGAACTGGCAAATGGCGATGTGGTCTGGATGCCCGTAGGCGCCTTCAGGCCCGAAGGTCAACACAATGTGAGGCCGGACTCGCCGTAGTTCGGCCACAATCTTGGCAGTAATCTCCGCCGGCTTGGCCTGATCCAGTTCTCCATCCATGTAGTCTAGAAAGCGAACTTCGCGGAGACCCAACTCTTTTGCCGCCGCCAGCAGCTCTGCCTCGCGCATCCTGCCAACCGCAGCGAGACCTGGAAACTCAATTCCGGTTCCATATCGGCCACGCTCACCTCGGGTGGCCGTGACGAGATAGGTTTCAATGCCTTCACGCCCGTATTTTGCCAGTGTGCCACCGAAGCCTAGCGATTCATCATCCGGATGGGCCAGAACGCAAAGGAGGCGCAGTTGTTCAGACACACATTCTCCTGCTGTCAGCAACGAATGGTGAGCTTTGAATTCCGAAGGCTCTTGCCTTGCGATTGGACGGTCAACATTGGGGCAGGCTTCCAACCTGCCAAGGCCGGACTTTCCAGTCTGGCCTTGGAGTTTCTAGTCTCCAGAGTAAGTCGAGGCTTGTTTGCATCCCGCTTTATGCGTGGAGGGATCGAAAAAGGACCAGACCCCCTCTTGATCTCCCCCTTATGCGCTCCGCAAGGGGGAGAGTGCCGATCCTAGCCGGCTTTGGCCGCGCTCTTGGCCTGGATGTTCTGGTTTACGCGGAAGAGGTTCCCGGGATCATACTTTTCCTTGATTACCGCGAGACGTTCGTAGTTGTCACGATAAGTGGCTTGAACCCGATCCTGCCCTTCTTCCATCATGAAATTCACATAGGCTCCGCCAGCGGAGTGAGGATGGAGAGCACTCCAATAGTCCTTGGCCCAATTCGAGATAATTTCCTTGTTGGCGGGATCTGGATCGATGCCCGCGATAACCGTGGAGTAGGTCACGTCCCGATAGCTGAAGGCGGTGTCTGTGCGTCCAACCCGATGCACTGCACCGTCGATGGGATAGATATGCATGGTTGAGAGAAGAGTTGGGATGCGAGATCCATGCTCGATGTGAAGCGCGATGGCCTCGTCACTGAGCTCGTTGACGAAATCGCCTTTCCAGTACCACTGCAATCCGGTCGGTAACAATCCATCGAAAAGGGTTTGCAGGGCGGGGAAGGGCATCGCACCCAGCAGAGCAAAGTCTGGCGAAGCAAACTCACGGATCGGACGGTAAATCTCCTCGGCTTTGTCGAGCGGTCCCGCGTAGCACCATACAATGCCGCACATGGTCTCGGTATGCAGTGGTTCCGGAAATGGCGGGCCGGGAGGGACCTTCAGGAATGCGAAGAAACCATAGAGGTCTTCGGGAGCCTTCGGCATGAAGTCTCGATACCAGCGCATCACATCGGCGGCTTTATTCATTTTCCAAAGAACCGGGCCGCCAAAGACCATGTGTACCGGCTGAGCCCGAAACACAAACGACGTGACGACGCCAAAGTTCCCTCCACCGCCGCGAACGGCCCAGAAGAGATCCTGGTTCTGGCTGGCATTGGCGGTGACGAAGCGGCCGTCGGCCAGAACCACATCGACCTCCAACAGATTGTCGATGGTGAGTCCGTACTTTCGGGTGAGGTAGCCGTGCCCGCCGCCGAGGGTGAGGCCGCTGACGCCCGTGGTTGAAATGATTCCAGCGGGAACAGCCAGTCCAAAGACGTGGCACGCGTGGTCGATGTCGCCCCAGGTGCAACCGGGCGCGACACGGGCCGTCCGGGCTGCCGGGTCGACCCGGATCCCTTTCATCATTGAGAGATCGAGAACAATGCCATCATCACACAGGGCGAGCCCCGGGCCGTTGTGTCCGCCGCCGCGAATGGCCAGCAGTTCCTTGTTTTCGCGCGCGAAGTTCACGACGGCGATCACATCCGCTACATCCACACACCGTACAATCAGGCCGGGGCGCTTGTCGATCATGCCGTTGTAAATCTTTCGGGCCGCATCGTAGCTTTCGTCTTGTGGGCGAATCACCTGGCCGCGAAGACCGGACTGAAGCGCTTCGACTTTTGAGGGGTCAAGCATGCTGCCTCCTTGCCGCATAGGATTAGGTACCTGTTCGCGATTCGCGAACACCAAAAATGCTAGGTCGAAAGGGAAGGGTAATCAATGGAATTCGCCTTCGGCCGGTTGGGGATGTGAGTGGGCACACCCTCGTCACAAAGAAACAGGGGTGGAACGACCTACCTTGGCTCTCCGGACAGCGATATGCTTCAACTCAGCGAAGGGCGGGAATCTTCCTTGACAGTCCAGCCGTCAGCTTTCAGAATACCTTCATCATTTCCTAAGTCTTTTCTGGAGAAACTACTGAAATGAAGTCGCGCTGGCTGTTCAGTCTTGCTGTCTTGTCGTCCGTGTTTCTGGCTGGATCCGATAATGTCCTGGCAGCTGATGCCGGGACTCGGAAGGATCGTTTCACGCCCGAAGAGCGAAGCTACTGGGCGTTTCAGCCAGTTGCCAGCCCCAAAGTGCCTTCTGTCCGCGACTCCGGTTGGGTGCGCAACCCGATTGACGCATTTATTTTGTCCCAGCTTGAAGCCAAAGGGTTGCGACCTTCGTCGCCGGCAGATCGCGTTACGCTGCTCCGGCGGGTGACGCTCGATCTCGTTGGCTTGCCGCCAACGCCTGACGAAGTGGAAGCGTTCCTCAAGGATTCATCGCCCCAGGCTTACGAAAAGGTAATCGACCGGCTCCTGCAGTCCCCGCACTATGGCGAACGCTGGGCCAGGCATTGGCTGGACTTGGCGCGCTATGCAGAGAGCGAGGGATTCAAGAGCGACGAGACCCGGCCCAACATTTGGCGTTACCGCGACTATGTGATCCGTTCGTTTAATCAGGACAAACCGTATGACCGTTTCGTCCGCGAGCAAATTGCGGGTGATGAGCTTTGGCCGCGCGATCTTGATGCTCGCTTGGCCACGGCGTTCAATCGCCACTATCCAGACGAGAGCAACGCCAGAAACCTGCTGCAGAGACGTCAGGAGATCTTGAACGACATTACAGACACAGTCGGCGCAGTGTTTACAGGCCTCACGTTCGGATGTGCCCGCTGCCACGATCACAAGTTCGATCCCATTCTACAGGCCGACTACTATCGGCTGCAGGCGTTCTTCGCCAATACCCGCGCCGCGGACGACGTGCGGCTGACGGCGCCCGGTGCGTTGGAGGGCTACCAGAAACGGCTGGCCGTGTGGGAAGAAAAAACGCGCGATGTGCGTTCGGCCATGAACGCGATTCTTGAGCCACGGCGAAAAGAGATTGTCGACGAGTTGTTTGTGAAATACCCGCCGGAGATTCAGGCCGCCATTCTAAAACCCGATACTGAACGGACGCCGATCGAATGGCAGATGTTTTACAAGGCCAAGCCATACATGAATCCTGACGTGGAAGAGGTCGCGAAGACTCTGAAAGGCGATGCACGCACCCGGTATGCGACGCTTAAAGCCGAGTTGGAGAAATTTGCCGAGTGGCATCCTGGAGAACTCCCGGTGGGCGTTTCGATGGTAGACGCGACCCGGACCGCGCCGAAAACCCATGTGCTTTCCGTCGGTGTCTATGATGCTCCGCTGCAGGAGGTCGAACCTGGATTTCTCACCATTCTGAATCCGGCACCCGCCAAGATTGAACCGCTACAGGGCCAGGATTCCACAGGCAGACGTGCGGCGCTGGCGAACTGGCTGGCGGACCCGAAGAATCCGCTGCCGGCGCGGGTGATGGTCAACCGGCTTTGGTACCACCACTTCGGTCGCGGCATCGTGGCCACCCCCAGCGATTTTGGGAGTATGGGCGAGCGGCCCACCCATCCGCAGTTGCTGGACTGGCTTGCAGGCGAGTTTGTCCGGCAGGGCTGGAGCATGAAGGCGATGCACCGACTGATGGTCACCTCGAACACCTATCGGCAGTCGTCCGGCTACAGCGAAGTGGCGGCAAAAGTGGATCTGCAGAATCGTTTACTCTGGCACTTCCCCAGGCAACGGCTCGAAGGAGAGGTAATTCGAGACTCCGGACTCGCTGTTGCCGGGCTCTTGAACACGAAGATGGGCGGCCCCAGCGTCTTTCCGGAACTGCCTCCGGGGATGGAAACCCGCGGCGGCTGGAACGTGACCGAAGATCCGGCGGAACGCAATCGGCGCAGCGTCTATATTTTTGTGCGGCGCAACACCCGCTACCCAATGCTGGAATCTCTCGACATGCCCGACACTCACGAAAGCTGCGGGCGGCGGAACCTGACCACTACGGCACCCCAAGCGCTCACACTGCTCAATAGCAGACTGACCCTGGAATGGGCGCAGGCGTTTGCCGCGCGAGTCATGAGCGCTGCTGGGTCTACCGCCAGCCAGCAGGTGGAAGCTGCTTATCAGCTGGCCTACTCACGAAAGCCCGACGCCACGGAACTGCAAACTGCGCTGGGATTTCTGGAGCGGCAGCGTGGCATCATCGCCGCGCGGCAGGGAGCGGTTCTGGCCCTTCCCACTCCGGCTCCGGAATCGAACGACCGGCCCGCGGCCGCAGCACTGGTAGACTTGTGCCACATGCTGATGAATTCGAACGAATTTGTGTACCGGAACTGAGGAGAGCAAAGAGCAGGCTACGGCCTTCAGCGAAAGTCTTCTGTCATTCCCGCGAAAGCGGGAATCGTGCGCCTGAAAGCGCATTTGGTCAGAGAGGTGGAAGTCCTCTTCAGGTACGCCCTCTCCGGCCTGTAACCGACTGCCACTGCGTCGCCGTGAGGCGG
>Ga0180085_1000129_pt1 | contig 24833 bp, 21 predicted proteins | sample EasRiv730_16_10D_FD_123013 | JGI IMG/M metagenome (GOLD analysis project Ga0180085, IMG submission 123013) | Soil microbial communities from meander-bound floodplain in the East River, Colorado, USA - East River metaG ERMLT730_16_10D | ecosystem: Environmental > Terrestrial > Soil > Floodplain ... | reverse complement strand
GCGCCTGCTCTACGTGTCGTCGTTCCTCGCGCTCGGTGCGAGCAGCGGAGCGCCGCGCGACGAGACCGCGACGGCCGCCCCCGGCAGCTGGCACAACGACTACCAGCGCACCAAGGCCGAGGCGGATCGGCGCGCTCGCGCGCTCGGCCAAGCGGGTCGGGACATCGTGCGCGTGTACCCGGGCGTGGTGTTCGGGCCGGGTCGGCTGACCGCCGGCAACCATGTCGTGCGCCTGCTCCTCGCGCACGCGCGAGGGGAGCTTCCCGGACTGCTCGGCCGCGGCGACCGCCGACAGTGCCTCGCGTTCGTCGACGACGTGGCCGAGGGCGTGCGGCTCGCGCTCGCGCTGGCGCGCCCGGGCTCGGGCTATGTGCTGGGCGGCGAGAATCGCACGCCGCGCGAGCTGTTCCGTGCCTTCGCGCGCGCGAGCGGCATCGCCGAGCCGAAGCGGCGCATCCCGTTCGCCGTGGCCGCGCTGGTCGGCCGGCTCGCGCGCTGGCGCGCCGAGCGCTCGGGCGTCGAGCCCGCGCTGACCGATGAGGTCGTGCGGATCTACCGCGAGGAATGGGCCTTCACTTCGGCCAGCGCGGAGCGCGACCTGGGGTATCGCATCACGCCGTTCGACGAGGCGATGCGCAGCACGGTCGAGTGGCTGCGCTCGATCGGCGAGATCCCGCAGGGTCCACGCGCATGAGCGTGCAGCCGTCGGAGCTGCGGGCCGAGCTGCCGCGCAAGGCCGTGCACATCGGCAGCGTCGCGTTCGCGCTGGCGCTGCGCTGGATCGGTCCGGCGCAGGCCGCGCTCGCAGCCGGTGTCGCGCTGTTGTTCAACCTGCTGCTGCTGCACCGTCTTACCCGGCGCTCGTTGCTCCGGCCGCACGAGCGGTCGCGGGCGTTCTCCTGGGGCATCGCCCTCTACCCAGCGGTCGTGCTGGTCCTGGTGCTCGTGTTCTCGCGGCGGCTCGAGCTCGCGGCCGCGGTGTGGGGCCTCCTCGCCGTCGGCGACGGAATGGCCGCGGTCGTCGGTCTCGTGGCGGGCGGGCCGCGGTTGCCGTGGAACCCGGCGAAGCGCTGGCTCGGGGTCGTCGCCTTCACGCTGTGGGGCACCGCGGCTTCGGCGTTCCTGCTGCGCTGGACGCAGCGCGGCGTGCTCGACGGCGGCACGGCGGGGTCGCCGATCGGCGCCTCGTTTCTCGCCACGTCCACCGCGGACGCGTGGCTGCCCGATCCGGTATTCCTGCTTCTGGGCTGCTTCGTCGCCGCGCTCGCCGCCGCGTTCGCCGAATCCGTCGACAGCGGTGTCGACGACAACCTCGTCGTGCCCCTCGTTGGCGCGAGCGTGCTGTGGCTCGCGGCAGCCTTGGAGCCCGGTCGCCTCGCCGCATCGGCCCACGCCTGGTCCGCGGCGCTCGTCCCGGCGCTCGCGGTCAATCTCGTGCTCGCCGCCCTGGCCTACCTCGCGCGGGCCGTCAGCCGCTCGGGCGTGCTCGTGGGGCTCGCACTCGGAATCGCGCTCTATGCGCTGGGCGGGGCCGCGGCCTTCTCGCTGCTCTTCGCGTTCGTGGTCCTGGGCAGCGTGGCGACCCGCACGGGCCAGGCGCGCAAGCGGGCGCTCGGGATCGAGGAGGCACGGGGCGGTCGGCGTGGCGCCGCGAACGCGCTCGCGAACTCGACGACCGGCGTGGTCTGCGCGTTTCTCGCCGGAACGACGGGCCGTCCAGCCCTCGCGCTCGCGGCGCTCGCCGGCGCCTTCTCCACGGCGGCATTCGACACCGTCTCCTCGGAGATCGGCAAGGCCTACGGTCGCCGGACCGTGCTCGTGACCTCGTTCCGGCGGGTCCCGCCCGGGACCGAGGGCGGGGTGTCGCTCGAGGGTACGCTGGCCGGTTTCCTCGCTGCCGCGCTCATGGCCGCCGTCGCATGGATCGCGGGGCTGGTCGCGCTCGGCGCAGCAGGGCTGGTCGTCGTGGCGGCGTTCGCCGGCGCGACGGTCGAGTCCTACCTCGGCGCGCTCCGCGCGAGCACGCGCCTCGACAATCACCTGATGAACTTCGTCAACACCGTCGTCGGCGCGGCGACCGCGGCGGCGCTCGTTTCGCTGGCCGGGCTGGGCTGAGCGAGCGCGGCGACCGCTACACCACGTAGGCCAGGGCGAATCCGAGCTGCGCGGTCATCATCATCGCGTACATGTGCGTCCAGGATGGGTGGTTCTCCGACTCGGCGAGCGCCTGCGGATCGCGCAAGATGAGGCGCACCGTGTAGCAGCCCCAAGCCGCGAGCAGCAGCCCCAGACCCGTGAGCATCCAGCGGTTCCCGGTCAGGATCGCGGCGCCGTCGCTCCACGGGCTCGGCACGAGCGCACCGATCGGCAGGAGCAGCCAGGGCACGACGAAGAACGGAGCGATGACGCGGGCGGCGCGGGCGACCCCGAAGCGGATCGGCAGAGTGCGGCACCCCGCGGCGGCATCGCCCCGCATGTCCGAGAAGTCCTTGGTCGACGAGGCCCCGAGCAGGAACAGGAAGAAGATCGCGCCGATGAACCACGGCTCGAGGTGTGCGGCGGAGGCGACCATCGACCAGCCGGCGACCTTCAACAGGCACCCACGCGGGACGGCGATCGTCAGGTTCGCCAGGAACGCGTCGGCCTTGGTTCTCCCGAGGGCCGGGGCACTGTACACGAGGGTGAACAGCATCCCGGCGACGAACAGGAAGAAGCACTCGTGCTGCACGAGCGGTGCGTGCAGCTTGTCCCACAGGCGATCGGCGGGATGCACCACCACGAGCCAGGTGGGCAGGACCGCGATCCCGTACAGGACCACGGCGAACCACACGCCGTGGCGCAGCGGGATGCGGCCGGTGACCAACGGACGCGACGGCTTGTTGATCCGATCGTTCTCGAGGTCGTAGTACTGGTTGATCGCATTCGAGGCCGCGTTGAGCAGACCGGCGCAGGCCGAGCCCAGGAGCACCGTCCCGAGGATGGCCCAGGACCACGAGCGCGGCTCGCCGCGCAGGACGTGCGGATTCGATGCCGAGCCCCACGCGGTGACCGCCCCCGAGACCACGCCGAGCAGCGGCGGAAGGAGCGTGAACGGGCGGGTGAACTGGACGTACGTCCGGATCCGCTCGAGCGTCAGCGCTGCGGGCACGCCGGGGGCTCAGTCGGTGGCGCAGCGACCGACGGCCACGCGTGCGGCACGCAGAACGCGCCCCGCGAGTCGATAGCCTGGTCGCAGCACCTCGGTGACCGCGCCATCGTCCGCAGCCGCCGCGACCGGATCGACGCGAAGCGCTTCCGCCTCGTTCGGGTCGAACGGCACGCCGACCTGGCCGAAGCGCTCGACGCCGTGCGATTCCAACGTGTCCAGGAACCGCTTGCGGGCCAGGTCGATCCCGCGCGCGAGGCCCTCGGCCGCGGGGGTCTGGCGGGCGTGCTCGAGCGCCAGCTCGAGGTTGTCCACCGTGTCGAGCAGCTGGGACACGAGCTCGCCGAAGCGGACCTCGGTCTTGCGATCGACGTCACGGGTCAAGCGGAGCCTCACCTCCTCCTGCTCGGCGCGGAAGCGCTTGAACGCCTCGATGTACTCCTGCAGGCGGGCCTCGGCGGCCTCGGCGCGCTCGCGGTATTCGTTCACGATCGACGGCGCGCTGGCTCGAGGCTCCTGACGCCCCTGGGCCTCGCCGTCGCCCGGCTCCGCCGCTGCGTGGCTTCCGTGCCGGCGATCCTCGACGCGAAACGCCGGCTCGACCTCGGCTTCGGGCGAGTCGGCGGCTGCCGGCGCCTCGTCCCGCGGCTCGGGTTGGTCGGCCATCGCCGTCAACGCCCGACGAGTCGCCGGATCCGCTCGGGGATCGGCGGGTGGGTGCTGAACAGGCTCGTCAGCCCGCTCGTCGAGAGCGGCATGACGATGAACATGTGGCTCGTCGACGGCGAAGCCGCGAGCGGCACGCGGCGCGCGTACTGGCCCAGCTTCTCGAGCGCGCGGGCCAGGCCGTACGGGTTTCCGGCGATCACCGCGCCGGTCGCGTCGGCGGCGTACTCCCGCGAGCGCGAGACCGCCATCTGCACGACCAGCGCCGCGAGCGGCGCCACGATCGCCATCGCGATCAACCCGAGCACGCCCCCGCCGCGCTCGTCCCGCCCGCCCTGTCCGCCGAAGATCGCGCCCCAGCGGGCCATGCTGGCCAGGAGCGAGATGGCGCCGGCGATCGTTGCGGCCACGGACGCGATCAGGATGTCGCGGTTCTTGATGTGTGCCAGCTCGTGCGCCACCACACCTTCCACCTCCTCGTCGCTCATCAGCTCCAGGAGCCCTTGGGTCACCGCGACCGCGGCGTGCGACGGATTCCTGCCGGTGGCGAACGCGTTGGGAGCGGCTTCGGGCAGGACGAACAGCTTGGGCTTGGGCATGCCCGCGCGGGCCACGAGACGGTCCACGATCGCGTGGAACCGCGGAGCCGCGGCCGGCTCGACCGGCTTCGCGCGGTACATCGCGAGCACGATCCTGTCCGAGAACCAATACGAGACCAGGTTCATCCCGGCGGCCACGACGAGCGCAATCACCATTCCGCTCGTCCCGCCGAGCAGTTGACCACACACCACGATCAGTCCGGTCAGTAGCCCGAGCAACAGCGCGGTCTTGAGGTAGTTCGTCGTCGTCATTCGTTTCTCCTCGGATCACGACCCCGTCGCGGGGTCCGGAAGGGGCCTCGGGCCGAATCCGCGACCGCGGACGTCAATCGGACGCCACATCGATCCGGCTGGCTCCGGCCTCCTTGCGCTTGGGCAGGACGATCTCGATCACGCCGTTGCGATGCGTCGCACGGATGCCCGCGGGGTCGACCGACGGCGGCAGCGCGACCTGCGCCGAGAAATTGCCGTAGGGTCGCTCGACGCGCAGGTACGACTCGCGCGCCACGGCGGCGTCGGCCCGACGCTCGCCGCGCAGGACGAGCCGGCCACCCTCGACGTGCAGCTCGACGTCGGACGCGTCGACCCCCGGGAGATCCGCGCGCAACACGTAGCGGTGGCCTTCCTCGAACAGATCCATCGGCGGCTTCCATGCGCCGACGGGCGCCGAGCCGTCCACGCCCCCGCCCGAGCGGGAGAGCGCCTCCTCGAACAAGCGCGACACGCGGTCCTGCAGGTCGAGCAGGTCACGGCGCGGATCCCAGCGCTGGATCGCCATGGGGTCGGCTCCTCCGGATCGAGCGACGCTCATTGTACGCTCGATCGGCTCGCGGTTGCCTCCTCCGTCGCCGGGACGAGCTCGATCCGATCCTCGGCGCGGGTCACGCGCACGACCGCGGTCCCGGCGAAGCGCCCGTCGAGCAGGCCGGCGGCCAGAGGATCGAGGATCCGTCGCTGGATCGTTCGGCGGAGTGGCCGGGCTCCGAACGCGGGGTCGTATCCTTCCTCGGCGAGGAGCTTCTTCGCCGCCTCGTCCACCTCGAGACGCAAGCCGCGCTCGGCCATGCGCCGCGCCACGTGCGCCAGCTGGAGCTCCACGATCGCGAGCAGCTCCGGCTGCCCGAGCGCCCGGAACAGGATCGTCTCGTCGAGGCGATTGAGGAACTCGGGGCGGAACGCCCGGCGGAGCTCGCGGTCGATCACGACGCGCAGCGACTCGGGCGCGTCGAGGGCGTGCTCGAGGATGTAGTCGGACGCCAGGTTCGAAGTCAAGACGATGATCGCGTTGCGGAAATCGACCGTGCGGCCCTTGCCATCGGTCATCCGCCCATCATCCAGCAGCTGCAGCAGGACGTGGAATACCTCGGGGTGCGCCTTCTCGATCTCGTCGAGCAGCACGACCGAGTAGGGGCGGCGCCGCACGGCTTCGGTGAGCTGGCCGCCCTCCTCGTGACCCACGTAACCCGGCGGCGCGCCGATCATCCGCGCCACCGAGTGACGTTCCTGATACTCGGACATATCGAGGCGCACGATCGCCTTCTCGTCCCCGAACAGCGTCTCGGCCAGCGCCTTGGCCAGCTCCGTCTTGCCCACGCCCGTAGGACCGAGGAACAGGAAGGTGCCGACCGGACGGTTGGGGTCCTTCAGGCCGGCGCGGGCACGGCGCACCGCCGCGGCCACGGCGCGGATCGCCGGATCCTGTCCGATCACGCGTGCGTGCAGCTCGTCCTCCAGGTGCACGAGCTTGTCCACCTCACCCTGCAGCAGGCGTCGAACGGGCACGCCGCTCCATTGGGAGACGACCGCGGCGATCTCCTCCTCGCCGACCTCTTCCTTGAGCATCGCCCCGTCCCGCTGCAGCTCGGCGAGACGCTGGCTGTCCCCGGCCAGCTGGCGCTCGAGCTCCGGGATCCGGCCGTAGCGCAGCTCGGCCGCCCGCTCGAGCGCGCCCTCGCGCGCCGATCGCTCGGCCTCCGCGCGCCCCTGCTCGAGGCGCTCCCGCGTCGCGGAGATCCCTGCGATCACCGTCTTCTCGTTCTCCCAGCGCCGGCGCAGCGCCGCGCCGGTCTCGGCCAGGTCGGCGATCTCGCGCTCGACGCGGGCCAGGCGCTCCTGCGATACGGGGTCGGTCTCGCGAGCCAGCGCCTGCCGCTCCACCTGGAGCTGGAGCGTCTTCCGGTCGACCTCGTCGATCTCCGCTGGCACCGAGTCGATCTCGAGCCGCAGCCGGGAGGCCGCCTCGTCGACGAGGTCGATCGCCTTGTCCGGCAGGAAGCGGTCGGGGATGTAGCGGGCCGACAGGCTCGCCGCCGCGACGAGCGCCGCGTCCTGGATCCGCACGCGATGATGGACCTCGTAGCGCTCCTTGAGACCGCGCAGGATCGATACGGTGTCCTCGACCGACGGCTCGTCGACGCGCACCGGCTGGAAGCGGCGCTCGAGCGCGGCGTCCTTCTCGATGTGTCGACGGTACTCCTGGATCGTGGTCGCGCCGATGCAGCGCAGCTGCCCACGCGCCAGCGCGGGCTTGAGCAGGTTCGCCGCGTCGACGGCGCCCTCGGCTGCGCCCGCACCGACGAGCGTGTGCAGCTCGTCGATGAACAGCAGCACGCGCCCGTCCGACGCCTCGATCTCCCGCAGCACCGCCTTCAGCCGGTCCTCGAACTCGCCGCGGTACTTGGCGCCCGCGATCAACGCGCCGAGGTCGAGCGCGACGACCGAGCGGTCGCGCAGGGTCTCGGGGACGTCGCCCGACGCGATGCGCCGCGCCAGACCTTCGACGATTGCAGTCTTGCCCACGCCGGGGTCCCCGATCAGCACCGGGTTGTTCTTGGTGCGTCGGCACAGCACCTGCATGGTGCGCCGCACTTCCTCGTCTCGCCCGATCACGGGATCGAGCTTGCCCTGTCGCGCGAGATCGGTCAGGTCGCGCGCGTAGCGCTTGAGCGCCTGGTACTTGTCCTCGGGGTTCGCGTCCGCGACCCGGCTCGATCCACGCACTTCGCGCAGGGCGACGAGAACGCCTTCGGGCGTGACGCCGAGGTTGCGCAGGACGTCGGCCGCGTCGCCGGTGCCGCGACACATGCCGAGGATCAGGTGCTCGGTCGAGAGGTAGTCGTCCTGGAACTCGCGCGCCGTCGCCTCCGCGCCCTCCACCAGCTGGGTCAGCTCGCGGGAGGTCGCGAGGTCCGTGGGCCCTGAGAGCCGCGGGTAGGACGAGAGCTTGCGCTCGGCCGCCGCGGCCACGGCCCGCGGATCCACCCCCAGCCGCGCCAGGATCGGCGCGACGACCCCGTCGGTCTGGCGCGCCAGCACGGAGAGCAGGTGCAGCGAGCGGATTTCGGCGTGTCCGAGCGAGCGGGCCAGGCTTCCGGCTTCCCGCAGCGCCTCCTGGGCCTTGATCGTCAGTCGGTCCAGCTGCATGACACCCTCGTCGAAAGACGTCGTGTCATGGGACGGAAGTCCGTCCGTGTCAAGCTGCGAGCGCGGGTCAGCCGGGGTCGATCCGACAACGGACCAGGAGCCCCGGGGTGGTCTCTCCTTCGAATTCCACGAAGGCCAGGCTGTCCTGGCGCAGGGTCTCGAACAGGTTGCCCGAGATCGTGGCCCGCCGTCGGCCGGCGTATCCGTGGGGCCCGACGCAGAGCGCCTGCGGGGCCGAGAGCGAGAAGTCGCCGCTGACCGAGTCCTGGGTGTGGATCCCCAGCACGGACAACACGAGTAGACCGCCCACCGCTCGATCGAGCGCTTCGCCGAGCGGGATCGTCCGGGCGCCGCCGAAGTGCAGCGTATCCATCGCACCGGGCTGCGCGGTCGGCGTGAGCCCGAGGCGCTTCGCGTACTTGAGGTCGAGCAGGGGCTGGATCAGGCGGCCTCGCTCGACGAAGACGCTGCGCGCCGCGGGCACGCCCTCTCCGGTGAAGGCGTACGAACCCAAACGGAACGGGAGCAGGGGATCGACGCGCAGCTCGATGTCCTCGCGGAACGCCGGCGACCCCGAGCCGAACGCGCCGCGGTCGAAGTGCGACTGGCCATGGGCCACGGCCGAACCATCCAGGTTGGCCAACAACGTCTCGACGACGTAGGCCTCGACGACGCGTGGATGCAGGAGCACGGTGTCGCCCGTGACGCCGGTCGGGTCGGCGTCCCGACCCAGCGCCTCGGCCAGCGCAGCGAGACGTTCCAGGCGCGCCAGGAACGCGTCGGTCGGCTCGAGCCGCCGCGCGCCGAAGCCGTCACCGATCTCGCCGTTGAGCGTGACGTGCCAGCTCGTTGCCGTGCCGGAGGACGAGGCGTCGAATCCGGCCGACGTCACGACGCGCGACCGTCCATCGGTCGCGGAGAAGGAGCCGCTCCAGGTGCGGAATCGCCGACGCGCCACGAGCTCGCGCACGGCGGAGAGCCGCTGCGCGATGTCGGCGGCGTCTCCCTCGGCGGCTCGGGCCGCCGCGGCCGCGTGGAGCTCGACCGGCGGAACGGCAGCGGGTCCGAGCACGCAAGCCGCGTCGGGATCGTCGTAGGCGGCGAGCCAGGCGTCCTCGAGCGCGCGGTCGATCTGGTCTGCGACCTGGCGGCGCTCCCACGCGCCCCGGCTCACTCGACCGTCGCCCCATACCAGCAGGTACTGCAATCCCGCCGACTCGGACAGCGTGAACGGGGCGTGGGCGTTGCCGGCCTGTCCATCCTTGATTCCCAGCGCGGCGCGCCGTGTCGCGCTGGCGTGGAGCGACCAGGCCTGCACGAGCCGGCCGCGCGGGCCGGGCCGAGCGAGTGCGTCCAGGACACGCGCGAGGTCCATCAGCGCCCGCCGAGCCGAACACGCTCGTGGGGCTCGAGCACCAGGAAGAAGTGGCTCCCGCCGCTCGACGGGACGCTCTGACCCCACTTCCCGCAGGTCCCGATCGCGTCGAGCTGCAGCGGGCCGAACGCCTCGCGAATCGAGCCCAGCGCGCCGAACATCGATCCGGAGAAGATCGCGGGCCGGTGCAGGGTCGCCCCATGCTCGTCGAGCGCGTAGATCGCCTTGCACTGGAATACGAAATCGCCGGTCGCCGTGTTGACCTGCCCGCCGGCGTAGCCCGACAGATAGGCGATGCGCGGGTGTCGCCGCAACACGCCGGCCTGCCGCAGCAGTTCGCGTACCTCGAGCGGTCCGTGATCCTCGAACGCCCCGGGCGCCGGGAGCGGGTCGTCGACCTCGATGCGGATGTTGGTCATGCGCGGCTGCGGCGCATGACGGTACGACTCGGCGCGCTCGGCGGCGGTCAGTCGAACTCCGGCCGCGGCGGCGGACCAGGGGTCGGACAGCGCGTCGCACAGTCGGCCGTGGTCGACCAGGACCGCGCGCTCGCGCGGCAGCCCATTCGCGCTGAACGGCTGCCAGGCATGGTCGTCCTCGACCGGCTCGTCGACGATCGAGACGTGGTCGGCTCCGACGACCTCGCCCGTGCGAAACCGTCCGTCGCGCGCGAGGATCGACGAGCGGAAGCCGTCGGCCTCGGCGGCGTGCCCGAACGCCTCGTGCGCCAGACCCTTGGCCAGGCCGTAGTCGATCACGAGCGGGAAGGAGCCGGGAGGGTGCGTCGGAGCATCGGGAAGCTCGAGCGCCAGACGTGCCGCGATCTCGGCCCGACGGAGGAAACACGCGACGGCCGGCGCCGCGTCCGGCAGGCCGGGGTCGGGTGAAAAGGCCGCCGCGGAGACGGCGTGCCGCGAGCCGAGGCGACGTCCGGCCAGGCGGGCCGCGAGCGTGCAGCGCGGCGCGGCGTACAGGACATCCGTTCCGTCCGAGCGGAAGATGCGCCAGGCATCGAGCTCCGCGCGGTAGCTGATCTGGACGCTCGTTTCCGGCACGCGACCCGCGATCTCGCGTTCGAGCTCGAGCAGGCGACGCCCGAGGGTCGCCAGGTCGATCCGTTCGAACGCCGTCGGATCCCCGGGAACGCGCCGGCCCACGACTCGCGGCAGGCACGGCCACGCGCCGCGCTCGAGGCCGAGTCGATCGGCGCTCGTCGAGAGCTCGACGAGTCGGTCCACGAGGCGCAGTGCCGGCTCACCGCTCAAGTCGTCGCGGCTGGCCAGGAGCGAACGACCCGCAGGATCGATCGACTGGATCCCGCAGCCACTCGCGGACAGGGACGTGGTGGCCTCGATCCGCCCGTCGTGGACGACGACTCGCCGCACGCTCCGCGCCTGGGCCCGGGCGATCAGCGCCACGCCACGCGCCGACGCACGGCGAACCAGCTCCGCGCCCCACGGCCCCAGCCGATCGAGCTCACCCACCACGGTGCCCGACGGTAACGGTCGCCGCGACCGACCGCAAGGCCCGCGCCGGGGGCGAGGTCAGCTGATCTCGATCGCCGCCGACACGCAGTTGTCGACGCAGATCCAGCAGTTCGTACAGGCCTGGGGGTTCACGACCTGCGTGCGTCCCTGCTCGTGCTCGAACACGTTCTCCGGACACACCTGGGCACAGACGCCCGTGGCCTCGCACGACTCGTAATCGATGACGACCTTCACGGCTCGCCCCGGCCCCCGGGGCGAGAACCTAGGGCGGCACCGCCGGATGGGCAAGCCGCCGTTGCCGGGGGCGTCCGACGAGGTGTACGATCGGGCGCTCGCCGCAGCCCATGCCGTGACCGACTCCATCCGCCAGCGCCTCGAGAAGGCCGAGGACGAGCGGCTCGCGCCGTTCGCCCTGCGCTCCCGCGCCGCGAAGCGCCGGCACGCGCTCGAGGACGAAGGGCGCGCGATCGACTATCGCACCGCGTTCCAGCGGGACCGCGACCGAATCGTCTACAGCCGCTCGTTCCGGCGCCTGCGCCACAAGGCTCACGGCGGCATTCTACCGGCCTACGAGGACCACCGGCGCAATCGTCTCACCCACACCCTCGAGGTGGCGCAGCTGGCGCGCACCGTGGCGCGTGCGCTGTCGCTGAACGAGGACCTGGTCGAGGCGATCGCGCTCGGTCACGACCTCGGGCAGCCGCCGTTCGGCCCGGCCGGGGTTCGGGCGCTCGACGATTGGATGGCCGGACGCCTCGACGGCTCGGGTGGCCCGGGTCTCGGCGATCTGGGCGGCTTCTCGCGTGCCTGCCAGAGCCTCCGCGTCGCCGATCGGCTCGAGGTGCGCTACGCGCACCCGGGCCTCAACCTGACCGATGCCGTACGCGAGGGGCTGTTCAAGAGCGGTCCCAGGCGGGACTCGGTCGAAGCACCCGCGGGTGTGCGCGCAGGCCTGGCTCCGCCGTTCGAGGCCCAGGTCGTATCCCTGGCCGATCGGATCAGCGCAGCGATCGAGGATCTCGACGACGCCCTGCAGTCGGGCGCGCTCTCGCTCGGGCAGGTCGAGCGCCTGAGCGCGGTGCGCCATCTGCGCAAGAAGCTCGGCCCGGACTATGGCGCGCGTGGCGGGAAGTTCCTGCGCGCCGCGGCGATCCATCGCGGCCTGGTGCACCTGCTGGCGACGTCCTGTGTCCTGGCCTCCGAGCGCTCGCTCGCGCGCTTCGTCGAGCGCCACAGCCTGCGCCGGCACCGGGAGTTTCTGGCCCTGCGCGACGATGCGGTTCGCGGAGACGAGATCCTGCTCCCGAGAGCGGCACTGGCCATGCTCGACGATCTCGAAGCTGTCCTCGATGTCCGCGTCCGCCGGGGCGCGAGCGCCGACCGGGTCGAGGGCCGCGCGCGCCGAGTGCTGCAGGGGCTCCTCGCCGCCTACCACGCCGATCCGACGCTGCTCGACGATCACGTGCTGCTGCGCTACAAGGACGCCTCGGGCACGCGCTTCCTGCGTGACGTTCCGCGGTCGCAACTCGAGTCCGAGCTCGAACGCTGCCGCGGCGACGAGCGGTTCGCCCGGGTGCTCGTCGACCACGTCGCGGCGATGACCGATCCGTACGCGCTGGCCGAGCACGCGCGTCTGCTCGAGGCCGGCGCGGTGCCGATTCCGAGCGCCGAGCAGCTGCGCCGCGAGCGCGAAACGCGGTCCGCCGCGGACCGCACCGCGAGTTGCCGCCCCGAGGCGGATCGACTACGGTAGCCGCATCGGCTGGCGCGACGGGATGGGGTGATGCTGGAGCGCAACCTGCAGGACACGGACCCGGCGGTCGCGGCCGCAATTCGCGCCGAGGTGTGCCGACAGTCCGACGGGCTCGAGCTGATCGCATCGGAGAACTTCGTCAGCCAGGCCGTGCTCGAGGCGCAGGGCTCGGTGATGACGAACAAGTACGCCGAGGGGTACCCTGGGCGACGGTATTACGGCGGGTGCGAGCACGTCGACGAGGTCGAGCGCCTGGCCCGAGACCGGGCCAAGCAGCTGTTCGGCGCCGAGCACGCCAACGTCCAGCCCCATTCGGGGAGCCAGGCCAACCAGGCGGTCTACTTCACCGCGCTCGAGCTCGGTGACACGGTTCTCGGGATGGACCTGGCGCACGGTGGCCACCTGACGCACGGTCATCCGTTGAACCTCTCCGGAAAGCTGTATCGGTTCGTCGGCTACGGCGTGCGCAGGGACGACGAGACGATCGACTACGACGCACTGGCCCAGCTGGCGCGCGAGCATCGGCCGAAGCTCATCGTGTGCGGGGCGTCGGCCTATGCGCGCACGATCGACTTCGCCCGGATCGCGGCGATCGCCGCGGAGGTGGGCGCGCGGGTCATGGCGGACGTCGCGCACATCGCGGGGATGGTCGTGACGGGCCGCCATCCCTCGCCGGTTCCGCACTGCGACTTCGTGACCTCGACCACGCACAAGACACTTCGCGGGCCCCGCGGCGGGCTGGTCGTGTGCCGCAAGTCGGCGGCCAAGGACCTCGATCGTGTGGTGTTCCCGGGACTGCAGGGCGGCCCGTTCATGCACGTGATCGCCGCCAAGGCGGTGGCCTTCGCCGAGGCGCTCGAGCCGTCGTACGCCGAGTACATCGACCACGTTCTGGAGAACGCGCGGGTGCTCGCGGCGCGACTGCTGGCCCACGGCTACCGGATCGTCTCGGGCGGCACGGACAATCACCTGTTCCTGCTCGACGTGTTCTCGCGCGGGATCACGGGCAAGGAAGGGGAAGAAGCGCTCGGCCGCGCGGGGATCACGGTCAACAAGAACACGATCCCGTTCGATCCGAATCCGCCGCTCGTCGCGAGCGGCCTGCGCATCGGCACACCCGCGGTCACTTCTCGCGGAATGGGCCGCTCCGAGATGGAGCGGATCGGCGACCTGATCGCTCGCGGGCTCGAGCAGCGCACGGACGAGACGGCGCTGGCCGCGATCCGTACGGAGGTCCGGGACCTGGCTGCGGGGTTCCCGCTCTACCCGTCGCTGGCACGGGTCGCCGGCTGCTGACGCGGAGCGGGGAGCGGATGGACGACGTCCGGGCGTTCTTCGAGCCCGGGGGTGTTCTCGCGCGAGCCCATCCGAGCTACGAGCCCCGTCCCGGCCAGGAGCGGATGGCCGCCGCCGTGGCCCAGACGATCGCTGCGGGTGGCCGGCTGCTGGTCGAGGCCGGCACGGGCACCGGCAAGACGCTGGCCTACCTGGCGCCGGCGATCCTGGCCGGGCGCCGCGTCGTGGTGTCGACGGGCACGCGCAACCTGCAGGATCAGGTGTTCCGCAACGAGCTGCCGTTCCTGCGCGAGCGCGCCGGGTTGCGCTTCACGGCCTGCCTGCTCAAGGGCCGCGACAACTACCTGTGCCGCTACCGCCTGGCGCAGTTCGAGCGCGAGCCGTTGCTCGAGGATGCGGGGGAGCGCGGTTGGGTCCCGCGGATTGTCGACTGGAGCCGCGCCACCACGACCGGCGACCGCGCAGAGATTCCTGACCTTCCCGACGCCCTCCGGCTGTGGCGCGACGTGAATGCCCGCGCCGATACCTGCACGGGACCGCGCTGTCCGGAGTACGACGCGTGCTGGCTCACGCGCGCTCGCCGGCGCGCGCAGGAGGCGCAGCTCGTCGTCGTGAACCATCACCTGTTGCTGGCCGATCGCGCGGGTCGCTCGGCCTTCGGTGCCGTGGTCCCGGAGCACGATGCGCTGATTCTCGATGAGGCCCACCTGCTCGAGGACGTCGCCACGCTGTACTTTGGCACGCAGGCCTCCTCGGCCCAGATCGAGGAGCTCGCGCGCGCGGCCGAGACCCTCGCCGCACGCGGGGGCGGGCCGGCCCGCGGCGGCGGGGGCGCGGCCGAGCTGCGACGGGCGGCCGAGGAGCTCGTCGCGCCGATCCGAGCGCTGTGCGGTCGGGAGGTCGGCCGGGTGCGCTTCGAGCCGCACGAGCGCGGTGGCCCCGAGCTCGACGCGGCGTGGGCCGAGCTCCGGCAGGCGCTCGACGGGATCGTGCGCGCAGCGCCGCCGCGAGAGGAAGATGCGGCGGAGTCGCTCGCCCACCGCGTCGAGGACCTGGGGCTGCGGCTCGAGCGGGTGCTCGACCGCCGCGACCCGATCCGTGTGTACGGCGCGGAGCTGCGCGGACGCGGAGTGGTGCTCCACGCATCGCCGATCGACGTGGCCGAGCCGCTCTCGCGCGACGTGTTCGGCCCGCTGCACGCCGTGGTGCTAACCTCCGCGACGCTGACCGTCCGCGGGAGCTTCACGTTCTTCGCCGACCGACTCGGGCTCGCCGAGGCCGAGACGCTGCGGGTCGAGTCGCCGTTCGATCACGCTTCCCAGGCCTTGCTCTACCTCCCGCGCGGTCTGCCCGAGCCGCAGCACCCCGCGTTCCTCGACCGGGCGCTGATCGAGATCGAGGCGCTGCTCGAGGTCACCGACGGGCGGGCGTTCCTGCTGTTCACGTCGCTGGCCAATCTGCGCCGTGTCCACGAGGCCCTGGAGCGTGCCGGACGTTTCACGCTGTTCGCGCAGGGCGACGGCACCAAGGCCGCGCTGGTCGACGCGTTCCGCACGGCGGATCGCGCGGTCCTGCTCGGCACGGCGTCGTTCTGGCACGGGGTCGACGTACCGGGAGATGCGCTGTCGCTCGTGGTCGTCGATCGCTTGCCGTTCGACGTGCCGACCGACCCGTTGACCGCGGCCCGGATCGAGCGGATCCGCGAGCGCGGCGGAAGTCCGTTCGACGAATACCAGCTGCCGCTGGCGGTGCTCGAGCTGAAGCAGGGCCTGGGTCGCCTGCTGCGCAGCTCGACCGATCGCGGCGTGCTGTCGGTGCTCGATCCGCGCCTGGGCTCGCGACGCTACGGCCGGGTGTTTCTCGAGTCCCTTCCGCCGTATCGGGTGGTGCGCGATCGCGAGGCATGCGCCGAGTTCTTCCGGCACGCGCGCGAGCCCGAGGTCGGACCATGCTCCGGCTCGGCTTGATCTCGGATACTCACGGGCTGCTGCGCGACGAAGCCCTCGCCGCGCTCGCGGGAGTCGATCGGGTGCTCCACGCCGGGGACGTCGGGCGACCGGAAGTCCTCGAGGCGCTCGCGCGCATCGCGCCCGTGACGGCCGTGCGCGGCAACGTCGACCGGGAGCCCTGGGCGCGACAGCTCCCGATGTCCGCCTCGGCCGAGATCGGCGGCGTGCGAGTGCACGTGCTGCACATCCTCGCCGAGCTCGACCTCGATCCGGTCGCCGCGGGCGTGCGGGTCGTCGTCTACGGACATTCCCACGTGCCAGCGCTCGAGACGCGCGACGGCGTGCTCTACGTCAACCCCGGGAGCGCGGGTCCCCGTCGCTTCGCGCTCCCCACGACCGTCGCCGAGCTCACGATCGAGCGCGGGGAGCCACGGGCGCGGATCGTGCCGCTGGTCCTCCGCGGGTGAAGGGCATTGCATGGTGACGAGGAGAGCCGGAGCGATGATGAGCCTGCTGTGCGTCGTCGCGGCCGGATGTCGCTCGGCGTGCGAGCGGCCCGCCGAGTCAGCCGAGGAGCGCGGCGTGCGGCTGGCCCGCGATCTGCTGCTCGTCGACACGCACATCGACGTGCCGTATCGGCTCGAGGAGCATCCCGAGGATGTGGGTCTGGCGACCGAGCGTGGCGATTTCGACTATCCGCGGGCCCGGCAGGGCGGTCTCGACGTGGCGTTCTTCTCGATCTATGTACCCGCGGAGCTACAGGGCACGGGCGAGGACGCCGCGTACGCCGACCGGCTGATCGACGGAGTCGAGGCGCTCGTCGCGCGCCACCCGGACAAGTTCGCGCTCGTGACCTCGGTCGAGGATCTGCGCAGCAAGGTCGCGAGCGGACGAATCGCCCTGCCCCTCGGCCTCGAGAACGGGGCGCCGATCGGCGACGACCTCGGACGGGTCGCGCACTTCCACGAGCGCGGCGTGCGCTACGTCACGTTGACCCACGGCAAGGCCAACCAGATCAGCGACTCGTCCTACGACGAGAGCCACCCCTGGAACGGCCTGAGCCCGTTCGGCGAGCGCGTCGTAGCCGAGATGAACCGCGTCGGTGTCCTGGTCGACGTGTCGCATGTGTCGGACGCGGCGTTCGAGCGCGTGCTCGCCATCTCGCGGGCGCCCGTGATCGCCTCGCACTCGTCCTGCCGCGCGTTCACCCCGGGCTGGGAGCGCAACCTGAGCGACGAGATGATCCGCGCGCTCGCCGCGCAGGGCGGCGTGATCCAGATCAACTTCGGCGGGGCGTTTCTCGACGACCGTTACCGGCGGGCCTGGGAGGAGCGGCGCGATCGGATCCAGAACGAGCTGGCCGCCCGCGGCCTCGTCGCCGATTCGCCCGCGGGTCGCGCCTGGGCCGAGAGCTATCGCCAGGAGCATCGCATCGAGCCGACGAGCATGACCCGTGTGGCCGATCACATCGAGCACGTCGTGCGCCTCGCCGGCATCGATCACGTCGGCCTGGGCTCGGACTTCGACGGCGTGGGGGACTCGCTGCCGGTGGGCCTGGAGGACGTGTCGCGCTATCCGAGCCTGCTCGCCGAGCTCGTGCGTCGCGGGTTCTCGGACGCCGATCTGGCCCAGGTCTGCGGCGAGAACCTGCTCCGCGTGTGGTCGGAGGCCGAGCGGCTCGCGGCGCGCCTCCAGGCGGAACGGGCGGACTAGGCCGGCCGTCACGACCGATCGGCCGGCGCACCCGTGCGGCTCCAGGCGACGAGCGGCCGGGCCAGCGGTGCCGCGCCGAGCGCGAGCGTGCGGAGCAGGACCCGGGCCAGCGCGCGGTGCTCGAGGACGAGGCCCAGCGCGCGGGCCCGGCGGGTCGCCGTGCGGAACTCGCGACGCCAGGCGAGAGCGTAGGCGCGCTCGACGCCGGCATCGACGCCGCCCCGCACCGCGGCGTGCACGACATGGGGCAGCGCCAGCTCCGCCGCACGGAGCGCGTGGCTCATGCCTTCGCCGCACAACGGGTCGATCGTCCCCGCGGCATCGCCGACCGCGAGCACGCCCCGCGCCGCCGGGAGTCCGAGGCCCCAGCGCAGCGGCCCGACGGCGTGCCAGGGTGAGCACGGCTCGGCCTGTCCGAGAGCCTGGCGCACGCTCGGCTCGGCCTGCACGCGCTCGGCGAAGAGGCGCGCCGGGTCGCCGCCGGACCTGCGCAGCGCGCCGACGCGCACCAGCAGGCAGGCATTGATCCGCTGTTCCTCGACGCCGCACAGTCCGACGTACCCGCCGTCGAACGCGTGCAGCTCGACGCGGCGCTCGAGCGCCGCCGGCGTGCCGGCACAATGGACCTGGAGGCCGAACCACGAGCGGTCCGACGTCGTCGGCCGCGAGCGCCGCCTCTGCGCTGCGGCGAAGGCCGACCCGCGTCCGTCGGCCGCGACGAGGACGCGGGCGTCGACCCGCTCCTCCGAGCGATCGGCGCCGACGCGCCGGATCGATGCGCCGAGCGCACGCGCCGAGACGTCGAGCGGTCTGGCGAGGTGGCGCTCGAGCACCGTCGCGCCCGCCGCGATCGCGCGATCGAGCAGCGCGCGATCGAGCAGCGCGCGCGATACGCCGAGGCCGGCGCGCTGCCCACGGCCGAGATCGGGAAGCGGCGCCTCGATCTGCGCGCGCGGTCCTGCCGCCACGGCGCAGGAGTCGATCCAGCGCGCGCCCGCGCCGACGAGCGACGCCAGCACACCGAGCCGCTCGAGCACGCGACAGCCCTCGGCCGACACGAACTCGCCACACACCTTGCCGTGCGGGACGTGCGCCCGCTCGACGAGCAGCACGCGCAGTCCGGCCTGGGCGGCGAGGGTCGCCAGGGCCGCGCCGCCCGGGCCGCCGCCGACGACCAGCAGGTCCAGCGCGGCGCTCATGCGTCGCTCGTCGCGTCGATCTCGAGCACCAGCCGGTAGGGCCAGCGCCGCCGGACGCGGGTGGCTCGCGCTCCCGCGGCGCGGGCTGCGCGCTCGAGCTCGTGCGGCGTGAAGCCGCGCCGGACGGAGAGCGGCGCGTCGTGAACGTAGGTCGCACCGCGCCGCAACAGTCGTGCCGCGGCGGCGATGAACGCCCACGGCACGACGTGACGCCGCAGGTCGTTGATGATCACGGCACGCCGGGCCAGACCGCGGAACGCGGCGAGCAGGCGCGTCGCCGCGCCCTCGTCGAAGTGGTGCAGGAACAGCGAGGCCGTGACGACGTCGAACGAGCGTGGCCCGAAGGGCAGCCGCTGAGCGTCGGCGCACACGACGCGGATCGTCGCCGAGCCTGCGACGGCCGCCGCGGCGATCGAGGCGACGTACGGATTCCGGTCGATCGCCGTGATCACCAGCGGTCGGCCGAGCCTGCGACCGAGCGCGAGTAGCTCGAGCGGCAGGTCGGCGGCGCCTGTCCCCACGTCGAGCACCTCGAACGGCCGGTCCGGCGGCGCCGCGGCGACGTACGGCTCGAGCGCCGTGACGAGTGCACGTGTCCCGCCCAGGCGGCGGTTGGTCCACGTCAGACCCGCGAGCGCGGCGCGCAGCTCGTCGAGCGCGAGGTGCGGATCGTCCATCCGCTCGGGAGCGCTGGCGCGGCGCGGTACGAGCGCCATGCCTCAGCGATCCCCGGCGCCGACGACCAGTGCGGCGTTCTTCGATCCGAACCCGATGCAGTTGCACAGCACCGCGCGCGGCTGAGCCGCCCGCCCGTGGTGCGGCACCACGTCCAGGTCGCACGCCGGGTCGGGCTCGTCGCGGTTGATCGTCGGGGGCAGGAAGCCGTCGCGCATCGCGAGCAGCGAGGCGACCACGCCCGCCGCACCGCAGGCGCCCTGCGGATGGCCGAGCATCGACTTGAGACTCGAGCACGGAATCTCGATCGCCCGCGGGCCCAGCGCGAGCTTCACGGCGCGCGTCTCGACGCGGTCGTTCAGCTCCGTCGACGTGCCGTGCAGGTTGACGTAGTCGATCTGCTGCGGGACGAGGCCGGCGTCCTCGAGCGCGAGCGCCATCGCCCGGGCCGGCTCTTCGCCCGACTCGTCGAGCCGGACGCGGTGGAACGCCTCGCAGGTCGCGCCGTAACCCAGGATCTCGCCGTACACGTGCGCGCCGCGCGCGCGTGCGCATTCGAGCTCCTCGAGCACGAGCATCCACGCTCCTTCGGCGAGCACGAAGCCGTCACGGTCCTTCGAGAACGGGCGCGAGCCTCGTTCGGGCTCGTCGTTCCACGAGGTGGTCAGGATCCGCAGCAGGCAGAAGCCGCGCAGGATGCCCGGCGCCAGCGGCGCGTCCGCGCCACCCGCGAGCACGCGCTCGGCCCGCCCGTGACGGATCAGGGACAGCGCGTGGCCGAGAGCGTCGGTCGACGACGTGCAGCCGGTCGACAGCACGTGGCTCGGGCCGCGCAAGCCGAAGCGCATCGAGATCTCGCTGCTGATCGATCCGGGTGTCGACGACGGGATCGTGTAGAGACTGACGGCCTTCGGGTTCCCGAGGTAGTACTCGCGCCACTGGCGCTCGGCGAACTCGAGGCCCACCCCACCGCTCCCGACCACGGTCGCGAATGCGCGCCGCGCCGCGAGGTCGAACTGGTCCGGGTCGAGCGCAGAGTCCGCGAGCGCTTCGCTCGCCGCGGCCAGGGCGAGCGCCGTGACGCGCGGGACGTGCCGCAGATCCTGGGGATCGAGGTGGTCTTCCGCGCGGAATTCGACGATCTGGCCGGCGATGCGGGTCGGATAGTCCGACACGTCGAAGCCGGCGATACGCCGGACGCCGCTCCGGCCGGCCTTGGTCGCGTCCCAGAACGCCTGTGTCCCGACGCCGTTCGGCGCGACCGAGCCCAGACCGGTCACCACGACACGCCGCTGCACGCTTTATTTCTTCTTGGCCTCGTAGTACGCGCTGTTCTTGGCCGTGTAGTCGGTCCACTTCTCGGGAACGGCGTCGGCCTCGAAGATCGCCTCGACCGGACAGGCGGGCTCGCAGGCGCCGCAGTCGATGCACTCGGCCGGGTCGATGTACAGCATCTCGGCGGACTCGAAGTCCGCGTCGTTCTTCGTCGGGTGAATGCAATCGACGGGGCAGACGTCGACGCAGGCGGTGTCCTTGGTGCCGATACACGGCTCGGTGATCACGAACGTCATGGCGGATCCTCCTCCGAACGCAAACCTAGCCCGGCCCGAGGCGTGGCGCCTTGATCCGGGTCAAACGCTGTCCCGACGGGCCTGGCGCGCCACGGCCTCGGCGGCCCGCCGCGCAGCGTCGGGGTCGCCGAGATACGAGTGGCCGCGCGGCTGCAGGCTCTCGTCGAGCTCGTAGACGAGTGGGATTCCCGTGGGGATGTTCAGCGCGACGATCTGTTCGTCGGACAGGCCGTCGAGGTGCTTGACCAGCGCGCGCAGGCTGTTTCCGTGGGCCACGATCAGCACGCGCCGGCCCGCACGCACCTGCGGCGCGATCGTGCCGTGCCAGTAGGGCAGGAATCGGTCGACCGTGTCGGCGAGCGATTCCGTGCGCGGGACCTCGGATGGGTCGAGCGCGGCGTAGCGTGGCTCCGCACCGGGCCAGCGCTCGTCCCCGGCGGGCAGGGCGGGAGGGCGAACCGCGTAGCTGCGGCGCCACAGGGCCACCTGCTCGTCCCCGTAGCGCTGGGCGGTCTCGGCCTTGTTGAGACCCTGGAGCGCCCCGTAGTGCCGCTCGTTCAGCCGCCAGTCCCCGAGCACGGGTAGCCACATGCGGTCCATTCCGTCGAGCGCGATCCACAGGGTCCGGATGGCGCGCTTGAGCACCGAGGTGTAGGCGATGTCGAAGTCGTAGCGGCCCTCGACCAGCAATCGCGCCGCGGCCTCGGCCTCCCGCCTGCCGGTGTCGGTCAGATCGACGTCGGTCCAGCCGGTGAACCGGTTCTCGAGGTTCCACGTGCTCTGTCCGTGGCGCAGCAAGACGAGCGTGGGCACGCGGCGACCTCCCGGGCCGCCCATCGGAGCACCGTCCGCCGCCTGCGTCAAGCGCGCGGCAGCTTGGGTCCCGGATCGTGGTCGTCTACTATCGTCGCCGGGCGCATGACACGGACGAAACGGTCGACGCGACGGGCCGACAGCCGCCGCCTCACACGGCTCCTGGCCCGCGAGCGCGAGCTCTGGGAGGCGGGCGTGCTGCACGTCGCCGGCGTGGACGAAGCGGGCGTCGGGCCCCTGGCCGGGCCGGTCGTCGCCGCGGCGGTCGTGTTTCCCAGGGGATTCGGGCTGCGCGGGGTCGACGACTCGAAGCAGCTCGAGCCGGGACGCCGGGCGGTTCTCGCCGAGGAGATTCGCGCCGCGGCCCTGAGCTGGGCCGTGGCCCGGGTCGAGCCGAGCGACATCGACCGGCTCAACATCTACCACGCGGCGCTCGAGGCGATGCGGCTCGCCGTGATCGGCCTCCGCGTCGTTCCCGAGCGTGTGCTGGTCGATGCGCGGACCATTCCGGGGATCGACACGCCGCAGGAAAAGTGGATCCGCGGCGACGCGCGGTGCCACGCGATCGCCGCGGCGTCGATCCTGGCCAAGACCACACGCGACGCCTGGATGGAGGAGTACGACCGCGCCTATCCGGGCTACGGCTTCGCCGAGCACAAGGGCTACCCGACGGCGTCGCACCGCGCCGCGGTCCTGCGTCTCGGGCCGACGCCGATCCACCGCCGCTCGTTCGCGCTGCCCCAGCCGGGACTCTTCGACTCGTGATCGGCTCCCGCCGAACTGCTAGAATTCGCCGCTCCGCGAGTCAGGTGTGCACCCGCCGAAACGACGCCAGGAGGCTGTCGGTTGAACGTACACGAATACCAAGCCAAGGCGATCTTCCGCGCCCATGACGTCCCCGTCCCCGCGGGCGGCGTGGCCCGGACCGCGGGCGAGGCTCGCGCGCTCGCCGAGCGACTGGGCGGCCGCGTCGTGCTCAAGGCCCAGATCCATGCCGGTGGCCGCGGCAAGGGGACCTTTCGCTCCCCGTCGTCGGCCGATCCGTTGCATCGGGCCGGCACCGACCGTCCGCTGGGCGGCGTCGTGCTGGTGGACAGTCCGGCCGAGGCGGCCGAGGTCGCGGGCTCGATGCTCGGGCAGGTACTGGTCACGCGCCAGACCGGGCCCGCGGGCCGGCAGGTGCGTCACGTCCTGGTCGAGGAGGCGATGCGCATCGCGCGCGAGCACTACCTGGCGATCGTGGTCGACCGCGGCCTGGCGTGTCCGGTCGTCGTCGGCTGTGCCGAGGGCGGAATGGACATCGAGGAGGTTGCGGCTCGGCGCCCCGAGGCGATCCTGAAGGTCCCGGTCGATCCGCGCTCCGGCTACTCGCCGTGGATCGCGCGGCGCGTGGCCTACGGTCTCGGTCTCCGCGGCGCCGAGGCCACGGCCGCGGCCGCGCTCGTCGGCGCGGCGTTCCGGACGTTCGTCGACCTCGACGCCTCGCTGGTCGAGGTCAACCCGCTCGCCGTGATCGAGGACGGACGAGTCCTCGCGCTCGACGCCAAGATGAACTTCGACGACAACGCGCTGTTCCGACGGCCCGAGGTCCGCGAGCTCCGCGACACGGCCGAGGAGGACCCGCTCGAGGTCGAAGCCAGCGCGTACGGGCTCAACTACATTCGGTTGGACGGCAACGTCGGGTGCATGGTCAACGGCGCGGGCCTGGCCATGGCCACGATGGACGCGATCCAGCATTACGGCGGGAGCCCGGCCAACTTTCTCGACGTCGGCGGTGGGGCGACCGTGGAGATGGTCACCAACGCCTTCCGGATCCTGCTCGGTGACGAGCGCGTCCGCGCGGTGCTGATCAACATCTTCGGCGGGATCATGCGCTGCGACGTCGTGGCCGAGGGCGTCGTCGCTGCCGCGCGCGAGATCGGGTGTGAAGTCCCGGTCGTGGTCCGCCTCGAGGGGACGAACGTCGAGCGTGGCCGGCAGATCCTCCGCGAGTCCGGGATGTCGATCCAGGTGGCGGACGGCATGGGACAGGCGGCCCAGGCGGTCGTGGTCGCCGCGGGAGGGCGCTGACGATGGCCGTTCTCGTCGGCGCGGAGACGCGCCTGCTCGTGCAGGGACTGACCGGACGCGAAGGGGCGTTTCACGCCCGCCAGGCGGTCGAGTACGGCACGCGTGTCGTGGGCGGCGTGACCCCCGGCAAGGGCGGGCAGCAGCACGACGGGATCCCGGTCTACGACACGGTGGCCGACGCCGCGCGCGAGACCGGGGCGAATGCGAGCGTGCTGTTCGTTCCGCCGCCCTTCGCGGCGGATGCGATCCTCGAGGCGGCGGCCGCCGGCCTCCCGCTCGTCGTGTGCATCACGGAGGGCATCCCGACGCTCGACATGGTGCGCGTCTTCGCTGCCCTGCGCGGGGGCGCGACGCGGCTGATCGGTCCGAACTGCCCCGGGATCATCACGCCGGGACAGTGCAAGGTCGGCATCATGCCGGGGCACATCCATCGCCCTGGCCCGGTCGGCGTCGTGTCGCGATCGGGAACCCTGACCTACGAGGCCGTGGCGCAGCTGACCCAGCTCGGGATCGGCCAGTCGACCTGCATCGGCATCGGCGGGGATCCGATCGTCGGCACGAGCTTCCTCGACGCGCTCGAGCTGTTCGAGGCCGACGACGAGACGCGGGCGGTCGTGCTGATCGGGGAGATCGGTGGCACCGCCGAGGAGGAGGCGGCGGACTACGTGCGGCGCCACGTGCGCAAGCCGGTCGTGTCCTTCATCGCCGGCCAGACCGCTCCGGCCGGGCGACGGATGGGCCACGCCGGTGCGATCGTGTCGGGTGGTCGCGGAACGGCGGCCGAGAAGATGCGCTCGCTCGCCGCGGCCGGGATTCGCGTCGTGCCCACGCCTGCAGAGATCGGTCGCACGGTGCAAGAGGTCCTCGGGTCCTAGCCCGGGGCGGAGGAGAGCGGGATGCGGGAGCGGACGTTCGCGATCATCAAGCCGGATGCGGTCGAGAGCCGCCACGTCGGCGACATCCTCGGCCGGATCGAGCGCGAGGGGTTCCGCATCGTGGCGCTGCGCATGCTGCGGCTGTCGCGGCGCGAGGCCGAGGGGTTCTACGCCGTGCACCGTGAGCGCCCGTTCTTCGCCGACCTGACCGCGTTCATGTGCTC
>Ga0180085_1000128_pt1 | contig 24869 bp, 22 predicted proteins | sample EasRiv730_16_10D_FD_123013 | JGI IMG/M metagenome (GOLD analysis project Ga0180085, IMG submission 123013) | Soil microbial communities from meander-bound floodplain in the East River, Colorado, USA - East River metaG ERMLT730_16_10D | ecosystem: Environmental > Terrestrial > Soil > Floodplain ... | reverse complement strand
CGGCTCGACCAGGGGACCGACCCGACATGGACCGACGTCGCGCCGGACCCGCCCGCGGGAGACGGGTGGTACTACCTGGTGCGGGCACAGAACGCGCAGTGCGACGGCGGCTGGGGGGAGGGAGGCATCATCTCGATCTGTCCGTGATCGTCAGCGTTCCGTCCACTCGGATGCCGGACCTTTGCGGGCGAACGTGACCTGCATGAACGGCTTCCACTCGCCGTTCTCGTTGCGCTCGCTCGACGCGACGTAGCCAGTGTCGGTCTTGCGCCACGCGCTGCGCACCTCGTGCGCCGCGCCCTGGATCTCGACCTTCTGCGGCGGGAAGCTCAAGCCGTCCGCCGTGGGCACGATCTCGCCGCGCAGGATCCCGCCCAGCGAGTTGTAGTAGGTGTACTCGAGCTTGCCGGTGGTCTGGTTGCGCCCGAGGATCGTCTCGCCCGCGTACGGCCCCGTTCCGCCGATCACGCGATGCCGGCTGCGCAGGAACTTCTTGTCCAGCATCCAGCTGTAGCACACCAGGTCCTGCGTCTTGCCGTCGGCGAACGTGCCGAGGAAGCACGAGTCGGCGAGGAACGCGAGCGGCGCGAGCGGATCCTCGGCCGACGCCGGCGTCTCGGCCACCGCGCTCGACGCGAAGAGGAAGAGCCAGAACAGCGAAATGGCGGGTCCCCGTTTCATGCCATTCTCCAGAGCTGGGCCACGACGAAGCAGGTCACGACGCCGAGCACGACGGGAAGTGCCGTGGCCACGGCGGTCCAGCGCCAGCTTCCCGTCTCCTTGTAGATCGTATAGATCGTGGTCGAGCACGGGTTGTGGAGCAGGCTGAACAGCATCAAGTTGACGCCGGTCAGCATCGTCCAGCCCCCGGCCTGGAGCAGCGTGCGCACGGCCGCGGGGTCTGCGTCGAACATCACGCCTTCCCCCGCGCCTCGCCCGGCGAGCGTCGCGGTCGTGTGCACGGTCAGCATCAGCACCGTCGGGATCACGATCTCGTTGGCCGGAATGGCCACGATGTAGGCCAGCAGGATCACGCCGTTCAGGCCGAGCAGGACTCCCAAGGGATCGAGTCCGCGCACCACGTGCTGGGCCAGGCTCGTACCGCCGATCTGCACGTTGGCCACGAGCCAGATCACCGCGCCCGCCGGCGCGGCGAACAGCACCGCGCGCCAGAGCACGATCAACGTGCGATCGACGAGCGACGTGTAGAGCGTCTGGAGCAGACGCGGTGGCCGGTACGGCGGCAGCTCGAGGCTGAACGTGCTGGCCTCGCCGCGCAGCAGCGTGCGGCTGAGCAGCCAGCTCGCCCCGAACATCGTGGCGATGCCGGCCAGCGCGACCGCGACGACGGCCAGCGTGGCCACGGTGCCGCGCCAGGCCGGCGGCGCCGCCGCGGCGACGAACACGCTCGCGATAAGGATCTGCGTCGGCCAGCGGCCGTTGCACAGCGAGAAGTTGTTGGTCAGGATCGCCACGAGCCGCTCGCGCGGACTGTCGATGATGCGCGTGGCCACCACGCCCGCGGCGTTGCAGCCGAAGCCCATGCACATCGTGAGCGCCTGCTTGCCGTGGGCTCCGCAGGCCTTGAACACGCGATCGAGGTTGAACGCCACGCGCGGCAGATAGCCCAGGTCCTCGAGCACGGTGAACAACGGAAAGAAGATCGCCATCGGCGGCAGCATCACGCTGACGACCCAGGCGGTGGCCAGGTAGACGCCGTCCACCAGGAAGCCGACGAGCCAGGCCGGGACGGCGAGCCCCAGGAGTCCGCTGCGCAGGGCCGGATGCAGCGTGTCGATCAGCAACGAGGCCAGCATCGCCGAGGGCACGTTGGCGCCGGCGATCGTGAGCCAGAACACCACGGCGAGCAGGGCCAGCATGATCGGGAAGCCCAGCGCGCGGCTGGTCAGGATCCGATCGAGCCGCTGGTCGAGCAGCGCGCCCTCCGCGCGCTTGGCCCGCACGACGCGCGCGGCGATCCGGCCGGCCTCGGCGTAGAACCCCTCGGCCAGCCGGTCGTGCAGCTTCGCTCCGAGGCGGCGCCGTTCTGCGGTCGCTGCCTCGATCACCGCGGGTACGTCGGCTAGCGCGGCCTCGACCCGCTCGTCCGCGTGGAGCAGGCGCAGCGCGATCCACCGCGCGCTCGCCTCTCCCCGGTGTGCGGCCTCGATCGCCGGGACGAGCGCGGCGATCGCCGCTTCGATCGGCGGGGCGTGCGGCACCGTGCGGCCCGACGGTCTGGCCTGGGGCGAGCGTGCGACCCGCTCGATCGCCGCGCGCAGCTCGTCCATGCCGCGGCCCGAGCGCGCAGCGGCACCGACGATCGGCACGCCGAGGAGCTGGCCGAGCGCGCCCAGATCGATCGAGATGCCGTGCCGCGCGGCCTCATCCAGCAGGTTCACGCACACGACGACCCGTGTGGTGATCTCGAGCACCTGGAGCGCGAGGTGCAGGTTCCGCTCGAGCCGTGTGGCATCGACGACGATCACCGTGACGTCGGGCCGGTCGAAGAGCAGGTAGTCGCGCGCGACCTCCTCGTCGACGCTTCCGGCGACGAGCGAGTACGTGCCGGGCAGGTCGACGACTCGATAGCGCGCGCCGTCGTGCACAAACGTGCCCGTGGCGCGCGCGACGGTCTTCCCCGGCCAGTTGCCGGTGTGCTGGCGCAGGCCGGTCAGCGCGTTGAACACCGTGCTCTTGCCGGTGTTCGGGTTCCCGGCGAGCGCGACCGTGTAGAGCGCGGGATCGCGCTCGGGTGCCGGGCGGCTCACGAGGCCTCGGCCTCGACGAGGATCCACGCCGCCTGCTCGCGCCTGAGCGCGATCTGCGCGCCGCGCAGCCGGTACACGCGCGGATCGCCCAGCGGACCCGCGAGCTCGGCGGTGACCGGAGTGCCCGGCACCGCCCCGAGGTCGAGCAGCCGCCGCCGCTGCGGGCCGTGGCACGCGGCGGCGAGGCCGACCACGCGCGCGGTCTCACCGATCTCGAGCTGGGCCAAGGAGCGGACCGCGCGCTCGCCCTGGGCGTCGATCGGCCGCGCGGTGACGAGCGCCGCGTCCTGGGCCGCGATTCGCGCCGCACCGCCTTCGACCGAGAGCACGATCTGCTCCGGATCGGCCTCGACGACGCGCACCCGCTGGCCCGCGGCGATTCCGGCCGCGACGAGGCGCGTGTAGGGCGCGGCCGGCTCGTCCTCGACGTGCACGACCTCGGCGGCGGCGCCCGCGGGGAGCTCGACGAGCGGCACGCCGTCCAGGTCCGGAACCGTGCCGTCGGGCGCCGGGATCGGGTCGCCGTGCGGGTCGAAGAGCGGCCGTCCCATGCTCGCCGACAAGCGATCGGCGTCGGCCGGGCTCAGCTTGTGCTCGACGCGCTCGGCCTCACGGTGCCAGTCCGCGGCACTCACCCCCGTGCGGTCGGCCAGGTAACGCTCCCACAGCCGGTGCGTGCGGATCACGTGGAGCGCGCGCGCGCGCCCCGCGTCGGTCAGCGCGATCGCGCCGTCTTGCCCCGTGATCCTCCCTTCGCGCATCAGCCGGCCCAGAACCGCCTCGGTGCGATCGGGCGGCAGACCCAGCGCGCGACCGAGCGCCTCCGGGGCGTGCGGGCCGCGGTGGAACAACACCTTCAGCGCATCGTCCGCCAGGACCGGAACGGTCGAGCGGAATCGCCGGATCACCCGGGCCAGGAGCCCGTGTCTCGGCCACAGGACGGCCAGGCCGGCCGCAGCCGCGAGGGCGAAGACGAGCAGTGCGACGCGTGGCTCCATCGGTCGATCATTGTAGTTCCGGTCGCCGCCGGCGCTCGACCTCGACGCGCCGGTCAGCTCTTGGCCTGCATCTGCCGGTGCACGAAGAAGTAGTACACACCGCCGAGCACCAGCATCGCGGCGCCGAGCCACAGCGAGATGCGGTGCAGCGAGCCTGCCATCAGCTTCTCGTCCTGACCCATCTTCACGCCGATCCAGGCCAGCACCGTGCACCAGATGCCCGAGCCGAGCAGCGTGTAGACCGAGAACTTGGCGTAGCTCATGCGCACGATCCCGGCCGGGATCCCGATCAGATGGCGTACCACGGGCAGCAGGCGCGAGACGAAGATGCCCATCGAGCCGTAGTGCGCGGCCCAGCGCTCGGCGCCCCGGACCTTGTCCGGCGTGATCAACACGTAGCGGCCGTAGCGCAGGACGAGCGGCCGGCCGGCCCAGCGTGCCGCCCAGTACATGAGCGTGGCACCGAGCCACGAGCCGAGCGTGCCGGCGATCACGATTCCTGGCAGGCTGAGCGGGATCTGCCCGGTGTGCGCCAGATGCGCGGCCGGGGGGATCACCACCTCGCTCGGCAGCGGGACGATCGAGCTCTCGACCGCCATCAGGAGCGCGATCAGCGGGTAGCCCCCGCTCTCGAGCGCTTTCATGTACCAGGCGACGATCGGCTTGAACATGCGGCGATGGTTATATCCCAGATTGGGCGAGCAAGGCCCATGGGTTGCCGACGGCCTAGTTGACTAGTATGTTTTCGGCATGCGAGCCATCGGGATTTTCGAGGCCAAGGCCAAGCTCTCCGAGATCTGTGAAGCGGTCGCCCGGAGCGGCGAGAGCATCGTGATCACACGCCGCGGCGTACCGTTGGTCCGCATCGACCCGATCGCCGCCGACCGATTCTCGGTCTGGGAGGACCGGGCGAGCTACGTCACGCGGAACGGACCTTTCGAGGAGGAGTTCGATCTGCCGCCTCGTAGCGGCGAAATGCCGGTGTCGCCCCTCGAGGATTGAGCGTTGTGGTCACCCACCTCCTCGACACATCCGTCTACTGTCAGCCCATCAAGGGATCGCCGCTACCACCCGTGGTCGCGCGTTGGCAAAGACTCGGCGAGGCATCGCTGTGCGTTTCGGTGCTCTGCGAAGCGGAACTGCTCCAGGGACTCGAAGCCAAGGGCTCGGCCGGGCTGTGGGATCGGTATCGCACACTGCTCGAAGGACGCCTCCCGATGCTCGACGTCAACCGCGAGGTGGCGCGCGTGTACGCGAACATGGCGGGCCCGCTGATCCGACAGGGGCGTCCGAGACCGGTTGTCGACCTGCTGATCGCCGCTACCGCTCGAGCCTCCGGGCTCATCCTGGCGACACTGAATCCTCGCCACTTCGAGGGGATCGAAGGGCTAGCAGTCGAGGATTGGTCGCGCTAGCCCGCGCTATTCCGGAACGCGGCGGCGCAGGTCGTCGAGCCAGTTCACGACGACGGTGACGCCCGGGGCGGCATCCTCGTCGTCCGCGGGCTCGACGAGCAGGAACTTCGTGCGGCTGAGCACGTCGAAGTCGCCCTCGAGCGTGGCCGCGGGCACGTCCCGGAACAGCTCGACCGGCCGGTCCGCGTGGAACGCGGCGCCGGCCGCCGTGATCCCCACCGCGTAGAGCGAGTTCCCGTAGCGATAGAACATCTCGCGACCGTCCGGGGACCAGCGCGGGCTCATTCCGCCGGCGTCTGAGATCTGCCACCTGCCGCCCAGGCCCGGGAACGGACGCACGTAGACCTCGGGCCGGCCCGATTCGTCCGAGCAATAGGCCAGCCAACGCCCGTCCGGCGAGAGCGCCGGCCCCACCTCCGCCGCGGGCGACTGCAGCAGCACGCGCGCTTCTCGACTCTCGGCATCCAGGGCCAGGATGTTGGTCTGGTTCGTGTCGGAGAACTCGCCCAGCACCGTGCGGCCGTCGGACGACCAGTCGGCAGGCGCGGTCCGTCCCCAGTCGCCGTCGGGCTTCGGGGCGTACAGGAGCGCTTCGGCTCCGCTGCCGTCGGCCGTCTTGACGTACGTGCTCACCAGAGCGCCGCTGCGCGCGGACGAGAACGCGATGCGTTTGCCGTCGGGCGACCAGACGGCGTCCATGTTGTCGCCTTCGAAGGTCAGCCGCGTCGGCGTCTCGCGCGCGATGTCCCAGATCCAGATGTCGTAGCTCGTATCCCCCGCGATCGGCGCGACGATCCGGGTGCCATCGGGGGACAACCGGGGACTGACGTAGCCGGCGGCCGGGGCCGGCAGCAGCTCGGTGCGGCCGTCGCGATAGCGCCAGACCAGGCGGGATCGTCGCGAGCGTGGCGATCCCACGACGTAGGCGAGCAGCCCCGTCGCCGAGAAGTCGGCGTGGACGACGCCCGAGCTGCGCATGCCCATCACGTCCTCGACCACCGGCACCGCGTTCCCGAGCGTCTCGAGCCGCTCGACGTCGAACCGCACGGCGAACAGGAACCCGTCCCGCCCGAAGACGAGGTGCCCGCTCGGCGCGTAGCGCGCCATGCTCGCGCCCCGCAGGATGGTCTTTCGCTCCCCGGTGGAGGGACGGACGGCGTCGATCCACGCACCGTCGTAGCTCTCGGGGCTATCCATGGCGCCGACCGTGAACAGCACCAGATCGTGACCCGGCACGGCGTGGGGCCAGCGGTGGGTGCGCTCACCCTTGGCGGTGTCGAGCGTCGTCAACGCCTCGGGCTTGCCGCCCGAGCCGGCCACCCGACTCAGCCCCTGCGTGTAGTGCGCGGCGAAGACGATCGAATCGTCCGAGCCCCAGCTCGCGCCGCGATTGTCGCCGTCCGATTCGCACAGCGTGACGGGCCTTCCGCCGTCCACCGCGACCTTCTTCAACTTGGCGTCGGCGAAGAACGCGACCCACTTCGAGTCGGGAGAGAAGACCGGCGTCGAAGCACCTTCCGTCCCGGCGATCGGTGTCATGTCGCCACGGTCCATTCGTCTCAGGAACAGAGCTTGCGCCCCGTCCTTCTCGAGAGCGAGAGCCAGGTACTGGCCGTCGGGCGACAGGGCGACCACGGTCATCTGATTCCGCGGGACCCCCTGCCCCTCGGGAAACGGAGCGAGCAGCGTCAGCAGCTGGGCCTCGGGCACCGTTGCGGATCCGGCGCGCCACAGCGCGACACCGGCGACGACCGCCAGCAGCGCAACCAGCGCCCAGGGCAGGCGGCGCGCCCCGACGGAGGGAGCCTGAGCGGCCGGCTCTCGATCGATCGCCGGCTCCGCTTCCGCCACACCGTCGAGCGTCTCTTGCAGCGCGACCCGCGCGCCCGAGATGTGCCCCAGTCGCTTCCCCACGTCGCGCGTCAGGCAACGGCGCAGCACGCGCCGCACCGCGGGCGATGTCGCGGCGGGCAAGGCGTCCCACGTCGGATCGACCTTGAGCACCGAGGCCAGCGTGTCCGACACCGTCTCGCCGTCGAACGCGCGGCGCCCCGTGAGCATCTCGTAGAGCACGCAGCCGAAGGCCCACACGTCGGCGCGCCGGTCGACCGGTTTGCCGCGCGCCTGCTCGGGACTCATGTAGCCCGCGGTGCCGAGGATCATCCCCGCCGTCGTTCGAGCGGAGGTCATGGTCGGCGACATCGCGGGGTCCGAGCTCCCCGTCGCCTGCGCCAGCGCCTTGGCCAGGCCGAAGTCGAGCACCTTGACCTTGCCCGACGGCGTGAGCTGGATGTTGGCCGGCTTGAGGTCGCGGTGGATCACGCCGCTGTCGTGCGCGGCCTCGAGCGCGTCGGCGATCTGGACCGCGATCTCGAGCGCCTCCTGCTGGCCGAGCGATCCACGCGCCAGCACGCGCGCCAGATCCTCGCCCTCGACCAGCTCCATGGCCAGGAAGCGCGTGCCCTCGTGCGCGTGCACCGAGTACACGGCGGCGATGTTGGGATGATTCAACGAAGCGAGCAGGCGCGCCTCCTGCTCGAAGCGGCCCAGCCGCTCGGCCTCGGCGGCGAAGGCCTCGGGCAGGACCTTGATCGCCACCGCGCGGTCGAGGCTCGTGTCGACGGCTCGCCACACCTGCCCCATCCCGCCCTCGCCGATCTTCTCGACGATGCGGTAGTGCAGCAGGGTCTGGCCGGGTTCGATCGCCATGGCCGGGGCATTCTACGCCACGGCGTCAGGTCTCGGGGTCTGACCCCCCGCTTGCCTCCCAAACCACGCTGACGATCCACCAGCGCGCGCCGTCGTTCCACAGCTGGATGCTGTTGACGCCACGAGGCGAGCCGGACTCGTAGCGGCTCCAGGCGTGCGCCATCCGGCCCGAGCGCTCGACGCGCAGCTCGGTCTGCACCTCATGGAAGTCGTTCGCGGCCAGGAACGGCGCGACGTCGGCGATGTAGCCCTCGACGCCGAACTCCTCGGCGCGCACAACACCTGCCGGGTCGGTCACGCTGCGCAGGAACCGCGCTTCCGGCCGCAGGAGCGAGCGGAAGCGAGCCCAGTCCCGCGGCGCTCCGGCCCGACCCGAGATGCACGCGTACAGCGCCGGCACGATCGTCTCGATGCTGTGGACCTCGCTCACGGCGCGCCGCGGAGGCGCGCGAGCAGGGTCTCGAATCGCGGCAGGCCGCGCAGCGTGTCGAGGTTGCTGTCCCGCTCGATCCAGCCGACGTGGGCGAAGCCGCGCTCGACGGCGCGCTCGAGGCAATCGAGCGCGCGATCGACCTCCCGGGCCAGACCGTAGATGCAGGCCAGGTTGTAGAGCAGCATCGGCTCGTCGGGCTCGATGGCCAGCGCTCGGCCGGCCCAGGCCAGTCCCTGCTCGCGCTGGCCCAGCGCCACGAGGCCGTTGGCGCCCATGTACAGCGCCCGGACGTCGTCGGGGTTCTGGTCCAGCCGCTCCTCGACGACCCGCACGCCGCGCTTGCGTGCGGCCTCCGCCTCGGCCGGCTGCCCCAGATCGTCGTGGATCTGGGCCAACAGCAGCAGCGACTGGTAGTCCTCCGGGCGGACTTCCGCCGCCCTCTCGTAGAGCCCGATCGCCTTGAGCGCCTCGCCGCGCGTGAAGCAGTCGCGGGCGTAGAAGTAGTGGGCCTCGAACAGTCCGGGGTTCAGGCGGATCGCCGTCTCGAACGCCTGTTCGGCTTCGGCGTGCCGCGCGCCGAGCGACAGCGCGACCCCACGCGCCACGTGGGCTTCGGCCAGATCGGGGTCGAGCGCGAGCGCGCGACGGCTGGCCTCGTCCGCGCGCTCGCGGTGCGCATCCACGCGCTCCGCGTTCATGTACAGGTACGAGCAGCAGTCGGCGATGCCGGCCCAGGCCAGCGCGTACGACGGGTCGATCTCGATCGCGCGCGAGAACATCTGCAGCGCGAACTCGATGCCGCGGCGACGATACTGGTGGAAATACTTGCGACCGCGCAGGTAGTAGTCGTACGCGCGCACGTCGCTGGTCGCGACCTGCCGCATCGCCCGCCGCTCGCGCGGGCTCAGCGTCACGCGCAGCGCCTGGACGATGCTCTGCGCGATGCCCTCCTGGATCGCGAACACGTCGGCCAGCTCCCGATCGTAGCGCTCCGACCACAGGCTGTAGCCGTCGGCGACGTCGATCAGCTCGGCGGTGATGCGCAGCCGGTCGCCGGCCTTGCGCACGCTGCCCTCGAGCAGCGTGCGGGCGCCGAGCCGATCGCCGATCTCGCGGCTGTCGAGCGCGGTGCCCTTGAACTGGAACGCCGAGGTCCGCGATACGACGTGCAGGTCCCGGATCCGGGCCAGCGCGTTGATGATCTCTTCCGCGATGCCCTCGCAGAAGTAGTCCTGGTCCTTCTCGGCGCTGATGTCGGCGAACGGCAGCACGGCGATCGAGGGCACCTCGCGTGCGTCCGACCCGCGGACCTCGTGCGCCAGCTCTTGGAGCTGCGCGACGAGCGCGCGGGCGGTGGGCGGACGGCGGCTCGCGTCCTTCTCCAGGCAGCGGCCGATGATCCGACCCAGCTGGCGCGGCAACACGGGACGGATCGCGTCGACCGCCGCGGGAACGTCACGCAGGATCGAGGCGATCAGATCGGCGGCGGCCTCGCCACGGAACGGACGACGGCCCGTGGCCATCTGGTACAGCAGGATCCCGAGCGCGAAGACGTCCGAGCGCGGATCGACCGGCCGGCCCTGCACGTGCTCGGGCGACATGTACGGCAGCGTGCCGAAGATGCGACCCTCGAGCGTCAGCGTGTCGAGCGAGGCGGCGTCGATCCCGGCCGTCGGCGGCGGTCTGCGCAGCGTGGCCAGTCCGAAGTCGAGCACCTTCAGCCCGGTCTCGCCGATCATCACGTTGCGCGGCTTGAGGTCGCCGTGGGTCACGTCACGATCGTGCGCCGCACCGACCGCGGCGCACAGCGGGATCGCGAGCGCGAGCAGCTCGGGCAGCTCGAGGCCCGGCTCGGGGATCCGCCGGTCGAGCGTCTCCCCACGCACCAGCTCCATCGTGAAGAAGTGGCGCCCCTCCGCCTCCTCGATCGTGTAGATCGTCACGATGTTGGGGTGGTTCAACGCGGCGATCGTGCGGGCCTCGCTCTCGAACCGCGCCCGACGCACCGCATCCCGGGCCCAGCTCTCCGGGAGGAACTTGATCGCCACCTCGCGGTCGAGCCGCGTGTCGAGCGCCCGCCAGACCTCGGAGGTCCCGCCCTCGCCGATCTTCTCGACGAGCCGGTAGTGCGACAGCACGGCGCCGAGCGTCTGGGGCATGGGAGGTACTCGCGCTCCATTCTCCGTCGCGCGGCGCGGCGCTCCACACGGCTCGAGGACCGGAGCGGTCCACAACGCCCGGCCGGGATCGCCGCGTGCGACGCCTGTGAGTGACGCAGCGCAGCGTGTCGTGTAGTGGACGGAACCGGTCCACAAGGGCCGTCGGCCTCGGTAGGGTTACACCCCATCGAACGGCGCTTGATCGGCAACTAGCCTGGGAGGCGCCGTGCGTCATTGAACGCTCCTTGCGTGCGTCGCCGCACCTCCGTTCGACGCGGTTGCGGGTGCCGTGCCTGGATGGGCGGCGGGCAGGATGGCATCCGTCTTGCCCTGCCGTACGGGTTGAGTCTGCCGCCGTCAAATCGTGAGGGGGGATACCATGCCGTCCATCCACGGAGTCCGCCGGGTCGCGACGATCCTCTGGGTCGTCCCCGCCCTGATGATATCGATGCCGCTTCGTGCCGACACGGTCACGCTGCTGCCCACCAAGGACAACACGCTGTACGAGCCGATCGCGCCGGACTCGTTCCTGGACAAGAGCGACGGCGCCGGCCCCACCATGTTCACCGGGCGCGTGAAGGACGCCGACGCCGATCCGGGCGCGGGCACCCGGGCCGCCCTGCGCCGCGCGGTGCTGGCCTTCGACATTGCCAGCAACATCCCCGCGGGCTCGACGATCAACGGCGTGCAGCTGACCCTGTACTGCGACAAGGTCAAGCTCTCGACCGCGTTCAGCGTCGGGCTGCGGCGCCTGACCTCGAACTGGGGCGAGGGGACGTCGAACACGGGCAACTCCCAGCAGGGCCGTGGCGAGGCGCCGACGACGAACGACGCCACCTGGCATCACACGTTCTACCCCGGCCAGCTCTGGATCACTCCGGGCGGCGACTACTCGGGAACCATCAGCGCCACGCGCACCGTCGGGAGCATGGGGTTCTATATCTGGGGCTCCACCTCGGGCATGGTCGCCGACGTGCAGGCCTGGCTCAACACCCCATCCCAGAACTACGGCTGGATCATCCTCGGCGACGAGTCGCGCACCGAGACGGCCAAGCGCTTCGGCACGCGAGAGAACACCAGCAACACCGGCGGCGTCAGCTGGAAGCCCAGCCTGGTCGTCACCTACACCCCCGCCACCACGGTGGGGGGCTGCTGTCAGGGCGGCGGCGTGTGCAGCCTGCAGACGCAGACCGCCTGCTCCACGCTGGGAGGCGTCTACCAGGGCAACGGCTCCTCCTGCTCCCCCAACCCGTGCGTCGTGGTCACCGGCGCCTGCTGCGCGAACAACGCCTCTTGCAACGTGGCGACCCAGACCGCGTGCGTCACCGGCGGCGGCACCTACCAGGGAAACGGCACGACTTGCGGCGACGTGAGCTGCCCCATCGTGCTGACGCCGTACGTCGACCCGCTGCCGATCCCGGCGCTCGCCACGCCGATCAGCGGCTCGCCGGGTGCAGTGGCCACGTACAACATCTCGATGGTCGAAACCACGCAACAGATGCACAGCCAGCTGCCACTCACGCGCGTGTGGGCGTACAGCGACGGCGTACATACTCCGGCGACACCGGGGCCGATCATCCTGGCCCACAGCGGGCAGCCGGTCACCGTGAACTGGATCAATGACATCCGCGACCTCACCACGAACGAGCTGCGTACGAACAGCCACTACCTCGCCGTGGATACCGAGCAGGACGACATGGGCATGACCTGCATCCACGGCGCCGAGAACCGCGCCAAGACGGTCGTGCACCTGCACGGCGGCAAGGTCCCGCCCGAGTACGACGGCTACCCCGAATGGACGATGCTGCCAGGCGAGCCCGCGCAAACCTTCGTCTACGCCAACGACCAGCAGGCTGGCCCCGTCTGGTTCCACGATCATGCGCTGGGGATCACGCGCCTGAACGTCTACATGGGCCTGGCGGGAGCGTACCTGCTCCGCGACTCCGTGGAGGACGCCCTGAATCTCCCCAGCGACGAGGTCCCGCTCGCGATCCAGGACCGCAAGTTCAACCCGGACGGCAGCCTGCAGTACCCGGCCATGTGGATGGACCACTTCTTCGGGGACAAGATCATCGTCAACGGCAAGGTCTGGCCGTACCTGGACGTGAAGCGAGGCAAGTACCGGTTCATGATCCTGAACGGCTCGACCTCGCGCGTCTACTCGCTGTCCCTCAACCCGCCCAGCGGCTTGCTCTCCTTTACCGTGATCGGGACGGACGGCGGCCTGCTCGAAGCGCCGGTCCCCGGCGTCGGGACGCTCACACTCGGACCCGGCGAGCGCTACCAGGCCGTCGTGGACTTCGCCGGATACGCGGCCGGCACCGAGATCCTGCTGCAGAACAGCGCCGGCGCCCCCTATCCCAACGGTACGGTGGACGTGACCCAGGTGATGAAGTTCCGCGTGACGAGCACGATCGGGGATACCGATCCGCTGCCGGCCACGCTCCGGCCCATCGTGCGGCTCGACCCCGCCACGGCGGTGCAGTCCCGCGATTTCCGGCTGAAGCAGTCGGGCACCGACGGCTGCGGGCGTCAGATGTGGGAGATCAACGAGCTAGGATGGGACGACATCACCGAATACCCCGAGCTGGGCAGCGTCGAGATTTGGCGCTACGTGAACGACTCCGGGGTTTCGCACCCCATGCACATGCACCTGGTCCAGTTCCAGGTCCTCGACCGCGACACGTTCACGAAAGACGCGAACGGTCAGATCGTCCCCGGCGGCAACCCGCAGCCGCCCCCGGCCGAGGAGGATGGCTGGAAGGACACGGTGATGGTGGGGCCCAACGAGATGACCCGCGTCATCGCGCGCTTCGAAGGCTTCAAGGGACGGTACCCCTACCACTGCCACATCCTGGAGCACGAAGACCACGAGATGATGCGGCAGTTCGAGACGATCCTGTGCGGCGACGAGGAGATCGATCCGACCGAGGCGTGTGACGACGGCGGGCTCGCCGGTCTCGACGGCTGCGACGCGTCGTGCGACGTCGAGGAGTTCCTGGGCCTCGCCGGGCTCGCCGCGGGCGGCTCGGTGTCGATGACCGTGGCGGGACAGCTGATCACGGTGCCCACGACCGCCGGCCAGACGGCGCAGCAGGTGGCCCAGACGCTCGCCGCCGCGATCAACGCCGACGCCACGCTCCAGGCGGCCGGGATCACCGCGGCGGTGCGCGGAGACCGCGTGATCGTCAACGGGGAGATCGTGAGCGTCTCGATCGACGACGCGGGGCTGCGCTCGCGCGTCGACCTACGTGTCGAGAAGACACGCCTCTGGTGGGGGGCGGTCGCCGGGGCATCGAGCGCCGACGTGGTGCGCGGTAGCCTCAGTGCCTTGCGGGCGAGCGCCGGAGACTTCTCCTCTCCCAGCGTCACCCAGACGTGCCTGGCCAACAACCAGACCGATTCGTTCCTGCTGCACACCGAGGCCCCGGCGCCGGGCGAGGGGGTCTGGTACCTCGTGCGCCCCGCGCCCGGCGGCTCGTACGACACGGGAGAGCCGTCACAGGTGGGTAGCCGCGACGGCGAGATCGCGGCTTCGGGTCAGGACTGTCCCTAGTTCTGGCCGGGCAGCCGGTAGGACACGATCAGGACGGGACGGCGGGTCGGATCCGGGTCTTCGCGGCTGGCGAAGCCCTTCGAGGTCTGACGCGTCGTCTCGTCCCCGACGAGGATCCAGCCGAAGTTGCTTCGCGGCGCGACCACCCACAGGCGGACGTCCTGGAGCATGTGCTCGTCGCCGTCCCAGACGAAGAAGCCCGAGTCCGCGACCACTTGCTCGGCTGTCGACCGTCCCAGGAATTGCCCACCGCCGTGCACCCAGAACTCGGTATCCCAGAACGTGTGCAGCCACGTGACGTCGCCGGTCCCTGCCGGTGCGCCGCCACCGCCCGCGCTCGAGGATGCGCCCTCGCCCCAGTCGGCGAGCACGCGATAGAGACGGATCGTGCGCGGATCGGGGTTGCTCGGATTCAGGAACAGCTGCAAGACGGCGCTCTCGAGGATCGCGCCCCGGGGCACGACCGCGGCCACGTCGAAATAGACGAGCGCGCGGCGCGTGCCGTTCGTGGCCTGGTTCGTGCGGCCGGCAAACAAAGCAGGACCCGCCCCGTTGGCCAGCGCGCCGTCCGGATCCTCGATCAACGTCGCGTCGCGGCTCGCTTCGATGACCACGGTTTCAGCGGCGACGGGGAGGCCCGTCAGGATCACAGCGAGAGCGACTGCCACCCGACATCGCATGTCCACACCTCGAGTCCGAGACGGGAAAGGTACGGCGAGTCGCGGCTGCCGGCTATGATGGCCCGAATGTTCTCGCCGTCGATGCCGCCGCCCCTGCCCCGCGAGCACGGGGCGTGGGTCATGCTCGCCATCCCGCTGGTCCTCGGCCTCGCGATCGGCTTCGGCAGCCTCGCGCCGTGGCTGGTCGTGCTCGCGGTGCTCGCCGCGTTCCTCGGGCACTACGCCCTCGTGCCCGCGCTGCAGCGACTGCGCGCCGGGAAAGCGGCACCCGACGCATGGTTTCGTGCGCGGTGGAGCTGGGGCGCGCGCTATCTCGCCTCGGCTGGAGCCTCGTTCGCCGCGGCGCTGGTCCTCGCGCCCGCCGCGGCGCGGGCGAGCGTCCTCGGGCTCGCGATCGCCTGCGCCGCCGGCGCCTCGGTTTTCTTCGTCGCCTCGGTGCTCGAGGTGGGACGAGCGCTCTGGAGCGAGCTGATCGGGATCGCCGGCATGGCGCTCAGCGCGGCGCTCGTCGCCGCGGCAGGCGGCACGGTCGACCGACGGGCCTGGAGCGCCGCGGCCGTGGCCTACGCCTACTCGCTGTCCTCGGTCGCGTTCGTGCGCGCCTATGGCGCCCGGCGCGCCGACCCGCGTGGGGCCGTCGTGCGCTGCGTGGCGGCTCACGCGGCGATCGCCGCGGGGCTGATCCTCCTGTGGCACCAGCACGCGGTCGCCGGCTGGACGATCGCGGCGCTCGCTCCTGTCGTCGTTCGCACCGCATGGGGCCTCAACCGGCCGCCCCCGAATCTGCGCGCGCTGGGCCGGCGCGAGCTCGTGGTCGCGGTGTCGTTCGTCGCGGTTGCCGTGTTGTCGCTCACGCTCGCCGGTTGCGCTCGAAGAGCGGCGCCACATGCGACGGTCGCGCGGCCGATCTGTCACGAGTGTTTCTGGGAGCATCAGGATCCGGCCTTTCGCTCCGAGCTCACGGCATTCTACGAGGCGTACCGGTCGCCCGATCCGCTCGTCGCGGCCGACGTTCAATACCTGCTCGGCCGCGTGACGGGAGACATCGACCGAGTCTGCCGCTCGTTCCACGCGCTGTCCGAGCTGCGCCGCGACCTCCCGGTGGGTCCGCGGGCCCTGCTCGTCGACGAGCAGCTGGCCTTCGTCGCGGCCGAGTGTGGACGGAATCCCGCCGCTCACTTCCGGCGCGCGGCGCGCTCGGCCCAGGCCCTGGGCTTCGCATGGAAGGCCCGTACCTACGAGGACATCGCCGCGGGCCGCTTTCGCCCGCGCTTCGGCGGGACCGTGATCGAGCGCCGTCTCGCGGTCCCGCAGGGTGCGCGGACCATGGTGCTCGGCCGCAGCACGATCCGCGTCGCCCCGGGAGGGCGGATCGGCGTGCAGCTCGAGCGCACGGTGCGCGACTGGCTGTCGTACCAGATGGAGTACGACTTCTCCGGACGTGGCCCCGTGCCCGGCGAGATCCTGGACTATCACGAGGGCGCGCGGCTGCGCGAGGTGCTGGCCGCGGGGCCCGCGATGGTCGAGCCGCTCTACGCCACGATCGTGGCTCGGCGGGGCGACTCTTGGTACGCTCCCGACGAGAAGGGCGTCTTCCGCTTCGAGGTCTTGCCGGACAAGATCGAGTACCCGACGACGCGCGGCTTCGGCGACCTGGCCCTGCTCGTCGACACCCACGGACTGTCCGCGCTCGTCGCCTCGGCCGCCGAACGCCACGTCGCGCTCGTCCTCGGCTGCGCGGACCACGCGGCCAAGGCCGAGGCGGCGTATCACCTGGCACGCCTCGGTATCGACGGCTACTTCCCGTGCGACCGCTTCGTCGGCGATCTGCTCGGCTACGTCGGCGAGGGCGTGCTCCTCGGCTCGGCCCCGGTTCGTATCGAGGGCGGGCGGGCGATCATCGGCGATCGCCCGGTCGAGCTCCGACTCGACGAGGTCTTCGTGGTGCAGGACACCTCGCTCGCAGGCCGATACCAGTACTACGACACCGCCGCACGCTATTTCCGCCGGCTCGCCCGCAGCGTGCCGCTGCAGCTGATATACGTGCCGGTCGAGGGGCCGGGGGAAAGCGGCCGCGTGACCGGCAAGGCCGAGGAGCTGGGCTGCTCGGCGATCGCCCTGCGCGTCGAGACCGAGGAGGACTACCGGCCGGTGCGCGACTGGCTCGCCGCGTCCCGCGAGCGCCGGGCCGTGCTGTTCCACTCCGCGCCGTATCCCGCGGGCTACCGTCTGTTCGCCGAGTTCCCCGGACAGACGACGTTCGGCGACCCGCGCCCTCAGTTCGAATGAGCTGGATCAGGTCTCGAATCCGCGTGCTCGCGATCGAGCTCGAGCTGCAGCTCCTGATGGGCCGCATCGTTGATCGCCCCCGCGTCGCGCAACCGTAGCAGCTCACCCGTCTGGGCCTCCCACACCGCCCGTCGGACCTCGCGCGACACGGCCAGGCGTCGCGCGGCCTGGGTCCGCTCGCTCTCGTCGAGCGCGCGCAGCTCGGCCAGCTGATCGGTCATCGCGTCGCGGTAGCGGTAGACCGCGATCGGGCAGCTCTCGGCGGTGCAGAATGCGTCGAGCCGCGCGATCCCCGCCGCGAGCATCGCCTCGCGCGTGGCCCGGATCTCGCCCTCCGTGGTGGGGTCGCTGGGCAGCCGCAGCCAGCGCAGCAGCAGGGCCACGGTCGAGCCCTGCCCGAGCAGCGTGACCACGATCGTCACGAGCGCCGCCGTCTCGATCTCGGCTTGACCGGGAAACGGCACGCCTCCCGGCAGTCCGTGGGGCAGCGCCAGCGCCGCGGCGAGCGAGACCGCGCCGCGCACGCCGCACCAGCCGGCCAGCACGACCGCGCGTGGATCGGGATAGCCGCCTTCTCGCTCGCGCATGCGCGGGAAGAGCCACAGCGGCACGTACGCCGCGGGCCACAGCCAGACGATGCGCGTGAGAATGACGACGGCGGCGATCGCGAGACCCGCGCCGAGCGCGTCGAGGCGGTGCGGAATGGCCAGGCCGACGAACAGGAACATCAGCGCGTTGAGCAGGAAGGCCAAGATGTCCCAGGCCACGTAGAGATCGGGGCGGCTCTCGGGAGCGATGAGATCGAGGCGCCAGGAAGCGACGAAGCCCGCGGCCACGACCGCGACGACCCCCGAGGCGCCCACCGCCTCGGCCATCGCGTAGGCCAGGTACGGCGCGAACAGGGAGAAGACGAACAGCACCGCGGTGCCGCGCAGGCGGGAGTTCAGCCAGGCGGCCAGCGCACCGACGGCCACACCGGCGAGCACGCCGAGACCGGCGATCTGCGCGAAGTGCAGCCCGATCGAGCCGCCGTCGAAGACGCCCGTGAGCACGACCGTCGTGGCCAGCTGCACACCGAGCAACCCCGTGGCGTCGTTGACCAGGCTCTCGCCGCCGAGAATCGCCGTCAGGCGCCGCGGAACGCGCAGGCGCGACAGCACGGCGTGGACCGCCACGGTATCGGTCGGCGAGAGGATCGCGCCGATCAGGAAGCACACGGCCCAGGGCAGCTGGGGCATCAGCATCTTGGCCGCGAGGCCGACGGACAGGATCGTCAGCGTGACGAGTCCGATTGCGAGCGAGAGAATCGGCCGCAGCCAGCGGCGGAAGTCGTGCCACGAGGCGCGCCAGGCCTCGGAGTAGAGCAGCGGCGGCAGGAACACCGCGAGCACCACGTGCGGATCGATCGCCGGCGGGCGCGGGTAGCGCAAGAACGACCACGCGATCCCGGCCACGGCGAGCAGCACGGGGGGCGGGAGCCCGATCCGCCGCCCGGCGACCGAGGCCACGCCGATCAGCCCGAGCACCGCGATCAAGCCTGGGAGGAAGTCGGTCACGTGGCGCGGGATGATATCCCACACGTGGTGCCTGGAGAGACGGTATCATCCTGTCATGAAAGACCCGATCATCGTTCGCGCGTTCACGGACCGAACCGAGGCCGAGATGGCCCGCGGGTTTCTCGAGGCGGAGGGGATCCCCGCGGCGATCGCCGCGGACGACCTCGGAGCCGAGGGGCCCGGTATGACGTTCGGCACACCGATCGACCTGGTGGTCGAGGCGGCGGACGTGGATCGCGCGCGCGAATTGCTCGACGAGGCCGTGTCGGCCTCCGACCTCGACGCGGCCGAGCTCGAGTCGGAGAAGCCCGGCTCCTAGCGCCTCGGCGCCGGAGCTACGGTTGCGGGTCCTTCTGTCTGGTCTTGACGACGCCGCCCATGATACCGAGACCCAACGTGACGGCGGCTCCGATCACGATCCAGACCGGGCTGATCCCCAGCCGACTGGCTCCATAGGCGAGACCGCCAACGACGATCAGCACGCCGGTCATGTACAGTGCGAAATTCATCGCGGTTGGTCGCCCCGCGCGCGGTGCGCGGGAGACTGCCCCTTCGAAACCCCTTCCTTGTGATCGCGAACGACCGGCCCAGCACCACCCTTCTTCGGTGGTTGGACCTGCCCCTTCTTTCTGCTCTCCCTCTTGGCCGAAGCTCTTCCTGATGGCATCTCTGCCTCCTTCCCGGGCGTCTCTAGGAGCTCTTGAATCGACTCGGGAACTGCTGGACGATGCCAGCGCTGAGCATGTCCGCCATCTTCAGGATCTGGCCCTGAACCTCGTCGTACGCTGCGATGTCAGCCGTCCAGTCCTTCTTCAAGCCCGCCACCACCTGTGCAGTCGTGAGGTCCAGATGCTCGTGCATCATCCCCTCCATCTCGGCACGGGGCCAGTTCTTGGGATTCGCACCGCTCAGCAATGCCGCGATCTCATCCGCGTTCACGTACCAGCGCTTCGACGCTTCCTCTTTCTTGGTCGAGTTCCCTGCCTTCGCAGCGTCGATCAGCGCGGCGGCGGTGAGAATGTGGTCCTTCAGCAACGCTGCGAGCTTCTCGCCCGCGGCGTCTCCGTAGAAGGGCCTCACCGCATTGCCGATGTCGGTCTGATTCTGCAGCAGACGCTGGGCCGTCGCGTCCTTGCTCGGCAAGCCCGCCAGAGCGTTCACGATGTAGAGCCGCGTCCAGGCAACGTGGTCTTTCCAGAGTGTTCGCATGTCGTCGTGGAATGCGGCCGGATCCATCGGGGCCGCTGTCGGACCGGCAATGGCAGGCAGAGCCAATAACACGATCAGGCCGATCCAACCGATCGCCGTTGCTTTACGATTCATCTTGAACCTCGCCTCGGAGTGAGGCCTTCAAGGCATTGCAGGAGCGTGCTACGCGCGGTTCCGTCGCCAGTAGTAGCCGCCTCCGCCTCCGAACAGAATGAGCAACACGACGATCAAGACAAGCAGCCCAGTAGAACTCATGGTCGTCTCCTTCTCATCGAGCAGCCGTACCCGACAATTCCAGGCTATGTCATGGAGCGGCCGTTCCCCATGGGGTGTTACCCCACCCGCGCCGCGATGGAATGCGGCTCAGGCGGTGTCCACGGGGGTGGTGCCACCGGTGAAGCCGATGCTGGGGTTTCGGACCCGTAGCCACCACAGGCGGAAGGACTCGCGCGCGTGTCTCAGGCTGAACATGTAGTAGAAGAACTTGAAAAGCAGAAACCGCGAGCGGGCGCCGACGTTGCGGAACACGTCGCCGGCCAGGAGCGAGGTCACGGCCTCCTGAACACGGAACGGATTCCCGGGATTCAACATCAGGCTGCGCATGCCGGGCGAGTTGAAGCGACAGATGAACCAGGAGAACGTCTTGACGCCGCGCTGCACCATGCGCTCGAAATGTCGGAACTTGCGGGCAGCGCTCGGTTGGTGGCGCAGCCACGCATCGACGGCTTCGGCTCCGAGGACGCCGCTGTTCATCCCGAGCAGCACGCCGCTCGAGAAGATCGGATCGACGAACGCGAAGGCATCGCCGACCAGGATGTAGCGCTCGCCCCGCATGCGCGTGGACTGGTACGAGTAGTTGCCGGTCGCGCGGGCCATGCCGTCGATCAGTGTGGCGTTGCGCATGCGGTGCCGCATTTCCGGATGTCCCAGGGCGATGGTCTGCAGCAGGAACTCCTGAGGGCTGTTCTTGCGCTGCTTCAGGTAGCTCGGCCGGCACACGGCGCCGACGCTCATGCTGCCGTCCTTGAGCGGGATCATCCAGAACCAGCCATGCTCGAACCAGTACACGCTGATGTTGCCCTCGTATTCGCCCGCACGCCGCTCGACGTTCGCGAAATGGCCGAAGATCGCCGCGCTCGCGTGACGCGGGTTCTTCTGCTTGAGATTGAAATGGCGGGACAACAGCGAGTCGCGGCCCGAAGCATCCACGAGGAAACGGCAGCGCCAGGCCAGGCTATGGCCCGCGACGTCGACGGCATGGGCGATGGGATCGCCGCCACGCGGGAAGTCGACCCTCGTCACCCGCACTTCTTCCAGCACCCGCGTGCCCTTCGCGGCACTGTTCCTGAGCAGCAGGTTGTCGAAATCCGAGCGCCGCACTTCGTAGGCATACGGGTGGGTCTTGTCGAGCGCGAAGGAGAAATGGAACTGGTGATGCCCTTTGACCTCCAAGGTGGAATTGAAGTCGGCTCCGGGCTTCTTGATACCGATCGCATCGACCTGGTCGAGTACGCCGAGCCGTTCGAAGATCGGCAGGTTCAGCGGTAGGAGCGACTCGCCGATGTGAAAACGGGGATGTCGCTCTTTCTCGAGCAGGGTTACACGCCAGCCCTGCTCCGCCAGGAGCGCCGAAATGGTCGAGCCTGCGGGTCCGCCGCCGACGACCAGCACATCACAATCCGGAATGTCGCCTTCCACGTCGCGAATCATACTCGAATGGTACCGCTTCCCGAACCCCGGTTCCGGTGCAGGGAATCCCGGCGCCTTCCTCTATAATGTGCGATTGTCGACGGCCATCCACCGGCTGCCCCGACTCTGCGAGGGGATCCTTGAATCGCATCGAAGCCGAGTATCGCGCGCGGATCGATTCGATGACGATCAGCGAACGCGTACAACGAGCGGCCGAGCTGCTTGCCTGGGCCAAGGCCTTCGTCGCGCGGCAGATTCTCGCGGAGCAGAGACCGCTTTCCGACGAGCAGCTGAAATGGGAAGTTGCGCTTCGTCAGTATGGCGCCGACCCCAGGGCCCGCTCGCTGATCGAAGGGATTCGCGCTCGTACACCCGGTTGAGGTCTTTCAGCCAACACTCACGAAGCTGGTCGGTGTGTTGAGCCGACTCGGGATTCGTCCGACAAATGGCGGCCGAGCGGAAGCTGCTCGGCCTGCTGGAGCAGATTCTCGCCGAGAGCGATGCGTGGTAGCTGCGTTTCTGGACCTACGGAGCGATGCCGATTCCGGGCCACTGCACCAACTGACGGTTGACGAAGACCACATCCGGTCCAACGAGCGCGGCCGCTCCGACGGCCAGCGCTTCGAACTCGGCCTGCCCCCACATGGCATACGGGTAATCGGGCTGTCCGTCGACCCCGTAGCTCACGATCGCGTAAGACCGCGTGTTGGACCAGAAGCGATAGGGCTGGCCCCATGGATCGAGGATCGGGAGCACACGGATGTAGATGGGCTCGAGTTCCGATCCGATGCTGGATAGCGCATCCATGGGGGTGACCGGTCCGGGATAGATGTTGTAGTCGACCCCGAAGGACTCACACGCCGTCCCCGCGCTTCGGATGTCCGCGATGGCGCGTCGCACAAGCTCGGTTTGCGAGGAAGGGCCGCGATACGCGATGCCGTCGACGATCAGCAGGTCGTCGGCGGGATCGGTTCCCGCCCAGCCCCTCGGCACGCCGGTGTAGGGCGGATCGAGGGTGTAGTCGAACTGCGCGAGCCCATCGGCGCCCAGACTCGCGACGATGTAGCTGGGGCCATTCGACCAATAGAGGATCGGACGCCCCCACGCATCGCGAAGCCCGCCATGAAGCAACTTGGCCACGACGGACGTCCTGTCGAGGACCGAGGCGATTGGAACCAATCCGGTCGTCGGGCCCGGAATCGGACCGACGACCTTCGCGGTGTCGAGTGCGGCCGGCCACGACACGCAGTCGGAAGGACGTCTCCAAGACGTCCGGCCACAGAGTGTCCGACACCGCATTCGAGGGCGGGACGCCTGCGGCCGCGACGAAGAACAGTGTGAGCACCAGGCGACTCGATTGTCTCATAAGGGCTCCAAGAGGACGACTTGGTCACCGTCAGCGCACCGAGCGTTCGATCCATCCTGTCGAGAATATGAAGCGCACACCTCCGACTGCAAGTGGCTGGGCCGTTTCGTGTCGCGCTCGGATCGGAGGTCCTGGGTTGACAGCGAAGGCGAACCAGGCCTAACGTCACGCTGTCGCAGGGGGCATTCTTGAAGCGGATCCTGTATCTCCTGTTCCTCGTGCCGACGCTGCTCCATGCGGACGACGTCTATCTCAAGGGCGGAGGCTCCTTCTCCGGCCGGATCGTGGAGCAGACGGACACGATGATCACGGTGGACATCGGAGACGGGAAGATCGGCTTCCCCATGGTGCGAGTCGAGCGCATCGTGAAGGGACGCTCGGCCCTCGATGAGTACGACGATCGCGCGAGCCGGCTGGGGCCGAAGGACGTCCAGGGCTGGCGGAGCCTCGGGCGATGGGCTCTGCAGCAGGCGTTGACCACGCAATCGCGTCAGGCCTACCAGAAGGTGCTCTCGATCGCGCCCGACGACCCCGAGGCGCGGGAGGCCCTGGGGTTCGTGCTGCTCGATGGCCGCTGGGCCACCGAGGAGGAGAGCTACCGTGCGCGCGGCTACGTCGAGTACGACGGCGAGTGGATGACGCCCGCCGAGATGCAAGTGGCCCAGGCGAGCGCCGCGGCGGAGCAGGCGCGCTGGGACGCCGAGAAGCGCGCGGTCGAGGCGGATGTCGCCGCCCGGGAGGCCGCTGCGGAGAAGCGGGCGGCGGAGGAGCGGGAGCGAGAAGCGGAAGAGGAACGGCGAGCCCACACCCCGGTCTACTGGGGAGGTTGGGGCTACGGCTTGACCTATTGGCCCTCGACGTCCGGTGGCGTGACCTACCGATGAGCTGGCGACGGCTGCTACCGATCGCGGTGACGCTCTTCGCGGTGACCGTAGCTGCGGCCGCCGCGCCGTCTCCGACGGTCGACGACATCGTCGCGCGCTACGTGGCTGCCCGCGGCGGCCTGAACAAGATCCGATCCGTTCAGACTCTGCGCCAGACTGGGCGCGCCATCGCGGGGGCGGACCGCCAGGCCCTGGTGACCCGTGAGCTCAAGCGGCCGGGCCGCACCCGGTTCGAGTTCACGGTCCAGGGCGTCACCGCCGTGTTCGTCTCGGACGGCGAGCGTGGCTGGCGGGTGTCCCCGTTCGAGGGAGACCTGGATCCCCAGGCGCTGTCGGACGAAGTGGTGCAGGAGGCGGCCGAGCAGGGAGACATCGAAGGACCGCTCGTCGACTGGAAATCCAAGGGCCACCAGCTGGAGCTCGTGGGCCGCGAGGTCGTCGGGACCCGGGAGACGCACAAGCTCAAGCTCACGCTCAAGAGCGGCGCGGTGCGCTACGAGTACATCGACGTGAAGTCGCACAATCTCGTCCGGACCGACTCCACGCGACAGGTGCGTGGGCGGGCGGTCCAGATCCACACCACCTTCGACAATTACCAGAAGGCGGGGGGCGTGCTCTTCCCTCGCCTGATCGAGGTCGAGGCCGCCGGACGACCCCAGCGACTGCGCGTGGTACTGGACAAGGTCGAGGTCAACCCGCCCTTGGGCGACGCACGCTTCGAGATGCCGCTGCCTGCCCAGCCCTGAGGGCGCCACGGGATTCCCGGTACTGCAACCGGGGTTAGGGAAGCGGTACCTTGGGTCCCGTCTCGAGATATCGGCGCCTGTGGCTGCCCGAGCTGATCGTGCTGATCGTCGTCGCCGTGCTCGGGACGCTCGCCTTCTGGCTCACGGACCTCGACATCACCGCCGCGCGTCCTTTCCACCACCCGACGTCGGCGGACCCATGGCACATCGACAATCAGCCGCTGTGGCGGTTCTCCTACCGCTCGGCCCCGTGGGTGACCGGATCGCTCGCGCTGGCTGGAGCCGTGGCCCTCGTGGCCGGCGCGGTGCGCGTGAATTCGCGACGGTTCCGGCTTCACGGGCTGTTTCTGCTGTTGTCGGTCGCGGTCGGCCCCGGGCTGATCGTGAACGGGATTCTCAAGGACCACTG
>Ga0180085_1000127_pt1 | contig 24968 bp, 18 predicted proteins | sample EasRiv730_16_10D_FD_123013 | JGI IMG/M metagenome (GOLD analysis project Ga0180085, IMG submission 123013) | Soil microbial communities from meander-bound floodplain in the East River, Colorado, USA - East River metaG ERMLT730_16_10D | ecosystem: Environmental > Terrestrial > Soil > Floodplain ... | reverse complement strand
CAAAGTGGTCTGAATGTCTTCCATGCCCTGGCTGAGGGTCATGTTGATCATCTCTTTCCCTTCATAACGGCATGTGCGGTCTTTATAGCTTTCGCCGATGCTTCTCACGCCGTCGAAGCGCAGCACCACGAGATCTCGGCGCATCCGGCGAAAGTTTTCGACCAGTGTCATCGCAAGTGCTCCGGTCGATTCTTTGCGACGGCCGTATGCTGGAGGAATAATGACGACCGGAGCTTCCAGACGCCGGCGTCCGTCGCCTGTCGAGTTCACAATGGCGACGATTTCCTCGTTCCGCCGGTTGCCATACCGGACAATGCCAATCTCCGCATCTGAATTGGGTTCGACAGGCGCCTGCCATCCCTTGCGATACAATTGAAGCCCCTGCGACGCAATCTTGCGCGTGAACTCGGAGAGATTCTCGAGCATGTTCTGGCGGCGCTCCCCGGCCCGGCGGTCATTCGACCTTCGGGATCCGGCGCGGCGCTCTTCGCCGGTGCGTTCTTCAACCTTGACTGTATTTTTCGTCAACACGATGGCCGGTTGCTGGGTCAAAAACTCAACGCCGATCTTTAGAGACTCAGACTCGCAATCCTCAATCATGGGTGCGACGTATTTCACTTCACCCGACTCGTCCAGAATCCTCTTGCCATCCGAAACTATCCGAAGTTGCCGCAAGGGAGTGCCCGGCAGAAAATAGGTCTCGCTGGCTGACGTCCTAAACGACAACCCCGTCGAGCTAAGATCCAACACCTCTCTCTGGATAATGTTGCCTTTTGGATACGGTAGTGCAATTTCGAGCAAAACCTTTCCCGGTGCAGGTATTGTCTCCCGCTCACGAGAACGCTTTTCCGAGAAGAATAGGGTTTTTGGAAATTCGACGACGATGCAGTCTCCTTCCAAGGCCGTCACAACGGTTTCCCCGTGGTAGGCATTGAACTCCATCGAGAAGGCCAGAATCACGGGAACCCGGACGTCGAAATAACCCTTGGCATAGTCGTCGGCGGTACGAAATGTGAGTCCATCGACCGATACGTCTTGCAGTAGACAGTTGACCGCTTGCGGTTTGTCCTCCTGGACCAACGTGAACACCGCGCTGCTCGCCATTGCGCGAGCCAGCAACTCCTCCACCTTGGCCCGTTGGGTAAACGGAGTGATGACAGTGGTGCTCAAATGCTTGAACGCCTTCTGGATGACCCGGCGCTGGTCAACCGACATCTGTTCGAGAATAAACTGTTTGATCTGCCGGACGTCCCTTTGGGCCAGGTTTTCAATGCGAAAGCCGTAAGTCTCAGGTTGGGAGGGCTCGTTGAGGCATACATGGAGCGCTCGTAGCTCTACGCTGATGGGCTTGGTGTTGGAGGGCAGGTTGAATCCGAAAGCGTAACGTTCACCAAGTCTCAAGGCCGAAGCGGTCTGAATACGCATCCCGGTCAGACTGAGGTTCGTGATCAGGCCCTCAAGTTGGCGACCCGCGTCACTGGAAGCGATCGGAACGCGACAGCTGATTCTTGGGTAGAGCCGCTTTTCCGTGGATGAATTCAATCCTTATCGTCCCGGCAAGAGGTTGGTTTTGCGCCAGATATGCATCTTTCGGCGTTGTGGCAGGCTATAGGAACAGCATACCGACTGTCAACCTGTTTTCTGGGTGTTTTACCGATATCTTAGGGTTTATTTTGCGGATTTATGGGAGGATTGGAGCGCTTTTTGGCCAGCAGACCTTGTTTTGCACCGTCTGGGCCGAGATATCTCTGGCGCATGCGGCCAAGTGTGGCACGTGAAAGTCAATGGTGAGGGCGTTGGGTTTCACGCGCCGTTAAGCGGCGGCGGAAATGTCCGTCCCGAGGCTCTTATCGAAATGTAGGCTGCATCGTGCTTTCCGGCGCACACTCAGAAGAAAATGCAACCAGCGTCGATTTCATATAGGGGCGGTCACCATCTTCGTTCTCGTTTTCGGCGTCGTACTCGTCTTTACTCGAGGACGAGCACAACGAAAACGCGAACGTCACTGGGCCCAGAACTCACTCAAGGCGTTCCGAAATTCCTGAGCCGTAAGCTCGGCAGGAGAAGACTCATACCAGTCCCTGGGCAACAAGCGGGAGTAGTTCTCATAGGCAAAGCGCTTGTCGAGAAGCACTATGATTCCACGATCCGTTTCGGAGCGCACAATACGTCCAGCCGATTGAACCACGCGATTCATTCCTGGGTAGAGGTAGGCATATTCAAAACCCTTTGAGTAGACATCTTCGTAAAACTGCCGCATCAATTCTTGCTCGAAAGAAACTTTCGGCAAGCCGGGTCCGACGATGATCGCGCCTACCGCCAACTCGCCGGGATAGTCCACTCCTTCGGCAAAAACGCCTCCCTGCACGGCCAGAACGAGATGTGGTTTGCCTGACTCCCTCAATTTCTCGAGCAAAGCGCCGCGGAGGTGATCGGGCATGGTCCGGTCTTGAACCAGAAGCTCAGAATCCTTCAGCTTCACGAGGCGGGCCACTTCCCTTAGAAACTCAAAGCTCGGGAAGAACGCAAAATAATTTCCCTGCCGAATCGAGACAATCTCTTCGATGATCCGGGCAATTCTGGGAAAGTGCTTGGCCCGCTGCTGATAAGCTGTGGAAACTTCAGGAATAATCAGGATTCTCCGGTTCTCGCGCGGGAATGGCGAAGGCAAGGCCAGGAGCTCGGTGTCGCGCTCGAATCCCAGGACATCGCGATAGAACTCCATCGGCGACAGTGTGGCCGACATGGCGATCACCGACCGGTATCGCTCATTCACCCTGCGCAACTGGCGCGCCGGATCGACACAAACAATCTTGAGCCACGTTGACCCGCCTTCGGTGCTCAGAGTATGAACGAATTCTTCCCCTTCCATAGCAACGACCTGGCAAAAATCGGATATCGCGTAGAAGCACTGCAGGAGGCGGTCTTCATCCTGCACATGCCCGCTGCGGCGCTGGTAGATCAGGTAGCGCTTCATCAGATCCTCCAGTTCGCTGCGCAACTCGGCAAAAGAGTCGCGATCCAACGAAACTACAGCATGGCCGGACTCGTAGGCTTCTGGATAGGACTCCAAGAGATCTGAAAAGAGTTTCTGGATCCGCTCCAGGAAATCGTCCAACCGCCCCAGGAAGGACTGTGATGGGGGCGGGGAGTCCGGCGCGGACAGGGCTTCCCAGGCAAACATGGGCTGCGCTTCCTCCTCGTTCTCGAAACCCAGTAACGGCCGAAGACTTCCTCGCAATGCCTCGATCCGGCTCAATGCCAGTCCCGGCGAGAAATAGTCGCGGGCCCGCGAGTAGAGATTGTGAGCTTCGTCCACAATCAAGATCGTCCGGCTGCGGTCAATCGATTCCATGCGGTCGAAAGCAGCAGGATCATAGACATAGTTGTAGTCGCAAACCGTCACATCCACCCGCTGCAACAGTTCCAACGACAACTCGAACGGGCAAAGTTCCCGCTCAACGGCTGCAGCATAGACCCTTTCGGGTGTGATGAGACCCTCGACCAGCAGGGCTTCCCGCACATTCGATTCTTCCAGCTTTTGGAAGAAACCTTGGGCATAGCGACAGCGCGACTCGTGGCAGAACACGACATCGTTGGCGCAGATTTTTTCTTTGGCACGCAATACCAAACTGTTGAAGACAGGCAACGCCGGACCCGCTTGTGCCCGCGAGCCAGGCTCCACATTCCAAAGGCGCAGCGTGTCGGCCACAATGTTCTGCTGCGTTGTTTTCGAGGTCAGGAAGAACACAGAGAGCCCGTGCTTGACAGCAAAACGCAACGAAGCGTATAGAGCAGCAACCGTCTTCCCGATGCCAGTCGGCGCCGAGACCAGGACGTTGCTCTTCTGCTCGAGAGCTGAACTAACGGCCTCGATCATCCGATCCTGATACTTGCGCATCTGTGGGAAGGGAAAAACAATCGAATCAGCGCGGACCTGCTTCAAGGCACGACGACGGCACGCCTGCTCGTGCTCGTCAACAATCTGCTTCAACCGCTCACAAATGAGTTGCTCCACTGCTTCTGTATCGGGCAGGATCTCCAAAGGTCGAATCTGCTCCGGCTCATATCGAATCAGAACCAGCCTTCCAACAACCCTTGAACCCGGATGCAACTGTCCCCAGAGATACAGATAGATGCGGAGTTGCAGGACATACGCCCGCGGCACAGATTCCGTGTTCATCGCCTCTGCGAGGCTTAGGACAGACTTCACCTCTTCAATGACGGTCGTTCCATCAGCCTCGTAAACGCCATCGATGCGGCCGTGGATGACAACAGAGTAGTTGCCAAACTGCATGGTGTGCCGCAGCGTGTGTTCCTTCAGATACGATTCGTACTGGGAGGATTGAGCCGCCTGGTAGGCGGAGTGGACTTCCCTGCCCATCTCATTCCGCGCGGCCGAGAGTGGCGAGAGATTCAGGCTCCCGCCCATCGCTTCAGCGCTGCAGAGATCGCGCACGCTCAGCGAAATGGTCTGGCTCGCCTCGTCAATGTGAATGGACATGAAAGATGTTTAGATTCAAGACTAGTGGGGTGTGCAGCAGGTCCATCTTCTCTCGATGGGTCAGTGTTGAAGTCGCGAGACGCCTAAGCAACTTAGAGTGGCTAGCAGGCCGCCGTCATTCCCGCGAAAGCGGGAATCCAGACTCAGAGCCGTCACGCTCACGACTTCCCGAAGCAAGCAGAGTAGGGGCTTTTCCCCGGAAACCTATGTTCGGATCACCCGACCCCGGTGCAACCCGGCGAGCGCCTCCTGCCTGAATCTTCAATCGCCCTATCTGCCTAACGGTCTACCAATTCTAGCGACAATCACCCAGGAAACACGTAAACGCGCTCCGAAAGATATCGCCAAAGAGGATAGTCTGTTTTGAGGCGGAACTCCAAACCGGATTCGAGGAGACCCTGCGTGGATCCTACGAGGTGATGAAAGAGCCCGTTAACCTCGCGGGTGGGAGGCCGAGCAGAACATTCGCTAGTTGACTCCAAGCGCTACCAACAATGCTTTTCGAGCGGAAAGAACTTCAGCCCTTGACTCACTCACTTTCTGAGGCGAGTGGACTAGCCGTCGTGTGAGTTCCTTCAACGTTCGCTTCTGTGTTCCCAGCGTCTCAAGGGTTGACTTCGCGGCATCCGGAGAAAGTTTGAGCGCGGCTATTGCTCCAGCCATGTACTCATGGAACTTGCTCAACTCCTTTGGCGATGGGCTGTGCCCGCAACATTTTTAGAAAGACCTGCTGCACCGCATCCTCAGCGGAAGCGAAGTCCAAACCACAGCTGCACGCGTATGCCACCAGCGCCGCGCCAGGTCTCTCATACAAAGACTTCACTTCGTCTGGGGTGACCTTGTTCGTTTGCAATGGCTCCTTCTTCGGACGCTCGGCCCTCAACGATATGAAGCGTGATCATGTTTCCCAGCAACGCTGGTACATTGGTGTTTCAAAACCCAGACCGAGATGAATGCGTGATTAAGGGTCCTGAAAGAGTTGTATTCGGTAGTTCTCCGGCACTGTAAATACCTGAGCGTCAGGTGATATACGACTGATGTTGAAAAGTCGCCAAGTATACTCTCGCCCCTCACCAACACTCTTTATTTGGATTACGCCCTCAAGCTCGTCCGAATACCAAAATTCAGTGGCCAACCTTCCGCTGTGGTCTACCATTCGATAGCCTTTACACATGAGTCCTTCGATGGTCTTGTAACCAAGTTTCTCTGCTTGAGCAATGATTTCTGGTACCAGTTCCCCCGCTAGCCCCAAGACTCTACACCTCCAAGTCAACGCCGAAAAGTAAGGCTGGTTGTCGGTACTTAGACGAAGCACCGTGGCTATCTTGGTCTCAGGATACAAGGAAATCATCTGACTGCTGACTGGATCAAATATAATCTGTTCATCTCTGGACGAGTCCAAAAAACTCCTGCGTTCTCTCCCATCACTATCCCGGAAAACCCAGCCTCGGATAACATCTCGTGATTCCTTGCTATCAGGTACTCGCTCCAGCAAGACATCCTCGTACTGGGACTGAAATGGCCTCCCTTTTATTCCAAGTACTGATTTGAACGCGCTAGGAAAAACATCGGGCTGCATAGAATACATCGCTGCTTTGTCAGCCGTCGAAAGGGTCAGAAGTGTCCCAAGAACAAATAAATAATCTTTTCATAATGACCCTCCATCGTCATCCGGTGCGTAAGCCATCCAAAAGAACATGCGATAGGCAACGCTGTCCGGGATGAGTTCAGGGTTGGATTTCCCGTCGATTATTTTTGGCTTCGATAATTGCTGACCCAGGACGAGCTTGACTGGAGCAATCAGAGAAACGGAGACCAACAAAATGGGGATAGATTGTTTCATCAGCGTGTTCCCCCATGGTTCGGTACTTCAATATTGAGTAGAAATTTTCCCACTATGATGCGTATAAAAAAGAAAATGTCAAGACAACTCTTCCTTTGTTTTGGCACAGTTAATTCGTGACAATACGGTCACCACTCCGCGTCAAGCTGAGAGAGATGCGGGCAAAGGCCAAGTTGAGAGGGAAAATGGGATCTAAATGAATTCGTGAGTGAGGTTTTGACTCAGATCGTCGAAGGCGTCAAGACCCAAGAAAAGTCTAAGGGGACAAGGCGAAAATCAATCCATCAGCGACGATTAGGCACACGAGTGATGCTTTGTTGTCTAACGAGGATTCCGTTTTCTATCGGTCGGTCAGCCTGAATCATTCGTGACACGAGAATCGCATGTCAAAGCAGAAACCTCGGAGAGTTAGCCCGTGGTTCGCTAGTGGACCACGGCTCGCAATAGACAGAACCTAACCCCACCGACCCCAGAAGGGAACAACACTCCGTACTCCCCCTCTCTCTAAAGGCGACTCTCGAAATCACCAAGAGATTCCGCGCCGTGAATAGTTCGGACGACAGCCTGACTTGGCCAGAGCCAATTCCAAACGGGAACCACCCGGTTTGCAGTAGAATCGCCACCTAGCGTCTACAACTATTCTGAAGCGGACGAAGCGAAGCATCTGCGAACGGCTTCTTTTTCATTCGCTCGAAAGTCCACAAACCTAACTCATTTGCAGGAGGTGTTATGCATTCCCGCCGAAAGTTTTTCGAACAGATCGTGACTGCAGGAGTCTTGCTAGGCCTGAAGGAAGCAGCTCTCCTCGCCGCCGAGGACGTCTACCTGGAACGTTCGCTCTCCGGCAGACCGCACGCGGGCAAAGTGCTGGCTGCCATTCAGCCACACTCGGACGACGTCCCGTTGCTTTCTGCTGGAACCGTGGCCAAGCTCATTCAGGAGGGCTATACCGGGCACCTGATTCGGGCGACCAATGACGACATGGGAGACGCTCCCGGACTAGGCACGCCCGGGAGCGTAGGCCAGCACGTTCTGGGGAACGAAAGAGACAACGCAGAAGTAGCGCGCGCTTTGGGTCTGAATCGGGTCTTCGACCTAAACTACTCGAATCACCGCTTAAGTGGCATCCAACAAACCGAATTACAGTGCCGGTTGATTTTTCTATTTCGCCTGTTGAAAGTCGATACGGTGTTTTGCTACGACCCCTGGGCACACGACGAGGAGAATCCAGATCACTACGTGCTGGGTCATTGCGTGGAAGCTGCCTGTTGGATGGCCGGCCGCCCCCATGACTATCCAGAGCAACTCGCTGCAGGTCTCCAAGTGCACACAGTTAGGGAGAAGTACTACTATGCCCGGCGGCCGGAGATTACGCGCGTCGTCGACATCAGTGGAACCGTGGACAAAAAGGTGGAAGCCAACCGCATGAATCGCGCCAAAGGTCCGGCTGGGGACAAGGGATCGCAGTTGAAAACGGAGTTGGCCAAACGCGGGCAACGGCTGCCGCTGCTGGATGGAGACAACCTTGCCGCCGACCGAGCCTATATCAAAGAATTCATTCTCCACCGCGACCGCGAGCTGGGGAAAAAGTACGGCGTGGAGTACGCTGAAGCCTTCCACTACATCGGCACTCAGCCTTCCCGGTTGGACGAATATCTGCGCCAAAACATTGTGCCAATCCGATAGGAAGAAGGACAGACTGACGCAAACCTACAAACCTACGGAATCGTAACCGACTGCACCGGATTCTCAGATCCAAGTCGACTCGCGCGATACGATCGCTTGGTAGCTTTCCTGCGTCGCGCCCTATTGGAGCCCCATTGCGTGCGTCGGTGACTCGATGCCGCCTGACAAAAATCAAAACAAGTGTGATTTCAGTTACAACGGTTCGTGACAGAGATTTCGACTCAAAGACTTGAAACAGCGAGACCTGAAAGGGAGGGGTCAGCAAATCAGCCTGGACACATGGCCACTGCGCTCGACGCTGGCGGGCTCCCGCGAGTGTTTGCGTCGCTCAAGAATGTATCCCTGCTTGATCAAAACAGTGACTACGTTTCCGTACGTTTCATCCAACACCCGAACAATGTCGGAAATAGACAGGTCATGATTTGCGAAAAGATTACAGATGGTCACGTGGCGTTTGGTGATCGGGTCAAGCGCGGAGGACGGATGGGTGAAGACCTTGTTGGTCACTTGGAAGCCTTCTCGCTCAAGATGTTCAGGTTGTGCGGTCACCGTTTCCTCCTCGGTTTCCCCAGGGTTCCCCTTGCTCAAGCTCGCGAATCGCCACTTCGCGATGCTGCCCTTTGGTTCGAAGTTCAAGCCCTTGCTCCAACACGAGAAGAAGTGCCAGCGGACCCTCTGGGCCGGTACCGGAAAGACTGGGTGATGTTTCAAGGTTGCACCGTCAATCGACAGAATTTGGCTTCCTTTGGACAAGTGACCTCCCAACTCCTACCGGTCAGAATCGGCAGGCCCATGATGTCAGTTGCGTTGTGGGTGGACGTTTTCTCTTTGACCACGCTGTTCGCTTTGGGCACACCACTGCCGAAGGTGTACTCCATGCCACCCCCGGTTGGTAGTATCACCCTAGATGAGACACCCAAAGATTCTCACCCTTTGGGACCTTGACAACGGAAGGGTTACGGCGAGCAAGGAACAGATTCGCCTACCAGAGCGAGAAGGTGAGCGCGAGTAGGAAAAATGGGTCAGAAAATCGAGAAAAGGAAAAGTGAAATGAGGAATGAGAACTGGACTCACAACGAGGTCCGAACAGGCTCAGGAAGTGATTGACTTCATCAACCGGCTATCAACAACCGACAGTCCCTACTACTCCTGCCGAACCAACTGCAACTATCTACCGTGATGCGCTGAAGGCCATTGGAATACTCCCACCTGACAGCGGTAGCTGGATGCCCTTGACCATTTGGGATGGTCTCTATCGCGCCGCTTCTCCGATCCAGCGACGCAAAGGTTCAACACTGCGCGAACGCGATATGGAGAGCTCTCAGTGATACTGAAAATCGATTCACAAAAAGGCGTCGATTACGGCAGTCCTCGATTTGGGATGAATACTATTGATTGCTCGACGGGGCTCGAAGGACTGTACGCTCGAAATGCAACTTGGTGCGGAATTGAACTCAATTTTCAGGGCATGCGTGTAGGCTGAGGAGGAGTCTTTGATCACAAAGGAAGTTGGACCCCACCCGGGGCTGACGTTAGAAGTAATTCGAGTGATTTCATGACAACGGAGTGATTCTCATGCGGAGAAAAGTCCGCTTCCCTGCCTGGGCGGTGCTTGCATTCTTGATTCCCTTGGCTGCAGCGACACCAGCGAAAGAGAAGACCGTGACAATGCAGATCAGTGGGATGACGTGAGGCGATTGTTTGTCCACAGTGCAGTCTGCACTGGAGCGCGTAAAAGGCGTGAAGGAAACGAAGATGAAAATATCGCGACAAACGCACGAAGCGGTTGTGAAGTACGACCCGGAGCAAACCAAAGTGGAGGACCTGATCAAAGCGGTGAAGAACTCTCGTGGCATGCATGCCTACGACGCCAAGGTCAAGCAGAAGTAAGTCCTTGGTTGCGATCCCAGACCCATTCCTACCTTTACGACCAACGATCACGGTTGAGGCGATCTGCCAAGCACTAGAAGAAGATCGAACTGCCGAAACCCCAATTATTTCTTGATGATGTATGCCTGTCCGTTGAGATTGGGAATGAAGATCTTATCCGGATCGTCGCGGATTTCATGCACAAATTTCGACGCTCCCGGACACGCCGACATGAACCCGTAATCGTCGAAAGCAACAACACCCGAGCGGGATACGCTTTGCCAAACGTAGTCGAACGCATCTTTTATGGAGCGATACACGTCCAGGTCGAGATGGACGAACGCGAAGGCCTTGCCGTCAATCCGGTGCCCCGTCTCTTCCGGAAAAATGCCTGGGAGCAATTCGACATTGGTGACGCTGAGGTCGTTCTTCAAGAAACTCGACACGAGTTGAGCGCTGGTGTCCGCGTGCGCCCCATCTTTGTAGTGTTCCCAGTCGGCAGACTTCACCACTCCGGCAAACGTATCCGCCATGTAAATGGTCTTTTGCGGCACGAGTTGTGCAAACATCCCGCCAGTTCCACCGCGCCAGGTACCGACTTCTAGGATGTCGCCAGGAAGGTCTTGGATTTGATCTAGGAGCAGGTAGAGCGCGTAACAGCGCGGCCGGTCCACCAGCGTGTTGTAGCGGATGCGGTTGTAGACACGGGCGAAACGTTCATCCGTCAGCCAAGGTGCATCATACGGATAGCTGTGGATAGGTCCATCGTCGTAGCGCAGGAGGGCGTATCCTTCTTTCTTGCAGTCAAGTATTCGCTGGTTCACGTCGTCCACTGGATTCACCCCTCCTATAACAGCGAATATGCAAACAGAGTACACGCAGTGAACGAAATTCACGCCAGTCGACCCTTCAACTGGCACGAACTAGCCAAACGCTTGGTTCCGGAGTATGCAGGCCTCTCACCCGAGCTACAACGTTACCACCGATTCAGACTGCGGTCACAGACTCACACGTACCTCTACGATCGGCGGTCACGGTTAAGGCGATCAAAGGACCACCTGACGATTGTTTACATAATCATTTAGTGCAGACAATGGTTATAGGACAGTCCAAATCTTTGTTATTTCCGTTATACCTTTCAAATCGACCCCGGCAAAGCCTTTCGAGCGACAGCAGTATTGAACGCATTCTTTTTCCCACCTTTCGCGGGGTTCTGGGTTGGTCCCATCAAGGCATGGCCTTAACTTGGTTAATCGTGGCAGCAACCCGCTGCTCGGATGCTGGTGGCCTCGTGAGCCAACACCAATACTCCGGAGATCACCGCTGCAAAAATACCTCCTAGCCACTTTCCCATGCACAGCCTCCTCTCAGATAAGCAGAATCCCACCAGAAAGAGGGTTGGACGGCCTCCTGGGGTGATTGTGTGGATTAAAACCTCAGGCGCAGAGTACCGTATCTTCGAGCCGCACAACAGCGGGACACCGCTCTACATCGACAAAGAAACGTACACGAACATCGTCCATAAGCCCTTACGTGACGGCGGCGAGTCGTTCGATCAACGGCGTAACGATGCCAATCTTCAGAGCAAGGCGTTCTCGTTGTTCAGCGCTCATCCCGAGTTTTGTGACGAACTTCTTCGCAGTCTGGTATGCCTCCGTGGCGACGAGTCCGAGCAGCTTTGCCTCGGGAACTGACCCTCTAAGCATAATTCCCATGCTCGCTCTGCGAAGGTCTTGCTCCGGTCGAGTTCGCTATTAAGAAACGACACACCATGTTTTGCAGCGTCCTCTCGGAGCATTCGCGCAATGTCGAGCAATTCTGTTGCTTCCTTGTCAGCCATGATTTCCTCTCTTCAATAATTTCCAGTCGTCACATGCGTCGTCGCACTCCTCCACGTGGCTCACAATGGCTAGACTATCAGCGATCCCCCTCGCCTCGCTCAGCGACGACACGGTGAGGCCGACGAGACCGTCCTCAACCACACTGCACACCACCCACAAATAGCCATGAGCCGTCGATTGACGGTCAATAACGACCTGGAGCCCGTTGGAATGACGACGCAAGAACGGCATAACAAAAAATCCAATGATGACGAGCAGGGAAGGAAGACTATGGAGAACGAAAGCCTTGCCTCCCAGCCGTGTGTTGTGGAGACAACCAGTGCAGGAGAATCTCATCCCACCGCACGCACTCTTAGCCTTGCTTGCTCCTGAAAAAAGCGCTGGACAAAACTGCACACGACCACCACAGAAACACAAACAAAAAAAGCCGTTACAAGGGAACTGATCAAAAAAGAACGACTGACCCAACTAATCCTGGTAGAGTAGGCCCCACCGAGACAACCCTTGCCTCCTTGCCAGCATAGAGTAGAGCAGATAGAGAGATAGGAGAGAGAGAGAGTAGAGAGATAGAGTAGTAGAGTAGAAGTAGTAGTAGAGTAGGGTCACATCTTTCCTCTTTCGAAAATGAAGACAATGGAAGGAATGAAGGTGGAAAGGATGGGGTCGGTGGAAAGGAGGGGGTCAGGGAAAGGAGTTGGGGGGGCGGCGACCAATCGCTGGGGGCTTGGTTTGTTCGATCAAGCTGATGCCCTATAAACCCGTTTCGCAATTTCGAGCACACTAGCCCAAGGGAACGGCGGGTGTGGGTCTTCCTACTCTGAAAGAACTGATGGGGGCACGATGCGGTATGTGCATCTCACACCGGGACACAAAAAAGGCCGCTGTCGCGCTTTAACAGTCCCCACAAAAGTCCCGACAGTGATATACTAAGCGGCACGTAAGTCCTTACGGGCCTGTAGCTCAGAAGGATAGAGCAGCGGTTTCCTAAACGTCCCAAGGCATTTCGCAATTTCGAGCACACTTGCGCAAGGGAAGCTCAAGAAGCCCATTGGGTAAGGGTTTTCTGGCGCTTCCCTTTTTTGTTTGCGCGCACAACTCCGCAAGGAAACGCACTGATTTTCAGGAACGAACTGCCATCAAAACTGCCATTGAGATCAATGTTGGGGATAACAATAGACTACTAGGCTTCCGCGTCGTGACGGGTTTATTATTCTGGACGCGTCCATCCAAATTTAACCAGATCAGCAATGACATCGTATGCAACCCAACCTCGACCGGTTCGTAGGAGTGCGTGGTACTTATAGTCGGCGATTAGTCGCTCGTACATTGGCCAAAGTTCTTCGGGAAGGGAGTCTCGTCCCCGTAAATAGCCGGGGGTTTTCTTGAGATCGGGTTTTTCTTCGGGCATGTGGGGTCTTCTCCTATTAATCCAACTTCTGTGTTGCTGCCAAACGCCGTTCAGTAATAGCCGCCGGACCACGCAAGGTGGCCATGACGGTCGGTACACCATGATACATGTGCCGAAGAAAACGACAGTCGAATACTTCATTTGCCTACCCTTACTAAACTGATTGACTGCTTCGTACTGCCAAAATTATGAACTTCAAGTGATCCTTATAACGCTATAAGATTAGTTGGTTTTCCCCCATTTTGTTTGCCGCTGAGGTCAAGGGAAGTCTCGCTTTGGACGCGTGTGCGGATTGCCCGACCGAAGTGCCAAAACTTAGTCCAGTGCCTGATGAGGAGAAATCTTGAAGTTCACCGACGCACAAAAAGAAGCCATCGGATGGCCACCGGGGAATCTGCAACTAATCGCCTGCGCTGGTTCGGGAAAGACCGAGGTAGTCGCACGGCGCGTCGCGGAGCTGCTGAAGACCGGTGCGTCCACGGGAATGGCACCTCGCAACATTGTGGCGTTCACCTTCACGGAAAGAGCGGCGGCGGAACTGAAGGACCGAATCGTCACCCGAGTCGCAGAAGCGGTAGGTGAGCTCAATGGGATGGCTGAGATGTACGTCGGCACCATACATGGCTTCTGCCTTGACCTCCTGAAGACAGAGTTACCCGAGTTTCTGAAGTTTGGCGTGCTTGACGATATTCAGCAGGTTCTATTTGTTAACCGGCACTCCAAGCAAAGTGGCCTGACGGCCTCGACTGACCTTGCGGGCAACGTATTGCGCCGCTTCATCGATACTAAGCACTACATCGACGCGCTCAACATCCTGCGCGAGGCCAGGTTGTACGAGACCAAGCTGAAGGGCTGCTCAGTGGTTAACGGCCTTAAAGCTTACCAGCAACTGCTGTTAGACCGTCGATACCTCGACTACTCCGCAATCATGCTGGAAGCAGTGAAGGCCATCGCGGGCGCTAACGAGGTAAGAGTGCGGCTGGGCGAGCGCATTCGACACGTTATTGTTGATGAATACCAAGATGTGAATCCGATCCAGGAGTGCATCGTCAATCTACTGTCGCAAGTGGGTGCTAACGTCTGTGTTGTCGGAGATGATGACCAGACGATTTACCAATGGCGTGGCGGTGACATTACCAACATCATCACCTTCGAGAAACGCTATGCCGCCGTGAAACCGATCCGGCTTCAGGAGAACTTTCGCAGCAGTGAAGGGGTCGTGGATACGGCTCGGACATTCATCGCCCAGAATACGACGCGCATGCCAAAGGCGATGATCCCGACCAAGGGTCAGACATTCGAGGCGCACGACATCTGTGCCCTTTCATTCGGCAGCCCCGACACAGAAGCCTCCTTCATTGCCAAAACGATTAAAGACCTGCACGGTGTTGCCTTTGTCGAAGGCGGCAAGGAACGTGGCCTGGCGTATTCGGATTTCGCCGTGCTTCTGCGCAGTGTGAAAGCCAATGGTGAGCCGATCACTCGGGCACTCCGTGAGGCGGGCATTCCATCCATCGTGGTTGGCATGAATGACCTCTTCTCGGCTGTCGAAGCAGAGGCGGCGCGGCTCCTCTTCTATTTTATGGCGAAGCGCCCTGCTGTCGACCGCGCGCTCTTAAAAAGAGCCTGGCTCGACGCGAATGTTGGCATTACCGAGGCCGCGCTCGATGCTGCCTTGGACAAGGTGGAGACTGCCCGCGCTGAGTTAGGCAGTCCCGACCAGAAACGGTGGGCGCTGTACTCCATTCAGCGGCAGTACCGCGAGTTCCTCGACGTAATCAGCCTCCGCGAAGAAAACGTTCCGGACTCTCCTGATGGAACGAAGAGAGGCGAGGTGGTGTTCTATAACTTGGGCAAGTTCAGCCAAGTAATCTCCGACTTCGAGGAAATCTACTTCCACTCGGACCCACCCGAGAAGTACGAGAGCTTCGCCAGCTTCCTCCAGTACCAGGCCGATGGCGCGTATCCCGAGGGATGGCAAGAGGCGACCTACGCCAACCCCGACGCGGTGCGGATCATGACAATCCACCAAGCTAAAGGGATGGAGTGGCCCGTGGTGTTCATCCCGGCCTTACTTAAGAACCGTTTCCCCTCCGTGATCGCGGGCGGTAAAGGTGTGTGGCATCTCATCCCGGGCGAGGGCGTCCAGGGGCAGAACCGATTTGTTGGCAGTATCGAGGACGAGCGGCGGCTCTTCTATGTGGCCATGACGCGAAGCCAGAAGTTTCTCTTCATGACCTACGCGCCGATTTCGGGCAAGAACGATCGGTACGCGAAGAAATCCGTGTTTTGGGACGACGTATTGGTTTCAAAGTACGTCAAGCGAACAACACCTGACTATTCAGCCCGCAAACGGATCGCGCCTCAGCCAAAGGCAGGTATCGCGAACGTCGTGCTTTCGTTCAGCGACCTCAAATACTTTTTCCAGTGCCCGTACCAGTTCAAGCTGCGCATCCTCTACGGGTTCAACCCGCCAATTTACGAGGGCCTCGGCTACGGAAAGAGCCTGCACGATGCCCTCGCTGACGTTCATGCCCGCGCCATTCAGGGTAAGGCCGTCGATGAAAGTGCTGCACCCGCCCTCATTGGCACACATCTGCACCTGCCATACGCGTACAAGGCGCTGCGGGAAACGCTCGAAAAGAGCGCAACCGCCATTGTGGAGAACTACATCGCCAAGAACAAGGCGGACTTCGACAAGATTGAGTTCTCCGAGAAGGGAATCGAGTTGCATCTTGGCGACGGTGTCTCAGTAGTGGGTCGGATCGACCTTGTTCGACGAAAGGACACCAACGAAGTCACGATTGTGGATATGAAGACCGCCGAACGCTCTCAGGCGGAAGAAGTTACCGAGACGCAGTTACACATCTACGCCTTGGGCTATCGGGAACTCACTGGGAAACAGGCGGACTACGTTGAAATTTACGAGTTGGAGGAACAGAAGCGTAAGCCCCGTTCGGTGGACAATGATTTCATTGATGCGGTCAAGAAGAACGTGAAGGAGGCGGCGAACAGCCTGCGGTCGGGGGCGCTTCCCGCAAAGCCCGCTGAAAAGACGTGCAGCGCGTGCGACTTCAGGATGCTCTGCTCGCAAGGGTGCAAGTTTGTCGCGGAGCCGGAGGGCATCTGATGTCAGTTCGCCGCGCCGCCCTCGACGTGCTCACGCGTCTGCGCCTTCGGGAAGTCGCACTTAAGGTTGGCATCAGTTTTTACTCAAATACCTCCCGGGACGAGATGATCGATGGTATAGGTCGATCCCTTAGCATCCCACTCAAGGAGTTGCTCGCACAATTCCTCCGCGATGAGCTCAAGCTAGCCTGCCAAAGGCTGGATTTAGATAACCGGGGACGGGAACTGCGGGAGTTGATTGAGAGGATAATCGCCTTAGATCGTCAATCGCGTAAAAAGAGAGTGGAATCGAAGGCTGCCGCCAGAGCAAGAGTGCGATCCGCATTATCGTCTCGTTCGCGTGGCACGTCGACTTTTCTGAACGGAGTTGTCCAGATGGAAGAACCAAAAATAATCGCTGATTCTGCTAGCTCGCTGACTAGAGATCCGATGAAGCCGCAAGAGCATGACGGCGTCGCTCTAACATGGGCAGGCAAACGTACCGAAGCGAATCGTATCGTCCTCCCTTTCCAGCGTATTGAGGTCGTTAACGAATCCAGGGCCACGCGGGAAGCGGAGAAGGCGTTCTTGCGCGATTTGAAGCAAGACCCGAGCGCTGACTCGCCCGAGTGGCGGAACAAGCTAATCTGGGGCGACAACAAGTATGTGCTCGGCTCGCTAATCGAGCAGTTTGCTGGCAAAGTCGACCTCATCTACATCGATCCCCCCTTTGGGACCGGGCAAGACTTCTCGTTCACCGTTGAGGTTGGCGACGAAGAGTTCACAAAGGACCCTTCGTTGATCGAGGAGAAGGCGTACCGCGACACATGGGGTAGAGGGGTCGATTCTTATCTCAGCATGATGTATGAGCGCCTGCATCTGCTGCGCCAACTCCTTTCGGATAAGGGGTCCATTTTCATCCACCTAGATGTTCACATGGGGCCATACATCAAGGTGCTAATGGACGAGGTGTTTGGCCAGAGTAATTTCCAGAACGAGATTGCTTGGTACTACTACAACAAGCTGCACGGTTCGCGGAAAAAGTGTATTCCGAAGGCATTTGACCAGATTCTTTACTACGTGAAAAATCGCGCTGCCGGTTTTACGTATCACACGCTCTCGGAGCCCCGAGAAAAGCCTGTCACTAAGCTGAAATATAGTTTCATTGGCGGAAAAATCATCAATGACAAGGATGAGTCGGGCAGGACAATAACTTATGAGAGCACGGAGCGACAGGTAGACAATGTGTGGCGCATACGGTGTCTACAACCGGCGAACAAACAGGAATGGGTGAGCTATGACACCCAGAAGCCGGTCGATCTCATTGAGCGCGTATTGCAATTCGCATCGAATCCCGGTGACCTCGTGCTAGATGCCTTCGTGGGATCAGGCACTGCTGCGATTGCCGCCGAGCGCCAAAAGAGACGATGGATCGCCGTAGATCTCAGCCGATACTCTATTCACGTCACTCGCAAACGCCTGTTGAACGAGCCGGGATGCCAACCCTTTGATGTGCTGAATCTCGGTAAGTACGAGCGGCAGTATTGGCAAGGAATCACATTTGGAAGCGGTGCACCGGGGCAATCCGTAGCTATACACCAGTATTTGAAGTTTGTTCTTGATCTCTACAAAGCAGAGCTAACCGCAGGGCTGAATCATCTCCACGGCCAACGTGCCGGTCGGATGATTCACGTCGGTGCCGCTGACGCCCCGGTCACGCTGGCGGAAATCCGAGACGCCGTGGATGAGTGTCGCAAAATCAAGCAAGAGAAGTTAGACATTCTCGGGTGGGAATGGGAAATGGGCCTCCATGATGTGATCGAGGCTGAGTCGAAACGTTCCGGCACCAGTCTGCGTCTAGTGCAGATTCCCCGTGAGGCGATGGACAGGCGGGCCGTAGACGCAGACGACGTTCATTTTTATGAGCTGGCATACCTTGAGGTAGAGACTGAGATCAAAGGGAAAGAAACCCGCCTCAAGCTGAAGAATTTCGTCATCCCGAGTCCGGAACTGATCCCAGACGAGGTTCGCCAGAAGATTAGAAAATGGTCTGACTTCATTGACTATTGGGCTGTCGACTTCGAGTTTAATGACGACACGTTCCACAATCAGTGGCAGGACTACCGCACGCGAGCGAAACGTGACCTAGGTCTCACCTCCGACTGGCACGACTACAAAAAGACGGGCCGTTACAAACTGCTTGTCAAGGTGTTTGACATTTTCGGCAACGACACGACCCACCTTCTGGAAGTGAGGGTCTAATGGCCAAGAAATCGAAAGTGAAAATGGCCGGAACGCGGCAGACCCTCGTACAGTACGACCAGGCGTTGCCGGAAATTGAGGGGCGGAAGCCCCACTTACCCCCAACAAGCTATCTGGAGAAGGACGGGAACGGCGGATACCGCATTGTCCCTGGGCGTCGGCCAAGCAAACTCTTGCTGATACCCCGCATACGGGCAGAAGTGGATAACTGGCGAAACGACGACTACGCCGGGGCATCGGACACGTCAAAGAGCCTCCTTCAGTTCTGGTTCGGCACCGACCACCGCCTTAAGGATGGGAGCGAGTTTCGCTTCTACTTTGGCCAGCGGGAGGCAATCGAGACCCTCATCTACCTTCATGAGGTCAGAGGTTTCCGTGATTCTGCGGACGTGGTCATTCAGTACCTGGATGAATCGCTTTATGGCAATGATCTTTTTCACACACGGAAACAGATCCTAGAAGACATTCAAGGCACCCGCCGACTTCAACGCCTCGTTCCGGACACTGGCCAAGTCGCAAATCAGGCACTTCCACCCGAGAGGCTGCCACGATACGGGACCAAAATGGCGACGGGGTCCGGTAAGACGGTCGTCATGGCGCTTGCGATTGCATGGTCATACTTCCATCGCCGGTTCGAGGCAGGCTCGGATCTTTCAAGACATTTCCTCATCCTCGCCCCAAACATTATCGTCTTTGAACGATTGAAGGGGGACTTCGAAAACGAGCAGATCTTCCGCAATTTGCCGATCATCCCGCCGGAGTGGAAGAACGATTGGGACTTCCGCACGATTTTGCGCGGTGAGTCGAACCCGGGTTCATGGTGGGGCACTGCATACCTGAGCAATATCCAGCAGCTCTACGAGCGGACCGATGACGGCCCGATCAACCCCATCGACGCCATTCTCGGTCCCCGTGTGACAAACGCAGGTGTGACGAAGGTCGAATCCATCTTAGGGATGGTCCAGAAATACGACGACCTCATGGTGATCAATGATGAGGCTCACCACGTGCACGATGATGAGCTGGAGTGGTGGAAGATTCTCGAAAAGCTCCACAGGGATCTCGTGAAGAAAACGGGCCACGGCCTCGTTGCCCAACTCGATTTCTCCGCGACACCGAAAGACCAAAATGGCACGTTCTTTCCCTGGATCGTCTCTGACTATCCACTCGCCCAAGCGGTCGAAGACAAGATCGTCAAGGCCCCTTTGGTGGTCCACCAGACCGACCGCAAAGACCCCGACAAGTACAACAACGCGGCGGTCGCGTACCAAGAGTGGATTCAGATTGCACTAAACCGCTGGCGTGAGCACCGGGACGCTTTCAAGAAAGTCGGAGTCAAGCCAGTTCTATTTGTAATGGCAGAGAGCACCAAGGATGCCGACGCCATCGCCGAATCGATCCGCCGCGAGGCAGATATCAAAGAGAACGAGGTTCTCGTGATCCACGTCTCTGAACGTGGTGCAGACAAGGGTGAGATCAAAGCCGCCGACCTCGAAAAGGCCCGGGAAGCAGTACGCTCCATCGACAATGCGCAAAACAAAATCAAGGTCGTTGTCTCCGTTCTCATGTTACGCGAAGGCTGGGATGTCCGAAACGTCACCGTTATCCTCGGCCTGCGACCGTTTTCTTCTGATGCCAACATTCTCCACGAGTAAGCGATGGGTCGTGGCCTGCGCTTGATCCGAGATATGCCATCGTACTATGCGCAGATTGTCGAAATAGTTGGCACTCCAAAATTCGAAGACTTCGTCAAAGGGTTGGAGATAGAAGGGGTCGGTGTTGGCTCCACCAAAACGCCTCCCCCGCCCGGGGTCCACATTTTTCCGATGAAGGAACGGACGACATACGACATTGACGTTCCGCAACTTTCACAAACCTATTTCCGTAACTACAAGGACATCAGTGCTTTTGACATTGGGCAACTGCCCACAGGCATCGTCCCGTTAGATTGGAAACCTGGTGACCCGATTAAGGTAATCATCTCGCACGGCTTGACCGAAGTCCAGCTCGCCAGGAAGAGTATCAAGTTCGATCCTGACCAGATATTCCTCCAGGACGTGTTGGCCGGTCTTACCCAAAGCATAATCCGCACGGCAAAATTGGGCTGCCAGTTCAAAGAGGTCTATCCCATCGTGGAGAACTATGTTGCGAAGCGATTCTTCGGCGGCAAAGTGGACCTGAACAATCCTACGGTCGCCCGAGTTCTCGGTCGCCACGAAGTTGGAACTCAGTTCATCCGCGTGGTCGCCGAGGCCCTCGGCAAACACTCGACGCAGACGCAACAGATCAAACTCAAACCCGAGCCCATTCGTCTCTCGGAGACCCGAGCCTTCATCTGGCGCAGACGGCTCTGCGACGCCCAGAAGACGATCTTCAACAAAGTCGCCTGCTTCAACGCCTTCGAGGAAGAGTTTTGCCTGTTTATGGAGAATGCCCGCGATGTAGAGGCGTTCTCCAAACTAGCCGAGTGGTTTACCCGTTTCGGGCTTGAGTATCTTAGCGAAAAAGGGTCTGTTCGCTTGTACTACCCCGATTTCGTGGCACGTGTGCTTGTTGGAGCGACAACAACAATGTGGGTCATCGAGACCAAGGGCCGCGAGGACTGGGACACCGAAGTTCCCCGCAAGGACGCCCATGCGGAGTGGTGGTGCGAACAAGTGACGAAGGAAACGGGTATTCAGTGGCGGTACGCCAAGCTGCCCTATAGACGTTTCCACGGTAAGTTTCCGTCATCCTTTGCCGCACTCGTTGAAGCCCTCAAACCCGCACGGGGGCTCACCCTCATCTTTGAAGCAAGCGATGGTGACGACGCGGTGGTGGAGTAAGGCGATGCCCTGACAGCTTTTGCCATCAGCACGAGGGCTAGTTTGCTGCCCGAATGCCGGAGCGTTCTTGGCCAGTCTAAGTATCTCAAAGTAAATTGCTTACAGATGTTTTTGATCCGCTAGTTTGCTGCCTCAGTGCTCAAAGAACCGTCTCCGGCTTAATCAATTCAAGAAAATAGACTTAGATAGGTTTTGTGCAGTTGCCCTAGCACATAGCCGAGTGGCGACTGTCTAGTGTTGGCCGTGATTGCAAGTCATTGATTTTGCAACTGAACCTAACTGAGCAGCTACAGAAAGACTAGAAAAATTTAGTTGGTTATGGGTGGAAGAACCAAGAAGAGACCCTCAGACGCTTGCTGGACAAGGCCGTCCTCTCTCCCGCTCCCCTACTTCTGCTGCCGTACCGCTTTGACAATTGCCTCTCTCTGCTCTGGCTTTCGCCAGTTCTGAAGCGAACCATCGACTGCAACACGGACTAGGTCTGATTGCGTCGCATTCGGGATTTGGTCTTTCAAATCGAAAACAGCCTTCCGCAAGCCCTTCAACTGGGATGGGTCAAAATACAGGGTTGTCATGACTCGTTTCATCTCGCCTCGATTTCTAGGCTTTCGGACTGATAAAGACTGTTCGAGAGAACATTGCTGACTGTTGAGGCGTACCACCGCTTCCCCTGCTTTGTTGGTGTACCAGACAGATTCAGCTCTTCGGCGATCTTAGCCAAAGGCGCACCTTGACTCCGCAGTTCGACAATCTGCGAGACAACCCGCATTTCATCGGCATTCTCAATCAGCCTGTCACCCTGGCGAATGAAACCGAGAGGGACATGGTTGTAGACTGCCCTATGTCTCTTCTTGTGCTGTAGCGCGGCCTTCGTGCGCTCTGCAATCAAGTTCCGCTCTAGTTCGGCGAAGGCAGCCATCATGGTCAACATCATTCGTCCCATTGCGCCACTGCTGGAAAGCGTCTGTCCGCCCATGTCGATCAGATGAAGCGTAATCCCTGCCTTGTCCCATGTCCGCGTCTGCTCCAGTGCGTCGCAAGCATCCCTAAATAGCCGATCAAGCTTCAGGGCTACAACGTTAGTCACGGTTGCGTTCCGCTTCTCTATGGTCTGCGTTAACTGTCTTCCGCCTTCTCTCTCGGCCAGCGCCACTGTTCCGCTTACGCCTTCGTCTGCGACTATGTCCACCAGTTCAAGCCCAGACATGAGGCAATAGGCTTTGATTCTCTCGCGCTGAGCGTCTAGGCTGACGCCGTGGTTCGCCTGTTCTTGCGTGCTGACTCGAACGTAGCCGATTGCCCTGTTGTCACTCATCGTGTGGCCCATTTACAAGCTCGGTGGTGGGTGTATGCTGCACGCGGGTCAAATCGCGTTATATTGGGTTTGCTGCTTGCTTCCTGGTTGTGGAATAAGTTCCCACTCCAACATTCCTCTTGTCGGAGCGTACAGATGTCAGGCAGGTTTATTGTTTCTTTTGTTATCGGCATCGCCGGAAAGAGTTCTCGTTGTAGAATCGCTCGTCCCCCTTGTGCGTGACTCTAACCACACGCAAGGGGTAATCCTCTTCTGAGAGGTCTCACCCTCTCTTAAGGGGTGGCCCATTTGGTTCTGTGAGCGTCCTCGCTTTCGGAATCCCGTGGGCCTTTCTTTTTCCGCGCCCCTTTATGCTTTCCTTAGCGCTGACTTCCCGCTAAAGGAGTGAGTATTCTTCATCAACCCAACCGCCTATCATTCCCTGGCTAGCTGTTCTTGGCTCAGCTTAAGCTTGCTTGATGTGCTCCACGTTACACCCCCTTCGATCACCTTGCGCTTGATCGCCTCGCGTGACTCATAAAGAACGACAAGGTGAAGCAATTCAATCCTCGCCTCAAGCCGGTTCCCTGCGACGCCAGCACCCGCCAAATCACCCAGGGGCTTAGACATAGACGGGAGCCTCCCCGATTGGAGCAACCACCTGACCGTCGAAGCTGATGAAGTCAGCGCTTCAAGAGTTCTCCCTTGCCTGTCGTCGCATAGGCTTTCTGCCTCATGGGTGTTCGTCGAGCCTGCGTCTGATCTCTACGCCTAACTCACCCTACCGATGTATTAGTTTTCATAGCTCCCTTGGGTTGTTTTCTTCTCTCACTAGGCGGACTTGAAGAGCGTCCCCGTTGTGCTCGGGAGTTGAATCCTGAGCACACTAGGCACGGTCAAGTTAACTTTAGTATTCCTCCGGCAAGAGAACGGTTGCCAGGCTTCGATCCCATTCGGTGATGACATAGAAGCTCGTGCCATCGACTTTGAACTTGGACAGAATGCGGGTTCCTTCCTTGACTGAATCTTTGTTCAGTCGGTGGTCGTCGTCGCAAAGCTCGCCTTGCTCAAGGTCGGCGTGGCTGATGAGCAGGTCAACAATGTTGGGGCCTAGCAGGCTGACAGCCTGCGGTGTGGCGAATACGCTGCCAAGCTTGAAGTGCGGGTTATAAGCCCATGCCTCGCCTTGCTTGGCCTCGGTTGGTTTCTGGATAAAGCCGTCTTCAATCGGGTCACTCTGCTGCTTCGTTGCCTCATTCATGTCTAATCCCCTCTCACTAGGATTTGAAAGTTAACTTCGGGCTTGAGGCCCGCTAGTGGCTCAGGTCGAAACCCAAGCCCTAAGCGCGTTTCAAGCTATCTGAGATACTGCGGGACTGATTGCTCGCTAACGTAGTCGCCGACCTGAAGGGTATTGAGTAACCCCTCGATGACTAGCTCTTGAGAATCTGCTCCGGTGCTCCACTCTTTCGTGATGAGGAAGTCGATTCCAGCGGCTTCCTTACACTCCTTGGTGTGTGGTCTCCCTGTTCCGCCTGTCCTGTCGCCGGGGTTAAGGTCAACATACAGGTGCTCGAAGTAGAGGCTTCGGAGTAGGCCGGGGTTTGCAATCTGCAAAATGTTTTGCACGTCAAGCGGCTCAAAAGCTTCCTTGACTGGAAAACTGCACACCATCAAGCGGTCTGTTCTGCGTACCCAACAAATAGCGCAAAGCTTGACTTCGGTCGCGTAGCCCAAGCGGGTCAGAACGTCTGCTGCTGCTGCTGCTGCAATCGCGGCTATTCCGATGAAGTCGTCTTCGGTGTTCATGCAAGACAGCCAAAAGTTAACGCCCAAGCTAACTAGCTTTCGCTTCTGTTGACGAACTGTCTTTTCCCAAAGGTCGTCTTTGCGGTCTAGGTAGCGGTCAATGTTAAGCTCTCCGTCTGAGTCGCTGAAAACCCGCTTCCGGCGCGTGCTGAGCCCGTCCTGATTTGCAAACTTTTCGATTAGGGGCTCAAGCTTGGCTAAGGTCTGGAAGTATTTCTCTCGCGCCTTTTCGGTCACTAGCCCTTTGCGGATTGCGTCGTAACTTGCCTCTCTCGTCTGGTAGCTTCCAAACTGCCAAGTAGCATCGCCTGACATATTGGTGTTTGGGAGGGCTTCGCACTGGTTAACAAAATCCGCTAGCGAGTCGAAAGCGATACTGTCTAGCGTGTCGGCCTTGTTCCAAGCCAGTCTAGGGGTGTGTGGCTCCCTAGGCTGAGTCGGCGTCGGCGTGTAGGTCGGCGTGTGAGTCGTGGTAATCGGTCGGGTAAAGCGTCGGCGTCGTCTCACGTTATGCCACCT
>Ga0180085_1000126_pt1 | contig 24979 bp, 29 predicted proteins | sample EasRiv730_16_10D_FD_123013 | JGI IMG/M metagenome (GOLD analysis project Ga0180085, IMG submission 123013) | Soil microbial communities from meander-bound floodplain in the East River, Colorado, USA - East River metaG ERMLT730_16_10D | ecosystem: Environmental > Terrestrial > Soil > Floodplain ... | reverse complement strand
CACCGGTTGCTGGTGTCGGGGGTCGACCCCGGACCGTCCGTGATCGAGTCGCCGAACGTCACAATCGCCCCGGTCTGCTTGGAGGCCATCACCTCCACGCCCGCCAGCCAGAACCACGCCAGCGTTGTCGAATCAACCGGCATGACTGGGCTTGCTGTGAAGTCTCCCGGCGGGGAGACATACGAGGTCTGTAGGGCCACGAAGTGCCACGTCGCCGGTCCGGTACTTCCGGGCACGAAAATGCTCACCGCCAGGTCGCCGCGGGCAGGCACATCGAGGTCCACCGGGTCGCTCACAACGAGCGCGCCGGGCGGGATGGTGATGGACGGCTGCCCGCTGAAGGTGAGCGTCCGATCCGACCCCGGCACGATTGCCGCGCCCGCGTCGCGGAGGGCGATATGCGCCGCGCCGACGATCAGAGCACTGGCCCCAAACGTGGACAGCCGCACGCGCACCTGATCGCCGCCGATGCTCGCGTGCACGATCTGCCGCAGCGTCTGGTTGTTGAAGCCAGGGTTCGTCAAACCCGGGGGGCCGAGGTTCGGTGGGTGCAGGGCGGTGCTCCAGGTCCCAACCCAATGTTCGATGCCATTTTCGGCGAAAACGGCCGAGACCGGTAGCGCGGCAATGACGAGCACGACCAGGACGAGAATGGTCAAGGCCAAATTCCTGTGGTTCCTGAACTTGTCCGGGCAAACCGCCTCTCCCAGTTGCTCGACCTTATGCCCAATCCCTGCGGTGTTGCGAACCATCCTGTCGTTGTGGTTTAGGCATTTGATCGGCGCTGCGATTTCTTCCAACTCCTTCACATCGAGTTCGATTTCGCTGATCATCCCGTTCTCTTTCTCGTCAATGTAAGGCGTCGTTGCCATAAGGCCTCCTTGTGCGACTCTGTTTCAGGCGGCTGAAAGCTCATCGGCCTCCATCCTGTGACCCATTGTTCCACTAGCCTTCTGTGTCGTTAACTAAGGGGAAATCCCAAGCCGAGAACTATCATCGGGAGAAAATATTTCGATCTGAGCAACTGGTTTTTCGGTTCGAAAGAGCCATGCCATCACGCCGACAGGAAGTGCTGGATGGGTAATGGCCAGCCTGCATTGGCGAGACTGCGAACAACTGTGAATCGAGCCGATGCCCGCCCGGTCGCAATTGAAAGGCAGTCCGTGACCGACTGGAGCAAGGATTTCCGGCTGCGTAGACCAGTCAGGCCGTCTGGAGTGGAAGGCGCTGGCGTGATAGACTTCCACTTCCAACGACCTGAATTTAATTTCGAGGCGGATTTATGACTGTCCCCTCGTCACACGAAGTCACGTTGATGCTGCAGGCCTGGGGCGAAGGCGATCAGTCGGCGCTAGAGAAGCTGACGCCCCTGGTCGAAGCCGAGTTGCGCAGGCTGGCCCATCATTACCTCGCGCAGGAACGTCCTGGGCATACGCTGCAGACGACGGCGCTCATCAACGAAGCTTGGCTGCGGCTGATTGACTGGAAGCAGGTGAACTGGCAGAACCGGGCGCACTTCTTCGGCGTCTCAGCCCGGTTGATGCGATACATCCTGGTCGGCTTCGCGCGGGCGCGAAAACAGCACAAACGTGGTGGCGGCGCTCAACAGGTTTCGCTGGAAGAAGCCGCGGTGGTTTCAGCCGACCGCAGCGATGACCTGGTTGCGCTTGATGACGCCCTGCAAACGCTGGCAAAGTACGATGCGCGCAAGTGCCAGATTGTCGAGCTTCGGTTCTTTGGCGGGCTGAGTGTAGAAGAGACTGCAGAAGCCATGAAGCTTTCGCCCATCACGATCATCCGCGAATGGAACAAGGCCAAGGCATGGCTTTATCAGGAGCTCAGCGAGGAGATGCTCGATGGAGCCTGAGCGGTGGAAACAGATAGATCAGCTGCTGGAGCAGGCACTTGAAGCACCACCGGAAGACCGGAGCGCCTTCCTGGACGCAGCTTGCGGCGAAGATCCGACTCTGCGCAAAGCAGTGGAAAAGCTGCTGCGTGCGAACCAGCTTGCGGGAGATTTTCTCGGAGTCTCGGCCCTTGAAATGGTAGCCAAGGAAGTGGCCACGGAGCCGACCGGAACTCCGGTAGGCCGAACACTCGGCCATTATGAAGTGATTTCTCGGCTTGGTGCTGGCGGAATGGGTGTGGTTTATTTGGCCCGCGACGTCAGGCTCGAACGGATGGTCGCCCTCAAGTTGCTCCCAATGTATCTGCATGCAGATGAGGAAGAAAAGATCCGTTTCACCCGCGAAGCCAAAGCGGCCTCCGCCTTGGACCATCCGAACATTGGCATTATCCACGAAATAGCTGACGCCCCGGATGGCCAGATGTTCATCGTCATGAGCTATTACGAAGGTGACACTCTGAAGCAGAAGATTGAGCGTGGGCCCTTGCCCGTCAATGAGGCTGTGGATATTGCTGCTCAAATAGCTCGGGGCCTGGCCAAGGCGCATAGCCAGCAGATTGTTCATCGAGACGTCAAGCCTGGCAACATTCTGCTAACACCCGATGGTGTGGTGAAGATCATTGATTTTGGCCTTGCCAAATTGAGTGGGATGTCAAAGATAACCAAGACCAACACGACAATGGGAACAGTGGCCTATCTTTCACCCCAGCAGGCAAGAGGGGAGGAAGTGGATCATCGGACAGATGTCTGGTCACTCGGCGTAGTGCTCTATGAAATGCTGGCGGGCCAGGTTCCCTTTCGTGGGGACAGTGCCGAGGCGACGATTCATTGCATTCTCTCCTCAGAACCAAAGCCTCTCAAAGAAAGACGCCAGGATGTGCCAACAGCGCTCGAGCGGATTGTCCAGCGGGCTCTACAAAAGGACGTGAAGGGCCGTTACGTCTCGGCCGCCGAACTGTTAAAGGACTTGACCGACTGTCAGCGCGGCGGCATGTTGCTTGAAACACAACGGACGGAGAACTTTTCTTGGAGATGGATCAGACAACAACGAGCGGTGATCCCCGCTCTCCTCATTCTTCTGTTGGTAGGTTTGCCGCTGGGATGGCTCTCTTATCGCCAGAGCAAGATACGGTCGGCGAGTGAGACGCTCCTGCCTGAGATCAGCCGCTTGGTTGATGAAGACGAGTACGTCGCCGCATTCGCTTTGGCGCGACAGGCAGAACAGTACATTCCAAATCATCCGCTGCTGGTGAAATTGTGGCCTGCGCTCTCGGCGTCGGTTTCGATCCGGACGACACCTCCTGGCGCAGACGTCTACTTCAAGGAATACGATGCCGTCAGTGGCACGTGGACATATCTTGGCAGGTCGCCGCTCGAGGAAATCAGAGTCCCTTCGGGCCTGTTTCGGTGGAAAATTGAGAAGAGTGGCTTTGGCACGGTGGAAAGCGTGGCTTCGGGCTGGTTTCCGATCTCTTTGACGTTGGACCCAGTAGAGACCGTCCCGGCTGGAATGGTCCGTGTCTCGGCTCGGACTGCTCCAACCCAACTGATCATTCCTGGCTTTGAAAACGTTAAACGCGTCGAGCTGCAAGATTACTGGATGGACCGATATGAAGTCTCTAATAAACAGTTCAAACAGTTTGTCGACAGCGGAGGCTATCAAAGACCGAAGTACTGGAAGCACCCATTTCTGAAAGAAGGGCGTGTGTTACCTTGGGAAAGTGCCATAGCTGAGTTTCGCGATGCGACGGGCAGATCGGGGCCGTCGACGTGGGAAGCCGGTGATTACCCCAGAGGACAAGACGATTATCCGGTCGGGGGCGTGAGTTGGTACGAGGCGGCCGCCTATGCCGAGTTTGCAGGCAAGAGTCTTCCGACCGTTTACCATTGGAATAACGCCGCGGTCACCATCGACGCATTGGTAAGTTCATACATTTTTCCCCTTAGCAATTTTGGGAGTCAGGCCCCGGCTCGGAGCGGAAGCCGTCAGGGTATGAGTCGTTCCGGAACTTACGATATGGCAGGCAACGTCAAGGAATGGTGCTGGAACGAAGCGGATCAGAACAAACGGTACATCCTGGGCGGCGCGTGGAATGAACCGGCCTATACATTTCACGAGGCGGATGCCCGCCCTCCATTCCAACGACACTCAACTTTCGGATTTCGATGTGTGAAATACTTCTCCCCAAACGCGCTGCCGAAGACGGTGATCGAACCTCTGACGCTGGGCGTTCGCAACTATGAGCAGGAACAGCCGGTCTCTGAAAAGATCTTCCGGGTTTACCGTGATCTGTATGCCTATGATAAGACCGCATTGAACTCTGCCATCGAATCCAGCGACACAAACGACGCAGATTGGGAAAAGGAAAGAATCACTTTCGATGCAGCATACGGCAAGGAGCGCATGATTGCATATCTCTTCTTGCCCACAAGGTCTCTTCCCCCCTATCAAACCATCGTTCACTTTCCAGGGGCTGAATCCATTGTCATCCGTTCTAGCAACAACTTATATGAAATGCCGCGGATAGATTTCATTCTCAAAAGCGGCCGGGCCGTCCTTTGGCCAGTTTACAAGGGCACCTATGAGCGGGGAGATGATCTGAAATGGTATTTTCCAGACACCACTACTGCCTATCGAGATCATGTAATCCACTGGTTAAAGGACTTGGGCAGAGCTATCGACTATCTGGAGAGCCGGCCTGACATTGACGGCAACAAACTAGGATTTTACGGTTACAGCTGGGGAGCATGCCTCGGGGCTATTCTTCCGGCAGTAGAGAATCGGTTCAAGGTAAGTGTTTTGATGGGTGCCGGCTTCTACTTTCAAAAGGCCCGCCCGGAAGTAGATCAGATCAATTTTGCACCCAGGGTGACGATTCCCACCTTGATGGTTGACGGTCGCTACGATTTCATATTTCCGCGTGAAACTTCTCAAGAGCCGCTCTATCGCCTGCTCGGGACGCCTATGGAACATAAGCGCGTTGCCCTCTTTGACGGGGGACATTTTGTGCCGAGGCATCACCTGATCAAGGAAACCCTCGATTGGTTGGATCGTTATCTGGGGCCGGTCCAGAGAAAAGAGCCATGAGTACGGGATCCGGGAGTGTTCGCACGCCGCTGCCCGCTGTCATTCCGGAACATTGCTACGTGAACACGGGCTCCACCAGCTTAGCCATCATCGTGGCGGAAGCCTTCTCGACATCAGCGTGGAGCGAATTTCCGTGCGCGTCCATCGTGACGATGGCGGGGAAATCCTTCACCCTAATGTGCCACATCGCTTCTGGAATGCCGAACTCCAGCAGATGGACTCCCAGGACCTCCTCAATGCAGCGAGAGTAGTACTGAGCCGCACCGCCGATGGCATTGAGGTAAACCGCGCCCGACTCCTTCAGGCCCGCTAGAGTCTTCGCACCCATGCCGCCCTTGCCGACCACCGCCCGCACGCCGTATCGCTTGATGATGTCGGCCTGATAAGGCTCTTCGCGAATGCTGGTGGTTGGTCCTGCCGCAGTGATTTTGTAGTGCCCATTATTTTTGAGTACGACAGGGCCACAATGATAGAGGATGTTGCCTTGCAAGCTGACCGGCGGCTCATGCTTCATCAGGTGCGCGTGGACCGCATCCCGTCCGGTGTACATCTCGCCACTCACAAGAACAACGTCGCCAACTTTCAAGCTGCGAACCTGGTCTTCGTTGATCGGAGCTTGAAGGCGAATCTCTTTCCCGGTTCGTGGGAAGCCGCCGCTTCCGCCCATGGGCACAGATGGCTTGTCATCCCGATAAAGCCAGCGTTTGATGGCTCCAGTCCCTGAGTCCAGAACGACGCCCAGTCGGCGGAAAGCCCAACAATCGTAGGCCACGGAGACGAAGAAGCTGGCGGGCAACCGGTTCAGTACCCCAACTTTGCAACCAATAAGCGTGACACCCCCGCCGAATCCCATGGTCCCGATTCCAAGGGTGTTGGCTGCGGCCATGATGTAGTTCTCCAGCTTGGCTAACTCAGGATCGGGATTGACATCATCCAGCGTGCGAAACAGCTGTTCCTTCGCGTGTGTGTAACCCGACGTGCGATCCCCTCCGATGCAGACCCCGATCGCTCCAGCGCTGCAGCCTTGTCCCTGAGCTTGCCAGACTGCGTGCAGGATACATTTACGAACACCATCCAGCGTCCGGTCTGCGCGACCGAGTTGTGGCAGTTCGCAGGGTACGGAGTATTGAATGTTTTTGTTCTCGCAGCCTCCGCCTTTGAGCAGCAGCTTGATTTCAATCTCCTGGGTGTTCTCCCACTGGTCAAAATGCAGTATGGGTGTGCCAGGGCCGAGATTATCGCCGCTGTTCTGCCCGGTCAGAGAATCCACGGAGTTAGGCCGCAGCTTGCCCAGCTTCGTGGCTTCCGCGACGGCAGCACGAATCATTTTCTTCATCTCGAGCTGGTTGGCGCCCACAGGAGTCTTAATCTCGAACGTAGGCATGCCCGTATCCTGGCAAATGGGGCCCTGGTCATCGCAGGCCATGTCGATATTGGTCGCGATGACCGCCAAGGCTTGGGAAGACTTCGTGCTCGGTTGTTCACTGGTCACGGCTGCCGCCATGGCTTGTCGCACGTCGGGTGGCAGATTGGTGGAAGTTTGCGTAATCAATTCCTGCACACTCTTCTGAAAAAGCTGCATAGGCTCTCCTTGAATCCCGCACTGGGTGCCATCTTAACACCCCAAATAATCAGTTGAAAGGCTGGAGTTCCTAGTATAAGGTAGGCGGACTTTTGCGGTCTGGCTTCCGATGAACACTGGAGCGAAGCGAAATTCCCTCTTGAAAAGGGGGGCGCCGAAGGCGTGGGGGAGATACGATGCGCTGAAGCGAGGCCTTCCTCCAGTCGTAAGACAACCCCCTGGCGGCTACGTGACCTCTGTCGCTACACCGCCGCTCCCCTTTGACTAAGGGGGAATATTTCGCAACTTCGTGTTATTTCGCAAGTGCTCGAATGGCAAAACAGTGTCCTTCATGTCAGCAGCTTCTGGATGAGACGGCGCGGTTTTGTCCCATTTGCGGGGCCTCCGTTGAAGAGGTACGGTCTCTGGATGCTCCCATTGAGGTGCCGGAAGGCCAGCTACCACCACCACTCCTGCCTGAGGGATCTCCAACTGGGACCCGCGCGCACGATTCTTCTTTCCATCCCCCTCCGCTTCCCAGGGAGCCGCAAAGTGTTCTAAAGCCCGCTTTCCTGGGCGGTGTCGCTTTGGGCGTGCTCTCTGCGTTACCGCTGGTGAATTGTTGTTGCCTGCTGTGGATTGGTGGCGGGGGGCTGTTGGCCGTTTATCTCTTGCGCCAGGAGTTTGCCGGAGAAATTACGGCTGGTGTGGGAGCGAAGACGGGCTTTATTGCCGGGATGATTGGTGCGCTATTCTGGCAAATTCTGGAACTGCCGATTTCCTACATCGCGAGCTCACAACGCGCCGAGCAAATCCAGCAGCTCCTGCAAAACCCAAACTTTCCTGCGGAAACCATGCAGATTGTAGAGAAGATCTTTTCCCTTCTCGCTGATCCGTTCAACCCGATTGTCCTGTTGGTGGGTTTGATTCTCAAGGGTATCGCTTGTGGCGTTCTCACCACGCTTGGCGGAGTAGTCGGTGCTGCGTTCTGGGGTAAGCCGAAGAACCGATAGTCGCGAGTACGATCCGAGTGCGCGTTACTGCTTACCGTTCTGCCAGGTGACGGCGCGCAATCCTGGCCCATTGGCTTGAACCATCCAGTTTCAAGTAAGCCTCCCAATGATGCTTGGCTTCTCTCCGCTGCTCCAGCTTTTCATAACATAACGCCAAGTTGAAGTGTGCGTCCGCATAGGAAGGGCTTGCCTTGAGGGCGGCTTGTAAGCTCTTCACGGCCTCATGAATCTTCCCTTGTTCTTCCAGAACGTCGGCGAGGTTGTACCAGGCGGCTGCCATTGCTGCATCCTGTCTGCTGGCTTCTCGGTAAGCGTCTGCGGCTGCGTCTAACTGTCCAAGCATTCTGAGTGCATTGCCGAGGTTAAACCAAGCTGCGGCAAAACGAGGCTCCGCGGAGATGGCCCGTCGATAGGCGTCAACTGCCTCGCTATAGTTCTCAGACTCTTCACAGGACTGCCCGTACTCGAACCACTCCGTCTCGGATGGGGTAGCACGCAAAGGGACAATGGTGGCTTCGTGCCTCGGCGCCTCATCAAAGTTGATCAGCATCTGCCCATTGGGCGCCATCAGAGATTCTCCCAGATCCACGGAGAGCGCCCAGGGATTTTGGGCCACGATCTTCAACTGTGCCAGAGGTCGGTCGACTTCCGGCAGGATGCAAGCTAGGCTTTGCAGACTCTTAGCGATCACTTCAGGACGAACACCGCGATCCACCAGTTCTGCAATAGTTCGAAGTGAAACTAGGTCCTGAAAGTCGTAAAGGCCCTCCACCGGGCGGATCAGCCCGAATTGTTCCCAGCGCTGCAATGCGTCGGAAGAGAGGCCGAGCCGTCTGCAAACTTCCGCAGCCGAGTGGGTTTTAGGAACGACTGGCTGCTGGCGACTCTTGCGGCCCAGCGATTCGAGAAATGCTTCTTCAGATAGAATGCGAATGTCGCAGCCGCGCCGGCGCAGTTCCTCAGCGCGTTTCAGTTTGCTGGCAACGCCGCCATCTGCCAGCAGCGGCCAGCCGGCCATACCCACAATTAGGAACGACGTTTTTCGAGAGACTCCGCTTGACGGTTCACCTCCAGCTTCCCGAACCAGACGGCAGGCTTCTTCATGGCTCATGGAGGCAAGCCTCCCTGTGAAGCTGACGGTGGCGTGCTTCAAAGATGCAGGTTCCATGACCGTTGGGATAGTGAATGAAAGCGGGGAATGACTGAGGAAAAAACCCGCCGAGGCGATTTGCCTCAAAGCGTGCTTTGTGTGACTTCAACTAGGCGTTCTTAACCTTCTTCTGTTTCTTTGCAGCAGGCGCCTTGACACTGGCAGCCGGTGGCTTCTTCTGAGATATGGACTGAGCCAGGCTCTGTTTAAGGGCGTCCATCAGATTGATCACTTTGCCCATCTCGGCTTTCTGCGCAATGACAGGTTCAGAACCGGAGATCTTTCCCTTGATGACCTCTAGCAGGGCATCTTGATACCGATCCTTGAACTTTGCTGGTTCGAAGGAACTAGCCAGGCTGTTTACCAATTGCTGCGCCAGGTCCAGCTGTGGCTTCTGCACTTCGGCCGTTTTGATGTCTTCGAAGTAAGTCGAAGCGTTCCGGACCTCCTCGGCATAGTGCAGTGTATTGAGGACGAGCCCTCTGTCTTGTTGTGGCTGAATGGCGACCATGTGCTCCCGATTTGAAATAACCACCTGCCCAATGGCAATCTTGTTCGCCAATCGCATGGCTTCCCGCAGGATGCGAAAACCCTCTTCTGCCACGGGTCCATCAGGCGCCACGTAATAGGGAGTGTCGAAGTAAATGGAATCGACCTCACTGGCATCCACGAACTGGATGAGGTCAATGGTTTTAGTGGTTTCGAGCTTGATTTTCTGCAAGTCGGCTTCGTCTACAACGACGTAGCGATCCTTTTCGAACTCGTAACCCTTGACGATGTTCTCTTTCTCCACCTTGCCGTGTTCCGGGCACACCATCTGCTGCCGTAGCCGGACATTGCAGTCCTTGTGCAATTGGTTGAGAGAGACTTTGCTGGTGCTACTGACCGCGTTGTAAAGCCTGACGGGAATGGTGACGAGTGACAACCTGAGATAGCCGGTCCATGAAGCGCGCGGTGCCATAGATTTCTCCTCGATCTCTTTCAGGTACGATATCTGTCTCGGCACTCTGCTGTCAAGGGTTTAGGGGCAATGACGGGCTTCTCAAATCCCGAGACTAAGTGGCAGCCGAAGATTTACGACCAGCTACTGCGATTGGTGCAATGCGCTTCAAATAGCCAATCGAAAATCATCAATAACCAATCGCAAATCCGTTTTGCCGGACCGTTCATCGGCGCTTTGACGGGGCCGTGGGCGAAACCCCAAGCCCCTCCTCTGCTTACTTCGTCTTCCTTGCAAGGTAGAACGAGTGAACACCGTAACCCAACATGAGAATGCCAAAAGTGAATGTGGAGATGAGGGTCAGATAGGAGATTTCACCGAAGTCGATATAACGACGCACCTGCCTGTAGCCATTGAGGGTGATCACGATCCCGATCACGAGAAACACTGCACCCATCGTCTCGTGAAAAAGGATGCGTAGGGTGCGGATCAAATCGTAGAAGGCGGTTTGCAGAAGCCTAAGCATGCGCACGCAGCCAGTGGATGAAATCAAAAACGTCAAAATAATACCACAGCCGTCCGGTTGGTTGCCTTGACACCTTCAGATACGTGGGCGTAACATGCCTCCCGCCTAAATTGAATTCTCGCAAGTATTCCAATCGCTTTCCGATAATAATAAGCTGCGCCTGCTCCGCAAATTTAACCCTCTTCTAAAACCGGGTGGAGGTTACGTGGAACCGCTGGATGACAATCTGAAGCAACTGATGAAAGAACTGGGCGCAGCCATCAATGACACGCTTTCCAATTCGGACAGAATCAGCGAGGCGATTGCCAAGATTCGAAGCTCCGGATATGACGTGTTCCTTGTTCTAGAAGCCACCATCGGATTCAACCGCCGCCAGGAGACAGCCGCAGACGAGTCTACAGAAGCTGTCGGGTTCGACGGGGAAGCTGAACTCAATATCACCTCCCAGGACGTCAAGTTCTTGAAGTCACTGAAGATTAGCATCGATGACCGAGAAGCTAGCTGAGAGCACGGGCGCACACGCCATCAATCGGGCTGTCAGCAGATGGCGCGTGCGTGCATCGCTGTTTCTTGCTTTGCGACGGTCCGAGACGCTTCGTTCTGCCTGTCTAGTTTTTGCAATCTTGCTGCAGTTGGGCGGCCTTGGGCCTGGCGTTGTTCAAGCCAAGCCCAAGACCGATAAGTTTGAGGGCACGGTGGTGGTTGTGGGGCCGAAGGCCATCACCGTGAAAAGCCGACACAACATCTACATGGTGCGAACGTTTCACTATTCCGCCGAGCTTGAACAGAAAATGCTGCGTAAGAAGCCGGAAGCGGGCAAGAAGGTGACGGTTCACTATGTCCGTGGCAGCGATCTTGCCCTCAAGGTTGACGACTGATTCATCCTTGCTCGCTTTCGAACACGCCGCGTCGCCGCTACTTCTTAGCTGCCGACAGAGTCACATCCACAGGCTGTTCCAATTGAAAGTCGATCTTGGTTTCAGATGGCACTTTCACCTGTTTGCCCTTCATGAAAACCTGAGCCGCCGCGCCTGAACCTGCCCCAATTCCAGCTCCAATCGCAGCCCCTTTCCCGCCACCCGCGATAGCGCCAATCGCCGTCCCGATGGCGGCGCCAATGGCTGTTTTTTTGGCAGTGTCTTTCCCTCGGGATTCGCCCATCTGCTGAAAGGTGCTGCTGGTTAGGGGGTAAGATTTGCCGCGAAACTTCACGCTGTCCAGTGCCAGTGTCAGTTCGCTTTGTCCGGTGAACTTCCCTGAGGTCTTCGCACTCGCTAGTTTCACTTGAACGTCTGCGTTTTTGGGGATGATCACTTCGTTGTTCACGACAATCGGTGCTGCCAGTGAGGCCAGAAACGTATCGCCAATCTTGTTGGTCGCCGAGTCCACAGAGTCAATCATCTGAACCTGGATCGAGGTTCCTGCCGGGATTGAAACGACTCGTGGGGGCGGCGGGGGTTGTGGCGCAGATGGTGCCACAGACGAGGATCCACTCGGCTGCGCAGCAGGTGCTGTTGCCGGCGCACTTGACGTTACGGCAGACTGAGATGAGGAGGGTTTGACCGAAGGCCTCGAGGGTCCAGACGGCGACTTGGAACTGGCAATCGGTGGTGGTTCTTGCGCCTGTGCCGATACAGCTGCTGGCCGGACTTGCAACAGATCGTTCACCTTCTTCACGCCAGGGGTTTCATTTGCCAGTTTGTAGGCTTGGAGATGAGCTGCGTCGGAGGAAACCTCGCCTGACAGAGTCACCTCGCCATTGCTCACCGTGACGTCTACCCGCTGGCCACTGAGTTGGGAATCGGTAGACAAGCTGGCCTTTACCGCGTCAGTGATAGACGCATCCGTCGGCGTCGAGGGAGTCTCGGCAGACTTCGTACACCCCCCCAATCCAGAAATGACCAGAAACAGCATGGAGTATGCCAACCAGCGATTTAAGAGTCTCTTCATGGAAATTCCTCCTTTACTCAGCAGGTCTAATTGCCCCCCATCACTCCCGATGTGCTGCAAGCATACCACGTTGGACCTTCGCCAAGTGGATGAAGGTAGGTTGGCTTGAAACCGACTGCGCTCCGCTGCCTTTAAGGTGGTTGGGCAAGGCCGTTCTAAGGGAATCGGATTTCAGACAGGCACTTGTAGCTTTATGGACAACAGGCGGCTACGCGAAAAGACACCGCATAGCGGCCGGTGTCCTTAGCCGTCGGTTTCAACCCATGGTGGGCGACGGAACATACCCCGCGTCGCGTCAGCGACGGCTGAATTCAATCGTCGCTGGCACGCCAGAACAATTCTCCGCGGGCCCCGGTGAGCTGGATCCCACGGCTACATTCAACCCGCCACCAACGCGGCGAAGAGGTTGAGTAGCGAGCTCAGCTCAATCGTCGAGTTCCCCGGAAGCTGTCATTACTTTGACGATGCCGATCTGGGAATGACATTTGTCCGTATGAGATTGTTGCATCACCGCTCAGAAGATTTCTTGGAAGATGTTTAGATTGATATGCTTGAAGGGAGACTCGCGACTCGCCTCAGAATTGGCCACGCATTTGCAAAGTGGAGGTCGTAGCGGACGGAGCTTCCAAAAGCGCGAGCTCCAAATTGACACAAGCAAGCTTCCAGATAGACACTCAAGGAGAAACGGCATGTCTCTCACACTTTCCAAACGAGAAATTGGACTCATCTACACCCTGTTGCGCAATGCCAACGACAGTTTGTTGGAGGCTTCTCCAGCCGATAGTGGCGCGACCGAGGACGTTGACAACTCGTTCCCGAGAACCGCACGCTTGAACAAACTGATCGCTTCCAACCTGCGACACAAGCTTCAAAACGAGCTAGTCGAAAGAAGCTAAACTCGTCGCAGAACCCGCTTCGCAACTTCCAGATTCGCTACACCTCCCTGAATGCAGACAGGCGTGTCTTCGGCACCGTGGCAACGCCTGTAGCCGAACGACTCGTGCTATAGTCCGCTGCCGGAGGCGCATAGGGTCTGGTGACTCTCCTGGTCTTCAAAACCTGTGTGTCGCAATTTTGTTGCGATAGGTGGGTTCGATTCCCATTCGCCTCCGCCACGGTATCTCCACACCAAGGCAAGCCAATATCTAATACTTAAAGGCTGAGAACATCTCAGGTGCACGAAGAAGGTTCGCTAAAGCGTACGCAACTCGCCTCGCCGCGGAGCCCAATTTCGATACCCTAGTCCCTTCAGCCTTCCTGGCAGTTTAGACATCAAAGTTCCCTCACGATCTCTTCGGTGCTGGAATTTCAGCACACTGCCGAAATGTCGCCAACAGGCGTGGCTCTAGCGTCATCACCTCCCGGCTCTACCTCCACCGGCAACCTCGTCTTTCCGCAAGGCTTCTCCCTCCAGTAGCCTGAAATGACTGTGTGGAGCATGGATTGCGAACGGTTGCTCGAGGAACGAGGCGCTGCGAGTTATTTCGGATGAGCGATGGTAGGACTCTGGGCGTCTCTGTTCAGTGTGCCACGGCGTGTGGGCGGTTGCGCAAGGCACGCTTCCAGCGTCGGCCTGGTCGGATCGTTGGGCAACCGGCCATCAAAATTTCGACGGAAACAGAAAGGAGGAATGACCTGTGTATCGCATCAAAATCAAAATCGCAGGAAAGCTAGGCGAACTCTTGACCCAAGGTAAGGGACATGTAGTGCATACCAGCCAGGGAGATGTCTGCGTATTCCGCTCACTCGTGCAGGCGCAGTACGCGGCAAATCTTTTGGCACGTTACGGCCTTCTCGGTTGACCGATCAACAGTCTCAGCTGCCCAGGCTGAAGAAACCCTGTGTGCTTTGTCGCATGCGACGAGAATCGGCTGTTCAGACCACAATCTACGGGAAGTAGACGAAATGAGAGCATTCAGCATCATGTCTGTTCTTATTGGTCTTGATACTTGCAGGACCAAAGGAGGTTCTCTTGAAAGCCGCAGTTGTTGAAGAAATTGCCAAGCCCCTTGTCGTCCACTCGAACTGGCCTGACCCGGAGTGCGGTCCCGATGACGCTATTGTCGAAGTTCAGGCCAACGGCATCTGTCTGACGGACCATCACCTGTGGCACGGAGGTTGGCCTTGGCTGGGCATCGCGACCCAGCCGCCAATCGTTCTCGGTCACGAGTTCTGCGGAATTGTGGAAGAGGTTGGCGCAAGTGTGACCCGATTCAAGCAAGGAGACCGAGTTGCCATCCCATTCAATCACAGTTGCGGACTATGTGAGCAATGCCAGGCCGGACACCAGAACGTCTGCCTCGATCTCCGTCTTCCAGTGCTTCACTACACCGGTGGATTCGGTCGTTTTGCCAAAGTGGCTCGCGCGGACGTCAATCTGGTGCCCCTGCCCCCATCCATTTCGTTTCTCGAAGCCGGAGCGATGGATGCCGTTTTATGACGTCTTGGCACGGCATCGTTGATCAGGCCAAGGTACGTGCTGGCGAGTGGGTGGCCGTTTTTGGGTGCGGAGGGATTGGACTTGCTGCAGTCGATATTGCAGCCGGTCTGGGCGCTAATGTCATCGCTGTCTCGCGTACGCGAGGCAAACTCGAGATGGCAACCCAGCTGGGTGCCGTCGCCACTGTGAAGGCCACCGATTCAGATGCTGCGCGCAGATTGTCGAAATGACGCATGGGGGAGCGCAGGTTTCCGTCGACGCCCTAGGCGATGCGCCTACGGCGCTGCCTGCGATCGAGTGCCTCAGGACTCGTGGCCGGCACCTGCGCCTGGGAGTGTCCAGCAAACAGCAAGGCGGAACGATCCCACTGCCCGTCGACTTGTTCGTCGTGAAGGAACTCCAATTCATCGGTTCATTAGGGATGCAGGCTGCCCGTTATCCCGCAATGCTTCGCATGGTTGAATCCGGGAAGCTGCACCCAGGCAAGCTAGTCACCGGCACGGTTGCAATGGAGGAAGCGGGCGGCGCTCTTGCAGGAATGGGCAAGTTCTCGACAATAGGGATGACCGTAATCACCAAGTGGTAGTTGGGTCTTGCAGGGGTCACTGTTCACAGCGGCGACAGCGCGAAGGATCGTCAGCGAGAAATGGTGACCTCATGATCTCTTTCTAATTATGAGGAGGATCGGATGAACCAGTTTTCCAGCGTTTCGAATTCAGAAGTTTCAGACGCACTCATGCCAGAGGTAAAGAATGTCAGTGGAACAGCTTTCGTTGTTGCAGAGTTCCGCGCGGAAGAGAATAACGAGGCCTATCCCTTGTATCGAGACTCAGTTGTCGAACTATTTCTAAATGATCAGACCCGACAAGCGGCTGGGCGCGTTGCCGCCAGCTTTCCTCATGTAAGTGATATCGTCAAGATTAGGACGAAATACCTGGATGACACGCTGGAGAGGCAGATTACTTCGGGTTTCAATCAAGTCGTCGTCCTTGGAGCGGGGCTGGACACCCGAGCCGTACGAAAACCAGTGGTTGGCATTACTTATTTCGAAATTGATGATGGCGCGACGCTGAGGTTGAAACAGAGCTGCTATCAAAGGCACGGAGTTCCTGCCGATGTGAGATTCATTCCCGGCAACTACGTGACGGATGGATTGATCGATCTACTCCGCAAGAACAACTTCAATTTTGATGTTCCCACTTATTTCATCTGGGAAGGCAATACGATGTACTTGCCACTGGAAACCGGCAAGAGCGTGATGGCTCAGATCCGCACCCATGTGAGGCGATTTCGGCTGTCCTTCGATTACATGTCCGATGCGGTGATTTCGAAAACAACCGGGGACGCAGGAATTACGACTCTGGTGGAGAGCTTTGAAAACATGGGCGCACCCTGGCTTTCTGGAATTCGCGACGTCCAGGCTCTTGCAAAGGAACTGAATCTGAAGGTCATTGAGAACTTCAAGACCGCCGAACTGCATCAGACCTATTGGCCCGGTCGTCCATTAGCTTCCCCTATTTTTCACTTCTACTCGTTGTGCACGATGGAGGCCGCCACTAAACCGAGGCAAGAGCAGTCGACTGGTGTCCAACTTTGCCAGTAGATCTGGCCGGGAGCGCCGCAAATCAGCAAAGTCTTGACCGTAGGAATTGCCCTGTTTGATTGTGGATGTCGACGAATGAGATTCTTCGGGCCTGTTCTTACTAAAGGCGCCTTGATTGATCAGGCAAGTGACGAGACAACTTGGGTACGAGGAGTAACTGGAGAAAGTGGTGGACCCAAGCTAGCGCGGATACACCAATGGCCACGCTTACGTTTCGCAGTAGACTCGGCAGCGTGGTGTTGGGATATTCGCGACCACAGTTAGGACAGAAAAAAAGTCCACCGTCTCGATTTTTACATGATTGACATTCCACGAGCGGTAGCCGCGACAGAGTCATTTCGGCTCCTATCTGTGTAGAGTGGACAAAGGCTGACGCGATCTGGACTTTTAATTCTCGTCGTGGAGGTTTGCTGAGCAATATTGAACCATGTGCCTAGATTATTTCGCCTTCGACGCGAAGCTGCCCCCATCCACATTTCAATCGCCTTGACACGCGCGGAGGAAGAGCAACCGGGCTTTCTGATCTCGGTATACGCCTACTTTCTCGCCATCTATTCTTGGTCTGCTGGGCGACTCGACTCTCCTGCTCTCACTCTCGGGTGTTACCTGCAAAATTGAGCAGTACTGCACCGATTTGGACTGGGAGGAACGACATAATGTCGTTTGTCCGGATACCAAAGGAGAGTTCTTATGAGTGCTAAAACATTCGAGAAAGCAGCAACAGGAAAGGCCGCCAGCACCCGAAGGAATGGAGTCAAGACTTTTCTGGCCCGTCGCCTCTTGCCACTCCTACGGATTTGAAGCCAGAAGAGGTAAAGGCCGTCGTCGAAGCTGTCAATCCACTAGTCGCAGACTCCCTGGCTCTATTTGTAAAGGTCAAAAACTTTCACTGGCATGTGTCGGGACCTCATTTTCGCGACTATCATTTATTGTTTGAGGAGCAAGCCCAAGCGATCATGGGTTCCTTGGACGATTTGGCTGAGCGTGTACGGCGTATCGGGGGCACAACCATTCGCAGTGTTTCGCACATCAGCGAACTTCAAACTATCGAGGATGACAATGAGGAGTTTGTGTCCTCGGATCGTATGATTCACCGATTGTTGGACGACAATCGGCAAATCGCGGAAGCTCAACGGGCAGCGATTGAGGTCTGCGAGGACAACCGCGATACACCTACAGCGAACCTTTTGCAGGAGATTCTGAATGAGACAGAAAAGCGTATTTGGTTTCTGCACGAGATTTGCCAAGGAATCGCTGGGCGGCCTGAATCTACCCACTGACGTTTCAACTCTAGTGCAGCCTGGCGAGGATACTAGGCTGCACGTTCCACAAACCATTTTGCGTTAGGGTATCCTGACCGGTGTTTCGAAACGCGTTATCAGGAACAGGAAGGTTGGAACGCAGGTGCTTTGGACTATGACTATCCACGCCGTTACCCGGCGATTGCACATCTGCTTCTGTGCCGAGCCGGCTCGGAAAGCACCGGATGGCAAACCCGGTCGTGTTGTTGCAGAAGGCGCGGTTCAGTTGCATGAAGATGGGAAAGCCGCTGCGGGCGATAAAGATGTTGGACATTTGTCAACCGCACCGATCAGATGTCTCAGGAGTCTGCTGGTCAAGGGTTGCGAGTGATTCTTACCTGGATCTCGAGTTTTTCCCACCGGGCGGGTGTAGTTTACAGTCGATCGAGGTCTCGTCAAAAAGTCAGACGTAGAACAACTCGCTTCTCGATTGCACGAGTCGCGATTTTCGGTTCTTTACTACTGAAGCTCTACTCTAATTGTCCCCCAGGCCGGTTCGGCCGTCATCAAAACTGGTACTCGACGGGAATCCAACGTCAAATAAAGCCGAATCCTGAGAGTGTCTTGACATAGGCCGTTCTTGACTTCTTTTATCGCTACTCTGGTGACCTGATAGTCCTTCTGGCCAACTCGGACTGATTCCGTCCGTTCGGCTTCTGCCCTCAGTGTATACACCGTTTGCTGGTCCAACAGCCGGACGATTTGTGTCTCCCTGGAACCGAGCTCCAAAGTTCGCAGTATGAAGATGAGCGTTGCAGCATCGTAGGTATTTGGACTGAGGGGCCGTGTTTGTCCGTTTGAAAGGCGAGCTACCCTGTTTTGATGATCAAAACGAATGGAGGTCTGTTCGATTTTGTTGCCGTGTTCCAGGCGTGCCTCAGCCTGAATGGGTAACAAAGTTTCCGCATCCACCGAGGACTCATAGGCATCATTCACATTGAGAAACAGAGTCCGCACCCAATCCACTGAGCGTGCTCTAACGCCCAATCGATATATCTTTTTCTTTCCGGGTTCCGAGACCTCTTTGCACTCAAGCGTCAGTTCTCCCGCTGCGACGAAGTTTGCCCACGACACCCGGTAGTGCAAGCGCTCGGCACCCTTCCAGGGTGCGGAGCGGGTGACCGCGTGTATCTCGTCCTTCGGGAGGGAAAACGGCGCCTGGGCCGCGAACGCGACAAACAGAGCAAATACTCCCAAAGCAACTTTTCGAAAGTAAGGCTGGATGCTCCCTCGAGCGGGTCTCGAAAACGCAGAGCTTTCACGATAATGTCTAATCGTGTTGCCTGCGTTTCTTTTCTGAATGACTGGTTTGCCCATCAAGCATTGGATGCGGTCCCTGTCAAAAGTGTTTCCTGGGTGCTCTCCCAGGAGTGTCTCAGCGGACGATTCGACGGTATCTTGCGTACTCTGCTGAGAATTCACCGCCCCAAATCAGAATTAAAGCCGAGACATGCATCCATATCAGGAGCACTAGCACGGCGGAGATGGACCCGTAGACCTTGCTGAAATCCGCTATGCCTGCGATATACCAGACAAAGGCATGCTTCAATAGCTCCCAAAGAATGCCCGCTTGGAGAGCGCCCCACATGACATCTTTCAACTGAACTGTGAGTCGAGGCAGGTAGAGGTAAAGAACCGTGAACACACCAATCGTGACGCAGAGCGCAGTTATTTGAGCCACGACAGACCAAATCCGATCTCCCAGAGTCCAATGCTCATTTCCAGAAGGACCACGAAGGAAGAATAAATCCAAACGGGCCGCTAGCGCGGCCTGTGTCGTCATTGCTATTGAGCTCATCACGAAGAAGAGCAGAATGGTCATCATCAGAAAGCTCTTTAGCTTGGAAATCACATAGCGCTCAGGGTGTCGAACACCCCAAGCCGAGTTCACTGCTTCATTGATGGCATCGAACATGAGCGATGCCGACCACAACAAACCGAGAAAGCTCATCACTGAGATCGACTCTCTTCTTTGAAGGACAGCCGTCACATTGTCTCTGACTAACTGTAGGGAGCTCGCAGGAAGGTACGGCCACGCCAGTCCGACAATTTTGTCGGCAGCGTCCTCTTTGAGCAGGAAGCCGATGATGACGATCAATAGCAAGAGCAGCGGGAACATGGACACGACCGCGTAGTAAGCAATAGCCGCTGCGTGTGTGAACCCCTTGTCCACCAGGACGTCTCGGCAGGAATTCTTCCAAAGCTTCCAAAACCCCTTGACTGCCAACCTTCTTACGGTTTTGTTTGCCACTGGGTAATTCCCCGACAAAACGTTTCTATTACGAAGAGATCGTTTGAGGTCTCCGGTCAAATCAGGTTTCCGCGACTGCGGTTCAAAATTCCCCGGCAGTTGATTCGGAGCTCTTCATCATCAGCGATCAAGACTTCGCTTTGGTGTTTCCCGGATTGCCGGGACTAGTTCCCATACCATCATTGACAGGTGGGTTTCCGGGCGGTTGTGCGTCCACGCCATTACCGACGCCATTATTCCCCTTCTCTCGGTCCTTTTCGGCGAGTCCGGAACCGGAACCAGCGAACGTAGGGACAACCGTTAGTGTCAGGATTATTGGAGCGACGTAAGCCGCCCGCTTAAGGAGCGCACGTTTTGAAGTTTGCTCGTCGGTCATGGTCGACTCCTTGAATGGATCTAGGTCGGCGGGTTGCTAGCCGGTGGCTCGATGGAATGAGACCTGGCATGCCCGGACATCAGTTGATGATCTCTAACGCCCGAACTACAGATCGCCAAACAATCGAATTCTCCGAGTTGATCGCGGATCAAGGTTAGCAATGCCTCCTTCTCCGCCTCCTTCTCCGGCGAAGCACCTAACTCATCGACTCGGTCATACAACTGCCGTATCGCACTTCGGCTCCAATCGAACGCTCGGTCTTCCTCAGAATCGAGAAACGACTCAACAACTGGAGTCAGGATCTCTTCAAAAGGCAATGCTTCGATGGGCCAGGGAGCGGTTCTCGTTGGCATAGGCTGTTTTTATAGCAGGAGCGAACCGGAGTCAGATGTCTAAAATTGATCAGTGCGGGAACGCCCCCTCTGAGACGCTGCCTGAAGTCACTCATAGCGCTGCGGAGATCAATCGCCGAGGGTCTGAGCGCAGTCAGTTTTTTCCCAATTTCCCGTTCCGGTGAGTCGCGGGCCGCGAAAATAGAAACGGAGCAAAAGAGAACGGTTTCCGTTTTGCAAAGGCATAAGATTATGTAGGGGGTTGTGCCACTGCGTAGTAGTTAGATTCGCGCAATTCGAGCGGGCGACTGGCGGCATCCAGCCACGAGCCGCAAATGGGAGCTGCGTTGCACTGAGATCCCGCCAGCTGTGAAATACGTCCAATGTCGCTTAGAACATCACTTCTCACTAGTCGCTTTCTACTCATACTTGTACTCCAAGGCGCGCCATTCCTTTCATCCCCGGTGCAAATGGGTGATAAGCAGCCAGTAGGGTCCGAGAGAACGACGGCCATGGCACCTGTCTCGATTGTAGGCAGCCACGAATCGCTCTTGCTTTTGATTTCCGGGTTGATCAGCTTTTCGGTCGCGACACGAATGAAGCGGGAGCTCACGAAAAAACTGCCTGGAGCTCGCAAACATTCCAATGATTTCCAATGATTGAAGAATGTCACGGCTCTTCAGTAGCTCGAGGTGACCGATGCAAAGCTGTAGACCAAGGACTGGCGCTGATTACTTTGAACTGCTGTGGCGAAGGAAGTGGTTAATCCTGCTTTACGCGTCCGGCATTGCATTCGCGGCACTGATTGTTGTCAATGCCATTCCCAACGTCTACGAGTCACAGGCGGTGCTAGTTCTCTCAGAGAGAGCAGCAAAGGATCCGGCACTGCGAAGCGCACGGATCGCGACGGCAAGGCAACGAGCGATGAGTACTGCCCGATTGAGAGAACTTATCGAGCAGTACCATCTCAGAGGATCAAAAGAGACCACGGACGGCGTAGTTCAACGTCTTCGCAAAGAAATCAAAATCGAAGCGAAATTTGTCGACTCGCAACCGCAGGTGGAAGCGCTCAACGTAACTTATCGCTCTTCGGATCCCAAACGGGCTCAGGGGGTCGTCAATTCCGTCGTTTCAACACTGGACCAGACAAATGACACCGTGAGCAGGCGAGAGGAAATTGAAACGAACTGGCTCAAGTCGCAGATTAAGCAACTGGAAAGTCAGTTTACTGGACTCAGTGCGAGCAGCGCGTATCGCTTCCTGGCGCCCTTCGGCTTGTCCGATGCCGATCCCGAAACAGCTCGGTTGACGTTGACGTCGGCAATCGACAGTCTGAACGACAAGCAGTATTCACTTGAACAACAGATTGCGGAAGAGGAGCGACAGCTTCAACAACAGCGGAAGCTCGTCGAGGTGGAACAATCAACGCCGGCCGTGAAGACTGGCGTCTACGGTGCGTACGGCGCTTTGGTAGCGCGCAAAACAGAGCTCGCTGCTCAACTGCGAGACTACGCACTGCAGTACACGGAAAAGAATCCCAAGGTGCTTCAAACCAAGGCCCAGTTGGCTGAAATCGACCGTCAGTTGTTGGCGCTAGGAACGAAGGATCAAATGGCGAGTATTCCGACCCCCGCTGTTCATCAAACTCTAGCGCTGGAACGCAACCTGGTGCGGCTGCAGACAGATCTCGAACTTACCAAGCGAGATCTTGTCAAGAAGCATGGAGCGTTAGATGCCTTGGCGCGAATTTACGGATCCTCCTCCGTTGGGGGACCGAATCCAAAACGATCCAAGGCGGAGAGTGCGGCCACCTACGACCGGATCGGACGAAGATATCAGACGCTCGTCGAGCAGCGAGACGAGTTGCAGAGAGCTGGCCTGTACGCACCATGGGAACCGCCGCTGTTCCAGGTTATAGATCCTGCAAGTTTACCGGAACAACCTGCCGGACCGAACCGGCTAAAGCTGAGGGGCGCTGCGCTGGTACTGGGTCTGGGGCTCGCCTTGTTCATCGTCATGATCATCGAAGGAAGAAAGCTCTTCTTCATTCAAGATTCGGACGACCTGACGTATTTCTTAGGGGTGCCGGTTCTAGGAGTGATCCCGGAAGTCGTTAGTTCAGAAGAGCGAGGTTTGAAGCGGAGGCGACTGCTTGCCTCAAGGGTTGGCATTGCACTCTTGGCAGCGTCTATACCTGTTATGGGTGCGGTCATGCGACATTGGATCTTCTTCAACTCAGTAGAGTGAGATTGTGATGATGAAACCGTATCGCTATCCCCCAATTCCAGATGACATCAACGAAGAACGCCGGGACATCACCCGGAGCGCGCATACAACTCGAGAGTCAGGGGCGCTAGCGGGGAATGGCTCCCAGGTTAACAATACAAACAGTTCAAGCCAGCATGCATTCCTTACCAGACTGCCTTCCATAACCCTTGATCGCACGCGGATTGACCCCCATCTTGTGACGCTGTGCGACTCTCATCCATTGGCGGCCCAGCAGTACGTGAAACTGGTGGGTTCATTGATGTCATTGTCGGGGTCACGTCTTCCGAAGCGTCTACTTATTACTTCTGCGAAACACGGAGAAGGTAGGAGCTCAGTCGTTCTTAACCTGGCTGGGGCGCTGGCCAAAACAAATCTGCGGGTATTGGTGCTGGATTCCGATCTTACTCGACCTTCCATGTTGCGATTACTTGGCGCGGAGGTGAGTGCTGGTTTCCCAGAGTACCTTGCGCGCGGCCTGCCCCTGGCGCAAGGAATTGTGAACGTTCTGCCGCTCGGCTTCTCCCTACTCCCGAATCGCACACCGGCTGAGAATTCAGCGGAAGTGCTGCGATCAACGGCACTGAGCAAGAATCTGGCTGCGTTCGAAGAGATTTATGACTTCATCCTGTTTGATTCACCTCCGCTGCTCGCGAGCCCGGATGGGCAGATGCTTCGCAGTCTGGTGGACAAGTGTTTGTTCGTGATTCGGCCTGGCCTAACCACACCGCAGCAGATGGCCAAGGCCTTGCACGCTTTTAAGAAAGAAGACTTTGTGGGTGCCGTCCTGAACCGCAGCGTTGGACCTTTCAGTGAGGAATAATGTCAAGGAAATCCCTTTTCCTCATTGTTGAAAGCATCTTTATCTACTTGGGCGGGCTACTAGCCGTCTATATCCAATTCGCGGGCGACGCGCCGCAGGTATTGCTCGACGAGCGCGCTTGCCTAAAACTCCTGATACCGATAGTCATCGTTCAAGGCTCTTTCTATCTGTTCGACCTGTATGAATTCTCGCTCATTCGCCAGCCTGCTTTCCTGGCGATGCGTATCTTCCAGGCGCTCGGGCTGGCTGCAATCACCCTCGCCCTGCTGGTTCATTTTTCGCCCGCGATCTGGATTGGCCGAAATGTCTTTTTCGTTCACCTCGTGCTGATGCTGATGGCCATGAGTTGGTGGCGCCTGGTGGCAATGTGCGTTTTGCGTAACCAGCGCTTGGCGGAACGTGTGCTTATTGTCGGTACTGGTCACAATGCTGTGGACCTGGCACGTGAGGTCCTGGAGCGCCCGGAGGATGGCTTTCAAGTCATAGGATTTCTGGGTGACGATCCGCGACTTCTTGGTCAAAGCCTCATTAATCCTCGCGTGATCGGAATGGTGTCGCAGCTTGAAGAGGTCGTCCGATTGTTTCACGCGGAACGTATCGTGGTTGCCCTGAACAATCAGCGTGGCTCTCTGCCGATGAAATCGCTGCTCGAGTTAAAGCTCCGTGGTGGCGTGGCTGTGGAGGAATCCCCTTCATTTTACGAGCGACTTACGAAGAAGATCAGCACCGAGGAACTGCGCCCCAGCCAACTGATCTTTGCAAACGGCTCGCGGTGGATCTGCTTCTACCGAAGGTGGCGCCAAGTCACTGATCGGGTGCTGGGGCTCCTCGGTCTGGTGTTCTCCCTGCCAGTGATGTTGTTGACCGCAATTGCCGTCAGGTTGGAATCACCAGGGCCAATCCTCTATTCCCAGGAGCGCGTGGGGTTGCGAAATAGCGTGTTCAGGATCCTCAAATTTCGCTCGATGTGCAATGACGCAGAACCTGATGGCGCCAAGTGGGCCGAGGAGAGAGATCCGCGCGTCACGCGTGTTGGCCGTGTCATTCGCAAGCTCCGTATCGATGAATTGCCTCAGTTCATCAACGTTATACGCGGCGAGATGAGCCTAATCGGTCCCAGGCCGGAACGTCCGATTTTTGTCGAACAGTTGGAGCGCGACATTCCTTACTACGCCCAGCGCCACTGGGTGAAGCCTGGATTGACTGGTTGGGCCCAGGTGCGCTGCCCCTACGGCGCCTCAGCCGAGGCTGCTATCGAGAAGCTTCAATACGATCTTTACTACATCAAGAACCAGTCGCCGATTCTCGATGCGATCATTTTGTTCGAAACCGTCCGCATTATCTTGCTTGGAAAGTTGGCGCGTTGATCTGAGAGAGCCGATTGGAGAGATCTTATGCGATACAGCGTATCCCACTTTACAAAAAAGAGCCGCCGGCTGCTCCTTGGACTCGTT